>Ga0302325_10030269_pt1 | contig 11167 bp, 9 predicted proteins | sample Palsa_T0_2_FD_201948 | JGI IMG/M metagenome (GOLD analysis project Ga0302325, IMG submission 201948) | Peat permafrost microbial communities from Stordalen Mire near Abisko, Sweden - Palsa_T0_2 | ecosystem: Environmental > Terrestrial > Soil > Palsa > Peat permafrost | place: Sweden: Abisko...
AAATAATTTCCGGACGCCGCAGCTTGCGGTAATCCAGATTCATCACCGCCATCATTCCGCCCAATCCGAAAGCCAGCCAAAGAAGCTGCCGCAGCAGGAAGTACGAGCCGCTCCCGTATTCGTCGCGCGCCGTGACGGCCGAAGCGCTGAACACCATGATGGCCCCCGCCAGGCACAGCGCCAGCGTCGAGCCAAACATCCATCGGTCGGTTTGGAGCTGCCGTGGCATGATTACTTTTTAGGAACTCCCTTCGCACGGCCCGTCAAATTCCTGATGTGGACCGAGCGTGTAGCGCCCGCCTTCAGGCGGGCACTTTGTCCGCCGGCAAATGCCCGCCTGAAGGCGGGCGCTACAAACCCGATTGCAAGCCTTCACCGAGACTCCTCACGCCGCGTGTTTTTTCTCCAGCTCGCGGACGAGCTGCTTGAAGACCCGTCCCCGGTGCTCGTAATTTTCAAATTGATCGAAACTCGCGCAAGCAGGCGCCAAAAGCACGGTGTCGCCGGGTTGCGCGCGCAGCGAGGCGGCCTCCACGGCGCGCGCCAACGTGTCCGCGCGCTCGACGGGGACGGCGCCCGCAAGCTCCGCTTCGATCTTGTCCGCCGCGCTCCCAATCAGCAGTGCCAGCCGCGCATGATTGCGCAGCGCTTTGCGCAGAATCCTGTAATCGCTGCCCTTGTCCTTGCCGCCCAATATCACCAGCACGTTTCCCGGAAACGCATCGAGCGCCTTGAGCGTGGCATCCACGTTGGTGGCCTTCGAGTCGTTGAAATACTCCACTCCGGAAATCGTGGCCACATATTCGATGCGGTGTTCCACACCCGCAAAGCTGCGCACGCCCTGGGCAATCGCGTCAGGCTCGGCCCCGGCAAGCCTCGCGGCCGACGACGCAGCCAGGACATTTTCAAGATTGTGGCTCCCCCGAAGGCCAATGTCCTTGCGTTCCAGGAGAACGATCTCGGTGCCGTCGCACTGAAAAACAATTTCATCGCCGCGAAGGTAGCAGCCGCAGTCGACGAGTTTCTCTCTGCTGAACCAAAAAACGCGAGGCCCAGCCGGCGCATAGCGCGGAGCCACGGCGTCGTCCGCGTTGATGACGGCGGCGTCTTCCGCCGTTTGATTTTCAAACATGCGGGCTTTCGCGCCGCCATAGGCTTCGATCGACCCGTGACGGTCCAGATGGTCCGGCGTCACGTTCAGCAGCACGGCAATGTCCGGACGAAACGCCGAAATCGATTCCAGTTGAAAGCTGCTGGCCTCGACCACCGTGAAGCCCGCGTCGGACGAAATGTCCACGCGCGAAATCAGCGGCGTGCCGATGTTTCCCGCGACCTGCACGGAAAATCCCGCGGTCTCCAGAATGTGCCCGATGAGCGAAGTCGTGGTGGTTTTGCCATTCGATCCCGTAATGCAAATGAGTCGTCCGCGCAAAAATCGCCAGGCCAGCTCGATTTCGCTCCACACGGGAACCCCGATGGCGCGCGCGGCGGCCAGCGCCGGCATCATTGGCGGCACGCCGGGACTCGGCACGATCAAATCCTGCCGCACAAAACTTTCCGCACGATGTCCGCCGAGTTCGAGAGTAACGCCCGCGGCGCGCAACTTTGCCGCGGTCTCCGCGATCTCCGCTTCGGGCCGCGACTCCGTCGCGGTGACCGACGCTCCCCGCTCGGCGCAAAACAGCGCCGTGGCGATGCCCGTGCGCGCCAGGCCGACCACCAGCACTTTCTTTCCAGCGAGTTCGATTGCCGGTTTCAATGGTTACCTCAATTTCAGCGTCGTCAGCGAAAACAGCGCAAACACCAGCGCCGCGATCCAAAACCGCACGATCGTTTTCGATTCGCTCCATCCCCCCAGCTCGAAATGGTGGTGCAGTGGAGACATCCGGAAAATGCGCTTGCCCGTTAACCGAAAAGATAACACTTGCAAAATGACGGAAAGCGCCTCCAGCACGAAAACGCCGCCGACAAAAAACAAGAGGATCTCCTGCTTGATGGCCACGGCGATCATTCCGATCGACCCACCCAGCGCCAGAGAGCCGACATCTCCCATGAACACTTCGGCGGGATGCGCGTTGTACCAAAGAAACCCGAGCGACGAACCAACCAACGCCCCGCAAAACACCGTCAGTTCGCCCACCTGCGGAAGATGTGGGATGTCCAGATACGCCGAGAACCGCGCGAAGCTGGTCACGTACGTTAAAACCGTGAGCGCCCCCGCGGCCACTACCACGCACCCAATCGCCAGCCCATCCAATCCGTCCGTGAGATTCACCGCGTTGGACGACCCAACGATCACCAGCGCCACAAAAATCAGAAATGGAAAATAGGCCAGCCACCAAAGGTATTGCGTCGAGAGAAGCGAATGAATCACCAAATCTGGATGAAAATTCTTGAAAAACGGAACGCTCAGTTGCGTCGAGTACGTCCCGTTCGCCGTGAGCGAGAGCAGAGCGACGGCGACCGCGCAACTGGCCAGAATCTGCAGAAAAAATTTCCTCTTGCCCGTCAATCCGAGGTTTCTCTTCTTCACCACTTTGCTGTAGTCGTCGATGAAACCAACCACGCCGAAAATAAGCATGGTGAAAACAGCCAGCCACACGTAGGCGTTTTCGAGGTCCCCCCACAGCAGCGTAGGGATAACGGTCGATCCCACGATCAGCACGCCGCCCATCGTCGGCGTTCCGGCCTTGGACTGGTGGCTCTTCGGCCCTTCTTCGCGGATGAACTGCCCGATTTGCAACTCGCGCAGGCGCTGGATCGTCCACGGCCCGAGCACCAACGTGATCAGCAGGGCGGTGAGGCTGGCGAGCGCTGTCCGCACGGTGATGTAGCGGAACACGTTGAGCGCATGAAAATAGCGCTGCAGCACATCGTAAAAAAAGTAGAGGAGCATTTCAGGCGCGCTCCTTGGGCGCGCCGCTCGACACGGGAGCGGCCGGCTCAGCCTGTGGGCGGGCAAAGCGCGAATCGAGCGCTTCGACGATGCGTTCCATCCTCACGCCGCGCGAACCTTTCACCAGCAAAACGTCTCCCCGCTCGATCAAATTTTCCAGAAACGCCCCGGCCTCCGCGGACGCCGCGAAAAATTTTGCCCGCGCCGCGGGTTGCCCGGCTTCCACGGCCCCCCGAACGAAACTTTCCGCGTCACCCTGCACCCCTATGATCCAGTCGAGCTTTCCGTTGGCAGCAGCCGCGCGTCCCGCTTCTCGATGCAGTTCGGCAGAAGCGGCACCCAACTCCAGCATTTCGCCCGCGGCGAGAAGATGACGTCCGGCCGCGGGCGTGCTCGCCAGCAGCTCGACCATCGCGGCAAGCGCCACAGGATTCGAGTTGTAGCAATCGTTGATCACCGTAAATCCCGCGTCGTAACCCAAGACGCGCCCGCGCATCCCGGTGGCTTCCAACTTCGGAAATACTTCCCTGGCCTCCGCCGCGCCCATTCCCCACACACTCGCCGCGGCCAGCGCCGCTAGCGCATTGGAAACATTGTGCCGCCCGGCGAGAGGCATACTCAGCCGCGCGCGCCCCTCCGGCCCCAGAAAATCGAATTCGCTGCCGTTCAATCCGCGGTCCTGAATATTTTCCGCGCGAAAATCGGCGCGCTCGGCGGCGCCGAAAGTCACGACTCGCCCGGGCGCAACTTGCGCGAAACGCGCCACCAGCGGGTCGTCGGCATTCAGAACGGCCACGCTTTCGCGCCCAGAAAGGCCTTCGATCAATTCGCGCTTGGCCAGCGCAATTTCTTCCACTGAGGCGAAAAATTCCAAATGCACCGGCGCCACACGCGTTACCACGCCCACATCCGGCCGCGCGATTTCCGCCAGCCGCTTCAATTCGCCCGCGTGGGACATCCCCAGTTCCACGACGGCCGCTTCGTCCTCTTCCTCCAGCCGCAGCAATTGCAGCGGTAGGCCGTACTCGTTGTTCAAATTTCCTTCCGACTTCAATACGCGGAGCCGCGCGCCCAGCAGCGCCGCCAAAATTTCCTTCGTTGTGGTTTTTCCAGCCGACCCTGTGACCGCCGCCAGCCGCCGCCCCCATCGCGCTCGAACGGCTTGGGCGAGGCCTTGCAGCGCGGCGAGCGTGTCCGGAACGGCAAGCAGTCTCGATCGGTACGGCTCGGCGAATCCGGCCAGTCGTTCCCGCGCCACGACACCCGCCAGCGCTCCGGCCTCCAGGGCCGCCACCACAAAATTGTGTCCATCGTGACGCGGTCCGTGTATGGCCACGAAGAGCTCGCCGCGAGCCAGGGTGCGAGAATTAATCGACACGCCGGCCAGCCGGGCCATGGGGTCGACGCCCCCGGGCGGCGCAGCACCCAGAGCGCGAGCCACTTCTTCAACCGTCCATCGCATAGAGTCCTCAAGGGGCTGGGCCTCACTGGTCTGGGTTCCCCCTTGGATCAGCGTCCCTTTATCTTAGAGAGCAATTTCCATGCCGCAGGCTTGCACGCGCATCCTTGGCCTGTGCACATCGTTCACCCGTGCGCATCCTTCAACTTTGCGAATGCTTCCCCTGTAGGGGCTTGGCACTGCCGTGCCCCTACAGAGGATGCGCATGGGCGAACGATGCGCCATATCGCTACTTCTCAATCGCCGCCAAAACCACGCTGGCTGAGCACGCGCCGCGCCACCGCGCGATCATCAAACTCAATCGTCCGATCGCGCAGCACCTGAGTCGTCTCATGCCCTTTGCCCGCCAGCAGCACAATGTCACCGGCCCGCGCTTCATCGAGTGCCACCTCGATCGCCTTCTGCCGGTCCGGCTCCACGAACAGTTTCGCCTTGGTGCGCTGCACGCCCACAATCACGTCATTAATGATCAGGAGCGGATCTTCGCTCCGCGGATTGTCCGAGGTCAGCACGACGATTTCACTCCCGCGCCCCGCCGCTTCTCCCATCAAGGGTCTCTTGGTGCGGTCGCGGTCCCCGCCGCAACCAAACAATGTAATGATCCGCCCGTCGCGATTCAGTTCCTTCGCCGTGGCCAGCAGGTTTCTCAGAGCATCATCGGTATGCGCGTAATCCACAACTACGAGGAAGGGTTGTCCCGCTTCGATCCGCTCGAAGCGCCCCGGCACCGCCGAAAGCTGCGCGATGCCCGCGGCGATCACTTCCTTGGAAAGACCCAGCGCCACGCCGGCGCCGATCGTGGCAAGAAGGTTGTACACGTTGGGGCGCCCGACCAGCTTCGAGCGAATCTCAATTTTCCCCGCGGGAGTATCGGCCGTGAACTCGAGGCCGGAAAGGGACAGCGTGGGCTTGCGCGTCGTAACGTCCGCGCCAGGCTCGAGGCCATACGTCAGCGTCCGCGAAGCGAGGCCCGCAAGCTTCTGTCCATATTCATCGTCGCGATTGATCACGCCCGCAGCCGGCGCCGCGGCGCCCGTACCTTCAAACAAACGCCGCTTGGCCGAGAAGTACTCCTCGAACGTCTTATGATAATCGAGATGGTCCCTTGTTAAATTCGTAAAAATCGCCACCGCGAACGGGCAGCCCCACAGCCGGTCCATCGCCAGTGCGTGCGAACTCGCTTCCAGTACCGCGTGCGTCCCTCCCGCGTGAACGATTTCGGCCAGGTACTTCTGCAAATCGAGCGATTCGGGCGTGGTGTTCGGCGCCGGCCGCGACTCCCGCACCAGCCGGTAGCCGATCGTGCCCAACAGGCCAACCTCGCATCCAGCCGCTCGCAGGATCGAATCCACCAGATAGGAAACCGTGGTTTTGCCGTTCGTCCCCGTCACGCCGATCAGCTTCAGCACTTCCGCGGGGCGTGCGTAATAATTGGCCGCGGAGATGGCCAGCGCCTTGCGCGCATCCACAACCTGTATCCACGGAAATTCCGCCGGAAGCGCGCCGGTGTTCGCCTGCTCGCTCAGGACCGCGACCGCCCCCCGGCCCGCGGCGTCGGCCACGAATTTATTCCCGTCCTTTTTTTCCCCGTGAATCGCGACGAACAATGTCCCGGGCTTCGCCAGGCGGCTGTCATATGCGATCTCGGAAATTTCCAGGTCTCCGTGCGTGACAGGCGCGCTCGCCTCGACGCCGCGCAGCAGCTTAGCCAGGCGCGCCGAGGCGCGTGCTACTCCCGCTTGTGTCATGCGCGCCTCTCTTTCGCCATTGTCCGCCACGGATCCCGCCTTCACGGTCATTTCGCTTTTCCGCGGGCCGCCGCAGAAAGCAGGGAAGCGTCGCGGGAAAATTGCACGGTGATGCGGCTCCCCCGGCGAATCGTTGCGCCGGGCTCGGGAGATTGCTCCGTTGCGATTCCTGTCCCGACCAAAACAGGAGTCAGCCCCATTTTCAGGCACTGTTCGGTCACGTCACGGACGGTTTTTCCCAAAAATTGCGGTGCCGGAATTCCGTCGCCTTCCGCGAGCTCTACCGTCGGCGCCGTTGCGGCAGGAATGGAATCGGAAATTACGGGAGCAGGCTCATCCACCGAGGCGGCCGTGGGAGTTTGCACGGGATCGAAATCGCTCACGTCTCTTAAATTATCATCCTTCTCGTGCGCGGCCTGCCCACGGCTTCCGCGCGATGCCTCGCCGGCAGCCAGCACGTCGCGCGGCACATCCAAATACGCCAGCACCTGTTGCGCGATTCGTTTGAAAACGGGTGCGGCCACCTGCCCGCCTTCGTGCGCGCCCGCGGGCGAATCCAGTTGCACGAGAATCGTCACAGCGGGCGAGTTGATCGGGGCAAAACCGACGAAGGAAGCGATCAAGTCATGCGTCGAGTAACGGCCCGTGTCCGGATCGTATTTCTGCGCGGTTCCAGTTTTCCCCGCCACGGTGTAGCCGTCGAGTTGAGCTAGCTTGCCTGTGCCGTTCAGCACCACGCCTTCGAGCATGCGGCGCATGGACGCTGCGGTAGTCTCTTGAATGACGCGGTGCCGCAGCGGCTCCTGCGGCTCGGTTACCTCGCTGCCGTGGCGCTGTTCGCGAACAACGTGCGGCCGGACGATCAGCCCGCCGTTGGCGATAGAGGACACCGCGGTGATCATCTGCATCGGCGTCACGCCCACTTCCTGTCCCATCGATATCGAGCCAACCGAGACCGGCGTCCAGTTCTCGATGCGCCGCAGCATCCCGCGGCTTTCCCCCGGCAGATCGACCCCGGTGGACTGGCCGAATCCAAACGCGCGAATGTAGTCGTAAAATTTTGGCGCGCCCAGCCGCAAGCCGATTTTGATCGTGCCCACGTCGCTCGAGTTGGCCAGGATCTGCGATACGGTGAGCCGCCCATACGCCTTGTGATCGCGAATGCGGTGCCCGGCGATATAGATCGCGCCATTCTGGCAATCGATCACTTCGTCCGGATTCGTGATTCCTTGATCGATGGCGGCGGAAAGCGTCACAATTTTGAAAACGGAGCCCGGCTCGTACAGCGAACTCGTGGCGCGATCCACGCGCGATTCGGGAGAGCTTTCCTTGGCCGCATTGGGATTGAACGTCGGCCAGTTGGCCACGGCCAGCAGCTCGCCCGAATTCGGATTTTCCACAATGACGGTCCCGGACTTGGCCTGCGATTCATGAATCGCCAGCGCCAGCTCTTTCTCCGCGATGTACTGGATCTTTTCGTCCAGCGTGAGCACCACGCTCGTGCCCGCGTCCGGAGCCTTGTCGGCCGTGTCGTACCACCGGCGATGCGCGTCGGCCAGGATCAGCATTTTGCCGGGCTTGCTGCGGATGCTGTCGTCGAGCGAGTACTCGATGCCTCCCAGCCCTTTCTCGTCGATGTCCACATAGCCCAGCACATGCGCGGCGAGATCGCGCTTTGGATAAAACCGTCCGCCTTCCCGCTGAAAATAAATCCCGCGCAGATTCATCGCGGCGATGCGGTCCGCCTTTTCGGGCGGCAGCTTGCGCGCGATCCACGCGAAGGAATGCGACCCGGCGATCCGAGCGGCGATTTCATCGGCGGGAACGTCGAGAACCTTGCCGATCAAACGCGCCACCATGCGCGGGTCGGCAATCTCCGAGGGCACGGCGAAAGCCGAATCCACGGGAACACTCATCGCCAGTGGATGCATGTTGCGGTCGAAAATTTCAGCGCGGCTGGCGCCCACATCCACGATGAGCCGCTGCTGGTGCTGCGCGCGGGAATAAAATTCGCTGTAACGGAACAGTTGCAGGTAGGCCAGCCGTCCGAACACCGCCCCGGTCCATATCGCCGCCAGGGCAGCGACGATGACGATGCGGGTCCGGGGACTGCGAAGATCCATAAATTCGCGACAAGTGGCGCGGTCTTCAGCCTGCGGTTTTTAGGCCTGGCAGACGCGAACGTTCGCAGGCTGAAGCCCGCGCCACTAAGAAGTTTATTGCCGCGCTCCAGGAGCGCTTGCCGGCCGCGCCTCCGCCAAAACCGCATTCGGCGGCAATTCCGCAGGAGTCAATTGTCCAGACACGGCCGCGGTCAAACCAAGTTGCCGCCGCGCGATCGTGTCGATCCGTTCCGGCGCGCGCAACCCGGCGACTTCCAATTTCAGTTCCTGGTTCAGTTCCGTGGCCTGGGCTCGCTCCCCGCGCAGCGACTCGAGCTGGTAGCGCAACTGGATCGTCTCAAAATGCTGCCAGGCGTACAGGAAAGCGAACATGGCGATCAGCCCGCCGAGCGATACCACGCGCGCGCATTCGCGCATGTGATTGGGCGCGACGACTCGCACCAGCCGCGAATTATCAATGTGCTTGACAGTGAAAAACTCGCTCATTCCTGCCACTCTTCCTCTTGCGGCATCCCGTACTTGCCCGCTGTGCCGGGCTGGTCGGGATCGATCTTTTCGGCGACGCGCATCTTCGCGCTGCGCGCCCGCGGATTGGCCGCAATCTCCGCGTCCGATGCTTGAATCACTTTCTTGGTGAGAATTTTCAGCACGCCCTCGTGCGCGAGCCGCTGAAAGCATTGCTTGACCGGGCGGTCCTCCAGCGAGTGATAACTGAGCATCACCCACCGGCCCCCGGGAGATAGTGTGGCAGGAACCCTAGAAAGAAACTGCCCGAGTTCCTCCATCTCTCGATTCACCGCAATCCGCAGCGCCAGAAACGTTTTTGTCGCGGGATGCAGCTTCTGCCTTCCCCTTACGCTTCGGGCCCCTGCCACAACCGTTGCCAGGTGTTCGGTGTCCCGTATGGGACGCGCGCGAACGATGGTCCTGGCGATTCTGCGTGAATCCCGCTCTTCCCCAAATTGGTAGAGCAGGTCGGCGAGTTCTTTTTCCCCCGCCGTGTTCACAATGTCTGAAGCCGTTTCTTCCATGTCGCGGTCCATGCGCATGTCGAGCGGGCCGCGCGAGCGAAACGAAAATCCGCGCTCGCCCAAATCCAGCTGCATGCTCGATACGCCCAGGTCCGCCAGCACGCCATCGGCGGGAGGAAGATTTCTCTCCGCGAACACCTCGCCGATTTGTGAAAAATTCGCGTGCACCAATGTCACTTTTTCCCCGAACTCCGACAATCTGCTGCGTGCGATTCCGAGCGCTTGCGTGTCGCGGTCCAGGCCTAGCAGCCGCCCCCCGGCCCCAAGCCGCCGGGCTATTTCCAGTGAATGCCCACCAAGTCCAACCGTTGCATCCACATACAGCCCGCCGGTCTTTACCGCCAGCCAGTCGATCGTCTCCGCGACGAGCACCGGCGTGTGTTGCGCTTCCAAGCTAAACGCCTAGCTCGTCCAGGACCTTCCAGTCTTCATCCGTCAACTGGCTCTTCTTCAGGTTCTCGAGCGAGCGCGTATGGTTCCGGACTTCGAGGTAGGTCAAAATGCCGTTCACGTCGACCTCACCTTTCATCTGGGCGGCTTCCCGAAGCACCGGCGGAATCAGGATTCTTCCCTGCCCGTCGATTTCCACGGCTTGCCCGTAATAATTCGTCCACAGGAGAAACTTTTCCTTGGTCCGGTTATGCGAGGAAAGGCGGGAGAGTTTTCCTTCAATCTCTTCCCAGGCCTTCATCGGGTAAATCTTTGCGGTCTCACCGGTTTCGCTCGTAACGTAAAACCGATCGCCAGATGCCTTGAGCTCTTCCAGAAAGGCCGCGGGAATCTTTAGACGGCCCTTCTCGTCCACTCTTGCCGGAATGTTTCCCCGTAGCATGATGAATTCGTCGGCCCAAAGAACCTGTCGAGCGTTCGCTCCTCACTGGTAGCCCCTTTAGTGCTTCACAGCCCCGCCACTTCGCTACTCAACTTCGCCACCGCTTTTCACTTCGTACCACTCTCTCCCACTTTGTGCCACGATTCTAGTCAGGATCGAAAACTTGTCAAGTTAAAATCCGGCGCATAGAAAATTTAATTGTGGATTTCGGAGCGACTTGTGGTGGAATTCTTAAAAACCACTAGATGTGGTATGGACAAAAAAAACTGCAACAAGAATTAGAACCGCACTTCCCGAGAAGCCATTTCCGAAAATGTTTCGTAAGAGTTACGGGGGGATAGAAAAATGGCGAATCTCGGGCGAATCCAGTATGGCTTTTCGCGCATCCGCGAATGCCCGATTTCCTTCCTCTAGCTAAGACGCCCCAGCAGCCCGAGGCTCTTCATCAGCATCAAGGAACTCGTTGCTCGGCCCCTGGGCGCAAGTAAATGCAAGGTATTTCCATCTCAGCGTCTCGGGGGCGGTCCCGACTCCAAGCAGGAACAGGTATTCGGTCTGCGGGACTTCCAAGATCGACGGATGCCGAGTGCTGAAGTCTTTCTGGATCAGCTGTACTAACTTTGACTGGGGTTGGGGGTCTTCCCGGAAATCGTAGGTAATTCCAACTTTTAGAGGAGCGAGCACTGACATTAATTTAACGATTTCTTCCACGAAACCAGCCGCGTTGTGCTCATGCTCGAGAGCGACGAAGGTGCCCCACGGGTCGCCCGAAGGAAAGAACACAAGATCCAGACGGAGATACTCACGCTCGTGTTTGAGTCCAAGTTTCTCAGCGGTTCTCTCAAGAACAGGCTTCTTCTCATAATATCCGTCACTCTTCCCTTGTCTGCCTGTCATAAAGGCGGTCCAGTTGTCCCAAACTTTATCCGTCTGGTTGGCCTCACCAAGAGATTTATTGTAGGTTTCGAGAAAAGTTTGGAGAAACTCCTTCGCGGTTGGTGGTTGTAGCATTGCATCCCTCCTCAGAAATATGGGGCCCATAAATTAACTTGTCGAGGACTATATCACAGGAATAGAT
>Ga0302325_10030271_pt1 | contig 11166 bp, 10 predicted proteins | sample Palsa_T0_2_FD_201948 | JGI IMG/M metagenome (GOLD analysis project Ga0302325, IMG submission 201948) | Peat permafrost microbial communities from Stordalen Mire near Abisko, Sweden - Palsa_T0_2 | ecosystem: Environmental > Terrestrial > Soil > Palsa > Peat permafrost | place: Sweden: Abisko...
GGCGAAGTAGCGCAAGTTTTCCATGCCGCTGAGCTCGTCATACAGTAGCGGCGCGTGTCCCATGTAGCCCACGCGGTGGGCCACATCGCGAATCTGCTTGGCGCCCAGCAAGGTGAAGCTGCCCTGGCTCGGTTCCATAAGCCCGGCGACGATACGCAGCAGCGTGCTCTTCCCTGCTCCGTTGTCGCCCAGCACGACGTATAGTCGCGCGGGTGCAAAGCTGGCCGAAATGCCGCGAATGGCGGCAAAGCGGCCAAAGAATTTCACCAGATTTTCCAGGACGATAACTGACGGAGAGGATGGCGGGGTTGCGGTCAACTGTTCCTTGAATTAGGGCGGCGAATGGCTTAGAGCTTGAGCCGTTCTTCTACGCGAATGAGGCGGTTGCCGACGTCGACCACCCTGCTGGTTAGGTCGTCAAATCTTTGATCGAAGCGGACGAAACGCACGTTCATATCGGACCGCAGGTCGCCTAGTTCAGAGCGCAGATCGCGAATGCCCGTATTCTGAAAATAGAAGCCCACCAGAAAACAATCAACGGCAGACCCAAGGCGGTAAAGAATTGGGTATTCGTCATACGGTCATTCTACTCCCAGTTTGAAAACTCGACTGCACTACCCGTGCTCATAACGCGGCCTTCTGCGCGGGCATCTGTCCGGCCGGAGCGGCGCCGGGCTGGCCTGGCTGTTTGGGAGCGTACTTGGAGGCGCATTTGGCTTGAATATTGGTGGCGTGGAAGATGCCGTCGCGGCCGAAGCGGCCTTCCGCCAAAGCTTGCGCGTTGTCCTTGAAAGTATCTGGCGGCGCTTCGGTGCCGGCGTAAACCACGGGCAAGGTGCGGTCCTGCTCCACCAGTTGGAACTCAAGATGGGTACCCTGGCGCTTGATGGAGCCGGGTTCTACATTGCCGGCCACTCGCAGGCGTTTGCTGTAGGCGCTGTTGCCCATCCCATTCAGTTCCTTGATGGTGACGTAGTAGCTCTTGCTGTCCTGCACGCCGGTGTAAGCGAGATAGCCCAGGGCCATGAGAATCACGGCCATCACCGCGCCAAAACGCATGTAGCGGCGTCCCTGCTCAGACATTGAACGACACCCCTTCCAATCTTCCATCTGCGGCGGCCACGGGGTCGCAGCGGTTGGACTAAGCATACCGCTTAGGGGCGCACAACGCTATGTGACTTTAGTCACACAAGGAAGGTGCTTGGCTTGGGAGGGTGGAAATAGAGCCAACTGCTGGTCTAGGCGGCGCCGCGGCGGGCACTGCGGTCCAGGCTGGAGCGCACCAGTTCGATCAGTTCGAGCGGAGGAAACGGCTTGGCCCGGAAGAATACGTCCAGCCCCTGGTATTCGGGTTCCGCCTCCGGCAAACCGCTCAACACAATCACCGGAAGCCAATTCTCGCCGGCACGAATTTGCTGCACCAAACCCAGGCCGCCGCTTCCCGGCATCACGTGATCGGTTACCACGACGCCGACGCGTTCCTGCAAAGCCCGCAGCGTGGCCAGCGCACTCTCAGCCGTGGTAGCGACGCAGACCTGGAACCCCGCATTTCGCAATACGGCTTCGCGGATCTTCAGTTGCGAAGAATTGTCGTCGACCAGTAGAACTTGGCTCAAGGTATTCGGCCTTTGATTTCCTTTAGCCCAGCGTGGCGCAGCCCGTGACGCATTCGACGGCGGCTATAGTAGCCCATCCGCCGCCCACGCGCAAGACAGAAAGTGCAATACAGCTTACGATGCACAATTGCAAGTGCAGGTTGCCCACCTCGCCTTAATTCCGGCCGCCCACCTTCCCTGCTACTCGCCGCGGCCGGAAGCGAAATGGTAACCTGGGGCCGCGCCCAGCCCGGCCTAGTTCCGAGTTGCTTCTCCCCGGCCGCAGATTTCTTCCTTCGCACGAAGCCAATCCTGCTCCGGAGAGCCGCCATGCCCATTGCGCTGCTGATAAAGCTCGTAGGCGCGCTGGCGGATCTGCTCCTCAAGACTGGCGGCAACGCGAGTCTCGTGGGCAACTTCAGGCGAGACGGCTACAGACTGCGCTGAAGCAATCTTTCCCGGCTCCGCGTGAGCGCCATTAGCGGGCGGGGGGCTGGTCTTGCGGGCACGTTTCTTGGGCGTTGCGCTATCGTTCTCCCGTGGTACTTTCGGCATCTTAACTTTACTCCTGAAACCCTGAAAAAATTACACTCACTGCTAGCAGCTGGTGTTAGTTCCACTATAAACAATCTCACCGTTTTTTGGGGCGCTACCTTGCCGATTCCCACGATTTTCATCAGCTCCGAATCCAGTAAATCTGCGCTCATCTCTAACTTGCTATCGTTTCGTAACTTAGCGATGTCCAATAGCTGCTCATTCCATCTTTGGTGGAACCAAGATAGCTACAGCCACGTAAATCAGATTAGAAGCCGTCTCATGAATGGCTATGATTTGTCTCAGGCAACGGAGTCCCGCACGTCATGATGTTTCTTGAGATTCTCCGCCAGATGTTGCGCACCCTGTGGGCGCACAAGCTGCGCTCGTTCCTCACGATGTTCGGCATCGCCTGGGGCGTGGGATCGCTGCTGCTGCTGGTGGGCCTCGGCGAGGGCTTCCGCTCCGGCAATCGCCGCGAGTTGAATTCCCTGGGCGAAGACATCATGTTCGTCTTTCCCGGACGCGCTCCCGCCGTCGCCGGCAACATGAGCTCAGGCCGCAACTACAACCTCACCGACCAGGATTATCAGGACATCCTGAGCGAAGCGCCGCATGTGCGCGCCGCTGCCCCGGTGATATCGCGGCTGGATATCTCCGAGGTCAGCGCTTACAACAACACCAACGGCGAGGTCAGTGGAGTTCCTCCGAACTACGATGTCGTCCGTTATTTGCCACTGGCCGACGGACGCTGGATCAATCAGGACGATGAATCGCAGAAGCGGCTGGTCGCCGTGCTTGGTGACGAGATGCTGAAGAATCTCTACTCCGGCCGGCAGGCGGTTGGCACTACCATTCTGCTCAACGGAATTCGTTTTGAAGTGATCGGAGTTGTGCAGCGGGTGGGCCATGGCGACGACAACTCCACCAACAACCGCGTCTTCATGCCCTTCAGCACCATGCGGCAGTTTTTCCCGCTGACCAAGGAAGGTCAGGAGGACGCGATTTCGTTCATCAACTATCGCCCGCGGGTTCGCCAGGAGCATGTCGAGGCGCGCGAGGAAGTACGCAAGATCCTCGCCCGCAATCATGGATTCGACTGGCACGACGAGGACGCCTTCGAAGACTGGGACACCATCAAGGCCTCCGAAACCGTGGGCAAGATTTTCGATGCCATGGACCTCTTCCTCGGCGGCGTCGGACTGGTAACGCTGACTCTGGGCGCCATCGGCATCATCAACATCATGCTGGTTGCGGTCAGCGAGCGCACGCGCGAGATCGGATTACGCAAAGCGCTGGGCGCGACCAATCGCAGCATCCTGTTGCAGTTTTTCCTGGAAGGCGCGTTCCTTACGCTGATGAGCGGCAGCATCGGAATGGCTGGCGCCGGCTTGCTGATGTTCATGATGCGCGGGGTTGGCAAGGTGCCGGGATTCGATCCGCCAACCATGTCGTTCATGTCGGCCACGCTGGCGATTGGAACGCTGGCCGCCGCCGGCATCGTCGCGGGTATTTATCCCGCCCGCAAGGCTGCCATGTTGCAGCCGGTTGACGCGTTGAGGCAGGAGTGAGAAAAGCCGCTGTTCGCTCTTCGCAGAAAACGCTATTCGCTTTTCGCCAGAGGTGATTCGGTCAGACTTCTGGCGAAGAGCGAACAGCGAAAGGCGAATACGGGGGTAAACGAGGCTTTTCAAGTACGCTTTTCGCTCGTGGCCAGAAGATCCGAGGTATGCGATCTGGCGAGAAGCGAAGAGCGAAAGGCGAAAAGCGAGCGGGGTAAGCATCTATGACACGCGATCTACTGACCCAAGCTTACGCGGCCATGCGCTACAACCGCCGCCGCACCGCCCTCACCATGCTGGGCATGGCTTGGGGAATTGCCACCGTGGTCCTGCTGCTGGCCTACGGCGCAGGCTTTGGCCGCGCCATCGAAGTGATTTTTGCCAACTGGGGCACGCGCATTATCGGCGTCTTTCCCGGCCGCACCTCGCAGCAGGCCGGTGGACAGAAGGCCGGCACGCAAATCAAGCTCACCATTGAAGACCTCGATCGCATCACCGCTGCCGCGCCGCTGGTCAATCGCATCACGCCCGAGGCGGACAAGACGGTCAGCGTGCAGCACGACGTTCGCACCTACGACCTTCCTATCAACGGTGTCTATCCCAACATCTTTCAGATTCTGGCCCTGCACGTCGCCGAAGGCCGGCTGCTGAATCCCGACGACGAAGGCTCTCGCGGGCGGGTTACCGTCATCAGCTCCGACGCCAAGCTCAAGCTGTTTTCGGGAGAGTATGCGCTGGGCCAGCACATACGGATTGGCGGCATCAGTTATCAGGTGGTGGGCGTGCTCGCGCCGCACATGCAGGAAGGCGATGACAGCGTCAACAAGACCATCTACGTCCCCTTCAGCACCATGAGCGACTTCAAGGATACTCACTATCTGGATGGCATGTGGATGTCGTATGAAGGCAACGATTCCGAGCTGGTGGAGAAGCAAGTGCGGGGCGCGCTGGCCCAGCAGTACAACTTCAACCCCGACGACAAGCGCGCGGTCCACATCTACAACATGATGAAGCAGTTGAAGCAGTTCGAGATCATTACCGCCGGACTGAAGGTCTTGCTGGGCTTCATCGGGACGCTGACGCTGGGTATCGGCGGCGTGGGATTGATGAACATCATGCTCGTGTCCGTCACGCAGCGCACGCGTGAGATTGGCGTGGAAAAAGCGCTCGGTGGCCGCCGCCGCGACATTCTCTTCCAGTTCCTGGCTGAAGCTCTGGCCATTACCTTTGTCGGCGGCATCGCGGGAATTGTGCTGGCCTATGCTGTGTCGATTGGAGTAGGGCGAATAACCTTCTATAGCGCTGTCGCCAAAAACGCGGAAGCCGCCGACATCCGCCTCATCATCGATCCCTCGACGGTCGTGGTCGCGACGGTGATTCTGATCTTGGTGGGACTGGTCAGCGGGATGCTGCCCGCTATCAAGGCCTCGCGTCTGGATCCAATTGAGGCGTTGCGGTACGAGTGACGCAGTTGTCGGTTGTTGGTTGTCGGTCGGGTGCCCCACGTCTCGCGCTGTTCGAGACGTGGGACTCAGTGTCAATAAACCATCCCTCGGGTGCCCCAATCATTCGCGGGTTTCGGATGAGTGGGACCGCGAGAAGGAATACGCTATCTTCAGCGGCCACTCCCGACAATTCACCTTTACCAATCCCTCTTCTCGGGTGCCAACAAACCGTTCCCGCTGCGGGTTGCGATATGAGTAGGAAGCGGCACGAGCCTCCGCAGGAGGCGGAAGCCGATAGCCCCGCCCTTCAGGGCGGGGAAAAGATTAAATTGGTTCCCAAGTGCCCCGGGCACGACACATCCGCCTGTGCGGATCATCACCGACGAAGCACACAGCACCTGCACACCGGCGAAAACCCTTGCCGGGCGCGCTCCAACACACGCAGGAACAGAACTGCACGCTTTGTGAACAACGCTTTAGGAATTCAAACCGCTGGATCGAAGGTTGTGCATTGCACGCTCTATGACTATCACGCCGAGGATAGGGTTCTCGATCGCGCCTATGCGGAGTTTAGAAAAGCGCACTGCGACACCTGTCCTGACAAGGCGCCGCGGCCGTCAACCTGGCGCTATGACGACGAGGCACGTCGAACTGAAGCCGAGAAGTACGGCGGATTTGTTTGGCGATTCATTGGCGCCCCTTTTGGATTGAGATACACCGACGAGGACTAATCCCCGATGTCGGGTGCCCAGGTCTCGCGCTTTTCGAGACCGGGGAATCCCACCATCGAACCGCGATCTGGCTGCTTTCAGTCGGAGTAAACGAATGAACGCCAGAAAGCTTAAGCCATCATTGAAGACCACCGCCTTCACGCACTTCCATGTCGTCCTCCCGGGTCTGCTCTTGGTGCGCGATGGTGCTAAACTTTCCCAAAGGCCGTGTTTCGGCATCGGGGTGAGAGCGTGATTCACAAAGCCAAAAATCTATCGCCGGACCAGAAGTCGGCTATTGAAGGTCTCTTGAGACGCCGGATCGCGGAAGATGAGGACATCAGTGTTCGTGCGATCGCGGCCGCTTCCGGCCCGGAGTGGCTTCAGAAATCATGGGAGAGCGCCAAGCGGCTGGGCTTGGATCGTCTTTCCACGAAAGAGATCGATGCGGAAATCAAGGCTGCGCGCAAGGCCCGGCTTAGACGCCGTCAGCCTGTGAAGCAATGATTCGCATTGTCCTCGACACCAATGTCCTTCTTTCTGCATTGTTGAACCCACAGGGCGCGCCCGCGCAAGTTCTCCTGCTCACTCTCCTTGAGCCGGATATTCGGCTTTGCGTCAGCGGCGATGGCGCTGCGGCCGGCCCGCCCGCATTGACATCCGCCCGCCCGGTGTATAGTCATATCCGCTCAAATCCCACGGTAGATCCCGGCCCCGGAACCTTAGCATTCCCAAGAACACTGGAGGACAACTGTGTCTGTATTCGCCACTCGTCTGCCGAAGTATCTCCCCGTCGCCACCGTCTTACTGCTCCTGGCACAACTGGCCGTTCCTGCTCAGGCGCAAACCCAGATCACAACTTGCGGGACTAATATCAGGCTGGCAGGAACTTACGTTTTGGCGAACGATCTGTTGAATTGTCCCGGCGATGGCATTGACATCACCTTCGGCCACGTGACGCTGGAGCTGGGCAATCATCAGATCACGGGGTCGGGCACAGGCACTGGCATTCGCGTCGCCCGCGAAAGCGGCCTGGCCCGGAACGTGATCATCCATGGGCCGGCCACCATCTCAAACTTCGACAAGTGTCTCGTCTTGGTCGACTCCCAAACGGGAGAGGTGAGCCGCGTCACCTGTACCGGCAACAACACCGGCTTTACCGTCGACCTGCGCGAGGATTCCTGGGACAACCAGATTCACGACAACATCGCCACCATGAACCACGGCGCCGGATTCGTGATCAACGACGAGTGGAGTCATTACGATCACAATCAATCCAGCCAGAACGGAGGCAGTGGCTTTGTGTTGACCGCGGTCGACGGCCGCAACAACTTCGTGAACAACAACACTGCCGACCAGAATGCCAACGACGGCATCGAGGCGCAGTCCGGGGCGGTCCAGAACCTTATTTATGAGAACCACGCCACTGGCAATTCCCACCTTGACCTGGCCGACGACAACCCCGCGGGCTGCCCGAACACCTGGTATCACAACACCTTCGGCACTTCCAACAAGCAGTGCATTCGGTGAACATTGCCCGGTGTGAGCGCGTGGCCGAGAGAAATACCCGGGGCACTCAGCGTGATCCAAGGACGCGATTGCTACGGCGTGAGTTCGTAAACAGAGCCAAAGCCGTTGCCGCCATCGAGGGTAGCGCCGTAGATGTTTCCTTGCGCGTCTCGCACGACGTTCCCGATTAGATCTCCTTGGTCATTGTTAAACAAGGTGGTATAGGTCCAGCCGCTCCCGGAGCGAGTCAGGGTGTAAATCGCTCCCAGGTCGTGCGCTCCACCGGCATAGGTGGCGGCATAGATGTTCCCACTGGCGTCGAGGGTCAGCGGATCGGAATATCCCTGTCCCTGGCTGAAGGTGTATTGGACGGAGAAGCTGGCTCCGCCGCCTTGGAGGGGCACTAATTCGAAGATCGCACCGCCGCCCGTACCGCCGGCGTCCGTCACCCCCCAGATATTGCCACTGCCGTCAAAAACCAATTGTCCGGGGCCAGCACCGTCGGCGCCGCCGGTAAAGCTGTGAAGCAGACTTTCGGACCATCCCGAGGAGCCGGGCGTCAGCTCGAACGCCGTGCCGCATCCGTGATCGCAGTCCCCAGTACCGCCGCTTCCGGTGGTACCGTAAACGTTGCCCGCTTGGTCGACAACAACGCCCGCCCTCGGGCTGGCGCCGTCGCTCACTCCGCCCTGGAAGATATGGATTGTGTTTTTCGTCCAGGTTCCGTTGGCGTTGGGTGTCAGCTCGAACGCTGTGCCGCACCCATCATTGTCACAGTTCACACCGCCGCCGCCGTTCATGGTGGTGCCGTAGAGGTTGCCGGCACGATCAAAGGCGACCTCCGCCATAGGATTAAAGCCGTCATTTCGTGAGCTGAAACTATAGAGAATGGTTTCCGTCCAAGGGCAGGAAAAGGAGCGGCAGAACGCTGGCGGAGGCTGAAGCTTAAACACCATTCCGCAGCCGTCGTAGCCTTGGCAGGAGCCAGTCCCGCCCTGGGTGGTGGTGCCGTAAAGGGCGCCATCCGGACCGGCGACCACACGATCGGTCGGGTACTGCCCATCAGGTTGCCCTCCGAAGGCATAGAGCAGCGCCGTTACCCAGCCCGAGCCGCGGTGCGACAGCTTGAAAACCACTCCACACCCGTCGTTATCCTTGCATTGCTGGTTGCCGCCGTAGTGGGTGGTGCCATATAGATTTCCGGCTGAATCCTGAGACAGGCCAGCGTAGGGGTCAGCGCCGTCGGTGCCCCCAGCGAAGCTGTGCAGGACAGTATAGGTTTGCGCCTGCGCGAGAACGGCTGTTGCGAAGATCGCCGTGCAAAAAAGGCGAATCATGGTTTGCAAGCCGATAGTTCGAATCGAAGTTGCGCCCAGCGAGGTGTAGTTCATTTCGCTCTCTCCTGGCTTGGAACAGGCCGACGTTTGTACCCGCGCATAATTTCGCCCAATCGGCAGGCAACGTCAACTTAATTTCACATTACGATCTAAGAGATTGACACGGTTGTGCTTCCATCCTCTGAAGCGGGACGGGTGGCCCCGGCAGCGCCATGATGTCCGCATCCCACACATTGGAAAACCGCGAATGAGTGCGGCCCCGGCGAACGTCATCACCTTGAGTCAACTGACAGCTGATAGCTTCCTCCCGATCCCTTCGTTACATTTTGTTAAGTCGCCTGATGCGGACGCGTCTCCGCCGAAGCCACCGGGTTTCTACCTACATCTAAAGAAGTAAGTATTGGAGGTAGGAATGATGATCAAACGGCTGCTGCCATTTACGTTGGTGATAGCTATGGGTGTGGGAGCGGCGGCCCAGACCTCAACGGCGTCGCAGGCCAACTCGGTCTCGCCCGCCAATCCGGCTGCGGAGCCGGCGTTGACCAGCAATGGTCCCGTCACTCTGGATTACAAGGTGGTGTCCGCGCCATCGGCCGACCCGGCCGAGGCCGCTATCGCCAAGAAGGTTCGCGACCAGTTGCTGAAGCTGCCCTACTACTCGATGTTCGACGATCTGGAGTACAGCGTGCAGGGCCGCACCGTGACCTTGAGCGGCGCCGTCACCAGCCTTCACTCGCAGACGCGGCAGGATGCCGAGCGGGCCGTGAAGCGCATCGAGGGCGTCGACAAGGTGGTGAACAACATTCAGGTGCTGCCGCCCAGCGCGTTTGACGAGCAGGCTCGGCAGCAGGTCTATCGCGCCCTGCTGCGGGCCGGCGGCTTGTCGCAGTATTTCTGGGCCGCGTCGCCCAGCATCCACATCATCGTTGCCAATCAGCGAGTCACGCTCAATGGCTACGTGAACAATGAAGGCGACAAGAACCTGGCCACCATCGCCACCAATCAGGTGCGCGACGTTTTTCAGGTGACCAACAATTTGCAAGTCGTAAGGTAGCCCTCCTTTAGCAACCGATACGGGAGCCGGACTTCATTCCCCGGCTCCGTATGCGGACGAATCTGGCTTGTGGGAATTGCGGACGAGTCTTGCGCGCGTGACGAATTCGGCGGATGTCCAGATTTTGGACACCTGTTAACATTCTGGACGATCCGCAACAAACTCACTGCCGCCCTGTGACCGCCGTCACACCCTTTGAGGACATCGATGCTTACCATTGTGCTTGAGGAGTCCGCCTTGCGCCGGGTGGGACTTCCCGCTGCGCATGTTCAAGACGTCCCACTTCGTCAAAGCATTTTGGTTTGCTCTGGCGGCGATGATCGCCTCCGCAGCCTACGAAATCACCGCGTCGATCTGCCCTCGTCTTTCCCGCTCCTATGCCGATGAAATCGCGCTCTGCACCGGAGCCGCTTTCATCCTGGCTCTGATTACTCTGCGCCGCCGCGATGCGGATTTGCTGAAGCTTGAAAAAGCGAATCTCGACGCCCTGATCGAGCATTTGCCTGGCCTGGCTTGCATCGTCGGCCCCAACCTGATGCTGGTGCGCTGGAACTCCCGCTTCCAGAATGTTTTGGGCTACTCCGCCGCCGAATTGGGCGCGATGCCCGCAGTCCAATGCCTGGCCGAAGACTATCGCGAGCTGGTTCCGGCGGTCATGGGGCAAGCATGGGAAACCGGTTCTGCGGAGATGGAAGCCGCGTGGCTAACCAAGAGCGGCTTACGCATTCCCTGTTACATGACCGGCATACGCATTCTGATGGGCAATCAGCCCTGCATTCTCAGTGTCGGTATCGACATCAGCGATAAGAAGCGCACCGAGGAAGCTCTCCGCAAAAGCGAGCAGCAATATCGCAGGCTTCTAACCAACCTTCCCGATGTCGCCTGGACTTCCAATCTCGCCGGCCAAATCACCTACGTCAGCCCCAACGTGCACCAGGTCTTTGGCCAGACCGCCGAGCAGGTTTGCCGCGGCGGAACCGAGGCCCTGCTTCAGCGCATTCATCTTGACGATCGCGCAGCCGTGCATCTCAGTTACCGCAAGTTTTTCGAGGAGAACGAAGTCTTCGATGTCGAATACCGTCTCCAGCGGGGCGATGGCGAATGGCGCTGGGTGCATGATCGCGCGATTCGCACCCATGTACAGGATGGCGTCCTGTTTGCCGACGGCGTTCTCAGCGATGTCACCGAGCGCAAGCAAGCCGAGGAGGAGCTGCGCAAGAGCCAGGAGCGATACAGCAGGCTGCTGGCCAACCTTCCCGATGTGACCTGGACCCTCGATTCCGAGGGGAAGACCCTGTACATGAGCGCCAACGTGGAAGAAATGCTGGGCTATACCCTGCACGACGTACTTGGCGGCAGCTTAGACTTGCGGCTGGCGCGCATCCACCCCGAAGACGTCGATAAAGCCGCGAAGCATTTC
>Ga0302325_10030276_pt1 | contig 11165 bp, 8 predicted proteins | sample Palsa_T0_2_FD_201948 | JGI IMG/M metagenome (GOLD analysis project Ga0302325, IMG submission 201948) | Peat permafrost microbial communities from Stordalen Mire near Abisko, Sweden - Palsa_T0_2 | ecosystem: Environmental > Terrestrial > Soil > Palsa > Peat permafrost | place: Sweden: Abisko...
CGCCAAGAACGGAAGCAGAGAACAAGCAAGCGCCGCTTTCGCAGCCTCCACCAGCCCAGTCAAACTCCGGGGTACGGTTGCGCCCGGCTTTAGGAGTGTGGCTGCGCGACCTGATTGTCTCGCTGGCGATCTCGGCGTTCATCATCGTGTTCATCTACCAGCCGGTGAAGGTGGAAGGCACGAGCATGATGCCCTCGCTCGAAGACCAGGAGCGAATCTTCGTCAACAAGTTCGTCTACCGCCTGGAGCCGATTTCGCGCGGGGACATTGTCGTGTTCCGTTATCCGCGCGACCCCTCGAAGAGCTATATCAAGCGCGTGATCGGGGTGGCCGGAGACCGTATCCGTATCGACGGCGGGCAAGTGTATGTGAACAACGAGGCCCTCGATGAGGATTACGTTCCGCCCGCCTATGACGACGCGCGATCGTATCCGGAGACGGTGGTGCCCCCGCACTGCTACTTCGTCCTGGGGGATCACCGGTCGATGTCGAACGACAGCCGGGATTTCGGACCGGTGAACCACAGCTATATCTACGGTAAGGCGGTGTTTGGGTACTGGCCGATGGATAAGCTGGGGCGGGTCCGATAAGTTCTGCGTTTGCTTCTCGCCGGCTGAGGAATATCGCCTCTTGGACCTTCTTCTCACCCCCTTCGTGTCCTTTGCCGCCTTGCTCCGTCTGAAGGAGTGTGACCAGCTCTGACAACCGTCATGAGGATCCAGTGTTGATTGGGGATGCAACTCGGCAATCCGGGAGGGCGAGTGGTGACTCAGTGCCCACGTTCGCTGCAGGCGTGTTTCTCGGCAACGCTTGTCAGACCGTACAGACGGCCTCATTTCAATTTGCGGAACTGGAGGCGACCGTGCCGGAACGTGAAGTTCCGCGCCACAGGCATGAGACGCCCCATTTCGTGCTTGTGCTTCGTGGGATTTATCTGACCGACGCAGGCAACCAAGACGGACCTTGCTCGTCCTCGACTCTGATCTTCAATCCAGCGGGCACGACACATCGCGATTGTTTTCGAAGCCGGAACGGCCGGTTCCTCAGCATTACCCCAACTCTGAAACCATCGAGGCTGCTGAATCGGGCCTCACCGGTCGCACGACTGGTGGCGGGAGGGTCGCTGTGCTCGCTCGCTGGTATGCTCATCACGGAAGCGATTGAACGCGAATTTGAACGGGAAAAGCGTCCATCTTCGTTGGTGCTTGAGAGCCTTGGGCTCGAACTGATCGGTCAACTACTCCGGCCGGAGGAGCGCATCGAGTCGCTCTGCACTCCGGACTGGCTTCTACGGACGAAGACGAAAGAGATGATCGAGGATTGTGCCGGCAGCGAGATCACCGTCGCCGACCTGGCTGCAGCAGTGGCAGTACATCCGGTATACCTGGCGCGAGCCTTCCGGAAGCACTTTGGGAACTCGCCGGGCAAATACCTCCGGCGCAAGCGATTGCTTCGGGTTCGACGACTTCTCATTGATACCCGGCTGCCGCTGGTAGAGGTTGCCCTGCGGTGCGGCTTTTCCGACCAGAGCTGCATGACGCATGCGTTTACCAGCGAGTTCGGGATCGCGCCCGGTTGCTATCGACGACGGCGATGGCACTAAGTTTGGGTGAACGCAGCAGGTTCGAAAACGACAAGATTTCGAACCCGTCTCAGCGGCATACTCAAGTGCAGTCGAATTCTTGGAGGGTGAAATCTTGCTTCGTTCTGCGCTGTTAACGTTCGTGGTTGCATGCGGCTGCGCCGTCCCTGCCCGGAATCAAACCGCAATCGCCGATTGGCCGAAAAGTTCTGCCGATGTTAATGGGATTTCCAACGACAAGTTGCGGGCGATGGAAACTGCGGTGCGCGGCGGCGATTTCAAGAAAATCGGCAGCGTCCTCATCGCGCGCCACGGGAAACTGGTGTATGAGGTGTACTTCGACGGCGATGCCGGCACTTTGCGCGATACACGGTCAGCGACCAAGAGTATTACCGACGCGCTGGTAGGGATTGCGCTTGACGAGAAGAAACTGAGCGGTGTTGACGCCCGAATCCTGGCCTTGTTGCCGGAGCATGCGCGTAAGCTCGAGAACCCCGATCCGCGGAAGGACCTGATCACGGTGGAAGACTTTCTCACCATGAGCTCGCCGCTCGAATGCGACGACTGGAACGATGCCTCGCGGGGCAACGAGGAGCGGATGTACGTGGTGGAGGATTGGGCGCAGTTCATCCTCGACCTGCCGATTCGTGGCCGGATGCACTTGGGAGAGCAAATTGATCCCCCACCCCACGGAAGGTATTTCAGCTACTGTACGGGCGGGGTTTTCACACTCAGCGAAGTGCTCCAGAAAGCCACCGGCATGCGCGCCGACCGTTATGCCCAGGAAAGACTTTTTGCTTCGCTCGGGATTTCGGATGTGCAGTGGGTGTTCTCGCCGTTGAACGTCCCGCAGACCGGCGGGGGACTGCGGCTGAGCAGCCGCGATCTGCTGAAGATCGCACAGCTTTATCTGAACGGCGGGAGTTGGCAGGGAAGGCGCATTGTTGACCAAGCATGGGTGCGAGCGTCGACCGAGCCGCACGCGCGCATCGACGACGACACTGAGTACGGCTATCTCTGGTGGCTGAAATCGTTCAAATCTGGAGGCAAGAGCTACCGGGCGTTTTTCATGAGCGGTAACGGAGGGAATAAAGTGCTGGCGTTCCCGGAGCTGGATTTGGCGGTCATCATCACCAGTACAAACTACAACGCGCACGGCATGCACGAGCAGACCGAGAAGCTGCTGACGGACTACATCCTAGCTGCGATTGAGCAGTGATTTTCCCCAGGACTGAGCGAGATTTCTTGGTGGCGGGAAATTTATTTCTTCAAGCTGAGTTCCGCGCTTGGCCGGCGGGGCAATCCCTGATAAGATCTCTAAAATCCAAACCCCGGAGCGAGAATGCAGGCTATCCTTGCGCTGGAAGACGGTCGGGTCTTCCGAGGCAAAGGCTACGGCGCCAAAGGCGAGTGCTACGGCGAAGTCGTTTTTAATACTTCCATTACCGGCTACCAGGAAATCTTCACCGATCCATCCTATTCGGGACAGATTGTTGTCCTGACCAACCCGCAGATCGGCAACTACGGCACTAACCAGGAAGACAACGAAGCCACGCGTCCCTGGATCGAAGGGCTCATCGTGCGTGAGTTCTCGAAAGTGAGCTCGAACTGGCGCTCGCAGCAGGTGACCGACGAATATCTGGAGCAGTTCAAGGTGCCCGTGCTGTCTGACATCGACACGCGTGCACTGGTGCGGCATCTGCGCGACCATGGGGTGATGCGGGGCGTGGTTTCGACCATCGAGAGCGACGCGGAAAAGCTGGTGGCCAAGGCGAACTCGATTCCGAAGATGGACGGGACCGACTTAGCGAAAGTGGTGAGTACCAAAGGCCCCTACGTGTGGGAAGTGGGCGAGCGCTCACATGAGCCGGTGGCACAGGTGGGAGTGAAAGACGAGCCACCACGCTTTCATGTGGTGGCTTACGATTTTGGCATTAAGCAAAACATTCTACGTAAGTTACGTGGCGAAGGCTGTCAGGTGACGGTGGTCCCGGCGCAGACTCTGGCGGAAGATGTGCTGGCGCTGAAGCCCGACGGAGTGTTTCTGTCGAATGGTCCGGGAGATCCCGAGCCGTGCACGTATGCCGTCGACAGCATCCGGCGGTTGATGGGACGGCAGCCGATCTTTGGCATCTGTCTGGGACATCAGCTCGTCGGCATCGCGCTCGGCGGGAAGACTTTCAAGCTGAAGTTTGGCCACCACGGCGGGAATCATCCGGTGAAGCAGTTGGCCACCGGAAAGATTGAGATTACGGCGCACAACCATAACTTCGCGGTGGATCCGGATTCGCTGCCCGAGAGCGAAGTCGAACTGACGCACGTGGATCTGAACGACTCGACGTTGGAAGGGCTGCGGCACCGGAATCTGCCGTTGTTCAGCGTGCAGTACCACCCGGAAGCCGCGCCTGGGCCGCATGACTCGCATTACTTGTTCAAGGAGTTCACCAAGATGATGGAGGAGTGGAAGGGGTGAACGGCAGTCGGCAACAGGTCGCGTTTTTGATGCTTTTCGTTCTCTGAACGGCTTCGTCGTTCGCGACGTCCGGGAACGCATGAAAAAAAATAGGATGGAGACAAAAATCGCGGTGAGAGACGCAGCGAACTGGCCGCTGGTGAACTGACAACTGATTCTATGCCTAAACGCACTGACATCTCGAAAATCCTCATCCTCGGCTCCGGGCCCATCGTCATCGGACAGTCGGCGGAGTTTGATTACTCCGGCACGCAGGCTTGCAAGGCGCTCAAGGCTGAGGGCTATCGAGTCGTGCTGGCCAATTCCAATCCGGCGACGATCATGACCGACCCGGAGGTTGCCGACCGCACTTATATTGAACCGCTCACGCTCGACTATCTGGAAGAGATTATCCGAATCGAGCGGGAACTGTCGCCGGGCGCCGGTATTGCCTTGTTGCCCACCGTGGGCGGGCAGACTGCGCTCAACCTGGCGATTGAGCTTTCCGACGGCGGCGTCCTTGAAAAATACGATGTGAGCCTGATCGGCGCGAACGTGGCGGCCATTAAGAAAGCGGAGGACCGCCTGTTCTTCAAGGACGCCATGCAGAAGATCGGGCTCGACGTGCCCAAGTCGGCGCTGGTGAACAACACGAAGGATGGAGTGGAGTTTGCCGGCAAGATCGGTTTCCCGGTGATCGTGCGTCCGTCGTTCACGCTGGGGGGGAGCGGCGGCGGCATCGCCTACAATCGCGAGGAGATGGTCGAGGTACTCGGACGGGGACTTGATTTTTCACCGGTGCATGAGGCTCTGATTGAAGAGTCGGTGCTGGGATGGAAAGAATTCGAACTCGAGGTGATGCGCGACACCAAGGATAACGTCATCATTATTTGTTCGATCGAGAACTTCGATCCTATGGGCGTGCACACGGGGGATTCGATTACCGTGGCGCCGGCACAGACTCTCACCGACCGCGAGTACCAGGCCATGCGCGACGCCTCGATTGCGGTGATTCGCGAAATTGGCGTCGATACCGGCGGTTCGAACATTCAATTCGGCGTGAATCCCGAGACGGGGCGGATGGTCGTGATCGAGATGAACCCACGCGTCTCGCGCTCGTCGGCTCTGGCATCGAAAGCCACGGGCTTTCCGATTGCAAAGATCGCCGCGAAACTGGCGGTTGGATACACGCTGGACGAGATCCCCAACGACATCACACGCAAGACTCCGGCGTGCTTCGAGCCAACGCTCGATTATGTGGTCGTGAAGATTCCGAAGTGGCAGTTCGAGAAATTTCCCGGCGCCGACGATACGCTGGGGCCGCAGATGAAGTCGGTGGGCGAAGTGATGGCGATCGGACGCACCTTCAAGGAAGCGCTGATGAAGAGTATTCGCTCGCTCGATACTGGCAAGCGTGTGGGTGGCGAAAAGATCGAGCCGAAAATTCTGACGCAGCGGCTGGTGACACCGCATCCCGAGCGGCTGGCGTATGTGCAGTACGCGCTGCGGCAGGGACACACGGTAAAGCAGATCGCAAAGATGACTTCGATCGATCCGTGGTTTCTCTATCAGCTCAAGGAAATTAACGACCTGCAACTGGAGCTTGAAAAGCACCCCATGGAGTCGATTCCGACCGAGGTGCTGCGCCAGGCCAAGCGCATGGGATTTTCAGACGGTCGTTTAGCCAGCGTGTGGCGGCTCGAGGGACAAGAGAAGGTGCGGCATCTCCGCAAGAAACATGGGGTGTTGCCCGTGTATAAGCGCGTGGACACGTGCGCAGCGGAGTTCGAGAGTTTCACGCCATATCTTTATTCGACGTACGAGGACGAAGATGAAGCCACGCCGACCGACAAGAAGAAAGTAATTATTCTGGGCAGCGGGCCCAACCGCATCGGGCAGGGAATTGAGTTCGACTACTGCTGCTGTCACGCTTCGTTCGCGCTGCGCGAAGATGGTTACGAGACGATCATGATCAACTGCAATCCTGAAACCGTCTCGACCGATTACGACACCAGCGACCGGTTGTACTTTGAGCCACTCACGTTTGAAGACGTTTGGGCGATTTACCAGCATGAGACCTCGAAGGGCGTGCCGGTGGGCGTGATCGTACAGTTTGGCGGACAAACGCCGTTGAACTTGGCTCTGCCGCTCAAGACCGCTGGCGTGAACATTATCGGCACATCTCCGGAGTCCATTGATCTGGCCGAGGATCGCAAGCACTTTAACAAGCTGCTGGAAGAACTGAACATTCCGCAGGCCGCGGGGGTGATGGCGACCTCGCTTGAAGAAGCAATCGCGGGAGCAAAGCGGGTCGCATATCCCGTGGTGGTGCGGCCTTCCTACGTGCTGGGTGGGCGCGCTATGGTAATCGCCTACGACGAAGAGTCCGTTGTGCGGTATATGAAGGAGGCGGTCGAGTACTCGCATGATCGTCCGGTGCTGATCGATCACTTTCTCGAAGATGCGATTGAAGTGGATGTGGATGCGCTCTCCGATGGCGAAGATGTGGTGATCGGCGGAATCATGCAGCACATTGAGGAGGCTGGCATTCACTCCGGCGATTCCTCTTGCGTGCTGCCGGCGGTGGATATTCCGCAGCCGCTGATGGAGTGCATGCGCGACTACACCTTCAAACTTGCGCGGGCGCTGAAGGTGGTTGGGCTGATGAATATCCAGTTTGCCATCCCACGGGGGAACGGCGCGGAGGGCGGAAAAATCTATGTGCTCGAAGTAAACCCGCGGGCTTCGCGCACAGTGCCCTATGTTTCGAAAGCCACAGGGGTTCCGATGGCGAAGATTGCGGCGCGGCTGATGACCGGGCGCAAGCTGCGCGAATTTCTGCCCGCGAACATCGACCGGCACGCCGATCTCGACACCGGAAGCTGCTACTACGTAAAATCGCCGGTGTTCCCGTGGAACAAGTTTCCTGGCGTCGACACCGTGCTGGGTCCGGAGATGAAATCCACCGGCGAAGTGATGGGCGTGGGCGACAGCTTCGGCGAGGCATTCGCCAAGGCTCAGCTGGCCGCCGGGCAGAAGTTGCCGACGCAGGGGACGGTGTTCATCAGTGTGACGGACCACGACAAGCGCCACGTCGCCGATGTGGCTCGCAAGTTTGTGGATATGGGTTTCAAACTGGTGGCCACCTCAGGCACGGGCGACGTGATCGAAGCGGCGGGCATGAAAGTCGATCGCGTCTACAAGGTAAAAGAAGGCCGCCCGAACGTGGTGGATTTCATCAAGGGCCAGCGAATCCATCTCATCGTGAACACCCCCACGGGGCTTGAGCCGTGGTTCGACGAGAGGGCGATCCGACGCGCCGCTGTGACGGCGCGCATTCCCACGATTACGACACTTTCGGCGGCGCGCGCAGCCGCGGAAGGGATTGCCGCCCTGCAGCGCGGCGAGGTAAACATACGGGCCCTGCAGCAGTTGCACGCGGAGAGAGTCGTCAGACGCTGACGTCCACCGCCGGAACACGCGGGAAGCCATCTCGCTGTGGAGCGCGCCCAAAAAGTGATACGCTGAACTCGCCATGCTGGTTCACGGTATCCTTCCTCCCATCACGACGCCCTTCTATCCTGACGGCAATGTGTATTTTAAAAAGCTCGAGAGCAACGTTGAGCGCTATTCGCGTACGCCTTGCGCGGGCATCGTTGTCCTTGGCTCGACCGGCGAGGCTATCCTGCTTTCCGATCAGGAGCGACGCGATGTGCTGAAGTCGGCGCGCGAAGCGGTTGCGCCGAATAAGGTGCTGATCGCTGGCACCGGGATCGAGTCGGCCATCGAGACGCTGCGGCTCACCGAATACGCCGCCGAAATCGGCTACGACGCCGCCCTGGTGCGCACGCCGCATTACTACAAGGCGCAGATGCAAGCCGCCAACATATTGGCGTTTTACCGCACCGTCGCCGACCGCTCGCCGCTGCCGGTAATCATTTACAACTTTCCGCAGGCTACCGGCTACGACATTCCCCCCGAAATGGTGATCGAACTGGCGGAGCACCCGAACCTGATGGGAATCAAAGAATCGAGCGGCAACGTGGAGAAGGTGCGCAAGATGGTGGAAGGCACGCGACACATCCAGCGCAGCGTCACAGTAACCGAAACGTTCGAGGCGGTGACGCCGCGCATGCTCGCGGCCGCGACTGCCGGATCGAGGGGAGACGGCGGGGAACTGGTACAAGTAGGAGCATTGGCGGGCTCGGTCAAGGGGATGCCATCGTCGGCTGCGGTGACGATAGTCGGCAAGATGAAAACCCGGCAGAAGGAAGCCGGATTCCAGGTTCTGGTGGGGGCGGCGCAGAAGTTGCATCCCTCGCTCGATGCCGGAGCGGTGGGGGGGATTCTTGCGTTCGCCTGTCTCGCCCCGACCTCTTGTTATGAGATTTACGCGGCCTCGAAAGAGGGCGACGCCGGGTTGGCGCGGCTGAAGCAGGAGCGCATTGCCATCGCTGCACCGCGCATGGCTGAGTTGGGAATTCCCGGCGTGAAGTACGGCATGGATTTCAATGGTTACTTCGGCGGTCCGGCGCGCCAGCCGCTGCTGCCGCTTACGGGCGAGGTAAGGGTCGAGATCGAGCGACTGCTGGCGGATGTGAGGAACTAAGCGGAGCCGTCACGTGAGAAGCGTCCGATGCGACGAATTTGAAGAGGGCTCGCCCGAAGCTGCCTAAGGTTTCCGAGGAGATGAAGGCTTGGTCCGCCGCGCTGAGCACAGAACTGGCTGGCTTGCCGCAAGTCACTGCCCGCACGTTTTTTGGTTTGACTGCGCTCTACCGCCGGAACACGATCTTCGCGCTCCTGCCGCGCACTCGCGCCCTGGAGACGCCGAACTCCCTTGCTTTCAAATTGGAATCTACGCGACGGCGAATTCGCACACGGTTGCAGCATGATCCCCGGGTGGCTGCGACTGAGATGCAGAAGGCGCGCTGGTTTCGTTTTGAACTCATCACTGGCACCGATTTCGGAGACGCTTTGGATGGGCTGGGGCATGCCTACGAAGCGGCCGGGAAGGGCAAAACAGCCGGGTTGAGTTCTCGAAAGGATCCCAGCACTTGTGATCGAGACCGCATTCCCGTATACTTGACTTCGAACGAACGTTCGAATCAGCGTCAGCCTTGCGGGACTTATGGGGAGTCCGTCAACAGCAGCACGAGTTTCTACGCGGCGGCTTCGTGCCGTGCCCGTACCGGCTACGCGCTTTGACCGGCGGTTGGCGGAGATCCTCACCCACGCCACTGAGGTCTTCTGCAAGAAGGGATATGAAGGTGCTTCGATGCGCGATCTTTCGCGCGCGAGCGGCATGTCGCTGGCCGGCCTTTATTACTACTTTGAGTCCAAAGAGCGGCTGCTCTTCCTGATTCAGGAACACACCTTCACAACCATCGTCGAGCGGCTGAAAGCGAGGCTGGAGGGCGTGAGTGATCCGGAACAGCAAATTCGCATCTTCATTCTCAATCATTTGGAATATTTTCTCGCCAATCCGGCGAGCATGAAGGTACTGTCGCATGAGGCCGAAGCGCTGAAAAACGGCTTCGCCTCGGAAATCGCGGCCATCAAGCGCGAATACTACCGCATCTGCGTGGGATTGCTGGACGAGTTGAAGAGCGACCGGGGTTTGGAATTCTCCACCCGCATCGCGGTACTCGGCCTGTTTGGCATGATGAACTGGATCTACACTTGGCACAACTCGCGGGTCGATGCCGACGCCGACGAGCTCGCGGGCGAGATGAGCAATATCTTTCTGCGCGGCATAACAGCGAGTACTAAGAGCCGCAAATCGGCATGACCGCAGTTCGAAAGCGAGCCATGGGCGATTTTGGGGGACTAAGATCGGGATGGAGTTTGGATATTCGAATCATTGATCGAAAGATTACCAGGACATAAAGGAGTCACACACATGGCGACCACAATGCAGCCGACGACCGGCGAAACCACCCAGCAGCTTGTCAACTACCGCAAGGACGGCGGCGTAGCAGTGATCGAGATGTGCGATCCGCCGGCAAATACCTACACCTACGAGATGAACCGGCAGCTCGATGAGGCAATCCTTCGCGCGCGCATGGAGAATGACGTCTACGTCATTTTGCTGACGGGGGCGGGAGACAAGTTTTTCTCGGCTGGCGCAAACATCAAGATGCTTTCAAGCGTCGATCCGACGTTCAAGTATTACTTTTGCCTGCACGCCAACGAGATGCTGCTGCGGCTGGAGCACACGCCCAAGCTGGTGATCGCGGCGATCAATGGCCACTGCGTCGGCGGCGGCCTGGAGATTGCGATGGCCGCCGACATTCGCATCGCACGCAAGGACGCGGGCAAGATCGGTCTGCCGGAAGTGAATCTGGGGGTGCTTCCCGGCACCGGGGGCACGCAGCGGCTCTCCCGGCTGGTGGGGAAGAGCAAGGCCATCGAACTGATGGTTACGGGCAATACGTTTTCGTTTGAAGAGGCGCAGGAGCTCGGCATCATCAACGACATCTACGAACGCGATGGCTTCATGGCAAACATGATGGAGTACGCCAAACAGTTCTGTCCGCCGAACAAGGCCGCCAAAGCCGTGGGACGGATCAAGCGCGCGGTCCAGACAGGATGGGAGATTCCCATGGAGTCGGCGCTGGCAGTGGAGCGCGAGAACCAACAACTGCTCTTCCAGAGCGAGGATGCGAAGGAAGGCCTAGCGGCGTACGTGGAGAAGCGGCCGGCGGTTTTCAAAGCGAAGTAGTTCGGAGACTCAGTCATCAAATCTCGAGGTTGCGATGCCAGGCAAAGTAGCGAAAATCGGAACGTTCAGTGACTGGATTGGCATGTTCAACGATTGGCGCAAAGACATCGGCGTCAACACGGCTGACATGGAGGCCTTTCACTTTGACACGCTCTATGGCGCGATCGATACGGAGGAGATCGAGTTCGGCTCGTACAAGGGCCGGCGCAAGTGGGAGAACCTGCGCCAGATTCCCACGCAGCAGATGCGTGACGCGCTGATGAACATGATTGTTTATCAGGGCGACACCGAGTTCGCCAGCGTCGAGCAACAACGCAACCTCCTGGAAAATGCACCCACTGACTGGGACCGCCGTGCTATCACCCGTGTCATGATTGAAGAAATGCGCCACGGCTGGCAGATGTGTG
>Ga0302325_10030278_pt1 | contig 11165 bp, 8 predicted proteins | sample Palsa_T0_2_FD_201948 | JGI IMG/M metagenome (GOLD analysis project Ga0302325, IMG submission 201948) | Peat permafrost microbial communities from Stordalen Mire near Abisko, Sweden - Palsa_T0_2 | ecosystem: Environmental > Terrestrial > Soil > Palsa > Peat permafrost | place: Sweden: Abisko...
ACGACGGTCAGCGAGCCGGCCACCGCAACGCCGACCACGGTGATCGCGCCGATGGCCATGCCGGTGAATTCCGCGGCTCCGGTCAGGAACAGCCCGCCGAGCGCGATCATCACGGTCAGGCCCGAGATCACGATCGCCCGGCCCGACGTGCCGGCGGCGATCCGCAGTGCCTCGGCGACGGTGGCGCCCTTCGCCCGTTCCTCGCGTTCGCGGCGCAGGTAGAAGAGGGAATAGTCGATGCCGACCGCCATCCCGATGATCAGCACGACCTCGGAGGTGTTCTGCCCGACGGGCAGCCAGTGGCCGGGGATGGCGAGCAGCGAGATCGCGGCCGTCACCGCGGTGATGGCCAGCAGCACGGGGATGCCCGCGGCGATCAGCGCACCGAACACCCCGACCAGCAAGATCAGTGTGATCGGCACCGAGGTGACCTCGGCCCTGCGGAAGTCGGAGTCGATCAGGGCGCCGATCGCACGGTCGCCACTCGCGTCCCCGGCCTCCTGGATCAGCAGGTCCGGGTGGCGGGCCTGGATCGCCGCGACCGCGTTCAGGTCACCGGTGACGGTCTGATCCTCGTTGTCAGGATTTCCCGGGACGCTGAAGGTGACCAGCGCGCTCCGCCCGCTGGCGGACAGCAGGCCCGCGGCATCCGGGCTCAGTGGCGAGCGGATGTCCTTCGCGGACCGCGGCCGGGCCGCCAGGGCCGCGGTCACCTGCTGGGTGGCCTGGCGCAGCTCGGGGTCGGACGAGAACGTCCGGGCCGGGGCCCGGGCCTGGATCAGCACGTTCTCCGCGGGCGGGGAAGAGGCCACGTGCAGCCGGTTCAGGGTCTGCTCGGCCTGCCCGGACTGGCCCGCGTCATACTGGGCCACGTCCTTGGCCGGAAGCATGTTCCCGAGCACGAAGACTGCGGCGACCAGGACCAGCCAGCCCAGCACCGCGGTTTTCCGGTGCCGGGCACTCCAGCCTGCGATCCGTTCCACCACCGGCGGCCGGGTCCGGGGGCGGGGGGTGTGCTCCGGGCCGGGCAGTCCGGCCGGCGCGAGAGCGGACAAGCGTTCCATGGGGACCTCACTCGGTCGTCGGTTAGCGTCGTGGCTGGCCCTGGGCCTAAGGGCACTGGGCTCATAGGCACTGGGACTGGGCTAGGGAAAGCCTCGTTCAGCGGCCCCCGCCGGGGGCATCCTGCTGACCGCCGGATCCGGGCGGGGGCTAGCCCCCGTAGGTCTCCGGGTGCCTGCCGGATCAGCGCTGGTCATCCCGGGGCCGGAGCCGGATCGCGTAAGCGATGTTGATGGCGGCGATCGCCAGCCAGACCACCAGCAGGCCCCAGAATCCGGCCGGGTGGGCTCCGGCCGCGACGGCGACGCCGCTGAGCGGGATGCCGAGCACCATCGAGCCCAGCGCGATCACGGCGGGCTGCATGTGCCTCGGCGGGCGGCCCGGCCGGGGCTCCGGCGGCCGCCCGGATGCCCGCGCCGCGGGCACGGTCCGCCCCTCCACCCGGGCGTCGATCTCGCCGATGACGCGATCGAGGAACGACTCGACGACCGCGCTGTGATAGTCGGGCCCGAGTTCGCGGTAGATCTCCGCCGCGGCGCGGACCTCTTCGGGGGACAGCGATGAGGTGCTCACGTTCAACCTCCGTCAGGATGTGGCCTGGGCAGGCCTCGCCGGACAGCATCGGGGATCGCGGCCCCCGGGCGACATCCCGCAGCCCTCCGGATCCGGGGTAGGGCTAGCCCCCGGGTGGATCCGGGGGGCCGTGGGATTGGGCAGCGCGCCGCCCGTCCTCTAGCGTCAGGAGCAGCATCAGCCCCGCCTCCCCGGGGCACGGAGCATCACCCCTGCATCCAGGGGCATGGCAGCATCAGCCTCGCGTTCCGGGGCATACGGGAAGGCAGGAGGAGCGGATGGCCGACAGCGGCGTCGCGTCCGGCCCGGCCGCCGGTGCGCCCCCGGCCAGCGCGCTGGGGCGGGCCGTCCGCCCGGTCGTGTCCGGCCGTACCTGGCTGGCGGTCATCCACCTGCTGACCGGGCCGTTCATCGGGGTGGTGGCGTTCGCATTCTTCGTGACGGCCGCCGCGGCCGGCGTCGCCTTGCTGCCGGTGGCCCTGGTGGGCGTCCCGGTTCTCGGGGTCACGGTGTGGGCGTGCCGGCGGTTCGCCGCCTTCGAACGGGCCCGGTTCGCCGTCATGCTCGGCGTCCGGATGCCGGCTCCGCGGCGCGACCTGAGCCCGGGCGTGAGCTGGTGGCGGCGGACCTGGCGGGCGCTCGGCTCGCTCGTGACGCTCCGGCAGTTCGGCTATGCGCTGCTCCGGCTGCCGCTCGGCCTGGTGCAGTTCGCCCTCGTCATCGTGGTGTGGTCGCTGCCCCTGGCCTTGCTCGGAATGCCGGTCCTGGGCTGGCTGCTGCCCCGGCTCTGGGCGGGCGCGGACACCGGGCCCGTGCTGGGCGACCGGGCCGGGCTGGCCGCCGCGGCGGCGCTCGGCCTGCTTCTCCTGCTTGCCGCGCCGCAGCTGACCCGGGCGCTGGCGGTGGCCGACATCGCGATCGCCCGGTACCTGATCGGCCCCGGCAGCAGCGCGGACATGACCGCCCGGATCGGCGAGCTCGAGCGCAGCCGGGCCCGGGTGGTGGGAGCCGCGGAGGCCGAACGCCGCCGGATCGAGCGCGATCTGCACGACGGTGCCCAGCAGCGCCTGGTGTCCCTGGCCATGGACCTGGGGCGGGCCAAAGCCCGGTTCACCGATGACCCGGAGGGGGCCAGGGCCATCATCGACCAGGCCCACGCCGAGGCTAAGGAGGCCCTGGTCGAGCTGCGCAACCTGGTCCGGGGCGTGCACCCGCCGGTACTGGCCGACCGGGGCCTGGACGCGGCGCTGTCCGGCCTGGCCGCGCTCAGTCCGGTGCCGGTCACCGTGCGCGCCGACCTGCCCGTCAGGGCCGCGCCATCGGTCGAGGCCATCGCCTACTTCGTTGTCGCGGAGGCGCTCACCAACATCGCCAAGCACGCCCGCGCGACCCGCGCCGAGGTGTCGGCCGAGCGGCGCGGGGATGTGCTGCACATCGTGATCCGCGACGACGGGATCGGCGGCGCCGACCCGCGCGGGCAGGGCCTGTCCGGCCTGGCCGACCGGGTGACCGGGGTGGACGGGAAGCTGTCCGTGCACAGCCCGGCCGGCGGCCCGACCGTGATCGAGGTGGACCTGCCATGCGGATCGTGATCGCTGAGGACTCGGTGCTGCTGCGCGAAGGCCTGACCCGGCTGCTGGCCGAGGCCGGCCACGACGTCGTGGCGACGGCCGGGGAGGGCGAGGAGTTCCTCCGGGCCGTCGGCCAGCACGAGCCGGACGCGGTGGTGGTGGACGTGCGGATGCCGCCGACCTTCACCGACGAGGGCCTGCGCGCCGCCCTGGTGGTGCGCCGCCGCTGGCCGGGCATCGGCGTGCTGGTGCTGTCGCAGTACGTCGAGGAGCGTTACGCCACCGAACTGCTGTCCGGCCGCCCGCATGGGGTCGGCTACCTGCTCAAGGACCGGGTGGCGGATCTGGCCGAGTTTCTCGACGCCCTGGACCGGGTGGCGGGCGGAGGCAGTGCCCTCGACCCGGAGGTCGTCGCCCAGCTCCTCGCCCGCAGCAGTCACCCGCTGGTCGGCCTCACTCCCCGCGAGCGGGAGGTGCTGGGGCTGATGGCCGAGGGCCGCTCTAACGCGGCCATCGCGGCGGCGCTGGTCATCGGCGGGGGCGCGGTGGAGAAGCACATCAACAGCATCTTCGCCAAGCTCGGCCTGCCGCCCGCCGATCGTGATCACCGGCGGGTCCTCGCGGTCCTGCACTATCTAGGAGCCGGATAAATGACGAGCGCGAGCGCCCCGCTGCGCATGACACCCGGCCGCCGGGCAATCCTTCTGCTCGGCGTGCCCGTCGCCCTCGCCCTCATCGGGGCCGGCGTGGCCGGCTGGGCCAGCGGGGCGATCACCGGCCTGACCCGGCCGGTCAGTTACCGGGTCGCCGTCAGCGTCCCGGTCACCGGCGACCGCATCAACATAGCCGTTTACAACGCTGACATCGCCCTCGCCACCAGTGCCAGTGACCGGATCCAGGTGCACGGCACACTGCGCGGCAGCCTGGTCCGGCCCACGTTCAGCTGGCAGTCGACCGCCGCGGGCCTGGCCCTGCACTCCCACTGCCGGGTGCCGACGGGGATCTGCTCGCTGCGGTACGCCATCACCGCCCCGGCCCGCCTGCCGGTCGCCGTCACCGACTCGTCGGGGGACCTGAACGTGAACGGTTTCCACGGCACGGTCACGCTCTCGGACGGCTCCGGTGACCTCGGGGCCGCGGGCCTGGCCGGAAACATCCGGCTGGACGACGGTTCCGGTGATATCACGGCCTCCCGGCTGACGGGAGGAGTCCAGATTTACGACGGCTCCGGCGATATCGGCGGGTCCAGCCTGTCGGGCGGCGTCCGGTTCCAGGACGGCTCTGGCGACGTCGTGATCAATGGCCTGGCCGGGACCACCGTGAGCGGCCACGACGGATCCGGCGACGTTACCCTGACCTTCACCAAGGTCCCGGACCGGGTCCAGATCAGCGACGGCTCCGGGGACGTCATGCTGGTCCTCCCGCCCGGCCGGACGGCCTACGACGTCATCGCCACCTCGTCCTCGGGTGACACCGCCATCGCCGTGCCGCGGAACTCGTCGTCCAAGCACGTGATCATCGTCACCGATCAGTCCGGCGACATCACCATTACCCGCTGAGGCCGGCCTCCCGCACCTATGCCACCGCCGGCGCTCCGTACGCGTGGAACGTGCGGGCTCGCTTCCGGCCGGACTCACCGAATTCACTCAGCCGTGTCTGAGAACTTTGAGAAGCACGGTGCCTAAGTTCACTCTCGTAAGCGCCAGAGAATTGGCGGCAACCGAGATGAAGGAGTTCCGATGAGTTTCCACACGCCGGTTCCGATGCCCCGCACCAAGCCGACCGGAAAGGCGCCGGCGCCGCGGCCAGGTCAGCGGGGGCATAAGCATCTGCTGGGCGCCCGCAAGCCCGCTGGCTCAACGGCCTGCGGGACACCACGACCCAGTTGAGCTGCATGAAGTAGCTGCCTACGAGCTGATGGGGGCCGGTGGACCGCTCGCCGGCCCCCGGGCCGCTGCCGGGGCAGCACCGGAAAGTGGGGGAGAAACAATGGCGGCGCACCCGGCCGGCCGGGTCACATCGGCGCGGGACATATTCCTGCGGTTCTGGCCATATACGAGGGGTGACCGGCTCCGACTGCTTCTCGGCGGCACGCTTGCAATCATTCTCGCCGCCTGCGAGATATCTTCCGTGCTGCTCTTCGAGGTTATTGTCAGCAAGGTATTGCAGAAGGGTCATCTCGGGGGTTTCTGGGGGCCGGCCGCGACATGGCTGGGCGTGGCGGCGGTCGGCGCGCTCGCGATGTTCGGCAGCAGCTACGTGACGGCGCTGGCGGCCGAGCGTTTCATGCTGCGCCTCCGCGACTCGGTGTTCGCACATGCCCAGCGGCTGTCGCCGGATTTCTTCGCCGAGCGCCGCCTGGGCGATCTGATGGCCAGGCTCACCGACGACATAGGCGTGATCGAAGGGCTCGTCTCGTCCGGGGTGGTCAGCCTGGTCACCTCGGTCGTCAGCGTCATGGCCTTCGCGACGGCCGTTTTCGTCATCCGATGGGACCTGGCGCTGGTCGCATTCGCCATAGCGCCGTTGTTCTGGCTGGCGGCCCGCGGGTTCTCCGGCCAGCTGGCGAAAGCGGCAGAGCGGGAACGGGCGGCCAGCGGGTCGATCGCCAGCGCGGTCGAGGAAAGCCTGTCCAACCAGGCTCTCGTGCAGGCCTTCAACCGTCAGGAGACCGAGGCGAGACGGCTGCACGACGAGGGTGTCTCCTGGCTGCGGGCCAGGATGGCCGAGACCAGGCTGGACTCGATCTACGGGCCGCTGGTCTACGTGATCGAGACCTTCTGCGTGCTCGTCGTGTTCGGCGTCGGGGCGTGGGATCTGGTCAGCGGCCGGATCAGCCTGGCCGGCCTGCTGGCCTTCGCCGCGTTCCTCGCCTTTCTGTACCCTCCCGCGGCCAGCGTCAGCGGGTTCGTGCTCGGCGTGTCCGAAGCGTCCGCCAGCTCGGCGCGGATCACCGAGATCCTCGAGTTCCGGCCGGCTGTCGCGGACGGCACGGCGCTCCACAGCCGGCTGCGCAGCCGTGGGCGGATCGAGTTCGACAATGTCACTTTCGGTTACCCCGGTGCGGACGCGCCGGTCCTCGACCGGCTCTCGTTCACCGCGGAACCGGGGCGGCTGCTGGCCGTGACCGGGCCGAGCGGATCAGGAAAGTCGACGATCACCCGGCTGCTCCTGCGTTTTTACGACCCGTCAGCGGGACGCATCCTGCTCGACGGCGTCGATATCCGCGAAATGTCACTGCGCACGCTGCGTTACAACATCACGCTGCTCCAGCAGGAGAACCTGATGTTCCCGGGCACCGTGCGGGAGAACATCAGCTACGGCCGGTCCGGCCTGTCCGAGCGGCAGGTCGTCGCCGCGGCCCGGGCCGCGGACGCGGACGCGTTCATTTCTGCCCTGCCCGGCGGTTACGACGCCCTGGTCGGCCAGCGCGGCCGGCTGCTCTCGGGTGGCCAGCGCCAGCGGATCGCGGTGGCCCGCGCGATCGCCCGCGATGCTCCCGTGCTACTGCTCGACGAGCCGACTACGGGGCTGGACTCCGCGAGCGCCGCTCGCATGATGGGGCGGCTCAGCCAGTTCATGGCCGGGCGTACGGCGATCTTCATCACGCACGACCCCCGGCTCGTCGCCGGGGCCGGTGACGTGCTCACGCTCGGCAGCGCCCGCCCTGGGTCAGAGAGAGCCGAAGGCGTCCTCCAGGATCGACAGCCCCTCCTCCAGCAGTTGCTCGCCGATCACCAGCGGCGGCAGGAAGCGCAGCACGTTCCCGTAGGTCCCGCAGGTGAGCACGACCAGTCCCGCCGCGTGGCAGGCCTTCGCGACCTGTGACGCGGCCGCGGCGTTGGGCTCCAGGCCGCCGGGCTGGACCAGCTCGACCGCGATCATCGCGCCCCGGCCGCGGATGTCGCCGATGACCGGGTGCGTCTCCGCCAGCTTGTGCAGCCTGGGCAGCATGATCTCGCCGATCCGCAGGGCCCGTCCGGCCAGGTTCTCCGCGGCCATGGTCTCCATGGCCCCGAGCGCCGCCGCGCAGGCCACCGGGTTACCGCCGAAGGTGCCGCCGAGCCCGCCGACATGCACGGAATCCATGATCTCGGCCCGCCCGGTGACCGCGGCCAGCGGCAGCCCGCCCGCGATGCCCTTCGCGGTCGTGACCAGATCGGGCACGACCCCCTCGTGGTCGCACGCGAACCAGTCGCCGGTGCGGCAGAAGCCGGTCTGGATCTCATCGGCGATCAACAGGATCCCGTGCTCGGCGCAGAACGCGGCCAGCCCGGGCAGGAACCCGTCGGGCGGCACGATGAAACCGCCTTCGCCCTGGATCGGCTCGATCAGCACCGCGGCCACGTTGTCTTCGCCGACCTGGGTGTGGATCAGCCCGGTGATCACGTCCAGGGCATCCGCCGCGCATCGCTCGGGCCCGCCCGGCCAGCGCAGCGGGTAGGCCATCGGCATCCGGTAGACCTCCCCGGCGAACGGCCCGAACTTGTCCTTGTAGGGCATGTTCTTGGCGGTCAGCGCCATGGTCAGGTTGGTCCGGCCGTGGTAGGCGTGCTCGAACGCGACGATCGCCGGCCGCCCGGTGGCATGACGGGCGATCTTGACCGCGTTCTCCACCGCCTCCGCGCCCGAGTTGAGCAGTGCTGAGCGCTTGTCGTAGTCGCCGGGGGTGCGGCGGGCCAGTTCCTCGCACACCGCCACGTACTCCTCATACGGAGTGACCATGAAGCAGGTGTGGGTGAACCGGGTGACCTGCTCGCGGACCCGGTCGGCCACCCGCGGCGCGCTGTTGCCCACGGAGGCCACGGCGATGCCGGACCCGAAGTCGATCAATGAGTTGCCGTCCACGTCCACCAGCACGCCGCCGCCCGCGGCCGTGATGAACACCGGCAAGACGTGGCTGACGCCCCGCGCCACGGTGGCCTCGCGCCGGGCCAGCAGTTCCCGCGACGCGGGACCGGGAATCTCGGTGACAAGGCGTCGCTCCTGGGGGAGACCAGGGCCGCCAGCTGAGCTTTGCACGGTCATACAGCTGACCATAGGCCACCAAGGCCCAAGATTGCAGAACGGATTTTGTCCCGCATCTCCCGCCCGGTACCGCGGGCCCAGCCCGCGCTGCCGCATGCCCGTGATCCGGTGCGGGCTATCGTGGAGCCGGCGCGGGCGCCGCGGTCAGCCCGGCGGACTTCCCATTCGCAAGAGGAGCAGGCGGGTGCGCACTCAACAGGGGCTCTTCGCGGGCATCTTCGGCCGTGGTGGCGTGGACACCGGGGATGAGGCGTGGCTGCAGGCCATGCTGGACACCGAGGCCGCGCTGGCCCGGGCGGTGGAGCGGGCCGGGCTGGCCGAGCCCGGGGCCGGAGCCGCGGTCACCGCCGCGGCGCAGGCCGGCGCGTTCGACGCGGCCGAGCTCGGCCGGCAGGCCGAGCTCACCGGCAACCCGGTTCCCGCGCTGGTGCGCGAGCTGACCAGGATGGTGCCGCCGGGCCTGGCTGGCGCGGTGCACAAGGGCGCCACCAGCCAGGACATCATCGACACCGCGGCCATGCTGCTCGCCCGGGAGGCGCTGTCCGCGCTGGCCGCGGACCTGACCGCCACCGCGGCCGCGGCCGCGGCGCTCGCGGCCGCCCACCGCGACACCATCATGATCGGCCGCACGCTGCTGCAGCAGGCGGTCCCGGTCACCTTCGGGCTGGTCGCCGCCGGCTGGCTGACCGGCCTGGACGACGCGCGCGAGGCGGTGGCCCGGGTCCGGGCCGGGCGGCTGGCGGTCCAGTTCGGTGGCGCGGCGGGCACGCTGGCCTCGCTGGACGGGGACGGCCTGCGGGTGGCCGGGCTGCTCGCCGACGAGCTCGGGCTCGCGCTGCCCGTCCTGCCCTGGCACACCGACCGGCTGCGGGTGCTGGACGTCGCCGGGGCCGCTGCCGGGGCGTCCGCGATACTGGGCAAGGCGGCCCGGGACATTACCCTGCTGGCCCAGTCCGAGGTGGCTGAGGTCCGCGAGGGAGACGGCGCCGGCCCGGGTGCAGGCCCGGGCGGGGCCCGGGGCGGCTCGTCGGCGATGCCGCACAAGCGCAACCCGGTCGGCGCGGTGGCGCTGCTCGGCTGCACGCGCCAGATACCCGGGCTGCTCGCCACCCTGGCCGCGTCGGCCGAGCATGAGCATCAGCGGGCCGCCGGCGCCTGGCACGCGGAGTGGCAGCCGTTCAGCGACCTGCTCCGGCTGGCTGGCTCGGCCGCGTCGTGGGGGGCGGAGCTGCTGGCGGGCCTGGAAGTGGACCCGGCCCGGATGCGCCGCAACCTCGACGACGCCCGCGGCCTGCCGCTGGCCGAGCACGTCGCCTCGCTGCTCAGCCCGGCGCTCGGCCCCACGGCCGCGCATGACCTGGTGGCCCGGGCCAGCGCGCAGGCCGCCGGCCACGATCAGCAGCTCCGGGACGCGCTGCTGGACACCCCGGACTTCAGGTACCAGCTCGACCAGGCCGGGATCACCGCAGAGCAGGTCGAGTCCGCCCTGGACCCGGCCCGGTACCTGGGCTCGGCGGCGGAGTTGGTGGACGCCGCCCTGGCCGCGCACGCCGCGGCCGAAGCCCGGCTCGCCCCCTGACCGTCCGGCCAGGGCGGTAAGGAAGGAAGGCTCGATGGAAGACACCGAACGTGCCGTACAGGGGATGGCGGTCCGGCGTGAGGTGCTCGGCGATGAGCACGTCGATCGGGCGGTGGCCGGCGCCACCCCGTTCACCGCGCCGTTCCAGGACCTCATCACCCGGTATGCCTGGGGCGAGATCTGGTCCCGGCCCGGACTGTCGCGCGCCGAGCGGAGCATCATCACGCTGACCGCCCTGGTCATCCTCAGGCAGGAGGAGGAGCTGGCCATGCACGTTCGCGCCGCGCTGCGCAACGGGCTGACCCCGGATCAGATCCGGGAAGTGCTACTCCAGGTGGCCGTCTACGCCGGCGTCCCGGCGGCCAACCGGGCCTTCGCCGTGGCCCAGCGCGTGCTGGCGGACAGCGTCTGACCGGCGTCCGGTACCGGCGTGGGAGAATGTCCGGATTACGAACGGCTGTACTTATCGCGACCAAATCGTCAATATGGTCTCGTTACCCGCGGCCCGAGGACAGGAGGGGAATGGCCGAGATCGTCTCACTCGCCGACGCCGTCGCGCGGGCCATCCACGATGGTGATGCGGTGGCGATGGAAGGCTTCACGCACCTCATCCCGTTCGCCGCCGGCCGCGAGGTGATCAGGCAGCGGCGGCGTGACCTGACCTTGATCAGGATGACCCCGGACGTGATCTACGATCAGCTGATCGGGGCCGGCTGTGCCAGCAAGCTGATCTTCTCCTGGGGCGGCAACCCCGGGGTCGGCTCGCTGCACCGGTTCCGCGACGCGGTGGAGAACGCCTGGCCGGGCCCGCTGCAACTGGAGGAGCACAGCCACGCGGGCATGGCCAACCGGTACGTGGCCGGGGCGTCCGGCGTGCCGTTCGCGGTCCTGCGCGGATACAGCGGCACCGGGCTCGAGGGCCTGCCCGGCCTCGACGGCACCCCCGCGGTGCGCGCGATCACCTGCCCTTTCACCGGGGAGAGGCTGACCGCCGTGGCCGCGCTCCGGCCCGACGTGGCGGTGATCCACGCGCAGCGCGCCGACCGGGCCGGGAACGTCCAGCTCTGGGGGATCACCGGGGTGCAGAAGGAGGCCGTGCTGGGGGCCCGGCGCTCGATCGTCACCGTCGAGGAGATCGTCGACGTCCTCGGGCCCCAGCCGGGAGCTGTCGTCCTGCCGTCCTGGACGGTCGATTATGTGGCCGAGGTCCCGGGCGGAGCGCAGCCGTCCTATGCGCTCGGCTACTCGGCCCGCGACAACGACTTCTACGTGGCCTGGGACGAGATCAGCCGGGACCGGGAGCGATTCCTGCGCTGGCTGGACACGGACGTGTTTGGAGTGAGCCCCGGCAG
>Ga0302325_10030279_pt1 | contig 11165 bp, 8 predicted proteins | sample Palsa_T0_2_FD_201948 | JGI IMG/M metagenome (GOLD analysis project Ga0302325, IMG submission 201948) | Peat permafrost microbial communities from Stordalen Mire near Abisko, Sweden - Palsa_T0_2 | ecosystem: Environmental > Terrestrial > Soil > Palsa > Peat permafrost | place: Sweden: Abisko...
GATGTTTCATCGGCAGTTCGGTGCGGTCAACGCGCTCCTCGGCTTCGTCGGGGTGCAGCCGGTCTCGTGGTTCTCGAAGTTCTCGACGGCGCTCACCGCGAACGTCACGACGAACGTGTGGCTCGGTTTTCCGTTCATGATGGTCGTCACGCTCGGTGCGCTCACGTCGATCTCGAAGGAGGTGCTCGAGGCCGCGGAGGTCGATGGTTGCACGCGGTTCCAGCGCTTCTTCTCGGTCACGCTGCCGCTGCTGCGTCCCGCGCTTCTGCCCGCGGTGGTCCTCGGCGCGATCTGGACGTTCAACATGTTCAACGTCGTCTTCCTCGTCTCGGGCGGCGAGCCCGACGGCTCGACCGACATCCTCGTGAGCGACGCCTACCGCTGGGCGTTCACGCGCGACGCTCAGTACGGTTACGCGGCAGCCTACGCCGTCCTCATCTTCGGCCTCTTGTGGCTCATGACCCGCGCCTCCCAGAAGTTAACGAGGCGTTCATGAGCACGAACGGGGGGGACAGGGGGGGCAAAGCCCCCCGTTGGGGTCGACCCGCAGGGGAGACCCGCAAGGAGGTGAGCACGCGCAGCGTGCGAGGAGGGACGCAGTCCCTCCTGATGACCAGACTGGCCACACACCTCGTGGTGCTGGTGTTCGTGGCGTTCGCGCTTTATCCGATCCTGTGGGTGCTCTCGATTGCGCTGTCGAGCGCGGGGCTCGCGACTCACGGGGGCGTGATTCCGATCCCTCATGGGCTCACGCTCGACAATGCACGCACGGTCGTGGGCGTCGGACGGCCAGGTGGGGTCGCGCTCTTCGCGCGGCAGCTCACGAGCTCGGTCGTCGTGTCACTCGGGACGGCGATCGTCGGTGTCATCGTGGCAACACCCGCCGCTTATGCGCTCGCGCGCTTCCGGTTCGTCGGTGCGCGCGCAGCCGAGCGGGGGCTCATGGCGACGCAGATGTTTCCAGCGGTCGCGAGCGCCGTGCCCCTCTACTTGATCCTCGACGCCCTCCACCTCCTCGACACCCGCCTCGGCCTCGTTCTCGTCTACGCGTCGACGGCAGTGCCGTTCGCCATCTTTCAATTGCGAGGCTCGTTCGAGACGATCCCGATCGATCTCGAAGAAGCTGCGATGGTCGACGGCGCGACGCGCTTTCAGGCGTTCGTCCGCGTCGTGCTCCCCGCTGCCCGACCGGCCATCGCCGTGACCGCCCTCTTTTGCTTCATGGCCGCGTGGAACGAGTTCATCCTCGCGGCGACTCTCCTCTCACGAGAGAGCTCGTTCACCCTCCCCATCGTGCTCCAGCGCTACGTCGGCGAGCATGACGCCGCGTGGGGGCCGTTTGCGGCCGGCGCCGTTCTCGTGAGCGCCCCCGTGATGGTGTTCTTCTATTTGGTGCAGAAGCAGCTCGTCGCGGGTCTGACGGCCGGCGGAGTGAAGGGGTAGCTCTGCACCATGTCGCGGAGGTTCAACACTGTGCCGCGGAGGTTCAGCACTGTGTCTCGTACGTTCAACACTGTGCCGCGGAGGTTCAGCACTGTGCCGCGGAGGTTCAGCACAGTGCTGCGGAGGTTCAGCACAGTGCCGCGGAGGTTCAGCACAGTGCCGCGGAGGTTCAGCACAGTGCCGCGAAGGTTCAGCACAGCGTCGCGGAGGTTCAACACTGTGCCTGGGAGGTTCAGCACAGCGTCGCGGAGGTTCAGCACAGCGTCGCGGAGGTTCAACACTGTGCCTGGGAGGTTCAGCACAGCGTCGCGGAGGTTCAGCACAGCGTCGCGGAGGTTCAGCACTGTGCGTGTTTGCAACTGCGATCTGTGAGCTCGGACCCACATGAAGCGATATCGCGTACTTACGTCCGCTTCCCAGAGGACCGGGCGTCCATGGTAGATGGACGACCGACCTGCCATGTCCGAGCGTGACACGATCCTCGCCGATCTCGAACGACTCCGGGCCGGATTCCGTGAGCGTTTCGAGGCGGCCAAGACCGAGCAAGCCCTCCGGGACGAGAACGCCAAAATCCTCGGTAAGAAAGGCGAGCTGACCGCGATTCTCAAGCTGATGGGCAAAGTCGCCCCGGACGAGCGCAAGCTCATCGGCGAGAAGGTCAACACGCTCAAGAACGACGTCGAACGGGCCTTCGACGAGGCGCTCGGCGCCCTCGCAAAGGCCACGCGACGTGCCGATCTCGACGCTCCTCCGTTCGACCTCACCCTCCCCGGACGCGAGCCCGCTCCGCTCGGTCACGCCCATCCCATCTCGATCGTTCGCGACGAGATCGTCAGCATCTTCGAGGCCATGGGTTTCGGCGTCTTCGACGGCCCCGAAATCGACTCCCCCGAGAACAACTTCGACAAGCTCGGCTTTCCCCCCGACCACCCCGCCACGGACATGCACGATACTTTTTATGTTCGGGGCCCCGACGTTATTCAACGCGAAGGGGGGGACAGGGGGGGCGAAGCCCCCCGTTGGGGTCGACGCGCAGGGGAGACCCGCAAGGAGGTGAGCGCGCAAAGCGCGCGAGGAGGGACGCAGTCCCTCCTGTTAAGAACTCATACCAGCAACGTTCAGGTGCGGGCCATGGCGTCGGTGAAGCCGCCCATGGCGTTCATTGCGCCGGGGGCTTGCTACCGCGTCGATGACGATCTCACGCACTCGCCGATGTTCCATCAGGTGGAGGCGTTCCTCGTCGACGAGCATGTGACGCTCGCCCACTTGAAGGGGGTGCTCGCGGAGTTCGCGGAGCGCTTCTACGGTCCCGGAACGCCCGTGCGCCTCAGGCCGAGCTACTTCCCCTTCGTCGAGCCTGGCGCCGAGGTCGATATCGGCTGCGTCTTTTGCAAGGGCGCCGGTTGCGCGGTCTGCAAGCACTCCGGATGGCTCGAGGTGCTCGGCTGCGGGATGATCCATCCCGTCGTCTTCGAGAGCTGCAACATCGACCCGGAGAAGTGGACGGGCTTCGCGCTCGGCATGGGCATCGAGCGGCAAGCCATGCTCCGGTACCGCATTCCCAACGTGGGCCTCTTGTTCGAAAACGACCCTCGCTTCCTCGCGCAGTTCTGATGAAGGCCTCCTATCTCTGGATTCGTGCGCTCACTCCCGGTCTGTCGGCAGATCCGAAGGAGCTCGCTTCACGGCTGACGGCGGCCGGCATCGAGGTCGAGGCCATTCACGAGTTCGGCAGCGGCGCGGAGTCGTGCGTGCTCGCGTGGGTCGTGAGCTCGCGCCCGCATCCCACCAAAAGCGGCTTGAAGCTCGTCGTCGTCGACCGAGGATCGCGGAACGCAGCGGAGCGATCCGAGGCGAAGCCTCTCGGGGGCTTGGGGGGCGGAGCTCCCCATCTTGACGGTGGAACGTTGCAAGAGGTCGTATGTGGCGCACCCAACGTCCCCGCGCCCGGTGGAGTCGTAGTTCTCGCACCACTCGGCACGCATCTGCCCACGAAAGGCATGACCATCGCGCGCCGCGAGATAGCCGGCGTCGCCAGCGAGGGCATGCTCTGCAGTGAAGCCGAGCTCGGTTTGTCCGAGGATGCGGATGGCATCATCGTCTTTCCGGCTGGCTACGCAGAGCCAGGCGCTCGCCTCACCGACGTCATCCCCGAAGCCCGCGACAGCATTCTCGAGATCGGCCTCACGCCCAATCGCGCCGACTGCCTCGGTCACGTCGGCCTCGCGCGCGAAGCCGCAGCTCTCTTCGGCATCCCGTGGAAGCCTGAGGCACCCGAGGCCGCCATCAAGCGCAGTGACCGGAGCGTCGAGAGCGATCTCGAGGTGGGCATCCATGACGCCGAGCGCTGCCCCCATTACGGCGCGGCCATCGTGTCGGGTGCAACCATCAGGCAGTCACCGCCCGGTGTTCGCTATCGATTGAGCGCGCTCGGGGTGCGCCCCATCTCGAACGTGGTCGACGTCACCAACATGATGATGCTCGCGCACGGCCATCCGCTTCACGCGTTCGACGCCGACAAAGTACGCGGCGCTCGCATCGTCGTTCGACGCGCAACGGAAGGCGAGGCGCTCACGACCCTCGATGGGACGGAACGCAAGCTCGCAGCCGACGATCTCGTCATCGCCGACGCCGAAGGCCCCATCGCCCTCGCAGGCGTGATGGGCGGTCAGTCGAGCGAAATCACCGCGCAGACGAAGCGCATCATCCTCGAGTGTGCGTACTTCGATCCGCGCGGGGTCCGGCGCGTCGCGCGGCGCCACGGGCTTCACTCGGAGTCGAGCCATCGCTTCGAGCGAGGCGTGGATCACGGCGACACCTCGCGCGTCCTCGAAGACGCTCTCGGCATGGCGTGTCGACTCACGGGTGGCACCGCATCCAAAGACATCCTCGTGCGCCGCGCGAAAGAGATCCCTGCCGTTCGCGTCACGATGCGTGAAGCCCGCATTCCGAGGCTCCTCGGCATCACCGTGCCTCGCGCCGAAGCCAAGGCGACACTCGAGCGCCTCGGGTTCAAGTGCGAGCTCCGGGATGGAGCCATCGACACGCTCGTCCCGTCGCACCGTCCCGACATCTTGCGCGAGGTCGACGTCATCGACGAGGTCGTCCGCGTGCGCGGGATGGAGACAGTTCCGGCAGCGCTTCCCGCGATACGCGCGACACGGGCTCACGGCGGCAGAGAGGCGCTCCATCGCCGTGTGCGTCAAGCCGCGACCTCGCTCGGGTTATCGGAAGCGCTCACGTTCGGCTTCACGTCGCGGAAGGCGCTCGCCGCGCTCGGTGCACCCGCGCCGCTCGTCATCGACAACCCGCTCACGGAGGATCTCGACGCGATGCGCACGAGCCTACTCCCCGGTCTGCTCGAAGCGGTCCGTCGCGCGCGTCGCCGAGGCGTCGACGTCGTGCGGCTCTTCACTACGGGGTCGATCTTCTTGAATCTGGAAGAGCGTCCGTCGTTCGCCGCGGTGCTCGCCGGCGAGCGCCCGGCATACCTCGCGCGGTCCGAAGCTTACGACGTATGGGACGCCTCCGGCCTCGCCGCCGCGCTCGTTCCACGTCTCGTTCATGCCAGCGCGGAGATCGTTCCATCGAGTGGCCCGTCCCATCTCCACCCACGTGGTCGCGCGGAGATTCACGTCACTGGAAAGACCATCGGCACGCTTGGACCCATCCATCCTGATGTGGTCGATGCGCTCGACCTCGGCGGCCCCGTCATGGTGGTCGAAATCGACCTCGACGCCCTCGTTGCGCTTGAGCTCGGGCACCCGACTTACACGCCGATTCCAAAGCATCCCGCCGCCACGCGTGACATCGCGCTCGTCGTCCGTGACGGAGTTCCCGCCGGTGATGTCCTTCGCGCGCTCCGAGAGGCTGCTGGCCCCCTCGCGACGGACGTGCGGCTCTTCGATCGCTTCGTCGGGGGCTCCGTTCCTCCGGGGCACGCGAGCCTCGCGTTCCACGTCGTCTACCAAGCGCCGAGCGACAGCCCGCGGACGCTCACCGACGTCGAGGTCGACGCAAGCCATCAAAAGGTCGTGGCCGAGATGGAACGGCGCTTTGGTGCATCGCTCCGAACGTGAGGCTCGCTGGCGAGCCGACGCCCCGAAGGGGGCTCCGGTGCTATGTTGAGGGCATGAGGCAGTCGCTCGCTCTCACGGTGGTTCTCGTGCTTGCCGGATGCAAGAGTCTCGAGGAGCCGCCACCGCCGCCATTCAAAGTCGCCATCAGCGTCGAGTCCGATCACGGCACGCCGCTCCCGAACGCGGTCGTCCAACGCAACAACAAGGAGATCGGCAAGACCAACGTCGACGGCAAGGCTGTCCTCACGTTCCACGGCGAAGACGGTGATCAGCTCGACGTCTGGGTGAAGTGCCCCGAGAACTTCGACTCCCCGATGAAACCGACGACGGTGATGTTGCGTCGTCTCGGAGACCCGACGAAGCTCGCCGAATATTCGGTGATGTGTCCACCTGCCGAGCGCAAGGTCGTCGTCGCGCTCCGCTCGGACAACGGACAAAACTTACCGGTGAAGTACCTCGGCCGTGACGTGGCGCGCACCGACGCGTCGGGTGCTGCGACGTTCATGTTGAGCGGCAAGCCGGGCGATCACCTCGACTTCACCCTCGACACGACCGACAAGGGCAACGAGATGTTACGGCCGCAAAACCCGACCGTATCGGTGGTCGTCGACTCGAAGGACAACTATTACGCGCTCGACCAACCCTTTCAGGTCCAGAAGCGAACGTTCATCACGGTCGCGCCGCATCACCCCACCGCCATCGGCCCAACGCAGCTGCGATACTGATTCCCAAACGAACCGAAGAGGGATAGCGTCGACGCCCCGATGGATCGTCGCGCGCTGCTTTTGGCGTTCGTCGTCGCACTGCTCGGTATCGTGCTCCTGGTGCTCTACACCAAGCGCTACGAACGTGAGATGTCTGGCGGCGAGAAGGTAAAGTTACTCATCGCCATCAAGCCGATCGAGCGCGGCAAGCCCATCACCGACGACCAGCTCTCGACACGAGAGATCCCGCAGGCTTACGTCGAAGATCGCGCCATCAAAGAGGTCGACAAACCGAAGGTCCTCGGCCTCCCCGTTGGGACGACCATCCAGGCCCAGCAGACGCTCATGTGGACCGACCTCGCCACCGCCAACGAGGAGCGGCGCGATCTGAGCTCGCTCATCGTCCCCGGGAGCCGCGCCTTCTCCATCCGCACCCGCCGTGAGGATGCCAGCGCCGCCATGGTGAAGCCCGGTGACTACGTCGACGTCATCGCGGTCCTGCCTGATCCGAACCAACCGGGCACGGACGCCCGCGCGTCAATCGTTCTTCTCCAAAGAATCCTCGTGCTTGCGTCGGGTTACGAGACGTCACCCGATGCGGTCGATCTCGCAGCCAAGGACCGGCGAGCATCCGAAGCCGTCCTCACGTTGAGCATGAAGATCGAGCAGGCCCAGGCCGTGACGGTTGCGATGGAGAAGGGCGGCCTCACGGTCGTCTTGCGCAACCCCAACGACAACATCCGTGAAGAGCAGCTCGGCAAGTACACCTCGAGCGAGCTCATCAAATCCGGGCCGGTGACGATCATCACGGGCCCGCGCATTCCGACCCAGATAACCGGTGGAAATCGGTGAGGAAGATGAAAGCCAAGGCCGCCCTCATCTGCACCGCAGTTCTCCTCCTCGCTACTGGAGCTTCGGCTCAGCGAGGGCGCCCACCTCCGCCAACGGGCAACGGAACGGGAGGCACCGCCGAAGGCGAGCGGGTCGAAGAGCTTTCCCTCGCGGTCGGTGAGACCAAATCCATCTCCGCAAAGGAAGTCCGCAACTTCTCGGTCGCAGATCCGGCCATCATCGACGTCCGCGTGAGCCCCGACGGGTCCACGTTCCTCATCGTCGGACGTAAGCCAGGCAGCACGACGTTCGTGCTCATCAAGAACGACGGGACGCAAACGACCTGGGCGATCAACGTCTCGACGCGTCCACCCGAGATCGTCTACCGCGAGCTCCAGCAGCTCCTCGAAGGGACGACGGGCGTCCGCGTGCGCCGCATCGGCGGGCGCTTCTTCCTCGAAGGCGGCGTCACGACGGAAGCCGAGCTCAAGCGCCTCACCCTCATCGCCGCGCTCTACCCTGGCCAAGTCGACAACCTCGTCCAGGTCGGGTCGGGCACCGGTGACCGACGCATCCTCATCCGCGTCGACTTCTTCTTCGTCAGCTACGACAAGAGCTCGTCGTACACCGTCGGCATCGGGTACCCCGCGGCCATCGGCGGTGACCAAGTCCTCGGCCTCAACGGGACGTTCGACTTCCTCTCGAGCTCCATCAACCCCATCACGGCGACGATCGCGAACCAGCCCCTTCCCCGCCTCGACATCGCCGCGAACAACGGCTGGGCGAAGGTGCTCAAGCAATCATCGATCATCACGTCGAATGGAGAGCAAGCGGTCTTCAACTCGGGCGGCGAGGTGAACTTTCGGCAGTTTGCGTTCCAGTCGACGTCCGGGATCCAGAAGATCGCGTTCGGCACGAACGTCACGTGCTTGCCACGCTACGATTCGACGACACGTGAGATCGAGCTTCGTTTGGTCGCAGACGAGAGCGAGCTCACGGACAGCGCGCTCACCGGCGGTGACTTGCCGGGGCGAGCCATCAACAGGATGGAAGTGCTCGTCCACATGAAGCTCGGGCAGGCCCTCATCCTCGCGGGCATCAAGAGCGTCTCGCAAACGCACACCGTCTCGGGGTTGCCGGGCTTGAGCCAAATCCCCGTTCTAGGTATTCTTTTCGGCAGCCACGCGAACAAGCGCGAGGATACGGAGAATGCCATGTTCGTCATTCCGAGCGTCGTCGAGACCGTTCCCAAGTCCTCGCTCGATTTGGTCAAGAACGCCCTCTCCGTGTTCGACGATTTCACGGGTGACATCGACAGCGTGAACACCTTCGACCGGACTCCGCCTTCGGCGAAAAAAAACGAGCAGTGACGTGAGGACGTCCGGCGAGGCGCGGAGCCGGCGATGAACGTCCAAGTGGTCGTGCAGACCGACGATGGTCAGGAGCGGAGCGAGATCTTCCAGCCAAAGGGCCCGATCTCGATAGGGCGACATCCGAACTGCGTGCTGCGGCTCGAGAGCGATCTCGTCTCGCGCCAACATGCCGTCGTGGAAGTGCGGGCCCAATCCATCATCGTCGAGGATCTCTCGACCAATGGCACGCTCGCGGGGGATCGGCTGCTCCGTCGCGAGTCCCTCGAGGTTCCGTTCGGAACGCCCATCGTCGTCGGCAACTTCACCATCTATCTCCTCGCCCTCGACTCGGCGCAGCAGATCCCGAACCCGTTGACGGGCGCGTATGGGCCGGCGCCGCTCATCCAGCAGACGGGCAAGAACGTTTCCATGGTCGGAGCGACCGGCCAGGTTCCGGCGGTCACGACGACAAAGCCAGCGGCTGCGCAGTCGACCGGAGCTTTGCCGCAGTTGAACGGCCGCGGGCAGCCCGCGCCCCTGACGGGAGCGCAGGAGGCTGCCAAGCAGCAGAAGGGCGTCGTCGCAGCGGCTGCCGAACGCGACGCGGCGAAGAAGGCCCGCGAGCGAGACGTCGCGATACGGCGAGAGATTCACAAGATGCTCCTCGAGCACCTCGACCTCGCGACGATCGACGCCGCGAAGCTCGAAGAGCCCTCGATGCGCCCCAAGGTGCTGAGCGCGCTTCGTCGCATCGTGCAGCAGCTCGACGTCAGCGGCCGCGTCCCGCAGGAGCTCGATCGCGATCGGTTGATCGGCGAGCTCTCCGACGAAGCGCTGGGCCTTGGCCCACTCGAACGCTTCCTCGCTGACCCGACCATCACCGAAATCATGGTCGTCGACCCCGAGACGATTTACGTCGAGCGCGCGGGCAAGATCGAGCTCTCCGAGACCAAGTTCACCGACGACGAGCGCGTCCGCGCCGTCATCGAGCGCATCGTCACCCCGCTCGGGCGTCGCATCGACGAGAGCTCGCCCCTCGTCGACGCACGCTTGAAAGACGGGTCGCGCGTGAACGCCGTCATTCGCCCCATCGCGCTCCGCGGCTCGTGCATCACCATTCGTAAGTTCTCGCGGACGCCGCTCACCCTCGAGAAGCTCGTCGGTTTCGGAGCGATCACCGAGCGCATGACGCGCTTCTTGGTTCGGTCCGTGATCGCCAAGCGCAACATCGTCATCTCGGGCGGCACGGGCTCGGGAAAGACGACGCTGCTCAACTGCCTCTCGGGCGTCATCCCGTCGAACGAGCGCATCGTCACCATCGAGGACGCGGCCGAGCTCCAGCTGAAGCAGCCCCACGTCGTCTCGCTCGAAACGCGCCCGGCCAACCTGGAAGGTCGCGGTGAGTACACCATCCGCGATCTCGTGAAGAACGCCCTCCGCATGCGCCCCGACCGAATCGTCGTCGGTGAGTGCCGCGGTGGCGAAGCGCTCGACATGCTTCAAGCGATGAACACGGGCCACGACGGCTCGCTCACGACGACCCACGCGAACTCCCCCGAGGAGGCCATCGGCCGCCTCGAGACGCTCGTGCTGATGGCGGGCCTCGACCTTCCCCAGCGCGCGATTCGCGATCAGATCGCATCGAGCGTCCACCTCATCGTCCAGCAGAGCCGCCTCTCGGACGGTAGCCGCAAGGTCACCGCGATCACGGAGATCACCGGCATCGGCGACAACGGCGACATCGAGATGCGTCCGATCTTCCAGTTCGTCCGCACCGGCACCGGCCCTGGAGGCAAGGTCATCGGCGACTTCCGCGCGACGGGCTACCTCCCCTCTTATCTGCAAGACTTCATCGTGATGAACCTCGTGAAGCCGGGGGAGCCATATTTATGAATCTTCACATGATGCGCGGCTGGACGGTCATCACCTACAAGTGGGCCGGGATCACGCTCGTCACGATCGCCGTGTTCATCATCATCTTGGCGGCGTTCGGTGATCGCAACAGCCTCGTCTATCGATACTGGGCGCGATACACGTCGTCGATCGAGCGCAAGCTCCGTCCGATGTTCATCTTCACCCCGGGTCGCGTCGTCGCCGCCGGGCAGCTCGCAGCGCTCTTCGTGACCCTCGTGCTCCAGCTCACCGTGGGCCTCCCGTACTTCCCGGTCTGGTTCATCGCGGTCTGCTTGCTGCCGTTGCTCTACATCGACAACATGCGGAGGAAGCGCTTGACGCAGATCGAGTACCAGCTCGACGGCTTCTTGCTCGCTCTCGCCAATTCGCTGAAAGCCATTCCCAGCGTCGGCGCCGCGTTCAACTCGGTCGTACCCATCCTCCAACCCCCGATGCGCGAAGAGGTGGACCTCGCGACGAAAGAGATGAAGGTCGGCTCGACGCTCGATCAGGCGCTCTTGCACATGGCGTCGAGAATTGGCAGCCGCCAAGTCGATTCGGCGCTCTCCGCAATCCTCATCGGGCGGCAGGTCGGCGGCAATCTCGGGCGTGTGCTCGAGACGACGGCTGCCAGCATCCGCGAGATGGCACGCCTCGATGGTGTCATCCGGACGAAGGTCGCCGAAGGCAAGATGCAGATGATCGTCATCGCCATCATGCCGATCTTCCTCGTCGGCGGCCTTTCGTATTCGTCACCGGGCTTCTTCGATCCGCTTCAGGCGACGCTCTCGGGGTACATGGTCACCTTCGGGGCAGGCGCGTGCTGGGTCGGGGCCATCCTCTGGGCGCGCAAGATCCTCGCG
>Ga0302325_10030281_pt1 | contig 11165 bp, 13 predicted proteins | sample Palsa_T0_2_FD_201948 | JGI IMG/M metagenome (GOLD analysis project Ga0302325, IMG submission 201948) | Peat permafrost microbial communities from Stordalen Mire near Abisko, Sweden - Palsa_T0_2 | ecosystem: Environmental > Terrestrial > Soil > Palsa > Peat permafrost | place: Sweden: Abisko...
AAGCCTTGGGAACATCCGCCGGTCTTTGGATGAATTTGCAAACGACTTTCGATCTGGCCGTCGCGCAACGGCGGCGGCACGTGGCTTGATGCGGCGCACTATTTTCGGGAAATGCGCGGGCAGCCGCCCTCACGAAGCTGTCGGCTTCGAAAGATTGACCGAGTCCAATTGATCGTGGGCCACTCGCGTCATGCCCAGTTGCCAGCTCAAGCCGGCATCAACGAGAGCGCGAGCGCCGCATGAGGGATTGACGCTACCAGCAGCCCAGTCCAAGGCAAGGTGCCGTGACTTGCACGACACCGGAAGGCACTGGTAACCCTTTGTGGCGAATTGGAAAACGAAGTAAAACATTGTTAATCATAGGCTCATGCTCCAATCACCTGATGAGGCGGATACTGCATAACAGGTCTCTGAGTTGTTTAGGAGATGGTCATGAAGAATGGCATGTACGGCATTTTTCCGGGCGCCCAGCAGTTGAGAACTGAAGATGGTTCGCCAGGAAAGTGGGCGGCGCGCGCGACCGTAATCCGGTGGCAGAGCGGTGAAGTGATGCCGGTGAATTGGACTTCACCAGAGTTCGAGTCGAAGCAAGCGGCGCTCGCACATGCGGTCAACGGGGCGAGAGCGATGATTGACTCCGGCCGGTGCACGATCTGACTCTAAGTCATCGATGTGACCGGAATACACCCTGTCCCCCATAGTGCTGACGGCGTTACGCCCTTCAGTGGTGCGGGGTCATTCTCGACGGCATAGCGGCAGCGGTTGTATGTCACACGCGCTATCTGACACCCCTCGAGCATGCTGCGCAGTAGCGTAGGGTTGAGCGCGGCGGCCGTCCATGCAGCATTTAGCAAGTCGGAGTAATGTATGGCGTGCGAATCAGCCTTAGGATGTCGCTATGAGCACCCCCACAACAGCGATCTTTAGCGGAGTCATACGGACGTTCAATTCTGAAGCGGACGCGTATGTCTGGATGATCAACCAGTTTATAGAACACGCGCCGCGGATCTTTAAGAATCCGCACAAGCTAAAGCATTTCAATAAAGACTCTCGGGATGCGGTGCGTTTTACGCAGACAAAATCCGACGGCCTTACGCCTCGGCCGTTGATCAACGGCTGGTTCGTCGACGTGAATTTCCCGCATTACCAAAAGTTCCGGATATTGGAACAGCTCGCGAACCTCGCTGGCCTGAAGCACGGAACCGACTGGCATTGGCATGCGACCGCGAGGGTGACCCCAGTTCAGGTCGATCGGGGCGCGTCCGCAATCTCGCATGCCGCGGCGAGAAGCTAAAACAGCGTAATTGCGCTAGGTTCTCGGGGATTGCCGGCTGAGGGATTCGAACCCTCGACCTACGGTTTACAAAACCCTAGACTTAACCATAGCCGGCCATTGGTGGCACATAAGTGATTGTTTCGTCGCGCCTCGAAAATCGTCGTTAGAACTGAAATTTCGGGCGTTTTAGCTAGGCGTGCAAATCGAGTGCAAATCGGGCTAGTGCTTAGCTGCCTCGAGATCCGCGATGACCTCTCGGACTAACTTGTGGGCGGCGTCAAACGAGACCGGCCACGGTCGCTGAATGAAAGATCCTACCAATTCCTCCGGTCTAATCCGCGGATCAACTAGCCCGTTTTTCACACGGTCCATTCGATTGGGGTCTGCCCCACTGGCCAACAGGGCCTGAATCACTGATGCTCGCCATAGAGCATCGTCTGGTCGGACAGGCCAGCTGCCTTCGACCACAACCGGCAGATAAAGTCGCTTGAAGACTAAGACTATGAATGTGACGCATGTTAAACCGCCAGATGGGTCACTCGATTGAAATTCGATTAAACCTGTTACCGGGTCAAACTCAAATGTGCAGCCCATCAAGCGAAACCCGAATGGTATTCGCGGCTTCGATTTTCCCAAATGCTGAAAGTACGAAACAACAAACGGGCGATTTATTTCATCGAGATCGGCCGCTGGCGCCCACATGAACTTTGAGTTCCACGGCTCATCAGTGAACCTATAATCCCGCTCAAGATGGCTTAGCCTAATTTCACCAGCGCGGGGATTGTAAATAACCGCGACATGACGCTGACGGGTAGGGACATGGCTTGTATAAATGCGGGGCTTCGCATTAACTGGAATTTCTTCTTCCTATTACTTACACCGGGGTGAGTCGGATTTATGCAGCGAACTAGTAATAATTAGTCGGTCGGTCACGGGACACTCTGGCATACCGGCGCGGGCCGCGGCATCTGGTAGACGAATCTGATGGGGAATCGGACGAAGGTCTGAACTTATCCATTTCTCGCCCTTATTCGACGTATTTTTAATTGACGTGTCCGATGTGGATCTAAAAGGATGGCACTCAGCGACATACTAATTCGGATAGGCAGAGTCGAGGACGCGCCATTGCTTGCAAATGTGCATGTAGCGTCGTGGCGAGAGACGTACGTCGGCATCTTGCCTGACGCCATGTTGGCGGCGCTTTCGGTCGAAAGCCGAACGGCGATGTGGGCCCGGGTGATGGACCAGCCAGCATCCCCTGGTTCTACGGTTATTCACTTGGCGGAGCTTAATGAGGAGCTCGTCGGTTTTGGGTCATGCGGTGCGCAACGCGCCGAGAATTTGAAGGCAAAGGGATTCGGCGGTGAAATTAGTGCGATTTACGTCTTACGGCCCTTTCAAAAAAGGGGGATTGGAACACTATTGTTGCGCACAATGGCTTCGGATTTGGTGAATCGCAGCCTCACCGCCGCTAGCTTATGGGTGTTTAGAGATAATCTCGTCGCTCGACGATTCTATGAGCGGAATGGCGCCCAGGTAATTGACGAGCGGGAGGACGTCCGGAACGACGCCGTTCTAGTCGAAGTTGCATATGGATGGGCGGATCTGACGCAGTTTAGCCGCCCTTCTAAACGGTTCCTACCCTGAAGCCCCGTCGCGATTAGCCCTTGGTTACGTGTTGGAGCGGTGTTTAATTCCCCGACTGATACGCGCGGCGGTTCACTCGCCTAGCAGAGTCTCACGAATGTGCTCTAGCGCCTTGGCTGCGGTTTCGGTTTCCTTGACGGCCCGGTGAAACACATCGGCGTCAAAAGTCGCGCCCGCCATCCGCATGGACGCCCCCCGCGTGCACGGTGACTTCAATGAATTTTTCCCGGAGCTTAGAAAGCTCTTCGGCCTCTTTGGACGTAATACTCGGGCGTACATTCATGTTTGTTCCTTTATCTCGTTTTGCCACTACCGCAGCGAACGTTGAAGACACCTAAGTTCAATCTCCGCGCGTTCCATCACTTCGTCGGCCGGACCTTTTATCCGCCAGACAGTCGCCCCTGATTCGATGAGTTCGCACGCGGCAATAAGCGCCGCGTCCTTGGACGGAAAGTTCACGGTCGTCAAGTTCCGCAGTTCCGGCATTTGCTGCGTCGGACGCGGAATATCGGTGCAGTACAGCGCATACATCGGCCCGCTTCCTCCCCCTTGGCTGACTACTTCGGTACTAGCTGGTACATGCAATTCGAAAAGGCGCGATAGCGAGCAAAGCATAAGGCGAGTCGGACAATAAGTTAAATTGTCAGGCGTTAAACAAAGGCCGCTCGTTGATCGCAGTGCACAATGATGCGATGCGGCATTTCGAAACGCAGACAGAGAGAATTTGTCACGCGGGCGGGAAGCTCGATGCGCCCATAATCCCTCAAGCATTTTTGGGGGTTCAATGCTTATCCTTACTCGGCATATCGGCGAGAAAGTCCGAATAGGTGACGACATCACGGTTGTAATTGTCGATGCTTGGGGACAGCAAGCGCGAATCGGAGTTGACGCGCCGCGGGGCGTGCCCGTGCACCGTAAAGAGGTCTACGACCTCGTCAAGCAGGTGACGACCGCTCCCATTCGGATCGACCGGAGGCAGTTCCTACCATCCTGGTAGAGGAGCCTTGATGGCGTTCGCCGCGTAGCCGGCTTCTTACTTGCACCTGACCGGAGCAGCGACCATCGTATTGACCCATGGTCGAGAAACCTACCAAGCCCGACAAACGCGATCTACTTAGCAGCGCTGAGGCGCGTGATCCAAAGTTCATCGTAGAGCTTTTTGAGCGCCTCAAGGGTCGGCCCGCGACCGCCGAAGAAATCGCCGATCTGCAGCGCGATATCACAGCCGCCAAGAATGCGAAACGATAGCTAGCACTGTTCAGCCGCCAGTTTCACCCGAAGTTCTCTCAAGCGTGTCTTTCCGGACTCTTGGAGTCTGATCAAATAAACGGTGGGCCCGCCTGGCATTGGCCGTTCGGAGATTTCAATCAAGTGTGGTGCAGGTTTTCTGCCGAGACGCCCGGCCGTGGCGGCTAATTCGGGGTCGCTTTGAAAACTGTAGTGGGTCGCACCTTCGGATACGCCTCGGCGGCTGACAGAATTTGTAGCTCGCGGTGTTCTTCGTGCGTCATTCCCTAGTCCGTGAATCTCTGTACATCTATTGACCGACCCGGGATCGGCATTTATCTCAGCGAAGGATTATTGGACTCGACGGCGTGCCGCTTCGAACCTCTCAGCTAAGAGCGTGTAACGCTCAGCTTAGGCTGCGTGCTTGGTGCTCGTTAGGCGGTTGCGACTGCTTTCGGAATCCCGCTGCGCCTGTTTAGCGGCAAGTCTGCACGCCAGGGCGCAATTGCGAAGTTCGTCGTCGTCCAGTTCAACGGGCGGCATGTGACTCGGCGCAAGCGGCTACTTAGCTCGCGACGCTTGCCGGGCGCTGCAGGCGATCCGTTTCCCTTTTGACGACGGCATAACACTCGCACGAGAGCTGTTCGAGCTTGGGCCGGTCGAGCACCGTGATCTGGCCGCGGGCGTATTGAATGACTCCAAGCTTCTGCAGTTTTACCGCGGCGTCTGTAACGCCCTCGCGGCGTACTCCGAGCATGTTGGCGATGAGTTCCTGGGTCATCGCCAATACGTTGGAAGACAAGCGGTCGAGCGACAGCAAGAGCCAGCGACACAGTTGCTGGTCCACCGAGTGGTGTCGGTTGCACACCGCGGTCTGAGCCATTTGAGTGATGAGAGCTTGCGTGTAGCGCAGCAGCAAGACCTGCATCCCGCCGTTGCGATGGAACTCGTCTTTAAGTCGGTTCCCGTCCAGCCGGTACGCGTGCCCGGCGCTCTGAACGATCGCTCGACTCGGTGTGGTGTCACCACCCATGAAGACGGCAATGCCGATAAGCCCCTCGTTGCCCACGACCGAGATCTCCGCCGATTGACCATCCTCCATCACATATAACAGCGACACGATGCAGTCGACCTGGAAATAAACGTGGTGCATAAGATCGCCTGACTCGTACAGAACCTTGCCGAGCGGCATCGCCACATATTGCAGGTGCGGGAAGAGGCGATTGCGCTCCTCCGGCGACAGACCAGCGAGCAAGTGATTGTGGAATAGATCCTGAGTGGCGGACATCGAGCGCATCCACTGGCGAAGCCGGTCTACTGAATATTGAAAATGGCTATGTACGGTATCGTACGTAGTGAGCGGACGCAAAACTACGCCCTAATGTTCAGTCGAGCGCACCAGCTTAGGGCAAGCTCACAGATGGGCGTCCCGAGGTCCTAGGGGCCGATTTGGCTCGGAGGGTACTATTCGCGTGGCGGGTGCGCGCAGTAAGTGAGCGCGTCTTTTGCGGCCGCGATAATTCCTTTCGCGGCAACGTCATAGATGCGATCAATCCGTTCTCGCACAATCGCCTGTTCGGGCTTGAACGATGCGTACACGATGTTTACCGGGCATTCAGCTCAGTAAAGCTGCTGCAAGATTTCCCTCCCTATTGCACTCAATGCCACGGTTTTCTCAACTGCACCGCGCTTGATGGCTTCTCTGGGCATGCCAAAGACAACGCAGGACTCTTCATCCTGCGCAACCGTATGGGCACCCGCCTTGCGCATCTCAAGCAGCCCTGCTGCGCCATCGTCGCCCATGCCGGTCATGATGATCCCGAGCGCGTTGGCACCGGCGAACTTCGCCACCGAGCGGAATAGCACATCCACCGAGGGACGATGGCGATTGACCAACGGACCGTCTACAACCGCGACGTGATATTGCGAGCCGCTTAGTTTGAGCAGCATGTGCTTCCCGCCAGGCGCGACCAGCGCTCTACCCTGCATGACGCGATCGTTATCGTGTGCTTCTTTGACCTCGATCTGGCAAAGACCGTCGAGACGGGCAGCGAATGCGGCGGTGAACTTCTCCGGCATGTGTTGCACGATGAGGATGCCGGGCGATACTTTCGGCAATGTTGTCAATATCGCCTCCAAGGCCCGCGTGCCACCGGTAGAGGTGCCGATTGCAATCACCCGCTCGCTGGTCTTGCCCATCGCGCGGTCTCCGGGGGCAGGCAAAATGACGTCTGCCGTGTGCTTTGGCGCCAGTGATGCAGACACGCTGCGCGCGCTCAGGCGCTTGAGGTTGGCCTGCGCCGCAATTTTGACCGCCGAAATTAGATCGTCGCATGAGTCGGCGAGAAATTGCTTTACCCCAATCTTGGGTTTGGTGATGATCGAAACCGCGCCGGCGGCGAGAGCTTCCATCGTAGTGTGTGCGCCCTTTTCTGTTAACGATGAGCAGATCACTACGGGAGTCGGTCGTTCGGCCATCAGCTTTTTGAGGAACGTAATACCGTCCATGCGCGGCATTTCGATGTCGAGCACGATGACGTCAGGCCAGGTTGATTTCATTCGCGCCATCGCCAGAATCGGGTCGGCAACTGCGTCGATGACCTCGATGCCCGGGTCGGCGTCGAGCAGCGCGGTCAGCATCTGGCGGACCAGGGCTGAGTCGTCGACCACCATAACCCTGATGCGGCTCACGCAGTCTCCTTAATAGGGGGTTCGCCCATTTCGGTCGGCTTAATCTGGCGCGCCCAGACGTCACCGCGTGGCACGTCGAATATGATCTGCCTGAGGCCTTCGCCGAACAGGCTCTCGGAAACGATCCGGATACCGTGGGCATGCAGCAGTTGCTGCGCACATTCTCCGTTATTCTCGCCAACTGTCTGGGAGTGTGCCGACGAAGTTTGTGGAAACATGTTGCCGCCGCCGAAGAGTTTTGCCTCGCAGTGCGTCGGCTTCACATCGAGACGCGCCAGTTCACGCAGCATCAGTAACATCGCCTCGTCGCCGTAGCGGCCGTCGAGTTCGGTCACCGGACGCTGGCCGCGTGTTGCGAGCAAGAAATGCGACATTGCACCGATGCGCTTGCGGGGGTGCCACAGCGTGATCGCAACGCACGACCCAAGCAGCGTTCGGATCCTGCAGCTCCCTTGTGCGACGACAAATTCGCCGGGCTGCAGGAAAATGTTGATCGCATTTTTAAAGCGGCGCATCGGTCACAATTTACGGTAGATGGAGGGCGCCACGAGCTTCACGGCCGTGGTCAGGTCGCCCAACGTTTCCGAATGACCGATCAGGAGATATCCGCCGAGCTTCAGCAGCGAGAGCGCCCGTGTGACGACCTCGCGTTTGGTGTCGCTGTTGAAATAGATCATCACGTTGCGCAGAAAGATCAGGTCGAATGTCCCGAGCTGTGGCAGCGGCTCGTTGAGATTGACCTGGATGAACCGCACTCGGCTGCGGAGCTCTCGGTCGACTAGCACAGTGCCGTTTTGGGCACCGAAACCTTTCAGACAGAAGCGGTGCAAATGCGATCGCGGAATATTCCTGGCCTGCGCTGCGGTGTAGTGTCCACCGCGCGCTCGCTCGAGCACGCGCAGACTGAGGTCCGAGCCGACGACTTCCCAGGACCTGCCTTCGAGGCAGTCAGCGAGCACCATTGCAATGCTATAGGCCTCTTCGCCGGTAGAGCTCGCCGCGCACCAGACCCGAAGCGGCTGCGTTCGGCTGCGTGCGGTTATGGCCACTTCGCGCAATAACTCGAAGTGCTTTGGCTCGCGGAAGAAAGAAGTCTCGTTGGTGGTTAGCAGATCGACCGCCGTCTGCACTTCCTGAGCCGCCTTCCCGCTCGTAAGCAACTGGAAATACTCGGTGTAACTGCCGAGCCGGTATTGCTGCAAGCGCTTGGCGAGGCGCCCGCTGACCAGAGCCTTTTTCGCGGCTGGCAGGGTGATGCCGGCCTTTGTATAGATGAAGCGCTGAAAACGCGAGAACTCGTGATCCGTGATGCCGATCGTGCTCATTGCTATGGCGCGCGAGCGCTCGCTGGTCAGGCGCGCAGTTCGTTCAACCGGGAATTATGGCTCTTCAGCCACGGTGGCAGCGCGGCAGCCGGCATCGGCTTTGCGATCAAATACCCCTGGCCCAGCATGCAGCCGAATTCCTGCAATAGACGCCAGTCCTCCATTGTCTCGATACCCTCGGCGACGGTGATCAGTTCCAGGCGGCGCGCCATATCGAGCGCGGATTGCAATATGACCCGCAGGTTCTTACGCTGGTTTGCCCCGTTCACGAACGAGCGGTCTATCTTTAGCTCCGTGAACGGTATTCGGGCGAGTTGCTGCATCGATGAAAAGCCGGTTCCATAATCATCGATCGACAATCCAAACCCCTTAAGTCGCATCCGAGCCAGCATGCCCAGGGCCGCGCCGAGATGGGTCGCCACTGTGCCCTCGGTGATTTCCAGAATAATCTGAGCCGGCGGCAGCGCATGCCGCTCGAGCAGCGCCGATATGTCCTGGACGATATCGGGTGAATCCAGCAGCTGCGCGGAGATGTTGACTGCGATCGACAGCTCGAACCCATGCGCATTCCACATCGCGGCCTGTCCCACCACCTGCTCCATCATGGAGAGTGTCAGTGCGTGGATCAGGCCCTGCTGCTCCGCCTGCGCGATGAAACAGTCCGGTGGAACCAGACCCATTTTAGAATGTTGCCAGCGTGCCAGCGCTTCCGCGCCCCTCACGATGCCAGTGCGCATATCCACCTTGGGCTGGTAATAAGGCACGATTTCACCATTCTCAATCGCGCGCGCCAACTCCGCCCTGTCGATTGAACCCGTGACGGCAGGTTGGGGCAACGGTGCTGCACTGCCAGGCACGCGGTAACGCGCCAATGCGCTCCGAAGCCCGGGAAGCGTCAGCGGTTTTTGCAAGCCGTCGAGCACGTTGAATCCAAGTATTCGGCTCATGGTTTGCACGGACTCGATCAGCACGCTCTCCCGGCTAGAGGCGACAATCAGCGCAATGACGAGCCCTCGCTGCTGCAACTGCTGGATCAACTCGACGCCGTCCATGCCCGGCATCTCCAGGTCGACAATCATCACGCTGGGAAGCAATACGAGCATCGACAACAACTGCAGCGCCTCACTGCCGTTCCTCGCCTCGTAGATCAGCTTGATGCCCAGCTCGCGGCATAGCGTCGCCGCGTGCTGACGCTGCACCACGCTGTCGTCGACGATCAGCAGTGATTCGAGTTCTAATGGGATGGGCTGAGTACTCATGCAATTCGATCAACGCAGGGACGCTGGCCCCGCAAGCGCGCCTTCGACCGCTGCGATCGCGTCGGTTTGCTCGATCGAAAGCACATGATTGATGTCGAGCAGGAGAACGAATTTGCCGTCAATCTTTCCCATGCCCTCGATGAAGTCGGTGGGGATCTTTGCGCCGAACGGCGGCGCCGGCTCGATATCGGTCGTGGGAATATCCAGCACCTCGTTGACCGCGTCCACAATCACGCCGACGTCCTGGCGCTCGTTGTCAGTGCCGACCTCCACGATCACGATGCAGGTACGCTTGTTCACCGGCGCCGACTTGCGCCCGAAGCGCGCGCAAAGGTCGATTACCGGCAGGACCGACCCGCGCAAATTGATCACGCCACGAATGCACTCCGGCATCATCGGCACGACGGTTATTGTGTCGTACTCGATGATCTCCTTGATTGCCAGGATGCCGATGGCGAACGTCTCCCCAGAGAGCATGAAGGTCAGGTATTGCGATTGCTTCTGCTCGACCCGCTGCGCATTTGTTGTAACCACGGCGTGCTTTTGTGCTTGAACCCTGGCGTTCATGTTGGTATCCACTAGAACTTCGTGAATTCGGTTTCATCGGGCTCCATTGCGGGGGTCAGCGCCAAGTTGCCCGCGACTCTCTGGCTCGGGTTCTTCCTGCTCTTTGGCTTGCCGGACGCGGCTGCTTTGCGCGGCGTGAACTCCAACACCTGCGCCTTCTTTCCGGGTCCAACCTTAAAAAACGCCATTAACTGCTGGAGCTGCTCGGCGTTGCCGCTCACTTCCTCCGCAGTCGCTGCCAGCTCCTCCGAGCTCGAAGCGTTTTGTTGCGTGGTCTGAGTCAAATGGCTCACCGCAGAGTTGATCTGCTCGACGCCTGAGCTCTGCTCTGCGCTCGCCGCACTGATCTCCTGCACCAAGTCGGAGGTTTTCCCGATGTTCGGCACCATCGCATCGAGCAGCTTGCCCGCACGCTCGGCCAGTTCGACGCTGGAGATGGCAACCGTGCCGATCTCCTGTGCAGCGATCTGGCTGCGTTCGGCGAGCTTGCGCACTTCGGCGGCCACCACGGCAAAGCCTTTTCCGTGCTCGCCGGCACGCGCCGCTTCGATCGCCGCATTGAGCGCCAGCAAGTTCGTCTGATATGCGATATCGTCGATGATGCCGATCTTGTTGGCGATGCTTCTCATCGCGGCAGCCGTGGCCCTCACCGCCTCCCCGCCCTCGGCGGCTTCGTGCGCCGCCTTGGTGGCGATGCCGTCGGTGATCTTCGCGTTCTCGGTGTTTTGCGCGATCGACGCTGCGATCTGCTCCATTGACGTGCCCGTCTCTTCGCAGCCAGCGGCCTGCTCACTCGCCGCCTCCGATAGCGCCTGCGCTGTGGCACTCACCTCCACCGACGCTCCGACGAGCGCCTCGGCCGCACTGTTCACCTCGTCCACAACACTGGAGAGTCGGGTGACCATATTGCCCATTGCCTGCAGCAGCTGACCCGTTTCATCGCTGGAGTTCGCGACGATCATGGCCGTGAGATCACCCTCGGCCAATCGATTAGCCACCTGCACCGCACGGTTCAGCGGACGCGTGATGCTGCGGGTCAGCCAGAAGCCGAGGAGAGCGGCGAAGAGTGTCGCGACGCCGCCCAGGATCATGATCGAGGAAGTGGATTGGTCGGCGTCTTTTTCAGCGGTGTCGATCTGACTCATCAGCAAAGCGTCTTCAAATTTGATGAAC
>Ga0302325_10030282_pt1 | contig 11165 bp, 8 predicted proteins | sample Palsa_T0_2_FD_201948 | JGI IMG/M metagenome (GOLD analysis project Ga0302325, IMG submission 201948) | Peat permafrost microbial communities from Stordalen Mire near Abisko, Sweden - Palsa_T0_2 | ecosystem: Environmental > Terrestrial > Soil > Palsa > Peat permafrost | place: Sweden: Abisko...
CCGGAGCCGCCCGACCATTATAGAAGCATATTGGTTTTTATTTCACGTCAAGGCTCTATAACGCATATTGGAACTTGCCGAAGCTCAGTGTAAGCATATCAAAGGTTTTGTTGCACATCGCTGCATCTCTGATTTAAGCATGTGGGGATTTACTAAATTGTAAATGTCGCCTACGTCAAGTCACATCGCAAATTCGTATTTTCCTCAATTCCCCGCTTGAAAGTCTACCCTGACTTCACACAAACAATCCGCGCCTGCCGTTTTTTCACCCCAAGACCTTCGCAAGAACTCGCAGTTCTACGCTTTGTGTTTCTTGGAGTCTATACTAGACGAAATAGGAAAGCGCCAATAGGCTTCAACCATGGTATCTTTCGGGAAGCACCAAGCTTGTCGCAGGACTCATTTTAACATCCAAGAAGTCTCCAGTTGAATTGCGCATGACAAATATATTTAATCTCATCCTGTTCGCAACTTTTTTCTATACAGCCTTTGCAACTCTCGAGGTCATGAACCGCATCAAGAAAAGCAAGCGCTAGCCAGCAATGCGAAAATATGAAATTCCGCTTTAAGCTCTGTTGGATCAAAATGATGATATTTGAGAAGACTGAAGTTCCATTAATTAGAGAGGGTATTCCCTCAGTTATATACTCAAGGAATGGAACCTAATCTAAGTAATGAAAACCGATTAAAGCCAAAGGAAGCCTGTTCTACCTAGAATATGATCCTATCGCCTGGTAGGCAACTGAAATAGTGAGTCATTTAATGAAAATAATGAAACTAGTAATAGGCAACCCAAACAACCCATATATGACTGAAATCTGTACTCTGAAGCCTGTTCTAAACCAACAAGCTCTTGAGCTCTTCTTCTTACAGCGTCCCTCAAGCCAACTACCAAGATGCGCAATACACGAAAACGAGAACACATGTCACTTGAACTTTGCACTGCCACTGTGCGACGATAGACGTATTCTTGGGAATGATATGTGCTTGTTAATTCGATTCGAAATCCGAGCCGTCGATCAAGTAGTTTGCTTGTCCTGAAAAATTTCGAGGTGTCCGAATACACCAGAACACTTTAATAAGACCGCCTCGCCCAAAGCGAAGTTTCTTCTATTCAAATATCACCGGATACAAGAGATATCTAATCTATATTTGCCCTGCTCATTTTGGCTTTATATTAGGCAGTTGTCTAGATATCTTGAAGTGTTGAATGTATATATGATCATTATGATGTGTTCGTTCTCGGGAATTGTCCTCGGTAACGACCGGTACCACTCGCGTCATATAAAGCAAACTTGTGAATATACCTAGGACGAGCGAACCCTGGTTAGCAAAAACGTAAATACGGATTTTTTGAGTAGTGCAGTAGTGTTTACGTACCTGAAGTGGAGAAAATCGACCATATGAGTGTCAAATAGCCTATTTGCGGCGGACAGTAGCTATGTGCTAAATCTGTTAATAAAACTCCCCACAACACGGCTCCCAAAGCTCCAAAGAAACACCTTAAAAAAAAGTGGTACTCCTTACTAGTCACCGTATAACCGAATTAGACCTGCCCAAAATAACCACTGACCCAGAAAAGGCAAGATCATCCAGCCGACTACCCTTTGCACACGCTTCATCGACGTGATACTCAACCTCATATTATGCAATTTACTTTCTCAGGCCGCCGTCTGCAAAGCATGCTGAGCTCCAATTATTCCTAACACTGTTCTGCCATGTGCTACGGGAGTTACTGCACTATTCTCCGGAGCTACAGCTGAATATGCAATTTGTTGTCTTCTTGAAACATCCAGTGCATGCCCCTTGAAAAAAGCCCACGCTTTAGGCAAGCTTTGAGACAACTTTATCATAAACCATTGGTAAAACCCTGTTTTTGCTTTCTGTGTTGCGCCTCTGGGTACTGCTGCCGTCTTCTTGCTAAGATTTTTGAGGATCCTTCCGACACCAAAAAAGACAGGATAATCTGCAAAACAGGAGTTCCTACTAAAATAGCCCATATTAATGCACCGATATACATCATTAAGGCCTTGGAGCCACCAGGAATATCGAGACGCGGGACAGGGGCTCTAGGCTCCAGTAAAGCTCGCTACAGGCCTCGGTACACGTCCTGATCTCATGTCCTGGAGTGTTGCGTGGCGCTTGGTGATTGTGCATGTGAGATTTCAATGGCATATCGGGTCCAACCACTTAGTTTGAGTTGCTAATAATTATGTCCGACTTTTCGATAATTATTTCACATAGCTGAGTAGCTTCTAGTAAATTCGATTTACCACAGATAATAGGGTATATAAATAGAGCTTAAAAGCAGGTGGTGGGTTAGGGGTGGAGGTCAAGGCAGTATAGCCGACAAAGGTTGAGCGCCGTTCTCGAGCAGCTTAACAACAGTCTCGCGCCCTCGCATGGCAGCCCACGATAGCGGCGTCCGGCCCTCGTTATCGGCCGTGTCGGCCTTAGCGCTGCTCTCGAGGAGCAGCTTAACAACAGTCTCGTGCCCTCCCTCAGCAGCCCACGACAGCGGCGTCCGGCCCTCGTTATCGGCCGTGTCGGCCTTAGCGCCGTTCTCGAGGAGCAGCTGAACAACGGTCTCTTGCCCTCCCTCGGCGGCCCACGACAGCGGCGTCTGGCCCTCGTTATCGGCCGTATCGGCCTTGGCGCCGTTCTCGAGGAGCAGCTTAACAACGGTCTCTTGCCCTTCCGCGGCGGCTAGCGATAGCGGCGTCCGGCCTCTGCCGTTGGCCGTATCGGCCTTGGCGCCGTTCTCGAGGAGCAGCTTAACAACGGTCTCTTGCCCTTCCGCGGCGGCTAGCGATAGCGGCGTCCGGCCTCTGCCGTTGGCCGTATCGGCCTTGGCGCCGTTCTCAACGAGCAGCTTAACAACAGCGTCGTGCCCTCCCCCGGCGGCCCACCATAGCGGCGTCCGGCCGCCGTTATCAGCCGTGTCGGCGTCAGCCTTGCCTGTGGTGAGCAGCTGCCTCACGACGGCATCGTGCCCCTTCTTAGCGGCCCAAAAGAGCAGCTCTTCCCCAGCGCCGGGACATTTGTCTGCTAATATCTCTGCCATTTCCCCGTCCTCAACTTTAAATTCTTTATTCTGGAGCAGAAACATCGCTGCCTCCCGGTGGCCCTTCTCGACCGCCAAGCGCAATGCCGTGTATCCTTTCGTATTCTTCGCTGAGACATCAGCTCCACAGAAGACAAGCTCCTCAACAATCATCTTGTAACCGTTCCGGGCTGCCCTATGTAGCGCTGAATCGTGTTCATTATCTGGCAAGTTGGCCGTTTTTTTCACAGGCTCCTTCTTAACAAGCATCTGCACCACCTCCCCATTCCCATACTCTGCTGCCCAATGAAGTACTGTTCGTCCGCCATTATCTTTAATGTCAGCACCATCGCAGATCTCTCCGCTTTGCAGGAGCACCTCGACAACGTCCTTGTGGCGTCTAATGACGGCCTCATGAAGGGGAGTCATCCCATCTTCGTCTTGGAGTATCGGTTTCGTTGATGGATGATGCGCGAGTTGCTTTGCACACTCCACCTCTCCTCGGGCTGCCGCCCAATGCAGAGCAGATCTCCCGAGTTCGTCCTGGGCGTTGACATCTAGGACAGTCTCTGTCCTGGATATCGTGAAAATGGACGTGCGCCTTTTGGGACGTGAATGTTGTTGCAGGAGATCAGATATTTTCTCGTGATCGCCAGCAATTGCAAGCCAATGCAGCTCAAGTTTTCCGCCACGCTCTCCGCCAATGGTGCTCGCGGATTTCAGCTTCGGCATCGGGGCGACTCCAAGTCTGTTCGTCGACGTGGCTAGAGATGGTTTCTCCATGTCTGTTCGGTTACGTGCGAACTGTGAGTGAAATGAGACAGAACGCACACCTCGAAGACGGTGTCATTCCCGGAAGAAAGACATGAGGACCAGAGGGGTCAGTTTCGTGAATGTCTCCCGCGTGAAATGGTGGCGTCCTTGTGGCTGGCTGCACATGCATACAAACCCAATCACCATCTCACGCGCCCGCGTCGGCACGTCGATCGTTGTTGATTATGGACAAATCAGATTTTGACACACCCTTCAGCGCCTGACTTGGCGGTGTTAGGATTCGTCTCGACCAAAGTAACAAATACTAGTCCCTCTGTTTCTCGTGGGTTCAGTTATTCAGACCAAAAACAAGTCCGGCAGAGAAGCTTTCAAATAAAGTATCCAATGTTTGCAGCTTGCCTTTGGTTGACGTTTCACCTTGCGGCACGGGCTGCTGCTCGGGACGGTGGCAGCGGCCCTCCGCCTGACGACCAACCTGTCGGGTGGCAAGCCGGAGATAACCACCGTGGCACCTGGGGCATTATTAGCAGTTGCCTATCAACCATTTTTGCCTGCACATGGAGTGTTCAACACCCCAACGTCCCAGAGGGTTCACAAGACGGCAGATGGAGTCGGCGGTTGCGAAGCTTCAAGTGGATGATCATAACGATATTATTTCCCGAGTTAATCGTCCTCCACGCCATCTTCGAATTTGCCATGGCCCTGAAGGCTCTTCGGCTGATGGAAGACGACGGGAGACTTGTTAAACTTCCCTGGTGGCTCCCTCCACGACAACCGCCATTGCCGTTGCTACAACGGCTTTCATATTTGCTGAAACCTTTTTCATGCTGGCTCTTATGCTCCTCTAGAAAGCAGAAAGCCGCAGACGCCGAAAGCCAACCTGTCGAAGGTGGCTCGAAGTGGACATTTGCGCACTGCTTCTTCGCGAATATGGGTGGTTTCTATTACGAGGGAAAACATTCACAATTTCCACTAACGGCCCTTCAGCTGGCGAAAGACCCAGCAGGATTTGAGCGTCCGATGATCACAGAGGAAGAGATCAGGGACAGGAGCAAGCAAGACTGGTTCGCAAAAGGCGTCGCCGTTCTACAGTTCCTGCAGCTCGCACTCTCCCTGATCGTGCGAACGAACCAGGGGCTTGCCTTCTCACAACTAGAAACGATCACGTTGGGCTTTGCAGTCTGCGGCGCAGTTATTTACCTCATCTACCTCTACAAGCCTCAAAAAGTCGAAACACCAACCCGCATAATATGGCGGAGCGAACCCGTACAGGGAGACTCCCCACAGCAAAAATACACCCAGAGCGAATCAGCACGGGAAGTACCTCTGCGCCCTCTGCACTTTGAGAAAACCTACGACAGCTTCTGGGACGTCTTGATTAACGAGCAGCGGAGTTACGCCAACATGGCACGGGCGAAAACGGGCGAGCAAGTCCTAGAAAAACCCCCAGAGAGGATCCCAAATGACAATATCCCGATTTCCGACAACGGTGTCGCTCATCCGGGCGTATTTCTCTTGGCTTTTTCATCCGGCCTCTTTGGTGCTATGCACGCTATAGCTTGGCATTTCGAATTTCCTTCAACTGTGGAGAAGATCCTCTGGCAGACGGCTACTGTTGTAGCCGCCACAAGTCCGGTTGTTGGCCTGGTCGCGATACCCTTCGCACAGTTGATCGGCTCCGCTGGTGATTCCCAACTTTTCATGCGGAACTGCCTTCGCCTGATGAGGGAGTTCTCTTGGCATGTTTCCGATAAAGCCGCAGCTGACAATGCATATAAGAAGCTCGAGAATATCCTTGTCATACGAGACACTGCCGGGCAGGAGGCGCAGCAACCGTACGCAAGCATCTTCTCCTCAGAGCAGGATCTCGGGCAGCCACTGCGTCTTGGAGGAAAACTGCTCAAATTCTTGGACATGGCAGACGAGTTTGCCCCTCTGCAGACACAACCAATGGATCTGCACAGCGACAAAGAATTCATCCAGCAGTTCCGACTACTAGTTGACCTGATAGATGGGAAGGGGTCGAAAAAGCTCATAGATACAGCCAAGACAAACGTCTACCCACAGAAGAACTTACTCCCTAAAGCATTTAACCAAGGGATTCTTTACCTGACAACGCTTCTATACTGCTTATCCCGTCTATCGCTGCTGGCTGTCGCGTTCTCGAGCCTTCGCCAGATGCCGAAGTCCGTATATGCGAGCACACCTTGGACGGGGTATATTCCGACGCTAGGCTCGAGCAGATAGCTTCCAATGCCGACTAGCCACATCGCTGCAGCGGGTCTACTTGTATTTAGCTAGCCACTTCGCTGTTTTCTTCGACAGGTCTGTTCAACCTTGCACCATCATCCTGAGCACGAAGATTTGTTCTTGGCAGTGCTGCTTGCGAGATCATCCAAAGGTTGCGGGAGAGATTTCGAAGAGCGAGATGACGGGATGTCTGAGGATGCTGCATGGATTTCTGCTTCTTGTCTTGTGGCTTTAAGGTTCTTCACCGTTCGACACTTATTGGATCAACCGGAAGAGGGGCTGAGAAGAGTAGACACCACAACCGTGCCTGACGAATCGGACCTCGACTGCGAGCTGGCGGCCGCCGGCCCTATTAGCAATACATTGTAGTAAGACCAAGAACGCTACTTTAGTGGGAAAAGAGAACTATTTGTCACGAGCGCCGAATTCGGGAGCCTGGAAGGCGAAGATCGAGTGGTCTCAATTGCGACTTCTTAGGCTTTATTGGTTTTACAATAAGGAACGGCCTTTGACAGTTTACCGGCTTTAGTGCTTTTATCTAATAATGCTAAAATAATTAAAAGTGGCAATATTGCGTATCCTTCGTCCATCGAGGGTATTATATCTTATCCTACTACATTAAGGTCCTCTTGTCGCAGCTTTAAGTACTCGGGGTTATTAGCTTTATTATATTTCCGCCTTTTCCCCTTATACGAACATCGCGGGATAAAGTCATGCGACTTTAGGGCATGCAGGCCCGAGATCCACTATTCGTGGACTAAAGCCTTTGTTTATAGTGGACACAAGCGCTGAAACAACCTATAATTATAGGCCTTTAGCGCTGTAAGCCTGTTCGGGGATTGAAAGAAATTTTGTTGGATAATACGGGCTTCAGCTGTACAGGCATCGCTTCAGCGCTAGAGGCTTCACTTCGGCAACCACGAAATCAGCCCTACAGGCTTCACAATAGGGGTTTTCATCAGTATAAGTATAGGACATTTTCCATAGCAAAATAGAACTTCAGTCTTCTCCAAAATCATCTTTTTGATCCAACATTTTTCTAGGGTAATCCCAGACGACATTTTTGCCTTTCCTGCTCCAAGGCGGTTGGTTGGTATCGCGGCTCTACTCAGGTGCTACTCAGGCTCGCCTCAGTCTCTGCTCGGGTTGCTTAGCCACGTGCCTACTCTCGTTTCTGGTAACTAATTATAATTTACTTTCTATTCGGCTCTGCCATACAAAAGTTGTCAACTCTACACGACCTTGTTTAGGGGGACTAAGTCGGCTCCTAAGGAACCTAAATAGAACCCCCCAAAAATAAATATTTTCAATCTTAAGGCAGATTCATCACGCAATATGGCATCGCCCTGGATTTTTCTAAGGGAAACACGCCTTCAATCTGCCCATATCAACATGGCTGCTTTTGATCTTTCAGAGGAGCTTGATTTATAAACTTCTGAGATGTCATTTTTCTAAAATGAATTGAAACGGGCAGACTTGGGCGCGGATGCGGGTTCACCCGTCGAGATTTTTTGGCTACGGGTCCTCTTATTTCACCCGAAAACCGCAAACCCCGGGTAATACCCGGTTTTTTGTATGTACCTGTTACCCAAAAGTTACCGGGTACCCGTCCATGCAAAATTTCGCCGGGTGGGGTAGCCGCCAGAGGAGGCTCCGGGTTGGACCCGGATTACCCATGCCCAAGTCTGGAAACGGGGTAGGAAACCAAGACGTGGTGTTGGGAAGAAGTACTCGGTATTGAATACTATAATGGACCGCTGGCCTAATGAAAAATGGCCACTACATCGGGAGCCAGTTTTATGTGCATGCCCTGCTCTTGACATATCTGCGTTTCCACTGCTAACATCCTCCTAGCGATTTCTTTTTGCATCTCCTGCTCTTGAAGCCACTGCGCTTTCACGACCAAAATCCTCCTTAACGTTCTTCTCCTGACTTTGCCGAGTAAAGCCCATGCCGTCGCCGAGTATAGCTACCACAAGGTGTAACCATTGCCTCTCTCATATCATACTATAACTTGCTCCCTCGTAGTCCTCACATCTAGTAGATGCCTCTATATCTTGAGTAGCTACTTCCTGGTAGCATAAGTGTTCACTCGAGTGTCTTTGCCAGCTCCCACCACTCTGTAGACGGACCCGTGGGCCAGAATCCGGCGGTCCACATAGGTTCTGGAGCCTTGACTGCTTTCTCGAGCCTGGTGATCCGATCTTCGGGGTCACCTAACCAAGTCTCTAGCACAGTCAGGTCTCGCTTCTCCTACTATACAGTCAATACTAATCACTTTTTTAAACAAAGTTAGGAGCTATGGGAGTTCCAAGAGAGCCGCGAGATATAGTTTAGGTTACGTCCCTGCTAAGCTTATCCAAGAAGTTTTTTTTTTACGCAGATTTGATTTGCCAAAATCTGGAAAATCAAAGTTTTTTTTATTTTTATTTTTTTGGGAAATCAAAACAGATGGATATTCATACCATTTACTCACGTCTCTCATTTTTACAGAAGAGGGGAAATATAAAGAAAAAGTCAACTTACTTGTAGTGCTTCTTCCTTCCCATCCAAATCCATGATAAAGCGGACTGCTTCGGGCAATAGAACAACGACTTCATCCTCAGTAATAACCTTTTGAACCTCTAAGCCTTGAAAGCTGATAGGCTGACTGAGTCCAGCTGTCCATCCCGTTCGGATTAAACGAACCAATTGCTGCTCGAAATGAGATTTGCGCTGTTTAGTCGGATTTTCGATTATAATAATCAAGGCGCGACATAGAGGTTTGATATTGAAGTACTCGATTTGATGGTTGGCTTTAAAGCAGATGTCCCTGATACCAGGGGCGATCTTCTCTGCCGGGTCCTCCTTGGTAAAGCCTTTAGCCTTTGCAGTATCAACAGCATCGAGCAGCGTCTTATGTAGCTTGAGAACGTCTTGTGTTGTAGGTCTCTCGCCGTCACTACGCGATGTCTCGATAAATTTAGCGAAGAGGCGGCCAAATTCGATATCTGTGGTGTGGATATCGCTATGCGACCAAATTCCTATTAATAGATTCAGTAATCTCCTAAGGACAGAGAGGTCTCAAGAGTAAGTGCGTGCACATAGGCTCGCTCGCGTTATGAAGGTAGTACTGCCACAGATATTAAATTGTCTAACCTAGCTCAATTTCCTAACTGGGCTTGATTTTCGAGAAATATAACCATTTATTAGAATTTTTTTTTTTTTTTTTGAAACTCCTACTCACGAGAGACTGTCTCTCGAGCAGCCTGACCAGTAATGTTCGTGTCTTAAAGGCAAATTTGCAGTTTTTTGTGAAAAGCAGGCAAATAAGAGACAGAAAAGGTAACTGACCAAATATGTACTGATAAAGAGGGATGCTCCAAGTGTTAGAATCGGTGCCATAGATCACTGTTGCCTTATTGCAAAAGTCTTGGAGTTGCTCAACCCGGTATGCGGGGTAGCTGAATTTGGTTGCGTAATCTGGGAGTGGAAGATCAGCTTTTAGGTTGAGAGGCGTGCCGAAGAAGTGCTCCATGCGATTTCCGAAATTAACATTCTCTCTCTCTTGTCGGAGCCGGCGCAGAAACTCAGCATTGCTCCATAGGCGCTTCTTCCATTTCTTCTTATCGACGGTTGGCGGGATGATTTCGTCGTTCTTGATCTTCGCGTCTCGAATGGTGGCCATAGTTCTAGTAAGTGGAGATATGTTTTGTCTTTTGTGATTTGCGAATCGGAATAGCTGAACTTGTTTGTAATTGTGGCCGAGTAGGAGAGGGGAGCTGTAGGTGCAGAAAAGGTGGGTTGTTAAAAGGATGAATTTCGGTGGTGCGACGACGAGGATCTACCGCTTAAGTAATGACCTTGGCTTAGCTTAGCTAGATTTTTAGCCTCAGGCTTACAGCAATATGACTAACTATCTTCAAAAACCGGGGTTTAAGCGAGACGCGATTTTGGTGAAACAGCAAAACCACAATATTAGACACAATGATTTCTTTATAATTAAAAGTTTAATTAAAGCCGCGAGAGCCTCTAATTAATGGGGACACTCTCTTCTTTAATTGACTAGAAGGGCTTATGTCCTAGTGAGTTATAAAAGCCGTAGTCGGAGGGTGGGTGTTTGAGACTAGGGGTTCGTGCACAGGGCAGGTCACATGGGGTGTACATTTCGGCAAAAGTTCGGCCTAGATTACAGTCTAAGATAGAAGTTTGCGACGTGACGTGATTTTGTATGCAAATTTTTATATTTTCGCCGACTATACAACTAATTCTTATTTAAACTATTAGTTCCTTTGTATAAGCAAAGGGGACTGTCATACAATCAATTTAAGCTACCATGCTTTTAACCAATACGAGTGGTTATTGAAATATTTATAAAATAAGTAGAAAAGTTGCGGAGGCCCTCAAAAAATCGAGGGGCGAGGCGGAGCCGCGGCTGCGGGCCACGAAAATCGCATTCTAGCCGATTTGTAAATAATTTTATAACTATGTATCTAAACCAAAAGCAAATTAGTTTAAATTAATCACACAATAGTCTCCTTTCTTTACATAAGAAGGCTAATAATTTAAGTGAGAATTAATTGCATAGTCAATAAGTCTTTAAATCGTAATTCTGGTGTTCTCGCACTCTTTGCTCCTCGCTTAAACCCCGGTTTTTGAAAATAGTTAGTCATATCGCTATATGGTACAGCGATGTGCGAAACCTCAGTCAAAAATGCGATTTTAAGCAAAGCATTAAAAACACTGAAACGCAGAAACAAGATCAAATAATCAAATAAACCGCCGATTACTTTATACCCATATAGCTAGAATAAGTGCAATATAGCTTAAATTAAACGTAAAGTGTGGAACTGCTACGAGATAACGCGCATAACTTATACTCGCTTCGCTTAAGCTTGCTTAAGTTTGCTACATAGTTTACAACTATAGCTTTAAAGAACAACAACTTTACATCTCTAACTTATATTACTATAAATGCATAGGATTATAGTAGCAATAACCTCAAAACTAGTTGTTTAATCCTAAAATTCTTTAAGATAACAGCGACTAGCCTCAAGCACTAGTTTACAATCTGTAAACACTAGTTTTCGATTGCTTTTCACCGGCGCACAATTAGAAC
>Ga0302325_10030283_pt1 | contig 11164 bp, 10 predicted proteins | sample Palsa_T0_2_FD_201948 | JGI IMG/M metagenome (GOLD analysis project Ga0302325, IMG submission 201948) | Peat permafrost microbial communities from Stordalen Mire near Abisko, Sweden - Palsa_T0_2 | ecosystem: Environmental > Terrestrial > Soil > Palsa > Peat permafrost | place: Sweden: Abisko...
GTCGCCAGCGCGGGCAGCGCCGCCGCGCAGGTGGCGCTTCCAGGCGTCCACACACCGTCGCTGCCCGACCTCGGACCGGCACCGAACTTCACCGACAATCAGGACTGGTTCAACACCCCCGCCGACCAGCCCCTGACCATGGCCGGCCTGCGTGGCCACGTGGTCCTGGTCGACTTCTGGACCTACACGTGCATCAATTGCATCCGGACCCTGCCCTTCCTGAAGGCCCTGTACGCCGACTACCACCCCTACGGCCTCGAGGTCGTGGGCGTGGAGACACCGGAGTTCACCTTCGAGCAGGAGGCGAGCAACGTCGCGCAGGCGATCAAGTCGGAAGGGATCCAGTACCCGGTCGTCCAGGACAACGACTACGGGACGTGGAACGCCTACCAGAATGAGTACTGGCCGGCCGACTACCTGATCGACGCGAGCGGCGAGGTCAGGCACACCCAGTTCGGAGAGGGCGACTACAAGCAGAGCGAGGCCGCGGTCCGGGAGCTCCTCTATCAGGCCGGGGTCAAGCACCTGCCGCGGCCGATCACGGCCAAGGTTCCCACGGCATCGTCGGGCCTGGCTACCCCCGAGACGTACCTCGGGGCCGAACGGGCCCAGGACGAGAACTTCCTCCCCGCCGTGCACGCGGGCGTCCACAGCTACCCGGGGGACGGAGGACTGCAGCTCAATCAATCCACGCTGAAGGGGATCTGGAAGGTGACCTCGCAATACGCGACGCCGGTGAGCGCCTCCGGAGAGATCTCGCTCGACTTCCAGGCGGCCAAGGTCTACCTCGTGCTGACCTCGGTCGGCAACGTCCCGCGCAGCGTCGAGGTACGGCTCGATGGGCGGCCGATCCCGGCCGCCGACGCCGGCGCCGACGTCCATGGAGGCATGGTGAAGGTGCAGGGCGAGCGGCTCTACAACCTCGTATCGATGCCGACCGACGAGCAGCGCCTGCTGACCGTGCAGGTGCCCCGTGGCGTGCAGGCCTACGACTTCACGTTCGGCTAGCGGCGGCGACCGCGGTCGAGGATCGCCTCGGCGACGAGCAGGTCCTCCGGGGTATTGACGTTGAAGAATGCGCTGCGATCCTCGACTTCGAGCAGGCGCGGCCCGATCGCGGCGACTTCCGAGCGCAGCGGGCCCTCGGCAGCGACCACGCGAGCGAGGGCCGCTGTCGCGGCCGGGAGATACAGCGCGAGCAGGGGCTGGAGCTCGCCGTTGCAGGTGGGGACGACCGCCGGCGCCCCTGCCGGATCGGTCGCAGCGATCCGGGTCACCAGCGCGGGCGGTACGAACGGCATGTCGGCCGCGCACACCAGGATGGGCCGTCCGTTCCCGGCAAGGCCGAGCGCGTGGACGATGCCGACGAGCGGATGGGACGGTGCCGAGGGCTCGGTCCATACGGTCACGCCGGGCAGGTGCGGGAGCTCCGAGTCCGCCTTGGCCACGATCGCCACGTCGCCGAGCGCGGCCCGGAGGGCCTGCAGCGGGTAGTCGATCAGCGGCCGCCCACGCAACTCGGCGGTCGCCTTGGCGCCGCCCATGCGTCGCCCCAGCCCGCCGGCCAGGATCACTCCGATCGGAGTCGCAGAGGTTCGCATCGCCTGGCGCTGTCGCAGATCATGGTCCGCATTCCGCCTCCTGCGGGCGCGTTTTTCGCGCCCCGCGAATGCCGGCAGGGGGCGTGCAGGCAAGGCAGCATAGAATCAAGGGTATGGAGGGCTCCACTGAGGTCCGGAGCTGGCTGCGGTGCTATCGCTGCTGGTCGCAAAACCTCGAGGTGCAAGTGCACTACGAGGGAATCCACCGGATCGATCCCGAAACCGGAGAACGCGGCGAGGTCGTGGACGAGATGCAGGAGGCGGTGGTGCAGTGCCTGGACTGCATGCACGACCAGCCCCACCTGGGCTTCCACAACGGTCGCGTCGAGCCGATCGAGGATCGCTGGGAGCGGATGATCGCGGGCACGCCCTGGGTCGCGTCCTGCACCGTCACCGTCGACGCCGACGAAGTCGAGACCTGCTCGGGCCCCGAGGCGGGCGACGCCCTGTCCTATGCGGCCTTCGGAGACCACGGGACCCGCGAGTTCTTCACCCACGTCCGCTTCCACAAGCACGACGACGACCAGATCGTCGTGCACCTGCTCGTCGAGCTGTACGCGCGCTCTGCCGAGGAGGCGACGGCGGTGCTCGAAGGGTCGGCTCGAGGGGCGCTCGCCATCACCTCGTTGGCCGAGGAATCCCGCCCCCCGGCGTCTACTGGCGGCGACCAACACTGAGGGTCGGCCCCGGCCATGCGTTCCGCGCCAAGGATGGGTCGAGGTGTGCTGGCAGGTCGGGAGGTCACACAATTGGCGCGGACCCCATGCCCGGGGCCGCCTCTGAGCGTGGCGCGCCGCGCGCCGGGCTGGGGCGTTCCGCGGGCTCCGTGGGCGTTTTGGTCGTGGGCGTTTTGGTGTTGCTCGTGTGGCGATGCCAAAGCTCGCTGGCGATTAGGGCCGAGGCCACGGGGACGGTCGCGGGTAGCTCGCTGAGGGCGAAGAACAGGAGGTCGAAGGCGGCGGCGAAGAGGAGGGTTAGTGCCGCCGCTTGGCGCTGACGGTGGATTTGGTTCGCTAGCACCGCGCCCAGGACGGCGGCGATGAACAGGTCTCCGTAGCCCATTTGGATGTTTCCGAACAGCTCGGACTGGAGCTGTGGGAGACCGGCTACGGGGTGGGCCAGGGTGAGGGTGTTGTTGGGGGCTTGGAGGAGGTCGGTGGCCACGAGGTAGGTGTCGCCGATGGCCATCAGGACGATTCCGACCTTGAGCCAGCTTGGTGGCGTCAGCGCCGACAGGAGGATCCCGAGGGTGACGCAGCTGAGGGCGGAGAGGATCAGCGCGGCGCCCTCGCCGGAGAGCGAGGTGCGCCAGATCCAGGCAACCGCGAACAGGATCGGTGCGGCCAGGGCGGCGACGGGCCGGGCGCCGCGCATCCCCCAGCCGAGCGCCAGCGCCGCGAGGATGGGGACCGCGACGAGGGCCAGGTAGGTGAGGCCGGTCGCCGTCTCCGACGCGCCGCGGATCGCGAAGATGACGACCACGATCGAGCCCAGCGGCACGAGCGACCACCACCGACCCCCGAGCCGGCGCAGCCAGCTCAGGCCCGGCGGGTCGGCCCGCGGGGCGGCGACGATCCCAGCCTGCACGGCGAGCATGACCGCATCGGACGGGACGAACGCCAGAGCCACGGTTCTGAGATTACGCACCCGCCCTCGCCGGCGCGCGAGCAGGGGTCGGGCTACGCCGGCACGGGTATCGTGGGTGCACAGATGAGGAGGCCGGCGATGGGTATCGCGCTCGTACTGGCACTCGCGGCCGCGGGCGCTGGTCTGGCGCTGGCGGCCTGCGCACGCGGGGGCGGGGCGCAGGCCGCCTCGACGGCGCGGACGGTGGGCAGCGTGCCGACCACGTCAGGCGCGCGAACCGTGCTCACGGCGCCGCAGGCGCCTGGGGTGAGCAAAGCCCTCCGCAGCCGGTCCTGGGTTTTCCGGGGGCTGGGCGATCACGGCCGGGTGGTCTTGGTCCGCTACGCCGAGGGCGACTGCTGGGGCGGCGGCCGGGCGCACGTCACGCAGACCGAGGCGTCGGTCACGATCGAGCTCCTTCAGTCCTACAGCGGCGGCGCCGGCGTCGCGTGCCCTCTGTTCATCCTGCTCCGCAACCTGCGGGTCCAGCTGAGGGCGCCGCTCGGACAGCGGCACCTGCTCCACGCGCCGGTCGCCGGCCGCGGGTAGCCGGCCGCGGGAGGGGCCCGCGGGTGGCGCCGCGCGGTCAGGCGCCCTGCGGTCAGGCGCCCGGAGCCGGGGCCATCGCCTACGCGAGCCGTCGCTCGAGCGCCTCGAGCTGCGCCCACAGCTCGGGCGGAAGCCGTTCTCCGAAACTCTCGAAGTGCTCCCTCACCTGGGGCAGCTGGGCCTTCCACTCGTCGGGCTCGACCGCAAGCAGCTCGGTCAGCGCCTCGGTGGAGATATTCAGGCCGGTGATGTCGATTCCATCCGGCCCGATTCCCGGCACGAAGCCGATCGGGGTCTCGTCGGCCTGCGCGCCACCGGCACAGCGACCGAAGATCCACGCCAGGACCCGGGAATTCTCCCCGTACCCCGGCCACAGGAACTTGCCCTCGTCGTTCTTGCGGAACCAGTTGACGTAGAAGACCCTCGGGAGCTCCACGCCGTCACGGCGGCCGAGCTTCAGCCAATGCGCGAAGTAGTCGGCCATGTGGTAGCCGCAGAACGGGAGCATCGCCATCGGGTCGAAGCGCAGTTTCCCGACGGCGCCGGCCTGAGCCGCGGTCGTCTCCGAGGACATGATCGAACCGAGGAACACCCCGTGCTCCCAGCTCGTGGCCTCGTGCACGAGCGGCACCACCGTGGCTCGCCGGCCGCCAAACAGGATCGCGTCGATCGGCACCCCGTTCGGGTCCTCCCACTCCGGAGCGATCGACGGGCACTGGGAAGCCGGCGTGGTAAATCGGGCATTCGGATGGGCGGCCGGCTTCTCGGACGCCGGCGTCCAGTCCTCGCCCTGCCAGTCGAGCGCGTGCGCGGGCGGCTCGGGCGTCATTCCCTCCCACCACACGTCGCCGTCGTCGGTCCGTGCGCAGTTCGTGAACACCGTGTTCTTGACCAGCATCCTGATCGCGTTCGGGTTCGTGCGCTCGCTCGTGCCCGGGGCGACGCCGAAGAACCCGAACTCGGGGTTGACCGCGTACAGCCGGCCGTCGGCGCCGAACTTCATCCACGCGATGTCGTCGCCGATCGTCTCCACCCGCCAGCCGGGCAGCGTAGGGATCATCATCGCCAGGTTCGTCTTGCCACAGGCGCTCGGGAACGCCGCCGCCATGTATTTCACGCTGCCGGCGGGCGAGGTGAGCTTGAGGATCAGCATGTGCTCGGCCATCCAGCCCTCGTCATGGGCCATCACCGACGCGATCCGCAGCGCGAAGCACTTCTTGCCGAGCAACGCGTTGCCCCCGTATCCGGAGCCATACGACCATATCTCTCGCGTCTCGGGGAAGTGGACGATGTACTTGTTCTCCGCATTGCACGGCCAGGGCACATCCTCGGCGCCGTCGGCCAGGGGCATCCCGACCGAGTGCAGGCAGGGAACGAAGTCACCGTCGGCACCAAGGGCATCGAGGGCGTCCTGACCCATCCGGGTCATGATCCGCATCGACGCGGCGACGTAGGCGGAATCGGTCAGCTGGACGCCGATGTAGGAGATCGGCGAGCCGATCGGACCCATCGAGAAGGGCACCACGTACATCGTCCGGCCCCGCATCGAGCCGGCGAAGAGACCGTTCAGGGTCTCGCGCATCTCGTCGGGATCGCACCAATTGTTGGTCGGACCCGCGTCCGACTGGTCCTCTGAGCAGATCAAGGTCCGGTCCTCGACGCGCGCGACATCAGCGGGATCGGACCGCGCCAGAAAGGATCCCGGCCGCTGCTCATCGGCGAGGGGCTCGAAGGTTCCGGCGTCCAGAAGCGTCTGCGCGAGCTGGTCGTACTCCGAGTCCGATCCATCGCACCAATAGACGTCGTCGGGCTCAGTCAGCTCGGCTACGTCGGCCACCCAGGCCTGGAGGCGGTCGTTATCGGTGATCGCATGGAGCTGCGCTTCGGTATACGCCATGGGCTCTTAGAAACTCCTTTATACAAAGTCGATAGTTTTCTAAGCCTACCCATCACCGCGGTGCGTATTCATGGCCGGTGTGCCTCACTCGACGTTCGCCTCGGCCGTCTCAAGACCATTGGCCAGGTGCTTGCGCGGCACGAGCACCAGTCGCTTGAACTCGGCGACCAGGACGCCGTCCTGGTTGAGCACGCGGGTATGGACGCGAACCGTGCCGCGGTCGGGCTTCGAGCGCGACTCGCGCACTTCGAGCACCTCGGACTCGCAGAACAGCGTGTCGCCGTGGAACACGGGAGCCGGGTGCTTGAGCTCCTCGGTGGCGAGATTGGCGATCGCCTTGCCGCTCACGTCGGAGACGCTCATCCCGAGCGCCAGCGAGTAGACCAGCGGGCCCACGACGACGTTTCGGCCCTGCTGGGACTGCTTCGCGTAAACGTCATTGAGGTGGAGCGGGTGGTGGTTCATGGTGATCAGGCAGAACAGGTGGTCGTCGCTCTCGGTGACCGTCTTGGCGGGCCAGTGCTTGTAGACCGCACCCACCTCGAACTCCTCGAGATAGCGGCCGTACGGATGCGCTCCGCTCGCTTCGCGTGCTGCCTGGTCGGTGTCGACGTGCGTCATTGGCTCTCCTGGGCTGTTTCGAAAGACGGGAAGAATGACAGCCGAGGCCGGGTCGCCGCGCGCCGGGGGAAGCCAGGCCGACGACGCTCCGAGGGGCTCCGGGCGCTCGTGGTGGCGCCGGGCGGTCATCGGGGCGCCGGGCGCTCGTGGTGGCGCCGGGCGGTCGTGGGGGCGCCGGGCGCTCCGAGGCTAGCCCGCCGCCCCGAGCACCAGCGGCACGATTCGCTGGGCGCCGGCGCGGCGCAGCTGACCGCCGACCATCGCCAGCGTCCATCCCGAGTTGCGGCGGTCGTCGAGCAGGAGGCCGGTGCCCGGCGGCGGCTTGGTGGCGACGGCAAAGGCGCCGCGAACGTTGGCGACCCGGTGAACGGCGTTGGCCATCTCTCGCTGGGGAGGGCGATCTTCGGTGCGCGAGATCAGCTCGAGGTGCGGGACTCCGAGCTCGGCCGCGAGTCGCCCCGCCAGGCGGCCGATCAGGTCCCCGAGGCGCGCGGAGGGGACGGAGGTGACCCACGAGACCGAGGCGCCAGCGCCGCGCACGATTTCCGCGAGCGCGACGACGACCTCGTGCTCGAACTCCCCCGTCCGCAGGCCGCGCTCGATCGCCGGCCACCAGCCGCCGTCGCCGAAGCGGGCGAGTGCCCACCCGGGCTCGATTCGCGCATCCTCTGGGATCTTGCGCATCGTGCCGGCAGCGTCGGGCGCCATCTTCTTGACCTCCAGCTCGGACGGGCGGGAGCGGAGGTGGCGGCCGGCGAGCTCGACCAGCGCCGGGTCGGGCGGCTGGGCGAAGCGCGGCTCCGTGCACACCGAGCAGCGACCGCAGTCCCGGGACCGGGACCCCACCCACCCATCGTCGAGCTCCTCCTGGAGGACGCGCATCAGGCAGCGGCCGTCGGAGCCGAATGCCGCCATCGCTTCCTGCTCGGCCCGGCGCAGAGCGGTCACCTGGGCGTAGCGCTCCTCGTCGTAGGTCCAGTCCGCGCCAGGGACCGAGCACCAGCGCCTGCCGTCCCGGCGCACCGCCCCCTCGACATCGAGGATCTTCAGCATCGCCTCGACGCGGCCCATCCCGAGGTTCACCGCGGCCATCAGCTCACGTGTAGTGCGACCCTCGGCGCCCGCGTCCTCGAGCTCGGCGAGCACGGCGGCGACGCGCTCGCGCGCCGGAAACGCCTGCTCGATGAAGAAGTCCTGGATCCGGCTGTCTTCGCCGCCGCGCAGGAGGACGACGTCCGCGTGCTCGACGCCGCGACCGGCACGGCCGACCTGCTGGTAGTACGAGACCACCGAGCCGGGCGCCTGGTAGTGCACGACGAAGGTCAGGTCGGCCTTGTCGTAACCCATCCCCAGCGCGCTGGTGGCGACGACGGCCTTGATCTCGTTGCGCAGCAGGCGCTCCTCGGTGGCGATTCGATCCTCCGTCTCCTGCTCACCGCTGTAGGCCAGCGCTTCGATCCCGTTGGCGGTCAGGAACGCCGCGACCTGCTCGGCGTCGCGCTTGGTCAGCGTGTAGACGATCCCCGAGCCCGGGAACCGGCCCGGCCCGCCCAGGTGCTCGACCAGCCAGGCGAGCCGCTCGGCGGGACGCGGGAGCTCGAGCACCTCGAGCCGCAGGCTGGTCCGGGCCAGCGGGCCGCGGTAGGAGCGCAGAGGCTCGCCGCCGGGCGGAGCGAGCTGCTCGAGCACGTCCCCGACAACGCGGTCGTTGGCGGTGGCCGTCGTACCCAGCACCCCGACCTCGGGCGCCAGCGAACCGAGCATGTCCTTGACGCGCCGGTAATCGGGACGGAAGTCGTGGCCCCAGTCAGAGATGCAGTGGGCCTCGTCGATCACCAGGAGCCCCACGGACGCGGCGAACAGCGGCAGCATCCGCTCGCGGAACTGGGGATTGTTCAGCCGCTCCGGGCTGATCAGCAGCAGGTCGATGGCGTCCGCGGCGAGCCGGGCGCGGACGTCGTCCCACTCCTCGCGGTTGGTGCTGTTGATGGTGTGCGCGCGCAGTCCCAGCCGGCGCGCCGCGGCGATCTGGTTGCGCATCAAGGCCAGCAGCGGGCTGACGATCAGGGTCGGGCCCGCGCCGGCCTCCCGCAGGAGCGCGGTGGCGACGAAGTACACCGCGGACTTTCCCCACCCTGTGCGCTGCACGCACAGCACCCGCGCCCGATCGACCACGACATCCTGGATCGCCTCGAGCTGCCCCGGCCTGAACTCCGAGTGATCGTCGGCGGTCAGCGCGCGCAGCCGCTCGAGCGCGGTCGCGGCGAAGGTTCCCGGGATGGTGGCGCTCACATGTTCATCGTGGCACGCCGCCCGGAGGGTTCCTGCGCCCTGTTTCAGAATTGTTTCATGGGCCGTCAGGCGCCCGGCGGATTTTCGAGCAAGACGCCGTACAGCCGTTTAACCCGGAGGCGCACGACGAGGCGCCTGGCCTCGATCATCTGCTCGAAGAACGCTTGCTCGTCCAGCTCGCCGTAGAACGCCGAGTGCACCGCCAGGAGCTCTCGGCACGCCTCGTCGCCCGGCGTGGTCGCGACCTCAGAGGTTTCCGCATCGCACTCGGCGACGGCGAAGGACCAGAAATGGGGGCCTGCGACGTGCAGCGCCGCGTGGTGGTCGCGCCGGAAGATCCGGCCCTTGACGCGATCGGCGGTGGTCGAGACGCGCGCGATCCGCTCCTGCGCATCCCATACGTAGAGGATGTTCGTCAGATGCGGATAGCCGGCGCGCGTCACTCCGGCCAGGACCCCTTCGCGACGGCTCGCGATCAGATCCAGGAGCTGCTGCTCGTCAGCCATTGTGCACTAGTTGACCAGCGAGTAGACCGTCTGGGTCAGCGCACCCGCACCGAGCACCCGGCGGAACCAGTTGTCTCCTGCGGCCACCTCCTCGAGCGCCCACACAACGAGCCCGATCTGGAACAGTGCGCGGCCGAGCTCGCGTGCCTTCCCATCGCTCACGGCGGCGCATCCCTTCCCGGCGAACGCGAGCATCAGCGGCGGGTTCGGGAACTGGACAACCGGAAAGCTGCGCGGCCAGCCCTCCTGGCCGCGCTGCCAAAGCTCGGAGGCGGTCATCGCCCCATGCTCGCAGAGGGCCGATCGAAACGGTTCTCGACCGCAAGAGCCCGTCTCCCCGCCCGCGAGCGGCCGGATCCCTCGCCGGCGATCAATCGATCTCGCTCAGCAGCGGATCGCGGGCCGAAATGCCGGCCGGGTCATTGACGTGCACGCCGCTCGCCGGCGGCACCGGACCATCGAGCAATGGGTCTCCCGTCTCCACCATCCACTGGTGCAGTCGGTCGTCGAGGTCGCTCAGCACATCCGCGTGGAACGCATCGTCGACAAGATTGCGCATCTCGCCGGGATCCAGCACCAGGTCGTAGAGCGCCACGCGGGGACGTGGCTGCTCGCCCCATCCCGCACGGACGAGCAGGTCCTTGGACGGGGAGTCGTCGATGTTCGGCAGAACCGGTTCGAGGCGATCGCCGTAGAGGCGGATGAGCTTGTGCCGATGCGTACGGATCGCACGCTGCGGATCGTATGCAGCGTGATAGGTCAGCTCGGCGAAGAGCTCGTCACGGATCTCCGTCTGCTGCTTGCGCACGAGCGGCAGCAGCGAATAGCCATGGATGCCGTCGGGTGGCGTCGCGCCGGCGAGCTCGAGCAGGGTGGGATAGAGATCGACCTGGGACACGAGGGAGTCGAACACGTGACCACCGTGGAAGCCCCTGGGTCCGCGGATGATCAGCGTGACGCCGAGGCCGGCGTCGGTGGTCGTGCCCTTTGCCCCCGGGAACGCGAGCCCATGATCGGTGGTCAGGACGACCACGGTGTCGTCGGCGAACCCGTACTCGTCGAGGGCCTGAAGCACTGCGCCCACGCCCTGGTCCAGCGAGCGGGCGCTCGCCTTGAACCCCGCCATGTCGGTCCTAGTCTCCGGCGTGTCGGCCAGGTTGGAGGGCGGAGCGCCGTAGAGCGCGTCGCGCACCGAGGCCGGCGCGAAGAACTCCCGGTGGGTCTCGAAGAACCCCACTGAGAGAAAGAAGGGCTGCGGGGGACGGCTCTCGATCAGCTGCATCGCCGCGGGCGCGATCGCGGACACCTTGGTACTGCCGAGATCGGTGACGTGGTCGTAGCCCAGAACGCCCGGATCGATCGAAAGGTGCTGCTCGCCGACCAGCCCTGACCAATACCCGGCCTCCCGCAATGGATGGACGATGTGGCGACCGTAGTCGTGCAGCTTCCAGCCTCGATGGGCCAGCCCCATCATCCCGTTGACGTGCGCCCACTGCCCGGTGAGCAGGCATGCGCGCGAGCCCGAGCAGCTCGGCGCCGCGCAGAATGCCTGGCGGAAGAGCAGTCCCTGGTCCGCCAGGCGCTGGATGTTCGGAGTCGGGATCTGCTGGCCGTAAGGCTGCAGGTAGCGCCCAGTGTCGTGGGAGTGTAGGTAGACGATGTTCGGCTGTCCCATTTTTCTGGGTATTCTCAATCGGAAAAGTTGTCAAATTATGCCATTACCGGCACCCGACTATGCCTATCTCGTTCTCGCCACGCCAAGAAGCGGATCGACGCTTCTCTGCGAGGCGCTGCGCGAGTCCGGAGTCGCCGGCCGGCCCCTCGAGCATTTCGAGGTGCTCGAGCCCACAAGCCTGCCACGTCAGCCCCGCGAATACTTCCTCGGCGTCGGGGACCCCGCGATCCTGGAGCGCCTCGCGCCGCTCGAGCCGGGCGCCAGGGCGCGCGAGTCGTCCGAGGAATGGTGGGCTCGAATCGTGCGTGAGGGCACGGGCGAGAACGGGGTCTGGGGCGGCAAGCTGATGTGGCGTCACACGCAGGACCTGCTCCGTCGGGCGCGCCGCCTCGAGAAC
>Ga0302325_10030285_pt1 | contig 11164 bp, 9 predicted proteins | sample Palsa_T0_2_FD_201948 | JGI IMG/M metagenome (GOLD analysis project Ga0302325, IMG submission 201948) | Peat permafrost microbial communities from Stordalen Mire near Abisko, Sweden - Palsa_T0_2 | ecosystem: Environmental > Terrestrial > Soil > Palsa > Peat permafrost | place: Sweden: Abisko...
GCCCTCCCCCGGAGTACCAGGGGAGGGGGAAATCTTTCGGACCAATCGTCTGAATTTGCTGATCCCCGTCGAAAGTTATTAGGTTGTCATTCCCACCCGCCGCAGGCGAGAATATCCATCTCATGTCCGAGGAACTCCATCTGGAAATCATCGATCCTTCCGGCCAATCGGACACGCATCCGGTCGGCGAGGGGCCGATTGTCATTGGCCGGTCCAGCGAGGCGCATGTGCAACTGGAATCCGTGCGCGTTTCGCGCCGGCATGCGGAATTGTCGCGGTCGACTGACGGCGGCTGGATCATCCGCGATCTGGGCAGCCGCAACGGAACGCGCGTGAATGGACAACCCATTTCCGAGCACATTTTGGCCAAGGGCGATCGTATCGAGATCGGCGGCTTCGTCTTGCGATTGCGGGGATTGCGCGAGACCGATCCACAAACCACCGGCTGGGACCTCACCGGCGGCGACACCACCGAATTCACCATGCTCCGCAAAGCAACCCAGCCGCGGCTGGATGCGCATCATCTCCAACTCGTCAGCGGACTCGGCCAACAACTTCTGGAAATCCCCGAAGCGCGACAACGCATGGACCAGATTTGCCAAACGCTGATTGACGGCCAAATGCGCTGCGACTCGGCGGTGATCCTGCGAATGGATCGCACCACCGGCAGCGTGTTGCCGCAATTGCTCTGCTCCTTCGCCCAGCGTGATGCAACCCATGCCGCGCCGCGCATCATGCGCGCTGCCGTCGAAGCCGCCGTCGCCAACGGCCAGCCGGTCCTCGTTGGCGGCGTGATTTCCAGCGGATTAACCGTCGAATTCGACAAACAGGAGCGTGGCGTCACCGCCCTGATCGTCTGCCCCATTCGCCAGGACGAAAAGCAAGCCGATCTTCTTTATGTCACGCTTCCCCACGAATGCGGCACGGTTGATTGGCTTGCGCTGGTTGCTCTGGTCGTCGAGCAATACAAGAAGGCCGAGCTGCAAATCGAATCCCGCCACCATCAGGCCGACAACGCCATGATGCAACATGAATTGCAAAAGGCGCGAAGGATACAAATGTCGCTCGTCCCGCACCATCCGACGGCCGCGGGGATGGAGATCGCGCTGGGATTTGAGCCATGCCTGTGGGTGGGCGGCGATTATGTGAATGTGTTGACCGCGCCCGATGGCCGGGTGCTGCTGGTGATTGCCGATGTCAGCGGCAAAGGCCCGCCGGCGGCGATGGTAGCGACGGGCGTGCATGGCGTGGTGCATTCGGAAATTCGCGCTGGCACGTCGCTTTCCGAATTGGCCCGGCGACTCAACGAAACGCTTCTCGAAACTCTCGACTTGCAATGTTTCGTCACGATGTTCCTGGTGCTGTTTGATCCGAAAAAGGGAACCGGCGAATGCGTGAACGCTGGACATCTGCCCATACTCATCGCTGCTCCCGATGGAAAAGTGACATCCCACCGTTGCGGCCACAATCCGCCGCTGGGCATCATGCCGATGTCGGCCGAAATCGAATCCATCGAACTTCAGCCCGGCCAACTGATGGTGCTCTTCACGGACGGCCTGAGCGAGATGACCGACCGATCCGGCAAAATGCTCGGCGTCGAAGGCGTCGAGGCATTGGTGGGGCGTCTTTATGCGGCCGACCCACGCGGATCGCTGGATGACCTGGGCAAACGCCTCAATACAATGCTGGACGAACTTCGCGGCACGCCGACGGCAACGGACGACCGAACATTTCTTCTGGCCCGCCGCTAACGGCAAATCGGGTTTCGGGGTTCGGGTTTGGGGTTTCGGGTTAAAGCCGAGCTGCGTTTTTTTTCCATCCCGAGACCCGAACCCCGAAACCCGAATCCCGATTCTCCCTCGGCGCCTCAATGCCTGAGATTTCCACCAACCTTCCCGATCATTTTGTGTCTAGCCTTTTGGCGCAAAAACGCGCATGATTTTTGCTGGTCTTGGTCATTGAAGGGAAATGAATATGCAATATTTGAATACGCGATATTTATCGTTTGGCGTCGCTTTGCTTCTGGCTTGCCATGTGGCCCTCGCTCAACAAGAGGGTCCACAGGCCACGATTTCCGGCGGATATGCCCATTTGTACACCTCTCACCCCGCCCAATTATTCAACGCACGGGATGGCGGCTACATCGACGGCGATTTCGGCTGGCCGGTGCTGGCAAACGGGGCGCCGGTGATGCTCGGATTCGGCATCGGGGCTTCGGATTATTACGCCCAGCGGGATGTGACTGTCCCCATAGCGCCCGGTGGCCAGGTGGAAACCACCGATGATTCCGATTTCGGTTTGTTCAATATTGAAGGCCGAATCGCGTTCCCCATCCTCTTCGGCCACGATCAGGGATTCTTCCTCAAGCCACGCCTGGGCGCGGGGCTTCTGATACAGGATTACGACATCGATACCGAATCCCAAAGCAACGGCTTTGAGAATTTTTACACCGAATATCACACCGGGGTCGGCATCGAAATCCATCCCAATGTGCAATTCGGCTATTGCTTCGGCCCCGGAATCATCGGCGCGGAGCTCGGCTACATGGCCAGTTGGGGTGACTACGGAAAATTCGCCGACGGTCTCCAACAACTAAACGCCGGCGCGTTTTTTACCTGGCGGTTTTAGAATACGAATTCAATTCCACCACGGAGACACGGAGAGCACGGAGTTAAAAACATCAAATCAAATTTAGCCACCGATGGGGCACCGATTAAGAAAGATAATTCAGTTATGCATCTGCTTTTCATCGGCGCCAATCGGTGTTCATCGGTGGCTAATTTATTTGAAATTCTCCTCCGTGCTCTCCGTGGTGGAAATGAATTTTCCGTATCACGCCGCGTCAAGCTGCGCGGAGATGCTGGCGAGAAATTCCACGCCGGCGTGAAGCGTGTTGGCGGTGCTTTCGTTGGAGCGGTCCACCCACACGACGCGAGCGGGGATCATCTGGCGGTTTTAATTCGTCGGACAATTTCGTATTGTGATGAGATGCCGACGATCAGCGTTTTCTTCGGATTAACGATCCGGATGTACTACGACGATCACCCCTCCGCCGCATTTCCATGTTTATTATGCCGAACATTCGGCTGTTGTTGAGATCGAATCCCTGAATATTCGTTCCGGACGTTTACCGAAACGCGCGATGGCGATGGTACTGGAATGAAGTGCCGAACACAGGTTAGAATTGCTGAACAATTGGCTTTTGGCACAGGCGCACCAGCCGTTGCGGCAAATTGAACCATTGGAGTGAATACATGGAACGATTGGTGTCTATCAAGATTCTTCCCGATTGGAAGCTGGAGGTCGCGTTTTCCGACGGCACAAGGGGAACTCTGTCTCTTAAAGATCGTCTATTCGGTCCGGTTTTTGAGCCTCTGAAGGACCCGGCTTTTTTCGCTCAAGCACATTTGGACGAATTCGGAGCGATTTGCTGGCCGAACGGCGCGGATCTAGCGCCGGATGCGATTTACCAAACCCTAAAGTCATCTGTGGGCGCTGTCTGAGATTTTCATGCGGCATCAAGCTGCGCGGAGATGCTGGCGAGAAATTCCACGCCGGCGTGAAGCGTGTTGGCCGTGCTTTCGTTGGAGCGGTCCACCCACACGACGCGAGCGGGGATCATCTGCCGGCGATTGGCCAGCGGCTGGCCTAATTCATTGAGTCCCACGTGAATGCTGAGAAGTTTGCCGGGCCGGACCGGAATTGCCGCGGGGAGCGTGAGGCGGAGGCCGGTGGAGCTGACATCTTCGGTCTGTCCACCGAAATAGCGCGCGATGCTGGCTTCATACACCTTGATGGGCCGATGCTGTTCGATTCGCAATCCTCGGCGTCGCTCGGCGCCGGATTCCTGTGTCTCCCGCGGGTCCTTCTCGATTTGTGTCATTGCAAGCATGGGACATCGCCTCCCAATTTGTTATCGGAACGATGCCCGGCGAACTTCGAGAAAAAGTTGCCCAAATTTACTTGGGGCTTTGATGGGGTTTGGGATCGTATCTGCAGTACACCAATTACCATCCCAGCTTTGCCGAAAAATCGTCGATAGCTCTTTGCAAACAAACGCCTTACAAAAATCTGTCGAAATCAAATAAAATATTCCAATTTTCTTCTTGACGACATTTGGATTTGTTAGCATAATGTATTGGTCTACCCCACCCGCCCCTAGAACGGGTAGGGGAACTCGATAGGCTTTGGGGCCTGTCAACGGGGCCGTTGCCGGCCACCTCCGGCGGGATAGCGCAAGGGATTTGCGAACGCCCGTTCCGAGGCCCGCGTGCGTCCGCCTGTGAATTTGTCCGGACGACACGGGGATGTCACTGGGGCCACCTGCGTGTGTGCGTGGCACACATGCTAAAGCTCCACGTCGCGTGGTCCACAGGAGCCATGCGAGATTCTGTATGCAGGGCTTGCGACGGTCCCGTTGACAGGCATCAAAGCGAAACAAAAGCCGAGAGAAATGGAAATGATGAATGTAGGGTGGGCGTAATCGCCCACCGATTCGATTCGAGAAACAAAATCATTTTTCGACATGCCGCAAAATCGGTGGGCGGGTACGCCCACCCTACGGCGTCGTTTTCACGTTGCGTTTATATTGAGCGAACCAGATAAATTGTGCGAGACAAATGAATTCTACGCCGCGGGGAGCGGATCGAATTCCACCGCCACGCGGTATCCCAAGCTGCTCGGATCGCAGCGGATGACTCGTCCGAAGGCATCCCAGCCGCTGAGCGAGCCATCGGCGGGAAACGCGACATTGAGATGTTCGCCGCGGCTTAGGGGGCGGTCGCTCAGGGCGGAGAGGCCGCCGAGGGAGAGGTCGCGGAGGTTGAAGCTGAACCAGGGTTCCTGGCGGGCTTCGAGGGTGTTGTCCAGACGCCGGCCGCGGACCTGGGCGCGGCATTCCTTGCGGGGGAACAACCGGCGGTCGGACCAGACATCGGCTGATTCGTTCTTCCGCCAGGGGTCGGCGGCCAAATATGTCGGCATTTTTAGCAAGGCAACCATCGACAACGCTCCTGGATCGCTGCTCCACGATCCCTTAGGTGAATCCCAATTCGCTCACTATCTATCTGGCGTCATCGGCCACGTAGCCGTAAAAGGTTACCTATCTTTCAGGAAGACTTAAGCAAAATGAGCGCAAAAGGGATCGTTCATCTGATCGGCGCGGGTCCGGGAGACCCCGGGCTTTTGACCGTGCGCGGGGCGAGATTATTGGCACTGGCGGACATTGTGGTCTATGACCACCTGGCCAACCCGCGACTTTTGAGTTATTGCCCCCGCGCACAGGCGATCTATGTCGGAAAGCAATCTTCCGCACATTCCATGTCACAGGAACAAATTAACGCCCTGCTGGTGCGCGAGGGATTGGCGGGCAAACGTGTGGTGCGATTGAAGGGGGGCGATCCGTTTGTGTTTGGGCGGGGGGGGGAAGAATGTTTGGCGCTGGCCGATGCGGCGGTGAAATTTGAAGTGGTGCCGGGCGTGACATCGGCCGTGGCGGCGGCGGCGTATGCGGGGATTCCGGTCACGCATCGGGAGCTTAATTCCAGCTTTACGCTGATCACCGGGCATGAATCGGCTTCCGAGGAATCAAGTGATATCCCATGGGAGTCGATCGCCAAACTTCCGTGTCTGGCGTTTTACATGGGTGGAGCGGCGCTTCCGAGAATTTGTCAGCGATTGATTGAGCATGGCATGAATCCCGAGATGCCGGCGGCGACGATCCAGTGGGGCACACTGGCGCGGCAGCGCACAGTGACGGCGACGGTGGCGACGCTGGCGGATGCGGTGGCGGCAGCGAAACTCGGCACGCCGGCGATGACGATCATTGGGCGGGTGGTGAATTTGCGGGAGACGCTGAATTGGTTCGAGCATCGGCCGCTGTTTGGGCAAACGGTTGTCGTCACGCGAACGCGCCAGCAGGCGAGTGAATTGTCGGAGCAATTGGAAGAGCTGGGGGCGGAAGTGATCGAAGCGCCGACGATTGAAATCTCCCCGCCGAAAGATTGGTCGGCAGTCGATGCGGCATTGTCCGAGGCGAAGAATTTCGATTGGATCATTTTCACCAGCGCCAGCGGCGTGAAAGCGGTGCGCGATCGGCTACTGGCGACGGGCAGGGATGTGCGAGCGCTGGGTGATGCGAAGCTGGCGGCCATCGGCAGCGCGACAGCGGCGGCCATTGAAACGGAATTCTGCCGGAAGGTGGATCTGTGCCCGGAAAGATTCGTGGCCGAAGCTCTTGGCGAAGCATTGATTTCCGGCGGGCATGTGCGCGGAAAGAAATTTCTATTGCTGCGTGCCGACATCGCGCGGCCGATTTTGCGGGAACAACTGGCAAATGCCGGCGCGGCGAAAGTCGAGGATGTCGCGGTCTATCACACCACGCCAGCTCGCTCGCTGCCACCGGAGTTAATTGATCGTCTTGCGGCCGGACAAATTAATTGGATTACTTTCGCCAGCAGCAGTTCGGTGAGCGGATTTCTGGAATTGATCGGGACCGAACTTCGGGAGAAACTAAAAAGTGTGAAACTCGCGGCGATTGGCCCGATCACCGCGGAGACTTTGCGGCAAGCCGGGCTGGAGCCGACGGTGACGGCGGAAAAGTTCACCATTGATGGATTGATCTCAGCAATGACGGAACGGAGATGATTCCTCAAAAGCCAGTGATCGCGGTCATCGGAGCGGGCGCCGTCGGCGGATATTACGGCGCGCGGCTGGCGCAGCACGGATACGATGTCCATCTCCACATGCGCAGCGATTGGGAAACCGTCCGTTGCGACGGCATGCACATCCAAAGCCCGGATGGAAATTTTGATTTGTCGCCCAAGCAGATCAAAGCGTACGAAAGCACCACAGAAATGCCGCTGGCGGATTTGGTGATCGTCACGCTCAAGACCACCGCCAACGATCAACTGAAGGATTTGATAGCGCCGCTACTGAAACCCGCGACAGCAATTCTCACTTTGCAAAATGGTTTGGGAAACGAAGATCGGCTAGCGGAGTTATTCGGGGCCGAGCGCGTGCTGGGCGGGATGGCGTTTGTTTGCATCAATCGGATCGGGCCTGGAAAGATTGCGCATCTGGATCACGGGGCGATTCGCATCGGGGAATTTCAGGGCGATCCGAGCGATCGCGCCAGCCAAATCTGTGCGATGTTCAGCGCCAGCAACGTGCCATGCCAGCTCCTGGCGAATCTGATGGCGGGGCGATGGGACAAGCTGGTGTGGAATGTGCCCTTCAATGGCCTGGGAGCGGCGCTGGATCTGACGACGGATCGGCTGATCGGCTCCAAGGCGGGACTGGCACGGGTGGAGAAAATCATGCGGGAAGTCATCGCAGCAGCGGCGGGATGGGGGATCGCGCTTCCCGATTCGATTATCGAACAAAAGCTTCGCTACACCCGTACCATGGGGGCGTATTCAACCAGCATGCAGATAGATCGCCGACTTGGCCGGCCGCTGGAAACCGAGGCAATTATCGGAGCACCCCTCAAAATGGCCCGACAGATGGGTGTTGTAACTCCTTTAATTGAAAATGTTTACGAATTGCTCAATATTATCGGTCCGTGAAAAGCGCAAAATTATCTTGCCTTTGTGAGAATGTGGGTTATAGACATAGGAAGCCAAAAGAGGTTTGAGCATCCCGGAAGGTGAGCGTTGGCGAGGGAACGGGTTGGGATACGGGAGAAGTCCCAGATGCAGGCAGAAAAACGACGAGCGCAAATTGGTTTGGTGGCTGCCGTGCTTGTGCTGGCAGTGTCGCTTGGAGTGCTGCTCAAGCAAGGCTCCAGCGGATTCAGTGGCGGGCAAGGTCCGACGGCATCCCCGGCAACCATTTCTCCCAATTCCATTTCCAGTCCGATGTCTCTGACCGATGCGACACATTCGCCCAGTTCTCCAGCGCAACCATAAAAAATTTGAGGCCATTGCTCGCGATTGTTTGCGAGTCTTGTCATTTCCTTAGTCGTCTGTTCATTCGGGGCTGATTGCGGAGTATCATACGGCCATGCATCTGGTTGTATTCGAGGGTTCTCGTTGGCCGAGCTTTGCGCCCCTCTCCATCAGCCGGCCGGTGTTCACCCTGCTCAGCGGCCTGTCTACTCTTCTCGATAAACAAGTTCGCAATATCCAGCCGACCCGCGTCACGCTGTGGGTTCGCCCGGGGCTCGCGGAATACTGCCAGCGGCATGTAGTTCCCGGCATCAAGGTTCCCACTGAAATCAACACACCTTTGGATGATGAGCCGGCTCTGCTCTGCAGCGGTCGCGCATTGCACTTTGGAAAATATACTTTGCCCACCGAACCGGGCGTCGTGGTGGATGAAGGGGATTTGATCCGCCAGGCATTCGTGAAATCACCGGGCCTTTCCCCGCAGGATTGTTTGACGCGCAGCGCGGCGTGGCTGCGAATCATGGAATTGCCCAAAGAGACGGCCCAGGCGCGCTTGCCGGATTATCTCTGGGATCTGGTGCACTGGAACGAGGAGTCGATTGTTTCGGATGTCGCGCATCTGAAAGATCATCCGCATCCGCTTCCGCCCGGACCGTATCACGCAATTTGCGATGAAGATATTTTCGTCAGCCCCGAGGCAAAATTAATGCCGGGCGTGGTGCTCGATGCCAGCAAGGGGCCCGTGGTGGTTGATGTGGGGGCAACCATCGGCGCAAATAGCGTGCTGCAGGGACCCGTTTATATCGGCAAGCACGCGATGATTTCGCCGCTGTCATTTATCTACGGCGGCACCAGCATCGGACCGATATGTAAGGTTGGCGGCGAAGTGTCCAATAGCATATTTCTCGGTTACACCAACAAGGCTCACGATGGATTTGTAGGGCACAGCTACATCGGAGAATGGGTCAATCTCGGAGCGGGAACGACAACCAGCAATTTGAAGAACACATACGGACCCATTGGCATGAGGATTGGAACACGTCACATCGCCACCGATCGGAGATTTTTGGGCTCCATGATCGGCGATCACACGAAGACGGCCATCGGGACACGATTGATGAGTGGAAGCTACATCGGGTATTGCAGTCTGCTGGCAGCCAGCGGATTGCCGCCCAGGTTTATTCCCAGTTTTACGTTTTGGACGGACAAGGGCACGGAATCTTATCGCCTGGAAAAGGCCCGCGAAGTCATATCGCAGGTTTACGCCCGACGTGGGCGGGTCTGGGACCAGGATGACGAGAAGATGCTGAAATATGCCCTTGATGCCGGTGGAAGAGTGGAAACTTAAGAGCCTCCTGGTTCCTCACGTCGGGCGAATCGACAATTCAGGGCACGGCATTGCCGCGGTTGTGGCCGCACGGTGCCGCGTGGCGTTGCGATGACCACAGCGGGCATTCAAAATGCGCTCAACGATGCCTTCCGGCACCAGCAGTCGGGGCATCTCTCCCAGGCGGAATCGCTCTATCGACAGGTGCTTTACGAAGCGCCTTATCATCCCGAGGCCCTGCATTTGCTGGGTGTGTTGGCGTATCAGGCAGGCAAGATGGAAGCGGCACTGGATTTGATTCATCAGGCGATTATGCAGAAGCCGCAATGCGCGGATTTCCACAGCAACGAGGGATTGGTGCTGGCGTCGATGGGCCGGCTGAGTGATGCGATCGCCTCGTATCGCCGGGCTTTGGATTTGCAGCCGAATTCACCGGGCATTCTCAACAATCTGGGCAACGCGCTCTCTGATCTGGGGCAGTTCGATCAGGCGCTGCCAATCTTTCAAAAACTCATCAGCCTGCAACCGAATAATCCGGTGGGATATAACAATCTCGCCAATGTCCTGCGTGCCACGGGGAAATTAAACGAATCAGCCGCCGCTTACGAAAAGGCGGTGGCCATCGCGCCGGATTACACGGATGCGCTGAACAATCTGGGGACGATGCTGGCGGCGATGGGCAAGACTGATCGGGCAATTGAATTGCTTGGCAGAGCGGTGAAGATCAATCCCGATTCACCGGATGTTCTTTACAATTTCGCCAACGCCCTGCGCGCCTCCGGCCAGACCGATGCAGCCATTGCCGAATATCGCAAGGCACTGGCGATCCGGCGGGAATTTCCCGAAGCTTGCAACAATCTCGGCAACCTGCTGCACCTTCTCGGCGGGAAGAATCTGGACGAATCGATCGCCCTGCTGCGCCAAGCGGTGAAATTGCGGCCGGATGTTGTCGATGCGCACCTGAATCTCTTCGCGGCTTTATCCGCACATGGGATGTACGATTCGGCCATCGAGGAAGCCGATCGCTGGCTGGCGATCCATCCCAACGATGGGGAAACATGGAATCTTCTGGGCAACGCGATGTACGCATCGAGCCGGCTGCCCAAAGCCAAAGAGGCCTACCAGCGGGCGGCGGCACTGCTGCCGAATTGTCCGCAAATCCAGAACAATCTCGCCAACGTCTACAAGGAAATGGGCGAGCTTGATCAGGCTTTGGCGAGTTATGATCGGGGATTGGCGTGCGAACCGGGCGATCCTCATGTCCGGGCCAGCATTGCCGGTCATCGCATCCTCTGCCTCATCGCGCATCCGAATTACGATGAGCCGACGATTTTTCAGGAATTGCGGAAGTGGAATCAGGCGTACGCTGCTCCGCTGGCGCGGTCGATTCAGCCGCATCGGAACGAGACAAATCCAGATCGAAAAATCCGCATCGGATATCTTTCCGGCGATTTTTGCAATCACGTCGCGGGTCTGAATCTTTTGCCATTGGTTAGGAATCACAACCGCTCAGAGTTTGAGATTTTCTTCTACGATAACAATCCCGCATTGGATAGGGTGACACAGGAATTTCAGTCGCTGGCGGATGGGTGGCGCAACATCGAGAACATGGACGATGAATCGGCGGCGAAAATAATCCGAGATGATCAGATCGATATTCTCATGGATCTGTCGCTACACTCAGCGCGGGGAAGAGAATTGGTGGTCGCGCGCAAACCCGCGCCGCTGCAGGGAACATTCATCGGATATCCCGGCTCGACCGGCATGGACGCGGTGGATTTTCGTCTCACCGATCCATATCTCGACCCGCCGGGGTTGGGGGATGAATTTTACAGCGAGCATTCGATCCGTCTGCCGGAGAGCTTCTGGTGTTACGATCCGATCGCCATGGAAGCGCCGGAAACTCCTGTTACGCCACCGCCGGCGCTGAGCAACGGTCGCGTGACGTTCG
>Ga0302325_10030286_pt1 | contig 11163 bp, 2 predicted proteins | sample Palsa_T0_2_FD_201948 | JGI IMG/M metagenome (GOLD analysis project Ga0302325, IMG submission 201948) | Peat permafrost microbial communities from Stordalen Mire near Abisko, Sweden - Palsa_T0_2 | ecosystem: Environmental > Terrestrial > Soil > Palsa > Peat permafrost | place: Sweden: Abisko...
ACCTCCATCCTCAGTCCGGCGGCCTACCTTTGTGATTTGCTGGTTTGGCTTTCGGGCCACAGGCAAGGTTCCCAAACGACGCTCGATGTACTGGACAGCCGGAGACCCGACATCCGCCATCTGCTCCTCAACTGCCCGAACACCGATACTGAGTTGCCCTACATCGATCTGGTGAACGAGCTGCTTGCGGACAAAATCAACCCGCCCATCGATGCGGTTTCAACATCATATACTCAGTCGGCCCTGATCAACGGCGTCACCTACTATTACATTGTTACCGCCGTAAACGGCGCGGGTGAAGGCGCATCCTCCAGCCAGGTTTCCGCCACGCCGGCCCCCACTCCCACAACCGCGCCGGCAATGCCAACCGGTGTCAAGGCTGGGCCCGGAGACACGCAACAAATCGTCATTTCGTGGAACCCGGTGGCAGGCGCAACCGGCTACAACATTTATTGGTCGACGGCGGCACAGCTCACCCCGGCGACGGGCACAGTCGTTACCGGCGCGACAAATCCCTACATCCAGACGGGACTGACCAACGGCGTCACATACTACTACATCGTCACCGCCACGAACGCGGCCGGCGAAAGCACGCCGTCACCCGAGCTTCCCGCCATTCCGTCCTTACCCGTGGCGGCTCCGACCGCGCCTGCCGGTGTAACGGCGACGCCCCTTGCTTCTCAAGTCGCGATCACCTGGAACACCGCGCCCGGGGCGGCCACTTACAACATCTACTGGTCGAATACTCCGGGAGTCACCACCGCCGGCGGAACGAAGATCGCGGGCGCCGCCACTCCTTACTTTCAGACGGGGCTAACCGATGGCAGCGCTTACTATTACATCGTAACGGCCGTGAACGCCTTCGGCGAAAGCGCGCCCTCATCTCAGATTTCGGCCACCCCGACCGCAACACCTTTAGCTGCCGCAGCTCCATCAGGTGTAGCAATCACTCCGGGTAACACTTCGATCACCATCGTCTGGAACCCCGTGCCCGGGGCGGCCAGCTACAACATCTACTGGTCCACTTCGCCGGGCGTGACCACCAGAAACGGGATCGGAATAGCGGGAGGCTGGAATCCACAATGGAAGCAAACGCCTGCGAACATGACCACGGCAGAATTGACCGCCGCGCCGGCATATTTCAATCAGGGCGCGTTCGCGATGCTCTTCGGAGCCAGCTACCCCTTTACGTTGCCCTATAGCGCCGGTCTGGACGAACTGCGCACCTACCTGCAGCAGCTGAATCTGCCGGTCTGGCAGATTCAGCAGGCGCTTCTGCCGCTCAGCGGCGTCACATCCGCCCGGCAATCCGCCGTCGCGGCCGAACGTTTCGGTATGACTCCGCACGGAGCGGACCTGGTCACGACTCCGAACTTCGTCGCTGCCACGGTTGCATGGAATACGGCTAACCCCCCGGTCGATCTCGCCCAGGTTCCGGCCTTCCTTCAGGCAGCGTCTTTGTCCTATGAGTCGCTGAACGAGCTTCTCAATGTCGCGTGGGTGCAGGGCGGCCTCAATGTCTCCATTCAGGGGATTGACGACACCTGCATGACCAGCAACCAGACGCTCGCACCGTCGCCCCTCGATGCCGGATTCCTCGATCGCGCCCACCGGTTTCTCCGGCTCTGGCTTGCCTCGGGATACAAAATGTGGGAGCTCGACCTTCTGTTGACCGCTCCGGTGGTCGCCAATTCCACGCTGGACCAAAACGGTCTCGCCGCGCTGCTCGCGTTTCGGCAGCTTCAGGATGCGACCGGCCTGGCGGTGAACCGCCAACTGGCGTTCTTTCAGAACATCGACGTGGCAACCCACCGCGATCCGGACGGCAGCACAACGGTTTCGCTGTATGCGCAGATTTTCCTGAATGCGGCCGTAAGCTCGGTTGCCCGCGACCCCGACCTGGCGGCGATTCCCGTCGGCGGGACCGTCCTGAATCCTCTCCTCACCGCTCACCTGGCAGGGATACAGGCGGCGCTCGGTGTCTCCGCATCCGACGCCGCTCTTCTCTTCACTCTCACCAATGGCCAGCTGACGCTGAGCAACCTCAGTCTCATCTACCGCATCGGCGCTCTTGCCGCCGCATCGAAGTTTTCGATCTCTAATCTCATAGTGCTTGCCGGCTTGCTGAACCCGGCGGCTGCCAGTTCCGCCGCGGCACTGGCGACCCTGCTGCAATCGCCCTCGGCGACCCTGACATTCCTGAAACAGGCGACCGTGATCCGGCAATCGGGCCTGTCACCCGACGCTCTGGTTTATCTGCTGACGCCGCCCTCCGCAAGTGTCGCCGGCGGGTGGGCGACGACTACGCAGATGACGCAGGCGAACATCGCCGCTACGCTCAGCGCGGTTCAGGAAGCGGCCGGCTTTTTCACGGCCCTGACAACGCTCGCGTCGCCGATCACGACCACAACGCAGACGTCCATTACAGTAGCCGGCAGTGCGGGATTCCCGCCGCCGAATTTCTCGATTGCCATCGGCGCCGAGATTCTTCTGGTGACGGCGGTCAGCGGAACCGGCAACACAACCTGGACAGTCGCACGCGCCCAGGAAGGCACCGTGGCCGCAGTCGCGGCGGCTGGTGCGGCGGTCGCGCCGCCGGGTAGCGACCTGAACGGAAGTGTGATTGCCGCCGTCGCCGCCAATGCGCATACGGCCGCCACCGCCGGACTGTTTAACGATGTGAGCGCTTTTATTCTTCAGACACTCCAGGTCTCCGGTGCCGGCACGACGCTGCTGGCCGTCCTGACGGATCCCGCATTCACCGGGTCGGGCAATCCCGTGACGCCTGCGAATTTCCCGAATCAGTTTCTCGCCATCCAGCTCTTCGACAAGGTGGGAGTTTTGGTGCGCGCACTCGGATTCCGAGCCGCCGACCTCAGCTGGCTGGTCACCGACAGCGGCTTCTATGGCGGGCTCGATTTTACACAACTCCCGGTCACCACCAGCCAGTCGCCGGTGAACCTGTCCCTGCTGCTGACCACTTTGCTGCTCGTGAAGCTGGCCCGCCTCTGGACCGCCGCTTTGCCCTCCTCTTCGGTGCAAACGCTCTATAACGTCATCGGTGGCGTCAAGTCGGTTACTTTGGCTAACGCGACGGCTGCACAGAACGCGCTCGCCACCATTACAGGATGGCCCGCGGGGGATATCGCTTTGTTCAGTGCGGCGCTGGGGCTCGCCTTTCCCGCGGATTACCTTCAGCCCGCGACCTATGACGCGCTGCGCACGCTGGAAGCGATGGCAACCGCCGCCTCAGCTACAGCCGCGCAGATTGTGAGCTGGGGCACTACCCCTCCCGACGAGCCCACTGCCGAGAGCATCGCCGACGGGGCGCTCGGCGTCCTCAAGGCGCAGCAACCGGGCGATGACGCCTGGCTGGCCCTCGCGCCCACGCTGACGAATCCCCTCCGTGAGAATCGCTCCGCCGCGTTACAGGCATACCTCATCGCGCAGCGCGATTCCTCCGGCGAACTTATCTATGGCGATGTAAACGGACTCTTCAACTATTTCCTCATCGACGTGCAGATGAGTTCATGTCAGATGACATCGCGCGTCGTCCAGGCCTACATCGCGGTTCAGACTTTCGTCGAACGCTGTCTGTTGAATCTGGAAGCGCCGGCGGTCGTCGTCGACCCCACCGTTGACGACACATGGAATCAGTGGGAGTGGATGAGCCGCTACCGCATCTGGGAGGCAAATCGCGAGGTCTTCCTTTATCCCGAAAACTGGCTGATCGAATCCCAGCGCCCCAATCGCACGGAAACCTACCAGACGTTCGAGCAGGAAGTGCGGCAAGGTCAGAGCACCACCGATTACCTTGAGACCGTTGTGCTCAACTACATCGACCGTCTGGATGGCCTGGCGCACCTGCTGGTCACCGGCACATGCTCCGATTTCGCCTCAACCAATTACGTGGTCGCGCGAACCGTGGTGGATCCGCCGGTCTACTACCTGCGTTCCTCGTACAACAGTGTCTGGACGGGCTGGTCTCAGATTCCGATCAATATCACTGCGCACCATGTTATCCCCGGGGTCTATCGCAACCGCATCTGTCTTTTCTGGCTGGATGTCAAAGTCTCCAACGAACCGCAGCAGAAATTGCCCGTCGCGGAGTCGTCCGACCTTGCCCCCAGTCAGGACGTGGACAGATATGTGACCCTGGGTGTGAATTTCAGCATCTTCCGAAACGGCGCCTGGACGCCTCCCGGAACATCGAAAGCCAAGCTGTTCGACAGACCTATACTCGACGTGACCCAGGCCAACGATACAAGCATCATCGAAGCGCTTTATACGCTGAAATTGTCGGGCGATGCCACAGTCGGCATGGGTAACAGCCTCAACGTCGAGGTATATCGCCAGGGTTATTGGAACCCTGTCGGGAACAGCAGTGTCGACTATACCCAGGCCGTTCACATAGGCCGTGCGGTATTCGATGGCCGTTTCAGCGACCTGGAACTGAGCAACCTCACCGTGCGGACCGTCAACGATCCGATAACTGCATCGTACGGTCTGATTTCATGGGCTCAGCAATACTACGGGATCGACGCTCAGCCTCTGTTGCTCCTCACCGAAGGCGAAACCAATCCAAACTACAACGGCGAGATGGGGCTCGTCCCCCAGGCCGGGGCCCTCACAACTCCGCCCATGACGGGCATGACCCAAAGCGCGACCCAGCCCGCCGGAACCATGCCGCTCGCCTTTTCCTCCGTCGATCTCAGTCCTCTTCTTACTACCGCGCAGATCCCGTTCCGGGTCGTTGGGCCGGTTAACGATCTGGAATTCAGTCCTGGGACCTGGTTCTTTTTTCAGGACAACCGGCGCTGCTTCTGGGTGGAAACCCGCTATATTTATTCCACGGCCGGCAGCACAGGCGCACAGGAATCTTACAGACCGAGCCAGGGCAATACCACGGCTTATCAGATCGCATACACGTTTCATCCCTTCTATCATCCTTTCACCCGCATGTTCTGGAACCAGCTCGAAAGCGGCGGGTTTGACCAGCTCTACGACCCCCAGCTGCAGCAGGCGCCCGACAGCGTCGACTACTTTTCTTCCGATGTCTTCAGCTTCCAGGCCACCTATCAGCCCACTGCCGCAACCCAGGTTTCCTGGGACCTGGCGGATGTCACCACAACCCTGGCATCGCCTATCACCAGCACCACTCAGACAACAATTACGGTTACGAACAACATCTGGGTTTCTTCACCGGCGTTCTACGTCACCATCGGCGCCGAAACGATGCTGGTGACGGCGAGCAACGAATACGCCCCTACGACGTGGACGGTTGTCCGTGCCCAACAGGGAACCGCCGCGACCATTGCCGCGGCCGGCGCGGCCGTGACACCCGTTGCGACCAGCCAGGACCGCCAGTTCCTGGACTTCACCACCACCGGATCGTTCTCGGTCTACAACTGGGAGTTGTTCTATCACATTCCTCTTTACATCGCCCAGCTCCTCAGCCAGAACCAGCAGTTCGCGGACGCGCAAACATGGTTCCACTACATCTTCAACCCGTCCCGCCAGAGCGCCGACCCGGCCCCGCAGCGTTTCTGGATCCCCAAGCCGCTTCACGATCTGACCAGCTCCCAGATACTGGCTCAGCAGATCAATAACCTGCTCATTGCGGTTAACGAGGGCGATTCGGCTTCCGTTCAGCAGATCGAGGCATGGCGCAACGATCCCTTCAACCCGTTCGTTCTCGCCGATCAGCGGCCTGTCGCGTACATGAAATCCACGGTCATGTCTTACCTGGACAACCTGATTGCCTGGGGGGATAATCTCTTTGCCTCCGAATCGCGCGAGGCCCTGGGCGAGGCGACGCTGCTTTACGTCATCGCTTCCGAGGTGCTCGGTCCGGCGCCTGTGGCAGTCACCCCGCCGCAACACGCCGATGAGTCATTCGATCAGCTCCAGCCCAAACTTGACGTTTTCGCCAACGCCATGGTGGAAATAGAAAACGTAATCGGTCAGACCACCACCGGCGGCGCCGGCGCCGGAGGCATTCCCGCGCCCCAAACGTTTTATTTCAAGATCCCGTCCAACGCGAAACTGCTCGGCTACTGGGATACGGTCGCCGATCGGCTGTACAAGCTGCGCCACTGCCAGAGCGTTACAGGCGCGCCGCTGCAGCTGGCCCTCTTTGACGCCCCGATCGATCCCGGTCTCCTGACCGCGGCTCAGGCCGCGGGCGTGGATCTTTCGAGCGTGCTCAGCGATATGGCAGCCGCACTCCCCAATTATCGCTTCACGTTCCTCTACCCGCAGGCCCTCGACTTCGTAAACGCAGTTCGCGCCTACGGGGCGCTGCTTCTGTCGGCGCTCGAAAAGAGCGACGGAGACCAGCTTGCGTTGCTGATCGCCACCAACCAGAAACAGCTCCTCGACGATGCCGATCAGATTTTCGAGTGGCAGGTGGAACAGGCCCAGAATGCGATTTCGGTATTAAATGCCAATCTCGATCTGGGAAACCAGCGTGTGACCTACTACACCAATGAACTACCGAACGTGATCAACGCGTACGAACTGAACGCCCTGCTCCTTTCCGGCTCTTCGATTGTTCTGAATGCGAGCATCGCGACGGCGGAGTCCCTTGCCACCGGAGCGTATCTGGTCCCGTACTTTACCTTTGGGATTTCGGGTTTCGGCGGCACTCCCTCCGCTGACTCGGGCGACGGCGGCAAGAATGCAGGCGATTCCGGCCGCGCCGCGGCCGCCATCGTGAAAGCCATAGCCGACACCATGGACAAGAGTGCGAGTCTGCTCAATGCCATGGGAAGATTCAGCCACACGTCGGACGATGTGACGGAGAGACTCGCCGAGGCCAAACTCGACATCGAGCACACGAACCGGCAGATCGCAGGGGCGCAACTGGCGCTCAGCATCGCGCAGCAAAATCAGATCAATCACCAGACCCAGAGCGATCAGTTACAGAAGCAGATCGATTTTCTGACCAACAAATTCACAAATGAGGGACTGTATGACTGGATGGTTGGGGTGCTCTCCGCGACCTATTTCCAGAGTTACCAGCTCGCCTACCAGATGTGTAAACAGGTCGAGCGTTGCTATCGGTTTGAACTGGGCATCCAGAACAGCTCCTTCATTCAGTTCGGCTATTGGGACAGCCTGTACAAAGGACTGCTGGCGGGCGAGACCCTGAACCACGATTTGCGCCGCATGCAATCCTCCTACCTGCAGCAGAACGCGCGCCGCTATGAGATCAGCCGATTCGTATCGCTTGGGACCGTGAATCCGGCCTGGCTGCAACAATTGCTCGTGACCGGCGCCTGCGATTTCAGTCTCACCGAATCGCTCTTCGATAACGATTATCCCGGCCATTACAACCGGCGCCTGACACGCGTGAGCGTCTCGGTGGTTTACCCAAGCCCCGGTAAATTCGACAATGTAAGAGCTACGCTGACTCTGACGGCCAACCGGGTGCGCATCAACAGTGATACCACCAGCGGTTATGCGGAAAACCCGGTGGGTTCAGACCCGCGATTCCTCTACAATTACGCGGCAGTTCCGCAAAAGATCGCACTGGGGAACGGCCAGGACGATCCTGGACTCTTTATCACCGCGATCGCCGGAAATATCGCCGATCAGCGCTATGTGCCTTTTGAGAATGCCGGAGCCGTCAGTTCGTGGCGCCTCGAAATGCCGCAGGCGACGAATGATGTCGATCTCTCGACGGTGGGCGACATCATAATTCATTTGTTTTATACCGCTCTCGACGGCGGCCTGGCATTCCAGCAGGCGGTCGAGGTCAATAACGCGGCCAACGCGCCCACTTCCGGAATTAAGCTCTTCAGCGCGCAAAACGATTTTACCGCCGCGTTGCCGACTGTGGACGTCCCGTACCCGCTGACTCCGTGGCAGGCCTTCCTGTCAACGCAGAAGGTGCTTGTAGGCGCATTACCCCTGCAGGAAGACGGGACACCGCGGTGGCAGGCATTCGACAATCCGCCTGCCGCGCCGACTGGAGTCAATACCGATCAGGTGCTTACCCTCAGTATCTCTCCATTAAAATTCCCGGCCTGGACGCGGGGCAAAACTATCGCTGTCACTTCGCTGACGGTGATCGCCATCGCATGGGAACCGGGGAACTTTACACTTGTCCCGCAGGCTCCGCTGCCGGTTACTCCGCTAACCATGGCGCCGGTTGGCGGAACAACCGAACCGAACCTATGCGCGGCCACAATCACGATGCCAGCCAACACGCCTTTAGGCACATGGAGCTTTAAGCTTCAACAACAGGGCGCGGCCAACTTCCAGTCGCTGAATAAGAACCTGATCGGCGATGTTTTGCTGTTGGTTAATTATGGCGCCAGCTAAAACGCAGCCGGAACTGCCGCCGCTTGTTCAGCGGGTTGTAAAGCGTCTCGTCCGCGCCTTCAGGCCCGAACGCATCGTGCTTTTCGGTTCGTGGGCGAAGGGTACAACGCACGACCGCAGCGACATAGACGTCCTCGTGATAGCCGATCTCGCGGGCAATCCGGCACTCCATAAAAGACGCGCGCGCCAACTTGCCGGCGACAGCTTCCCGCCGATGGACTTCGTCTTTGCCACGCCCACAGAGGTTGCGGCGGCCGGCGCCGCCAAGTCGCTCTTTCTGCTTTCCATTCTTGGTACGGGAACTACGCTTTACGTACGATCACATGACGTCAATAATCGCTCGGACGATGTTCACCCGGTCGATCATGGTCACAGTAACTGAGCCTCAAAGTCCCGGCCCGGTGGCTGCTATGCCATTTGCGGGTCTCTAACGGCGGTTTCCTTTGACGAATAGGATGAGGATAAGATATGCGACCTGTTCAGAAACCTGCTCAACTTCCGCCGAGGTGTCGTCGAGAGCACTGCAGATTGAAGATTGCCACCGTGCAGGAACGGCTGGGCGACCCTACGGCGGCGGCTGAGACCTGGCGCAGTTGCCTGGCAATTGTCCAAAGGTGGGCCGATCTCGATCCTTCCAAGCGCTCCTTAGTGACATCTGTCCGGGAGAGGATCGCCTACTTTCTGGCATTTAGCGGCGAACCTGCGGGTGCTGAGCCCGCGATGCGGGAAGCTCTGGACGCCTACTTAGAGGCGTTTGGCCCCAACCCGAACGCGAATGCCCGGCGGTCGATCGCCAAATCGTATAAGCTCCTTGCCGAAATTCAGAAACGCACCGCATAGCAGTTCATTGGAACTACTAATACGTTGTTGATTGAAACTGCCATAGCGAAGGTATTACCGGAGGTCACTTGGCCCGCAAACTGACCCGGCAAGAAGCCATCCTGATGGGCGCCCAGCGCAAACGGTTCCGCGGCGGCCGCCCGCTCCAACCTTCCTTCGTGGCCGCCCTCGACGTCGCCGTTTCCTCCGCTGGTCCTCGCTGCTCCAGCGGTCCCTGTGCAGGCGGTCCCAAAGACACGCGTTCGAGCATCCGGCGACTGAATTTCCTCAATGAGAGCCACTTGGTCCACGGCGCTCGTAACCAACTCACGAATATCGCAAGGTGTAAGGCCCACATTCGTCCTTCCGCAGCAGTTAAAGACCTCGTCAAGTAGTTCCTTCCTATGGCGCCATGACATACTTCCTGCTGCGCGAACTCAGCGCGCCACAGCCAAGTGCGACGTATCGAAGCGTAATGGATGTGGTGGCGCTGAGGGTCGCCGAAGCCGTCTCCGATCAGACTCCCCAGGTGGTGGGACCCAACGCCGATCACCACGTCTTCGGCATTGTCTCGCCTCCCATCGTTCCCTATACGCTGGCGCAGCGGGATGGCAACGTTGTGCGTCTACCCTATTGCGGCACGGCTCACGGTATTGGCGAGGGCGCCCGTTACGCGGTTTACCCCCAACCACCACAGCCTTCGGCTTCCGTAGCCGCTTCGAATCGTTTATGCCGAGGTATCGATCGGCTATTCGAGCATCGAAGCCCTGGACGCAGTCCTTCCCGATTCTTTGTATCAGCGCCAGCCCCTGCCCTGGGAAGCTGGCTTCCTGGCGGGAAAGTGCTTCCTGTTGTGCCGTCGCCGAGGAGGCGCACGGACCTCGACACTTCCCGATTTCTACATCGGCGCCCACGCTGCCGTCGCGCGCCTGGCACTGCTCACGCGCGATCCCGCCCGCTATCGAAGCTATCTCCCAAGCGTCGAAATCCTGGCTCCTCCACCCCGGCGCAGGTGAAGTTTCAGGGCGCGAAGTCCCCTAATCCGAATGTGCTACCATCTTGTAGGACTGTGCTCCGGCCGTCCGCAGCTCGTCCTTCCTGATTCCAATCACCATTTTATAAATGAATTTACGTTCTCTTTTTAGTTTATTTTCGTCGGACCTTGCCATCGACTTAGGCACGGCCAATACGCTCGTTTACGCAAAAGGCAAAGGCATCGTAGTCAACGAACCTTCCATAGTCGCCATCAACAAAAATACCGGTGAGGTAGAAGCCGTCGGCAAGGAAGCGAAGGAAATGCTGGGCCGCACGCCCGGTAATATCGTCGCCATCAAGCCCATGAAGGACGGCGTAATCGCCGATTTCAAAGTGACCGAACGCATGCTGAATTATTTCATTCAGAAAGCGCACGGCCGCAAAATGCTTGTCCATCCCCGCATCGTCATCGGGGTCCCCAGCGAAATTACCCAAGTGGAAAAACGGGCCGTCATGGATTCGGCCTACCGCGCCAAAGCCAGCGAAGTTCACCTGGTGGAACAGGCCATGGTGGCCGCCATCGGCGCCGGATTGCCCATCACCGAACCCTCCGGCAACATGGTCGTCGATATCGGCGGCGGCACTACCGACGTCGCCGTCATTTCCCTGTCCGGTATCGTCTATTCGCGGTCCGTCCGCGTCGCCGGCAATGAGATGGACGACGCTGTCACCCAATACCTCAAACGCAAGTACAACCTGCTGATTGGCGAGCGCACCGCCGAGACCATCAAAATGGAAGTCGGATCGGCCTACCCGCTCGACAAGCCCCTCCATTTCGAGATCAAAGGCCGTAACCTGATTGAGGGCGTGCCGCGCACCATTACCATCGACGATACCGAGATTCGCGAGGCTCTTGGAGAGTGCGTCGCCACCATTGTGAACGCCATCCGCGTGGCGCTGGAACGGACACCCCCGGAGTTGAGCGCCGATATCAGCGATCGCGGCATCGTGCTCACCGGCGGAGGCGCGCTGCTGAAGAAT
>Ga0302325_10030287_pt1 | contig 11163 bp, 7 predicted proteins | sample Palsa_T0_2_FD_201948 | JGI IMG/M metagenome (GOLD analysis project Ga0302325, IMG submission 201948) | Peat permafrost microbial communities from Stordalen Mire near Abisko, Sweden - Palsa_T0_2 | ecosystem: Environmental > Terrestrial > Soil > Palsa > Peat permafrost | place: Sweden: Abisko...
GAAATCCTATCTTCCTGGTACGCCAGCCTCCGTTGCAGCTCGACTTTCGGTACGAGCGTCCCGTGGCCGGAAACGTAGGTATTGGAGTCCAGCGCGATCATTCCTTTGATGGAGTCCACGATTCCTTGCGGCGATGCGCCGTTGTTCATATGCATCAAGGGATCGTTCTGCTCGGCCAGGACAATGTCTCCCATGAAGACGATCTTTGACTCCGGAAGATAGAGAACCGTGTCCCCTCCCGTGTGGGCCGGAGCGAAGTGGTACAACTCCAGCCGAACGCCGTGCACGGTAAGCGATTCTCTCTTGTCGAAGGTCTTCGTAGGCAGGTAATCCGGATTGGCGGCTCCCGGGCCCCCGCGTGCAATAGACGCTTCCATGGCCATCTTGCAGTATTGCTGCGCGATGATGGCCACACCCTTCGGCAGAGCGGGCAGGCCGTTGATGTGGTCTCCATCGCTGTGCGACAGAATCACGGTGGTGATGGGCTTGTCGGTGATCTCGGCGACTCGGGCGAGCAGCGTTTTTTCGTCCTCAAGCGTGTTCTTGGTGTCGAAAAGAATCACACCGTCCCGGCCAATGATGACGCCGTTATTCGAGTTGTTGGAACTTGTCGGGCCGAAAATCCAATAAATCGAGTCGGTCAGCGGATGGACGATTTGCGGAAGCACTCTGAGCGATGCTGGAAGGCCCGGCGGCACCGGTGCCTGCGCGGGTGCTCCGGACTGGTCGCGAGCAGCATCCGGTGCGGCGAGCGTGGCTGCCGCCACCCAGGAAAAAAGAATTCCGGCAAGTGCCACGAACAAAGGCCGTCGCGTACGCATCACGGCAGTTCTCCTGTACGAGTCGAAAAGAGCCAGAGATTTCTCAGGTTATACCACAGACTCCGGGCGGCACCGCGGGTGGTTGAGTTGCTTCATGGCCCACTGGAAATCTGGCTGGAAACATGTGTTGACCCGTCCTGCGACTGTTTTATACGATCAAGTTCCCTTCCTAGAAAGCGACCGCGTGGCTACAGGGCTGCCCTTCTTCCGGCCCACGATTCTTTTCGTTGATACCTTGCCCGGCGATCCGAGCCGCCAAAAATGACGTTGAAACAGTTCGACAAAGTCAATTACGGGCAGCTCTATAGCAAGCCCGTGGAAAAGCGCGGTTCTCCGCGCTATTCGTTTATGGCTGGGGTGGAGGCAATCGACATTCAGGCAAATATTCGAATGATGGCCCGCGTCTCCGATATCAGCCGGTACGGCTGCTACATAGATACGATAAGTCCTTTTGCGAAAGACGCGTCCGTCACGCTGACGATTACAAGAGACGAGGAGTCATTTACCACCCAAGCCAACGTCGTTTATTCGAAGGTTGGCATGGGTATGGGGATGGCGTTCACCAAGACGGACCCCGACGAACTCGTGAAACTTGAACGATGGCTGACCGAGCTGAGCGGCGAAACATCGATCGCACGAGATATACAGAGCGTGGTCGTGCAACCGGCTATTTCGAAGGGCGCAGACGATGAATTACGGAATGTCGTCAGCGTGTTGATTGCCTTGTTGAACAACAAGAAGGTAGTAAGCGATTCGGAAGCAATGGCTTTGCTGCGCAAGCTATCCAAGTAACCAGCCCGATAGCCCAGCCGGCTATTTGGGCGTAGCCGCATCCGACATTTCGGCCTCGCGGTAGCCGAAGTAGCGGCGATCCTTGATGAGTTCAGCGATTTGCGGCGGCACCATCGTCTCCCACGAGGGATCGTTGTCCTTGATTCGACGCAATACATCCCGCGAGAAAATGTGCAGCACGTTTTCATCGAAATTATCGAGCTGTCTGATGCGCCCCCGGTCAACCAAGTGGCGGTACAGATTGTGAAGATCTCCCGCCATCTGCATGTTCTCGACAGTGCTCAACTGTCCGGTAACCGGATCTTTCAACGGATACACGTAAATCCTCAAGTCCTTGGTGAATAGTTTTCCAAAGGCTTCGAGGATGCCGCCTTCCAGCCCGGAGTAATACTCCTCTTTGAACAAATCCTGAATGCTCGCGACGCCCATGGTCACAGCGATGGGCTGAGAGGTATAGCGCGCCAGGTAGGCAGCCAAGCGGTAGTATTCGAAATAGTCTGAGATAAGCACCGTCTTGCCTACAGCGGCCAATACATCGGCACGCGCCAAGAAGTCGGTCAAATCGATCTTTCCGGCCGCCAGCAAGTTGCGCATGGTGATTTCCATGAGCTCGACGACCTCACCGCGATCGACTTGCAGTTCCGCGGCAAAGCGGTCCCGTGCGCTGTTGATCATGTCGATGTTCACCTTGGTAACGGGACGAAAACTCCCCCGCTCGACCAGGACAGGGTGCTTCCGCAGCACCTCGGAGGGTTGCAACACCTCGCCGGAAGGCCCGAACATGGCCGCGCCGCTGAGACCCAATTGCACGAGCTTGAGGCTCATCACGCGATTATCGACGTAGCGGAATTCGATGCCCGAGAACTCGATCATGTCGATTTCGATGCGCTGCGTGGAGAGGTTGTCGAGCAGCGATTCGACCAATGCGTCGGGTCTGTGATGCAGGAAAAACGCCCCGTAAAGCAGATTCACTCCCACAATGCCAAGGGCTTCTTGTTGAAGGTCGTTTTCCCGATCGAGCATTCGGACGTGAATAATAATCTGGCTGTCGTTGTCCCGTGGGTGGGCCTGAAACTTCACGCCCATCCATCCATGACACTCGTTGGTGCCCAAATAGTTGCGAGCCGCCACGGTATTGGCGAAGGCGAAGAAGGCAGTGCTATCCCGCCGCGCGGACTGCAGCCGCTCGAGGTTCAGGCTGTGTTCATGGTCGAGCATGCCTTGGAGCCGCTCGCGAGACACGTAGCGCTTGCAACGGCCGTAAATCGCGTCGCTGACGGCCATGTCGTAAGCGGACATGGATTTCGAAATCGTGCCGGCCGCGCCGCCCACCTTGAAAAACCAGCGCGCGACTTCCTGCCCAGCGCCAATTTCCGCAAAAGTGCCGTAGAAGAGAGGGTCGAGATTGATCTTGAGCGCTTTCTGGTTTGTGGTCAGTTTCGGAAGGTCGTCGCTCATATTTGCCCCAGTCGCGTGCCCGCCAGAGTGTTTAGGAACCGTCAAGTTGCTCGAATTAGTATATAGAAAAATTGGCCGCGAGCATTAACGCAATGCGAAAAACGCAACGAAACGCAGCGTTACATTCACTACTCAGCCGCTAACCGCAGGAATCGGCAACCTAGGGCGAAGTGGGCCCTGAGGGTTGCGGATGAGCCGCTGCCGGAGAACCGGCCGGCGCGGCAGGGGGTTGTTCCACCACAAGATAGGCGCGGCCGAAAGAAGACTGCTGCGTTCCGGCGGCTATCACTACTGCTTGAACCGTGTAGCGCCCGGTCGGAAGCTTGGCCAGCGGCAGCGCGATGCGAAAGGAAACGGCGCTATTCTTTGCGTCAATCTCGGCGGGAGGCAGCAGCGGAGTCGCGCTCACCTGGATGCCGTCTCGAAAAAAAAGAAGCCCCGCGCGAAGCGTGCCGGCATCAAAGGTTTCCCCCTGCTTCTCGGGCGCGTACGCCTGGAAGAATGTATACAAAGTCTGCTGCTGATTGAAGAAACGCGTGACGCTGGGAACGATTTTCTCGCCGTTAACTTCCAATGGAGAAACCGCCAGTTGCGCGCGAGCACCCTCGGCTCTGGTTTGTACATCCGAGGATTTCGCCACGGGCACAAGCTGGCTGGAAAGCAACATCGAACTGAGCGTCAGGCGCGCGAGCGGTCGCGCCGGAATCGATAGAGCCTGCTCGAACGTTCCCATCTTTCCGGATCCGTTCTCGCGGGCAACGAAACGCAGCTCGTAAGACCCGGGGGTGAGCACTACGCCACCCTGATATACCAGGTTGCTTTGGTTCACCTGCTGGAAGCGCTGCTCGTCCAGGTGCACGGTAATGGTATCGCGCAGATGAGCCACCACGCCACCGGACGGCACCGCCCGCACTTCGGCGGCAAAATCGAAAGACGCTTCTCTGCTGTCATGTTTCTTGGCCCAATCGAGAGCGCTCGAAGAAAGCTTCGCGGAGATGGGAACGTAGACTTGCTGGTTATTCAAACGGAAGAAGGCTGTCTCCACGGCAATAGGCAGCTCGGCACCGGAAATCTGGGCATGGAGAGCGTCGGTTAATTGCTGATCGCGATCTTCCTTCTGGAGATGCTGAAAATCGCGGGGAGCGTAGTAACCGTTTCGGAATCGCAGGTGGGCGCCCGGCGCCTTTACCGTCACGCGAATCGCGTGCCAACTTCCATCTCGCTTCACGCCGGCCAAGTCGTAGCCAACCAGGTAGTAGCCGCTGTTGTCCTTCTGAATTTGAGGAAACGCGTCGCTCAAATCACTAAGGTCGAAGAAGGCGCGTCCGCCAGTGTCGGTAGACAGCGTGGCCAGGGTATCGCGCGAGTCTTCACGCTGGTCAGTCTGATGAAACACGGACGCGCCGGTGAACATGGAGGTTCCGCTCGCGGCCACGGTAGTGGCATCACCGCCCGGAGGGGTGGCAAACAATCCGCGCGCGTCAATCGAGTAAATCGAAACATTAGCTCGATTCGCGGCGTCGGTCGCGGCGCGGAGCTCGGCGCGGTTTTCCTCGCCCGTCTGGGTAATGCCGCCCGTAAACTGCACCAGCGCCTTGCGTCCAGGAATGGCCGAGAGCACGTTGGCAAGCCCTTGAACCGCCGCCAGCTTCTGATCGGTGTTGAAGACGTTGAATTCCGTTTCGTCGGCCGTGAAGGCGTCGCCTGTATCTTGCTGTACGTCGTATTCACCATTTTGAGCCGCCGCATAGAGCTGATTGGCAATCTGCGAAGAAGCTCCAGGTAAAATCTGGGCCACGGCTTTTTCGAGCGTCGGCCGATCGTTGGTGAAATTGGCCAGCACGTTGAGACGCGTGGCAAACGACACGACAGCCACCATGTCGCCGGGCATTATCTGTTGCTTCAGAAATTTCTCCGCTGCGTCATGGGCGCGCTGAATATCATCCGTTTCCATGGAAGTCATATCGAAGAAAAAGACGATGAGTCTTCGATCGCGAACCTGCTCCGTAAGCGCCTCGGTGGCGCTCGGCGGCGCGTCCAGTGGGACGACGAGCGGGGCGACATTATCCGGCCCCGCGGCATCGACTTTTTCGATGTCGGCATACGAGAAATTCGAAATCTTCTGCCCCTTACCGTTGTCGGTGACTGTGAATTGCTCCTGGCGCAACCCTTTGATTGGTTTTCCCGAGTTGTCGGTAACTTCGACGTCGATGCGCACCGTTTCCGACTGCGTTCGCAATACCGCGGACGAAGAGGGTGGAGCAGGCGGCGCCTGCGGAGCGGCGGGCGCCGGAATACGAGTAGGCGCCGAGGCGGGAGCCCGCTGAGCGAACGTCGCAGCGGGGGGCATCGACAACAGCGCCGCGACAATGGCGCTGAATAGTCTTTGGCAAATTCTCATCGCCGCTTTATTCCTCATCTTCACTAAGATGCCTCTGATTGCCATGCCGCAGCCCGTGCCTCTATGTCTCTATGTCTAAAAGTTATAGCGCACCATAATGTCCATCGTGCGCATTGCACCGGCACTTGTTACGCGCCCGAAAAACGAGCCCGCTGGGCTGATCGCCCCACCGCCGGTGCTGGGAACGAGTGTGGTGCCGATACCGGTGAACGTCGGCGTGTTGGTGACATTTTGAACCTGCCAGCTCACGTTCAGCATATGCCGAAGCTCGGGGCCAAAACGGAACGTTTTGGAGAAATTCAAATTCCAATTGAAGGAGCACGGCCCTTCGATCGCGCCTCGCCGCTCATTGCCGTACGTGGGAATGCCGCCCACGGTGGGCGGAACGCTAAAGACCGACGTATTGTAGAAGGCCGTCGACGAACCCCCGCAGTCCCCTACGTTCGGATTGCCATTTTGTTCGGCGCGCAGAGAGAAATTCGCACCGGTGCCGTTGTCCGAGGCTGATCCGCCCAAGAGGGCCGTGAACGGAGTACCGGTATGCCAGGTGATGATGTCCTGAAGTCTCCAATCGCCGAATACCCGGGCCTTCCAACCGTGATTGGCCCATCGACTCCGTTGGCCAAACGGCAACTCATACATCGTCACGGCGCGGAATTGATGGCGCATGTCGAATGTCGAGAGCCCGTACTCCGCATGGATGTTGCCATCGATCTGCTCGACTGATCCGCCCGCGCCCCCAATCGAGCTCGCGTCATCAAGCGATTTCGAAAATGTGTAGATTCCCTGGAGCATCAGGCCGTGCGTGAAGCGATGCACGACCCGAACCTGCAAGGCGTTATAGATGGAATTGGCCCCGGATTGGTCGAAGGTATATCCGCCTGCCTCCGGATCGATTCGATTCTGTTGAATTTCGTCCTGCGGAGTGCCAAGCGGAGCGCGGTTGGGAGCTCGCAAGACATCGAGATCGGTGCCTTTTGTCCCGGTATAGGTCAGATCCAGAATCCAGTTCGGCGAAAAAGATGTTTCCGTCCCCAGGGTCCAAATTTGCGCGTAAGGATTTTTGTAAAAAGGAGATACAGCCTTGGTGTTAGGTATGGGCAGAGTGCTGGTCGCGGACCCGGAGGTAGGAAATCCATTCTGGAGCGTGAGCGGAACGGCCGACGTGGTGACGAGCGATTGCGAAGTCTGCCAGGGGTTCTGGTAGGCCAACTCCTGGGCCAGCGAGTTGTAAATCGACTCGTTGTAAAAAATGGAATAACCCCCGCGCACAACGGTCTTAAGCTTGATCTTCGGTCGCCAGGCAAACCCGAGCCGCGGCTCCCAATTGCCGTAGTTGCCGTGTACCAAAGCGCGTGGGAATCCAGCTTCTCCGGGCGTCACTAAAGTGACCTGCAACGTCTCGGGGTTCAGGTCCAGAGTGGCCAGATGATTGTTGATTTCGATGGGAGGAGTCGCTGCGTCATAGCGTACTCCGTATTGGATCGAAAACGTTTTTCGGATTCGGAAATCGTCTTGCGCGTAGAGGCCGAAACCCCAGCCTCGCAGATAGACATTCGGCAGGCCGAACTGTTCGCTCGTGTTGTAAGGCAAGCCGATCAAAAAATCGGCGAAGTCACTCCCTGTGCCCGGCACGGGACTTCCACTGGTGCTGAGTTCACTTGTCAGCAGTCCAGTAAAGGCGAATTGGCCGCGCGGATTCGGACTGGTATCGGTATTCACCTCCATCCTGCGGACCTCTCCGCCAAAGCGCATGGCGTGCTTGCCATGAGTCCAGGTGAAACTTTCGGTGCCCCGTGTGGTTTGATTGCGGGTGAGCGACGGAATCGGGTCGTTCAAGCCTGAAAAATTCGAAAAGCCGATTTGCGGGATACCAAAGTCGATTGGCACCGCGGAAACTCCGGTGATTCCCAAGTTCGCCGCGATATCCGACGTAAATGAGTTGTCGCTAAGGAGCTTCGAACGGTTGCGGCTCCAAATCAGATGAGTGTCTTCAACCAGATGTGGCGACCAGTTGTGCGACAACCCGATATTTACACTCTGGCCTAGCGTGGACTGCTTTCCTCCGATGCCCGGGAAATTGCTCAGTAGGCTCGCGCGGACCGAGTTCACATTGTAGGCGACGTTTAGATTGAACTTGGAATTGATGGTATGCAGGATGTGGACATTCACGATATCGCTGTCCGACGGAGTCGTCGCCTGCAGCAGAAAGTTTTGCACCGTCCCCGGTTGGTTCGGTTTGGGAATAAATCCGAGTAGGCCCTGCGCGGCGCTATTAATCGGCACCTGTTGCGCATTGCCACTGGCGCAATTCGCATCTGCCACGGTCGGAAAGGGCACAGCCGGCGAACTGAACGGTTGAAATAGAGTGGGAGAACTGGCGTTCGTGAGGCAAAAGAGACCATTGCGCTGGTCGAGAGTGGGAACCGTTGAAAACGAATTCACGGCAACTCTCTGCACCTCATGCTGGTAATTCACGAAGAAATAGGTCTTATCGCTCCCGTCGTAGATATGAGGAATCTTCAACGGGCCACCGACGTTCCCTCCAAACTGTTCATCGTAAGTAGGGATTTGCGGATACTGCGCGCCTGTGATCGAGTACGGTTTGGCATTGAGGACAGAGTCTGTGTAGCGATCGTAGAGACTGAATCGAACCCGATTGACTTGCTGCCGCGCGAGTCGTCCACCGCCGCCCGGCCCTCCACGCCCACCGCCTCCTCCGCGCCCGCCAGCGAAGCCACCAGGTCCCCCTCGGCCGGGTCCGGGGCCACCGCCGGGTATGCCACCGCCCCCAGGGCCTCCTATCCCGCCCGTACCTGCGCCTGGAGGTTGTCCGGAGTCGGCCAACTCGCCACCGATTCCTCCAGTACCGCCAAATCCCGGGCCTCCAAAGCCGTCAGGGCCGCCGGGATTATTCAAAGTCAATCCCTGGCCAACGGTACCCTGCAGCAGGAAGGAGTCGGAAGACGCACCCGCACCGGCTGCTCCGGCACCGGGGATGGCCGCTCCATTTGCCTGTTCGCTCGCGGAATCGTCGGTCGTGACATCCGTCTGCTGGAATCCGCCGCCCGCCAGGCCTTCGGTAACCGCATTCTGAAGTCCTGGGGGGAGCTGCTGCTCCCGGCCGCGCCTGCCTGGGCCCCCGGGCTGCCCTTGGCCAGGACCGTTCGGGCCGGCTGCCGATCGCGCGCCTGACTGGCCGCGAGGACGATTCGGCGAAGTCGATCCCGGCGTCGCAGAGAGATCGGCGAGCGTAGCTACACGCAGAACCAAATCAAAGCGAGGCTCGGGCAGACTCGCAATTTCCAACTCCACGGTTGCGGACTGGAATCCCAACTGAGTTGCTTCGACTTTATAGTGACCGGGAGGAAGCGAAGGAAACTCAAATTTCCCGGATTGGTCGCTCCAGCTAATCCAAACCTTTTGAGTATCTTCGTTCGTCAAGCGCAAGGTAGCGCCGGGCACAGGGGCGCCGTCAACGGTGCGAATTTCCCCGGTAGCTTTCAACGTGGCGACATTCGCCGCGCTCTGCGGGCGCGCTCGAATTGCCGTCCAGGGCAAAGCGCACAGCGCGGCGCAAAGAACCGCGACCTTCCACAGTACGGCGCGTCCCTCCGCACGTTTCCTCGAATTTCGAGACACGGGAAACTTTGATGCCATGCGACTCCCTGAGGTTACGCCCCGGTTTGAAGATGAATCCTCGGCGCGATTTACGTACCTTATTCATGCGAGCCGGGAATTTGCACCTCTCCGCCCTCGCTGCTGAGAGTTCCGCTCACGGCAACTCATAGTTCCAAAACTCAACAGGGGTTACGCCTGAACGGATTGGGAGAACGGCAAGCTTACCAAGGGCACGGCGTTTCCGATGGCTCGCGGCTACGGTAGGAGCACTTCCACATCGTCACCCGTCACACGAGCAGGAAACGTCCGTAAGTCTTTGCACGGCGGGGCCGCTGCTACCTTGCCGTCGCGCACGCCGAACTTCCCCTGGTGATAAGGGCATACGACCACCGCGCCTTCGAAAGTTCCGTCGGTGAGCAGGGCAAACTCGTGAGTACAAATGTTGTCCGTGGCAAAAAACTTACCGTCGACGTTGTACACCGCCAATTCTGTTTCGCCGACCGATACGCCAGCCATTTCGCCCTTGCTCACGGCGCTGGCTTTCATTACTTTTTGCCACTTCCCTGCCGGCCGATTCTCCGCATCCGACATTCGTTTCGCTCCTTTTCACTGTTTATGCGGGCAATCCACCCGATCTTCCCTAGGCGATTGCCAGCGGGATAGCCTTTTTCCACTTGCCCTGGGATTTTAGGATCAGCTCCACCACTTCGCGGATGGCTCCTTGCCCGCCTCCGATCGTCGTGATGTAGTGGGCCGCGCGCTTTACTTCGGGCATGGCGTCGGCCACGGCTACCGCCAGTCCAGCGCGCTCGAGCAGGGGCAAGTCCGGCAGGTCGTCGCCCACGTAAGCCACTTCTTCGTCGGTCACGCCGGCGCGCGTCAAAATCGCCTTATAAGCTTCGAGTTTTTTCGGCTGTCCCTGCACCACAAATTCCATGGAGCCTTCGCGCGCGCGCCGGGCCGTCGCCGGTGAATCGCGCCCGGTGATCAAACCGGTGCGAATCCCCATGATGGAAGCGAGCTTCACGCCCGCGCCGTCATGAGCGTTGAATACTTTCAGCTCTCCCACACTCCCGTCGGGGAACGCTTGCAGGCAAACGACGCGAGGCGTCATGGTGCCGTCGACATCCATCAACAAGACTCGGATTTTCTTGGCGCGCCGCATCACGGGCGCGGGAAACTTGACTTCTTTGATCTTGGGCATGGGTAGTGGTTTTTAGAATAGTTGCAGCGTCCACAAATCATGGATGTGGACGATGCCTTCCAGCCGTCCCGCAGCGTCGACTACAAGCACGGACGTGATTTTCTTCTCTTCCATGATTCGCAGCGCCACGGCGGCAAGCTCGGTACGCGGCAGCGTCACGGGATTTTTTGTCATGCAGTCGCGCGCCGTCAGCTCCAGCACATTTTCCTTGCGCTTTTGCATCACCCGGCGCAGATCTCCGTCGGTAATAATCCCCAAAAGCGTGCCGTCCGGTTCGGTCACCGCCGCGAGGCCAAGGCCCTTGCGGCTCATCTCGTAGATCACATCCGGCATCTTCGCGGCCGGAGGCACGCGCGGCGCGTCATCACCGGCATGCATCAGCGTCTCGACGCGCCGCAATTTTTTCCCGAGCCGCCCGCCCGGATGCAACGCCGCAAAATCGTCAGGCTGAAATCCGCGCCGCTCCAGCAGCGCGATGGCCAGCGCATCGCCCATCGCGAGGGCTGCGGCAGTGGAAGCCGTCGGCGCCAGATTCAGCGGACATGCTTCCTCTTTCACGGCGATGTCCAACACCACATCGCTCGCCGCCGCCAGCGTCGAGCGTGGCTCGGCCGTTAGCGTCACAAGTTGCGCGCCTAACCGCTTCACCGCCTCCACTACCTCGATCAACTCTTCCGTTTCGCCGCTCGAGGAAATCGCCAGCAGCACGTCCGCGTCGGTCAGCATCCCTAGGTCGCCGTGCAACGCATCACCAGCGTGCAGAAAAAATGAGGGCGTTCCGGTACTGGAAAACGTCGCAGCCACTTTTCGCCCGATCAGGCCGGATTTTCCCAAACCTGTGACCGCGATCCGTCCCTTGCATGCAT
>Ga0302325_10030291_pt1 | contig 11162 bp, 12 predicted proteins | sample Palsa_T0_2_FD_201948 | JGI IMG/M metagenome (GOLD analysis project Ga0302325, IMG submission 201948) | Peat permafrost microbial communities from Stordalen Mire near Abisko, Sweden - Palsa_T0_2 | ecosystem: Environmental > Terrestrial > Soil > Palsa > Peat permafrost | place: Sweden: Abisko...
TGGGCTGCCAGCGCGCGTGCAATCGCCACGGCGCGCTTATAGCCGGTGGAAAGATCGGCTGGATAGGAATTCTTGGCTGCGGCGATATCCACCATTCCGAGCAGCCCATCCACCACATCCTGCTTATTTTGCCGGTCATAATCCTCGCGTAACTCAAGCGAGAACAGCACGTTTTCAGCCACAGTCAAAGAATCGAACAAGGCGCCCGACTGAAAAACCATAGTTACCTTGCGGCGGACGCGGCGCAGTTCGTCTTCCGACATGCCGGTGATATCCTCGTGTGCCACGATGATTTGGCCGCTATCGGGCTTGAGAAAGCCCATAATATGGCTCAGAGTCACCGATTTGCCCACGCCGCTGCGGCCGATGATGGCCACGGTTTCGCCCGGATCCACATTAAAATTCGAATCGACCAAAACCGGCCGGTCGAACGTCTTACAGACATGCCGGAACTCGATGTAGTGCGGAAACGGATCATCCGGCAGCATGGCTGGCCCATTCTTCCGGAGTGTTGATATTTTGAAACAGCGACGTTTCAGCCACCGGCACGCGCAAGGCGTGGACAGTTTCGAGAGCGGCCGTTATCTTGCGAACGCCGGCGGCGAATGCCGCCTCGAACGGTTGGAGGCACCGCCGGTGATAGAACGCGCAGAGAGGCTCGGGGCGCCCCCCGGCGCTCAGCGGCAGCAGCGCATCCGCTTCGGATCGAGTGGCGGCGAGGAGCAATTGGCGAAGCGTCTCCGGATCGAGCCGGGGCATATCGCAGGCAGCGATCAGGTTCCAATCGGCCGTGGAATGCCGCAGTGCGGTGAGAATGCCGCCCAACGGACCTTGGCCCGGGTAGAGATCGGGAATCGCCCCGTAACCGAGAGCGCCATAACGCGCCGGATCGCCGATAAAGGTGGCGTTTCCAATAACCTCGGTGACCACGCGCGCCACCCATTGGCACAAGGCGCCGCCTTCAAAAGGCAGCAGGGCTTTATCGCTTCCCATCCGGGAACTGCGGCCCCCTACCAGGACGTATCCCGCATGGCTCACAGCAAAATGATAACATTGAGTTTCCGCGTCCGGCTTTGCCGTTCACCGCGGAGGCGCGAAGATGCGGAGGCAGCGTGGAGCGAAAATGCATAATTCCCGCAATGCTGGTACGCCGCCTTCTCTGTGCCTCCGCGTTGAATCGCCGATCACAAGAAGGTCAAACATTTTGATGCAATCTTGTTTTAAACTGGTATGCTATATGGGAGTTGTGGCGGTTGCCCTTTGGGGAGCGCCGCCGGACGAAACGCAGCGCGCCAAGACCGTGGTTCGGGTGGATGCGCGCACGGGGAAACTGGTAAGGACGATGGTTTCGAATGTCCATCCCACTGCCGGAAAGCCGGCGCCGCAGGCTATTGACGCAGCCGTCCGGCAGATCGCGTCCGAGCAATCCTTACCGCCGGAACTGCTGCATTCCGTAATTCAAGTGGAAAGTAATTACAACTCCGGCGCCGTTTCGCCCAAAGGTGCGCAGGGGTTGATGCAGTTGATACCCGAGACCGCGCGGCGGTTTGGCGTGGTGGATTCGTTCGACCCGGTGGAGAATATTCAAGGCGGCGCGAAATATCTGAAGTACCTGCTCGATCTGTACCAAGGGGATTACCCGCGGGCTCTGGCGGCTTACAACGCGGGCGAGAAAGCCGTGGCGAAGTACGGCGGCGTGCCGCCTTACCCCGAAACGCAAAATTATGTGGCCCAGGTAAAGAAGCGCTTGGATGCCGCCAGGCCGCCGGCGAAGGCCAAGCCCCAGGTGAAATCGGTAGAAACCGCGTCCGGCGAGCCGCGTCATATCTTAGAGGTAGTAGACGCGGACGGCGCGGTGCGGTACGTTACCCGATAGGTTGCTATGAAGCCTTTGGCAGTCGCGGTTACGTCGATGCGCAGGGCATGGCCCCGCGCTACTGCGGCATTTTTGCTCGCGGTTACGGCGCTTTGGGCGCAAACCGGAAATCCCGGGTTGCACAGCGTCACGGCGATTCGCCATTGGAGTCTGGGCAACGTAACCCGCGTGGCTGTGGAAGTTTCCGGGGCGTTCGAATACCACAGCGACCGGCTTGAGAATCCCGACAGGGTTTATTACGATATTCTCAATTCGCGCCCGAAATTCGATAACAAGCGCCTCTTTACGGAAGATATCAACGACCCGTTCGTCAAGCGCATTCGCGTAGCCGAAACCACTCCCGGCGTAACCCGCGTCGTGCTCGATTTAAATGCGGCGGTGAAGGCGGAAGTTTCGGTTCTTTCGAGCCCGGACCGCTTAATTATCGAGTTGCGCAGCAGCGCGCCGATAACCGTTCCCGACCTCGTCCCACCGCCGGTTCCTGCTGTGGCCGCCCCGGCCCCGCCTGCTCCGATCCCGGCTGCTCCCGTTGAAGCTGCACCCGCCGCGGTCGTCCTCCCTCCTGCTATGGCTCCTGCCAGTGCAGTTGCTTCACCTGCGGCCGATTCCACAACGGCTGCTCCCCCTGCGAGCGCTCCCCCTGAAAAGCCTGTGGCCGACGAGGTGCACAGTCCGAGGGCCCGCGCCGCTGAGCCGGCGGAAGTCGCGACGGCCGCGCACCACACTGCGGCCGGCAGCACTTCCCTGGTGCGGGCGCTGGGGCTGAAAGTGCAGCGCGTGGTCATCGACCCGGGTCATGGCGGCCACGATGAGGGAACGCAGGGGCCGAAAGGCTTGGTCGAGAAGGATCTGGTGCTGGACGTCGCCCTGCGCGTGGGCAAATTGATCCAAGACCGCATGGGCGCCGAAGTGATCTACACCCGGTCCGACGATACTTTCATTCCGCTGGAGGGCCGCACCGCTCTTGCCAACGAAAAGAAAGCCGATCTGTTCCTCTCCATTCACGCCAACTCTTCGCCCTTTCAGCATGTGACCGGGGTGGAAACCTATTACCTGAATTTCACCGATTCCAAAGACGCGCTGGACGTGGCGTCGCGTGAAAATGCCAGTTCGCAGAAATCCATTTTCGAATTGCGCGACATTATCCAGCAAATCTCGGCGCACGACAAGGCCGAAGAATCGCGCGATTTCGCCAGCCGCCTCCAAACGGCGCTGTTTGCGTTTTCGTCGAGGACCTTTCCCACGGAAAAAAATCGCGGCGTGAGGAAAGCCCCGTTCGTGGTGCTGATCGGCGCGAACATGCCGTCGGTGCTGGCGGAGATCGGGTTCCTGAGTAATCCCCGCGAAGAAGCGCTGCTCAAGAAGCCCGAGTACAAGCAGAAACTGGCCGAGGCGCTATTCCACGGCCTTTCCAAATACGCCGAAGGCTTGAGCCATTTTCAAGTGGCCGAGAATTAAGTCCGCGTGCGCGTTCTGGCGTTCCGCCACGTTCCCTTTGAAGGCCTTGGGTTGATCGAGCCGGCGCTGCGATCGCGCGGCATCCCGTTCGACTATGCCGATCTCTATGCCGCCGGCGCAGAACTGCCCCGGGTGGATGACTATGCGGGCTTGATCTTTCTTGGCGGCCCCATGTCGGCCAACGACCCATTACCTTACTTGAAGACAGAGATGCGCGCGATGGAACGCGCCATCGGGGCAGGGAAGCCGGTGTTGGGAGTGTGCCTGGGCGCGCAGTTGATGGCCAGGACGCTCGGGGCGCCGGTCTATCGCAATATCGCGCCGGAGATCGGATGGTTTGATATCCGCCTCACGCCGGCCGCGGCTAGCGATCCGGTATTCGCCAGACTCAACTCCGTGGAGAAAGTCTTTCACTGGCACAGTGACACCTTCGACTTGCCCGCGGGCGCGGAGTTGCTGGCCCATTCCGAGCGAACCGGGCGGCAAGCCTTTCGCTATGGACCAGCGGTCTACGGGTTGCAATTTCACTTGGAAGTTACCCCCCGGATGATTGTTAGCTGGTATCGGGAAGCTCAGGCTTGCGGCGAGGCTTGTGGAGAGGGCGCGCCGCATCCATGGACGAACCGGCGGCGATTGAATCACATAGCCCGGCAAGTATTCGGGCAGTGGTGTGATTTGCTGGCGCCGCGCCCTTGATTGCCAAGGCACCCTCATTTCGGTTGGCGCACCTACCTATTTGGGGGTATTGCGTGGGGGCATGGCTCCCCGCACACTGGAAGTACATTGGGCTCCGCATGTTTGTCTGTTATGTCTCCATCTTCCAGATCCGCGGCGATCGTGATTGTGGAGGACCCGTTTATCCGCCGATTTGTCCGCACCATTCTAGGCCGTTCCGGCCATAACGTCATGGAGTCGGATGAGAAGGATGCGTTGAAACTCGCCGCCGAAGGCCCGGGCCGGGTGATGCTCTTGATCACCAATAAGCCGGCTGTCTTCGAGCGCCTGGACCGGGCGGTTCCCATTCTCTATCTAGCCGCCATCCCCGATTGGGATCTGGCTTCGCGCTTCACCAATATGCGCGTACTGCAGAAGCCGTTTCATGCGCATGAGCTTTTGGAAGCCGTGACCGCGGTGACCGCAGCCGTCGTAGAATAACCGAATGGGTTTTTATCTCTGGCTCGACCGCGAGGTGGCATGGGCGCAGGGAACCTACGAATACCGGCCGATGGGCGTAGCGGTGGTGGCGGCGTCAGATCTATTCACGCGCCGCGATTTCGATTCCCGAAGGAAAGTCAGCGTGCCGCCAACGGCGCGGTATCTAGGCCAGTTCGCCTCATTGGGCCAGGTGAACGGCGTGCTGCAGAAGTTGCGCCCTGGTAGCGCCGGCGGGCCTGCCGCCGGTGTTCTTTCGCGCTCCGGGCATCGTCGGCGTTAACGGCTTTCCTCAATCCAGATCGATATCGCGCAGGAGCGGCGTATCGTCGGGATTTTCTTTCACGCGCTTGAATAACTCGTCGAACTTCTTCTCGAGCACCTTGCCATGCGACTTCTCGGCCTCGAAATTCTTGCGGAACACCTCATCGCGGCGCGCGCCTTCGCCCTTGAGCTTGGCGACCTCGGCGGCCAGGTCATCGATGGGAAGCGGCTTCTTCGGGACGGTGTGCGCGATCACCGCGCGCGTTTCCGGATCGACGGTGAGAATAGCGTCGCAACAGGGGCACTCTACTTCAAACATGGAACCATAGTAGCGCGGGCGGTGTAGGCTTGTGGCGCACGCACTCATGCGTGCCGCGTCGCCACTCCTGGCGACGCTTGCTTGCGGCATGGGGTCACCAACGCAAGCACGAGTGCTAAGCACGAGTGCTCACGCCACACAGCATTTACCCTGATCAAACTTTGAATGCGCGATAAGATTTCGCAAGGTGCTATGTTTGATCGGGAGCTACATGGACAACCGATTCTTCGAGCGGCCGATTCTCAATTCCCCGTACGAATACCCGGCCCGTTACTGGGAGCTCGACAAACTTGGCCAGCCAACGCAGCAGATCGTCGAGACCCGGCGCAAAGCCGAGTTCATCACTCCCATTCCCAAACCCCGCAAACGCAAGGCAGCGGCTGCGCAGCAACAGATAGTTTTCGACGATGCCGGGAAGCGCTCCGAGAAGCGCGCCGCCATTTTCATCGGCCCCGAGTTCGGCACCGTCTCCCGCCCCGATCTGGTCGAAGCTGCCCGCGAGGCCGGCGACGCCGGTTTCGATGTCCTGATCGCCTGCGCCTTCAACTACGACGCCCGCTCGGCAGAGTTCGACAAACTCGGCCGCATCCCCGTGCTGAAGGCCCGCATGAATGCCGACCTCCACATGGCCGACGATCTGAAGAATACCGGCAAGGGCAACCTGTTCGTGATCTTCGGCGAGCCGGATATCGACATACAGCCCGCCGCCAATGGGCAAATCCAAGTCAAGATCAACGGCGTGGACGTGTCCATTCCAACACCGGCGAGGTCCTCAGCCACGGCGCCGACGGCATCGCCTGCTGGTTCATCGACACCGACTACAACGAGGAGAGCTTCTTCGTCCGCCACGCCTATTTCCTGGGCGCGAACGACCCATACAAAGCGCTCAAGACCACGCTGAAGGCCGAGATCAATGAAGAAGCCTGGAGCACGCTCAACAGCGACACGTCTCGTCCGTTTGAAAAACCGAAGAATAGACGCATCGCCGTCAAGGTGATCAACCATCTGGGCGACGAAGTAATGAAGGTCTTTCGGGTGGAGTAATGGGAATACCCGGAGCCGACGTGAAGGGGGCTGCGGAGTCGCAACAAACTTCGGAATGGGTTCCGGCTGCCTTTCGTGCCGGCGGTCGAACCCAAGGCTTCTCGCTAATGAATCGTGCAGGCCCTATCATGGCTTCAGTGCCAAACGAAAACGTACCGGAGCAGGATTCCTACCGCGCCCTTCTGGGAGAGATCAAGGAGCGCATTCGCTCCGCTCAATACGTGGCATTGCGCGCGGTCAATCTGGAACTGCTGTCACTCTATTGGGATATCGGGCGACTCATCGATCAACGCCAGCGGGGCGAGACTTGGGGGCGTGCGGTCGTTGAGAATCTCGCCGCGGATCTCCGCGCCGAATTTCCAGGCATCGGCGGGTTTTCCGCGGCTAACCTATGGCGGATAAAGCAGTTCCACGAAGCATATTCCAAGGACGAAAAACTCGCACCATTGGTGCGAGAAATTAGCTGGACCAAGAATCTGGTGATCTTGGAGCGTTGCAAGGATTCTGCCCAGCGCCAGTTCTATCTTGAGCGGACCAAGCAATTCGGATGGACGAAGAACGTTCTGATCCACCAAATTGAAAACAAAACCTACGAGAAAACGCTATTCAATCAGACGAACTTCGATACGGCGCTTCCAGAGGAGATTCGCAATCAAGCGAGCTTGCCGTCAAAGACGAATACACGTTCGATTTTTTGGAGCTTGCCGACTAGCACAGCGAACGCCAACTGGAACAAGCGATTCTCGCCAGGGTGGAACCGTTCCTCTTAGAGATGGGCGGCATGTTTTCCTTCGTCGGAAGCCAGTACCGCCTGGATGTCGGCGGCAAAGAATATTTCATTGACATCCTACTCTTCCACCGGCGGCTGCGGCTGCTCGTTGCCGTGGACTTGAAGATTGGCGAATTCCAGCCAGAGCATATAGGGAAAATGCAGTTCTATCTGGCTGTCCTCGACGACACTGTTCGTCTGGAGAGTGAGAATCCATCGATCGGAATTCTCATCTGCAAATCGAAGGACAGGACGATAGTTGAGTATGCACTCAGGGAATCCTCGAAGCCAATCGGCGTCGCAACCTACAGTATCGTTACATCGGTTCCGGACGAACTCCCAAACGATCTTCCCGCTCCTGAACAGATAGTCAAGCTGTTGAGCGATTCAAGAATGGGCTAACGTTAAGGTTTCTACTGTCTGGATGCCCCTGGACACATTTCTGGCGGAACTGCCATTAGCGTGGAACAATGAAGAGGCCCGCAAAATCGAAGATCACTTTCGTGCGGTCGCTGCTCACGCCGAGGAGTTTGCCGAACAGGTTAGGAGGAAGCTCGCATGAAAATTCCATACAGTTTCAGCATCTTACGTTACGTGCACGATCCGGTCACGCAGGAGTTCGTCAACATCGGCGTCGCCGTTTATTCCCGCGAGGCCGGATTCCTGAGGGCGATTTGCGACACACACTACGCGCGCATCACCAAAATGTTCGCAAAGATCGACGGTAACCGGTTCCGGCAGATAACCCGCTACATTCAGGAGCAAATCGCCGCTATCGGCGCAGGCTTACCGACCGAACTCCCGTTTGATCCGGGAAGGGAAATCGAACATCTGCTGGAATGGGTGCTCCCAGCCGACGATAGTTCCATTCAGTGTTCCCGCGCCGGCGTCGGGCTGTCTCACAACTTGGAGAAGACCGTAGAAGAATTGTTTGAGCGCTATGTGAGCCGGTACTCCGTGCCCACCGACTCTATTCGACGGGACGACGAGGACGTTTGGCGAAGCACGTTCCGCGAGCCGCTCGAACGCAGGCATGTTACCGCGCTTCTCACTCCCAAGCGAATTGTTGCCACGAATTATGAATACGACTTTCAGCGGGCGTGGAAAAACAATATTTGGCACGTATGCGAACCGGTTTCCTTCGACCTGATGGACGGCGGCTCAATTCTGGAGAAGCCCAACCGATGGGTGGGCAGGGCTACCAGTCTGCAAGACAGCGCGGAACAGTTCAAAATGCACCTCCTTCTCGGCGAGCCGGAGGACAGCCGGCTTCAGGCCACCTTTGTAAAGGCGCAGAACATCCTTACAAAGATGCCTGTCAAAGCGGAATTCATTCGCGAGAACGAAGCAGAGGACTTCGCGGAAGAGTTTGCGAGAGAAGTGCGGCAGCACGAAAGATCTCTTTAGGATGGAATTTCGCATCGCCGACACATTCACCGACAGCCTGGCCAAACTCACCGGCGATGAGCAAAAGGCCATAAAGACCGCTGCATTCGATCTCCAATTAAACCCTGCTCACCCCAGCCTGCAATTCCACAAGCTCGATAAGGCCAAAGACCGCCGGTTCTGGTCGATCCGCGTGAGCAGCGATGTCCGGCTGATTGTGCATCGAACCGAATCCAGTATGCTGCTGTGTTTCGTAGGACATCACGATAACGCCTATCATTGGGGCGAGCGCCGGAAGCTAGAAACCCACCCCAAGACCGGCGCCGCGCAATTCGTAGAAATACGCGAGACCGTTCGCGAGATTCCAGCCCCCAATAGCGCCGGCCCATGGCCTGCCAAGATTGCGCCTAAGCCACTCCTATTCGCCAATATTCCCGACGACGAACTGCTAGGCTACGGCGTCCCCGCCGAATGGCTCGCCGACGTACGCCGTGCCAATGAAGATACGCTGCTCGAACTTGCCGATCACCTCCCGGCCGAGGCCGCTGAAGCGCTGCTCGATCTAGCCACGGGCGCTTCTCCGAAGGTCGCCGCGCCGGTCGCCGCTGGAACCGATCCGTTCGCGCACCCCGACGCCCAACGGCGCTTCCGCGTGATGGCAAACGTCGAGGAACTCGAGCGCGCGTTCGACTACCCCTGGGACAAGTGGACGATCTTTCTTCACCCAGCCCAGCGCGTGTTGGTCGATCGCGATTACGCTGGCCCGGCGCGCGTGGCGGGCTCGGCAGGCACCGGCAAAACTATCGTCGCACTGCATCGCGCAGCCTTCCTGGCTCGGGCGAATCCGGACGCAAGGGTGCTGCTGACGACGTTTTCCGACGCGCTTGCGAATGCGCTCAGGTCGCAACTTCGCCGGCTCATCGGCAGTGAACCGCTGCTCGGCGAGAGGCTGGAAGTTCACTCCATGAATGCGATTGGCGTTCGGTTGTATGAGGCGAATTTCGGCCGCCCGAAGCTCGCATCCCGTGAGGCGGTACGGGACCTCCTGGCGGAATCCGCCCGCGCCGTGGAAGGGCATAAATTCTCCTTGCCGTTCTTGTTGACGGAATGGGAGCAGGTGGTCGATGCGTGGCAGTTGGAATCCTGGGAATCCTATCGCGACGTAGTGAGGCTGGGGCGCAGGACGCGGTTGAATGAAGCGCAGAGAATTGTACTCTGGTCGATGTTCGAGCGCATTCGGGCGGCGCTCAAGGCGCGCGGCTTGGTTACTTACTCGGAGGTGTTCAGCCGGGTGGCGTCGAAGCTTCGAGAGAGTGCGCACTCGCCGTTTGAGTTTGTCGTGGTGGATGAGGCACAGGATGTCAGCGTCCCGCAGTTGCGATTTCTCACGGCCCTCGGCGGCGGGCGCCCGAATAGCCTGTTCTTCGCCGGCGACCTGGGCCAACGAATTTTTCAGCAGCCGTTTTCCTGGAAAGCGCTCGGCGTCGATGTCCGCGGACGTTCGTCCACGCTGCGAATCAATTACCGGACCTCGCACCAAATCAGAACGCAGGCCGACCGGTTGCTGGGGCCTGAAGTCTCCGACGTAGATGGCAACAAAGAAAATCGCAAGGGCACGATCTCAACTTTCAACGGCCCGCCGCCGGAGATTATGGTTCTCGATACTCCTAAGGATGAAATCGACGCCGTCAGCCGATGGCTTGTCCAGCGCACCAAGGCGGGAGTCGTACCTCACGAGATTGGCGTCTTCGTTCGCTCCGAGGCCGAACTCGACCGCGCTCGCAAGGCCGTTGAGGATGCGAAGATCCCCTATAAAGTCCTCGACAACCACGTGGAAACCACCACTGGCCGGGCTTCGATCAGCACCATGCATCTTGCCAAGGGCCTGGAATTTCGCACCGTGGTAGTGATGGCTTGCGACGACGAAGTGATCCCGCAGCAGCAGCGAATCGAAGCGGTAGCAGACGACTCGGATCTGGAAGAAGTTTACAACACGGAACGGCATTTGCTTTACGTCGCCTGCACGCGGGCGCGGGACCACTTGCTGGTCACGGGCGTCGATCCGGCGTCTGAATTCTTGGATGACCTGCGGAAGTGAAAACTAGCAGGCAATCAGCGGTAGCTATTGATTCGATTGACTTTAGCTCTCATCGTGTGCCTGGGCAGAAAGCCGGTGCGCTGGCTGGACAACTCCCGATCACAGCCCATATCTCCATGAAAACACTATGCAAATAGCCAATCCGCTTTTTCCCGTCCTGTATACTTAAATTGGGGCTGTCTTTACACCGGAGTCATTCGCAGCTGGCAACGGACCTGGCCCACCCCTGTTACGCAAAACGAACCCAATCCCATAAACGGACAGTAGCGCCAACAGCTCTTTTCGAATCAGCCGCTTGCCGCACCTAGATCCTTGATAATTGAATAAATAGGAATCGCGTCAGCGCGGGAACATCGCACATTCCCGCGCCGGGAGACCGGTCCTTGCGCCGGGCATGGCCCCGCGCCACTACGCAACGTCAAACCGATCCAAATTCATCACCTTGTTCCACGCCGCCACGAAGTCCTTCACAAACGTCTCCTTCGAGTCGTGGCATGCATAGACTTCCGCGATGGCCCGCAACTGCGAGTTGGAACCGAAGACGAGATCGACCACGGTCCCCGTCCACTTCAGCTCGCCCGTCGCCCGATCGCGCCCCTCGAGGACGCTGGGCGATGTGGCGGATTTCTTCCACTTCGTATTCATGTCGAGCAGGTTGACGAAGAAATCGTTCGTCAACGTCTCGGGCTGCTTGGTGAAAACGCCATGTTTGGCCTGCCCGAAGTTTGCATCGAGGGCGCGCATGCCGCCAACCAGAACCGTCATCTCGGGAGCGGTCAGTGTCAGTAGGTTCGCG
>Ga0302325_10030292_pt1 | contig 11162 bp, 11 predicted proteins | sample Palsa_T0_2_FD_201948 | JGI IMG/M metagenome (GOLD analysis project Ga0302325, IMG submission 201948) | Peat permafrost microbial communities from Stordalen Mire near Abisko, Sweden - Palsa_T0_2 | ecosystem: Environmental > Terrestrial > Soil > Palsa > Peat permafrost | place: Sweden: Abisko...
ATGATTGGGATGGCTCCACGCCTCGAAGACGAGTTCGCGTGGCGTGTCGAATATGCGCGAGGCGACGATCACGCACGGATCTTCGCTAAGATTCGCGTTCATGTTTCTTGTCCTTTCCCTGAAGGTTCTTGAGATAGTCGTCGAGGCGGCCGAGGCGCTCGTCCCACATGCCGCGATAGGCCTCGAGCCAATCGTCCACATCCTTGAGCGCGCGTGGCTCGAGCCGGGACGGGCGCCATTGGGCTTCGCGGCCGCGGGCGATGAGGCCTGCGCGCTCGAGCACCTTGAGATGCTTGGAAACGGCGGGAAGCGACATGGCGAAGGGCGCCGCCAGCTCCTGCACGGAACGCTCGCCGCCTGCGAGCCGCGCCAGGATTGCACGCCGCGTTGGATCGGCCAGCGCGGCGAAAGTCAGGCTGAGGGGGTCAGGAACCACGTATAAAATCAATCAGTTAAATAACTGGATGGTTTAATACTGGCTGTTTATTCTGCCGTCAAGGGCCGAACGCGGTTTGCCATGGTGAATTGTCGCTTATGCGCGCATGCTGGCAGCACGCTGGGGAGATAACACAATGTCGAACGGAAGCCCGATGCGCCGCGCGCTCCTTCCAGCCTGCCTGTCGCTTCTGATCGCGGCGCTCGCGCTGCCGGCGCAGGCCCAGACCTCGGGAGACGCGCACGACTACGTTCAGGCCAACATCCAGACGGCTCTTTCGATCCTGCAGGACAAAAGCGTGTCGGACGCGGCGCGGCGGGAGCGCATCCACGCCTTCCTGCTCACGCTCCTCGATACCAGGCGTATTGCGCTCTACACGCTGGGCGGCGCACAGCAGACCGCGAGCCCCTCCGACCTCGCGACTTTCATCGCTGCCTTCCGCGACTTCATGGTGGCGAATTACGATTTGGAGCTCGGCGGCTACAGCGGCCAGTCGCTGCAAGTGAGCGCCTCGGTGGAGCACGCGCCGGGCGATTATGTCGTCAGCGCCGTACTCGTGGATCCCGCCGCCGAATCGGGAGACCAGGCGCTGGAAGTCGACCTGCGCGTCGTCAGCGAAGACGGCAAATTCTACGTCGTCGATGCCCGCATCGAGGGCATCTGGCTTGAGCTCGCCCAGCGCAACGACTTCCAGGGCTTTCTGCAAGAGCACAATGGCGACGTCGCCGCGCTCACCGCGCATCTGAAGGAGATGACGGCGAAGCTGGAGGTCGCGTCCAACTGACGCCCGCGCGCCATCACGTCAAATAGGCGCCATCACGTCAGATAGGAATGAATGATGCCGATGAGTTCTTCGGCGGCGTGCTGGCGGGCGTCCTCCGCCATTGGCGTTTCGGGCAACAGATATTCCCGCACATGCTCTTCCAGGAGTTCGGCCATCAGCCCGTCGATGGCGCCGCGGGCCGCGGTCACGCGCTGGATGATGTCCGAACAGCTCGCATTGGCCGCAAGCGCGCGCTCGACGGCGTCCACCTGGCCGCGCAGCCTGTGCACCCGGTTGATCAGCTTGTTCTGTTCGCGAAGCGTGTGCGTGTGCGGCTCGCCCGCCTTGACGCGCGCTTTGGGTGTCCGCTGCATGTCATTCATCCTTCATTGAACCGTTACGTTCCTGTGCCGTTGTGCCATAGGTCGGCCGGGATTGCGAGTATACCATGGCCGGTATATTGACAGGATACCGCACGGGGTATACCCGCACCCGGCAGGCGGCAATGGGGGATATGACGATGGCAGGGTTCGTTTCGGCGAGGCGCTGGGCCTGGCGCGGGGTGCTGGCGGCCGGCCTTGTCCTGGCCGCTGCCTCCACGGCCCTGGCGCAGAGCGATGCCGCCGCAACGGACGAGGACTACGCCTTCCACGGCCAGGTCACCTTCGTCGAGCAATTTCATCCTGGCTTCACCTCGCCCTATCGCGGCGGCAACAGTCTCGATTCCGGCAGCCGCGGCATGGAGACGGTCGCAGCGACGTTTTTCGCGGGATTTCGCGTCTGGGACGGCGGGCAGCTCTACATCGACCCCGAAGTCGACCAGGGCTTCGGGCTTTCCGATACGTTCGGCATCGCCGCCTTTCCGAGTGGCGAAGCCTACAAGGTTGGCAGTAGCGATCCCTATGGCCGACTGCAGCAGATTTTCTTCCGGCAAGTCATCGGGCTCGGCGGCGGATCGCAGTCAGTCGACCCCGCCGCCAACCAGCTCGGCATGACCCAGTCGACCGACAACATCACCATCACGCTCGGCAAATTCGGCGTCACGTCGGTATTCGACACGAATGCGTACGCGCACGATCCCTCGTCCGACTTCCTGAACTGGGCGCTGATCGACGCGGGCGCCTTCGACTATGCCGCCGATGCCTGGGGATATACCTACGGTGCCAGCGTCGAGTGGACGCAAAGCTGGTGGACGCTCCGATCCGGCTTCTTCGCCATGTCGCGGCTGCCGAACGGCAAGGAACTTCAGACAGACTTTACGCAATTCGAAGTGCTCGACGAGGCCGAAGCCCGACTGGACCTCTTCGGCAAGGAGGGCAAGTTCAAGCTTCTGGGCTTCCTCAATCGCGCGCGCATGGGAAGCTATGACGACGCGGTAAATCTGGCGATTGCGACGCATTCGATTCCGGACACGGCGCTCGTGCAAAAATACAATTCGCGCCCCGGGTTTTCGCTGAACGTCGAACAGCCGGTCACCGACGACCTCGGCGCTTTTCTCCGCGTGAGTTTCAACAATGGCGAAGAGGAGGCCTACGAATTCACCGAGATCAACCAATCGGTGTCTGGCGGCGTGTCGCTGAAAGGAACACGCTGGGGACGCGACGACGACACGGTGGGCATCGCAGGACTCGTCGACGGCATTTCGCAGGCCGCGCGGCGTTACTTCGCGGCCGGCGGACTCGGCACGCTGATCGGCGACGGCCAATTGCCGCATTACGCCACCGAGAACATCGCGGAAATCTACTATAGCGTTCAGGCCGCGAAGGGGGCGACGGCGACGCTCGATTATCAATTCGTGGCCAATCCCGCTTACAACGCCGATCGCGGTCCGGTTTCCATCATCGCCGTGAGATTGCACGCGTCGATTTGATACAAGCTCTCGTGCGCGCTCGAGCCGCTAATGGGCAATCTTGCCGGCGGCCTTCGCCGACCAGGGAAATACGATTCCGCGGTCGGGCGCTGCGAGTTCGTGCGATTTTCCCTTGTAGTCGAAATCCGCAAGCAGATCGCGGATGAGTTCGAGTCGCGCGGTCTTTTTCACATCTGCCCGCACGATGCGCCACGGCGCATCGGCGTGATTCGTGCGTTGAAACATCTCGTCGCGCGCCTTGCCGTATTTCTTCCAGTCACCGATTGCCGCCGCATCGACGGGCGAGGATTTCCACTGCTTGAGAGGATCTTCGTTGCGCGACTTCAATCGCGTCTTCTGTTCGCGCTTGGAGATGTCGAGATAATATTTGCGCAATGCGATGCCGTCGCGCACGAGCATGGATTCGAAGGGCACGACGGATTCGAAAAATTCCTCGACCTGCTTCTTCGTGCAGAATTTCATGACGCGTTCGACGCCCGCGCGGTTGTACCAGGAACGGTTGAAGATCACGAATTCAGAAGCGGCAGGAAGATGGGGCACGAAGCGCTGAAAATACCATTCCGTCTCCTCGCGGCTGGAGGGAATGCCCGGCGCATGGATGCGCGTGTCGCGCGGACTCATATGTTCGCTCAACCGCTTGATCGTGCCATCCTTGCCCGCGCCGTCGCGACCTTCGAAGATGACGAGGACCCGCGCGCCTTCGGCGAGCAACGTCCGCTGCAGCTTCACGAGTTCGACCTGCAGGTGATAGAGCGCCTTTCCGTAGTGCTCGTCCGTGTCGCGGCTGTCATATCCGACGTCGTCGCTCATCACTTTATATCCTCCGCCATGGAACAATCGGCCGGTCTTCGGCGGAAGCCTGGTCCTTCCAGGCTTCGATGCCGAAAACCTCCTTCAGGACCGCATCCGAAAGCGCCGCATGCGGCGCCCCTGACATAACGACCCGGCCCTCATTAAGAACCACCACTGCGTCACAGAATCGCGAAGCGAGCGCCAGATCGTGGAGCGTGACGACGACGGCCGCGCCCCTGCCCGCTTCCTCGCGCAACAGCTCCATGAGACGGAGCTGATGTGCCGGATCGAGGTGCGCGGCCGGCTCGTCGGCCAGAAGGATGCGGGCCTTCGTCGCGAGCGCCCGCGCCAGGAGCACACGCGCCCGCTCCCCCGACGACAATTCGTCGACGCGGCGCTCCGCGAAGACCAGCGCATCGCACCGTGCGAGCGCATCGTCGACCGCTTCGCGATCGCTGTCGGACAGGGCCGCAAACGGCGCGCGGTGGGGCATCCGGCCCAACGACACGAGCGTGCGTGCGCTCACCGGCCAGTGTGCGTCCGACCCTTGCGGCAGATAGGCGATGGCGCGCGCGAGCGCCTCTCGCGACCACTCCGCACGATCGCGCGATTGCACAAATACATGACCGCCGGCGAGAGGAACAAGGCCGAGCGCCGCGCGCAGGAGTGTCGTCTTGCCGGCGCCGTTGGGTCCGAGAAGGCCCGTCACCGCGTCTTTCGCGAATTCGGCCGTGAGCGCGTCCAGCCTGAAGCGTCCACCATACCCCGCAGAGACGTTGTCGAAGACGAGCGGCGCGTTCACGTTTCGCTCCGTATGCGGAGAATAAGCACGACGAAGAACGGCGCGCCCAAGAGCGCGGTGAGCACGCCCAGGCGCAGCTGTTCGTCGGGCGAGACCAGGCGAATGGCGATGTCGGCGGCCGAAACGAGAACGGCGCCGCCCAAAGCGGAGGGAAACAGAAGTCGCGAAGGCTCGTAGCCGTAGAAGCGTCGCAGGAGATGCGGCACGACGAGGCCCACGAAACTCACCGCGCCCGCCGCAGCCGTTGCGGCACCCGTCGCCAGCGCCACACCGACAATCACGCGCCGACGCACGGCGTGAAGATCGATGCCGAGGCTTTGGGCCGCCTCTTCGCCCAGCACCAGGGCATCGAGGCCCCTCCCCGTCGTCATCAGAAGGCCGATGCCGAGAACGATCAGGGGTGCTGCGACATAGAGATCGCGAGGCGCCACGTCCTTCAGGGAGCCCATCATCCAATGCACCATCTCGCTCATGGCATAGGGATTGGCCGCCAGAGACAGGGCAAGTGCGGTCAGCGCGGTTGCGAAACTCGCAATCGCCACGCCGGCGAGAACGAGCGCCGTGACACCCGCGCCCGCACGTGAAAGCGCATAGAGAATTCCGGCGGCGGCAAGCGCGCCGGCGATTGCGAATGCCGGCAAGAGCAAAGGCGCTGCGGCCGCAAAACCGAAATAGAGCGCGATGATTGCGCCGAACCCCGCGGCCGAGGTGACGCCGGTCACGCCCGGCTCCGCCAGCGGATTGCGGAACAGCCCCTGAAGCGCGGCACCGCTGGCGCCGAGCGCGGCACCCACGAACAGCGCAAGGAGCGCGCGCGGCAAGCGGATTTCGCGCGCAATCACGCTGGCGGCGCCATGAGTCGAAAAAAGACCCGCGAACAATCGACCGGGATCGAGCTCTGCCGGACCGATGAGAAACGAGATGCACGCAAGCGCCATTGCTGCAAGCGCAAGCACCAGCGTGATGCCCAATGGTATGGAATGAGCACGGCGTTCTCTCGTCGAAGGGGAAATGTTGTCCTGCAAGGATATTCCGATCCGATGCGCGCGGATTCTCTTAGGGCCGTGCCTGCAGCCGCGCAAGCGCGCGCGCTTGCTCTCCAACGTTCACGAGCTGCGGAACGATGTCGGCCGACCACGGTCCGGGACACAGCAGGGGTGTCAGCGAGACATGCGCAATCTTGGTGTGCGCCGCCAGAGCGGAAAGCGCGGGATGGTGCAAAACGAGATTTGCAAGCGACGGACGTCTCTGATCGGCGCTATTGAGAACCAAAAGCTGGGGTGGCGACGCCACGACCACTTCGACCGGGATCGTCCTATCGCGCAGCATGCCGAGCCCGCCCGCGACATCCCGAAGGCCGGCGCTTTTCAGCATCGCGCCTGTGACTCGATCCGACGTCACATATCCGTTCGGCTCGTAGATCAGCGTGCGAAGCGGCGGGCCGGAAGACCTGGCCGTCGCCAGTTCGCGGTCCATTGCCGCAAGCAGCGATTGCGCCCGCGCCTCTTCGCCGAATGTTCGACCGAGGCCGAGCGTGATCCGTCGCACGTCGGCGAGCGAGTTCGCCCAGTCGACCTCGATCACCGGAACGCCGGCCGCGCGCAATTGCGCCTGGAGGCGCGGCTCGGTTCCGGCATAGAGCACGACTGCATCGGGATTCCGCGACAGAATTTCCTCCGCGGACGCATGAACCAGCGGGATGCCTTTCACCGCGTCCGCGATGGTGGAGACGACGGGATTGCGATCGGCCGCCAGAAAGGAGAGTGCCGCAATGCGCTCCCGCGGCAGCAGGCGGAAGACATATTCATCGGTGCACAGGAATGCGGACACGACGTGGCGCGGGACAGCCGCGGCCGGCGCCACCATCAGATATGCAGCAATGAAACCGGCTACAGGCCAGCCATGCGCGCGACGCATATTGAACCCTTAGTCGCATCACCCCCACCTGAGCAGCAAGCCAGAGAGGGAACCATGCCGAAATTCACGACCGCCTTCGTGCTGACCGCACTCGCCGCCAGCACCTCCGTCTATGCCGCTCCTGCGGACGTTCTGGACGCCAACCGGACCGCTATGGGTGGCGCAGCCTGGAACGGCAAGCTGTCCGTCACCGTCGAATATGCCTATTCCGGACAGGGCCTGACCGGCAAGGTCACATCCAGAGCGGACCTCAGAAATGGCGACTGGTCGGATAATTTCGCGCTCGGCCCCATGACGGGCGCCCAGGGGTTCGATGGCGCCCATGCCTGGGCGAAGGACCAGTCCGGCACCGTGACCCAGCAGGACGGCGGCGATCAGCGCCAGCTCGCCATTAACGAAGGCTATCGCCGCGCCAATCTGTGGTGGCGGGCGGATCGTGGCGGCGCGGCGATCGTCGATGACGGCGAGAAGAGTGACGGCGGCCGAAATTACGACGTACTGACGATCGCGCCGCAGGGCGGCAAGCCCTTTGATGCCTGGTTCGATGCGCAAACGCACCTGCTTGCACGTCTCGTCGAAAAGCAGGGGCCGCAGACCGTGACGACCACGCTTTCGGATTATCGCCCGATCGACAGCGTCGAGGCGGCAGTCAAGACACATGTCAGCAGCGGCGAAGCCAAATACGATCAGGACCTGACGCTCGCCACGGCGAATTTCGGCCCTGCGCTGGATCACGCGGCTTTTGCGGCACCGAAAGTGAGCGTCGCGGATTTCGCAATCGCCGGCGGCAAGGAGACCACCTTCCCGTTCCATCTCTATAACAACCACATCTATGCCGATGTCAGCGTCAACGGCAAAGGCCACTATCAGTTCATCTTCGATACCGGTGGCGAGAACCTCGTGACACCGGCGCTGGCTGCCGAGCTCGGCCTCAAGAGCGAAGGCCAGATGCAGGGTGGCGGCGCCGGGTCGGGGCATATGGATGTCGGCGTAACGAAAATCACGGCACTGCAACTCGGCAATGCGACGCTGAAAGAGCAGACGTTCCCCGTCATGGCGCTCGACAAATTATCGCCCATCGAGGGCGTGAGCATGCCCGGCATGATCGGGTTTGAGACCTTCCGCCGCTTCGTCACGCGGATCGATTACGGCAACCGCACGATCACCCTGATGCTGCCCGACGCATTCGATTCCAGGGACGCGGGCGAAGCAATTCCCTTTACCTTCAATGGCAACACGATCGAGGTGACGGCCGCCTATGACGGCGTCAAGGGCAATTTCACGATCGACACGGGTTCGCGCTCGTCCGTCACGCTGAACGGACCTTTCGTGGCCGACAATCATCTGAACGCGACGAACAAATCGATCGACTCCGTGACGGGCTGGGGTATCGGTGGCGCGACGCGCGGCGTGACGATGCATGGCGACACACTCCAGATCGGCGCTACGACGGTGCAGAGCCCCATTACGGAGTTGTCGACCGACAAGGGCGGCGCATTCGCCGACGCGTCCATCGCCGGCAATATCGGCGCGGGAATACTCAAGCGCTACGTCGTCACATTCGACTACGAACATACGACGATGTATCTGAAGCCGGTGACGCACGCCGTCGCCGATCTCGACACCTTCGACCGGGCCGGCATGTGGTTCAACGTCTCCGGCGACGGTTTTGCCATTGTCGATGTCACCAGGGACACACCCGCCGATCAGGCGGGACTCAGGGCCGGCGATGTCATCGTCGCCGTAGATGGAAAGCCGACCACAGACCTGAAACTTTACGATGTGCGGCAGAAGTTGCGAGACGAAGCACCGGGAACGGTGGTCAATTTCACCGTCACGCGCGGAAGCGAATCGAAAAACATAGCGGTAACTTTGCGCGATTTGATCTAGGGTGCTTACTCGGACGGGCGGCCGACGCCGCCCGTATCTGTGCAACCGAGAGTTCCCTATGCGCCGAACCATCTATCTGTTCGCCACATTAATGTTCCTGCCGCTTTCCGCCTTCGCCGCCATCGCCCCGACGCAGATTTTGAATGCCAACAGGGCTGCCACTGGCGGCACTGCCTGGAGCGGCAAGCGCACTTTCGCGCTCGACTTTGCCTATTCCGGCCAGGGGCTGACGGGAACGATGTCGACGATCGCAGATCTGCGAAGCGGCGCCTTCGTCGACACTTACGCCATCGGACCCCAGACCGGTGCGAGTGGATATGACGGCGCGAAAGCCTGGGAGAAGGAGCCGTCCGGAACGATCACCGATCAGGCCGGCGGCGACGTCATTCCGCTGGCCGTCACGGAATCATACCAGGACCGGAATTTGTGGTGGCGCGCGGATCGCGGCGGCGCAGTCATCGAGAGCCTCGGCCGGAAGACCGAAAAGGGCGAGACATTCGATATCCTGAAGGTGACGCCCAATGGCGGCGCGACTCTCGAAGTCTGGTTCGCTGCAAAGAGCCATTTGATCGCGCGCACGATCGAACTTCAGGGCACGCAGACGATTACGACATTCTATCTCGACTACAAACCGGTCGACGGCGTTGCCATTGCGCGCAAGCTCGTTGTCGACGACGGCTCCGGCAATCTCCAGACCTCCACACTGACCCGCACCCGCTTTCTCGGTCCGCAGCCCGCGTCGGCATTCGCGAAACCGGTCGAGCGGCTGAGCGATTATACGATCGCCGGCGGCGCGACGGAAACGACGGTGCCTTTCGAACTGCTCAACAATCACATCTATGCGGGCGTTTCGATAAACGGCGCCGCGCCGTCGACATTCATCTTCGATACCGGCGGACACACGATTCTGACGCCGGCAACGGCGAAGGCACTGAAAATCGGGGCGGCGGGCAACCAGACGATGTCGGGCGGCGGCGATGCACTGGCGACCAGCGGCGTCGCAACCATCGCAACGATTTCCGTCGGCGGCGCGACGATCACCAACCAGCCGGCGAGCGTCGCGACTTTCAGCGCCCCCGGCGTGGAAGGCGCCGACGAAGCCGGCATGCTGGGCTACGAATTCCTCGACCGTTTCGTGACCCGCATCGACTACGGCGCGCATACGCTCACCTTCATCGACAAGGCGCATTTCGATCCGAAGGACGCCGGCACGCCGGTACCGATCCACTTCTATCATCAGTTTCCGGAAGTGCTGGGCAGTTACGACGGGATTCCCGCGCGCTTCGGCATCGACACAGGCGCGCGCATGACGCTGATGCTGACCGGCCCTTTCGCGCACGACCACGATATTCATCCGGTTGACGGCGTCGATGCGATGATGGGCTGGGGTGTGGGTGGCGCGTCTTTCGGTCATGTGTTCCGCGGCCGTACACTGACACTTGGCGACGTCACCATCGACCACCCGCTGACCTCCGTCAGCACCGACAAGGGTGGGGCGGGCGCATCTCCTGCCTTCCCCAACAATGTGGGCGGCGGCATCCTCAAGCGCTTTATCGTGACGCTCGATTACGATCATTCGACCATGTATCTGAAGCCGATTGCGGCTCCCGTGGCCGATGTGGATACGTTCGATCGCTCGGGCCTGTGGATCAACGACGACAAGGACGGATTCAAGATCATCGACGTGACAAAGGGGAGCCCGGCGGAACAGGCAGGCCTCCTCAAGGGCGATATCATCACCGCCGTGGACGGCAAGCCCGCTGCATCGCTGAAGCTCTACGATGTCCGCCAGAGGTTCCGCGATGACGCACCGGGCACCGCCGTCAAATTCAGCGTCAAACAGGGCACCGCGACGAAAGACGTCTACGTTATCCTGCGGGATCTGATTTAAGACAGGGAATACCCGGCATGCGCGCATTTCCGCACGAGCGGTTTTCAGCCGAGGTCAAGCTCACGCCCGAGACCGTTGCCGACTATGCGCAATCCGTCGGCGACACCAATCCCGTTCATCACGATGTCGGTTTCGCGGCGCGCACGCGATTTGGCCGGCCGATCGCGAGCGGCACCCACACGACGGCGCTTCTGCTCGCGCTGACCGCCTCGCACTACTCCCAACGCTGCGCGATGCTGGGTCTGGAATTCTGGGTGGGTTTCCGCAAAGCCATATTCGCCGACGAAACGATCCGGCTCGAATGGCTGACGGTCAAAGTCACACCCAATGCAAAACTCAAGGGCGACATCGTGGAGTTGCGCGGGCGTATCCGCAACGAGAAGGGCGAAACCGCGCTCGGCGCAAAGGGACGCGTACTCGTGATGGACGCGCCTTAAGTCCGCGTGCTTGTGGACTTCCAGATCGCGCGATCGAGTTCCATTCGGCAGTCGCCGTTCGCTTCCGTGCCGGTCCTGCGCCATCCGGCAATTTCGTAGAATTTCTCCGCCCGCGTGCCGGGCTCCGTCGTCAGCCAGATTTTCTCGTCGTTCTTTGCGAAGAGCCAGCCGACCGCGCGATCGTGAAGTTCGCGTCCCATGCCGCGGCGGTCGAATCCGGGCTCGACGAAAAGCGCCCAGATATTGCGATTGCGTGGATCGGCGAAGGCGAAGCCCCGGATCGTGCCGTCGATTAGGCCCACCCAGCCTTTGCCATGGTTCTCGATCATGGCCTGAATGTCCGACTTCGGCACACGGCTCGGAT
>Ga0302325_10030295_pt1 | contig 11161 bp, 10 predicted proteins | sample Palsa_T0_2_FD_201948 | JGI IMG/M metagenome (GOLD analysis project Ga0302325, IMG submission 201948) | Peat permafrost microbial communities from Stordalen Mire near Abisko, Sweden - Palsa_T0_2 | ecosystem: Environmental > Terrestrial > Soil > Palsa > Peat permafrost | place: Sweden: Abisko...
TTCATCGAGCGATTTCTGGCAGCGGGCAAAAAGGATTCGGCAGCGTGATCTCGGTTCCTCGGCTTTACGCCATAGTGGATGCGGCGTACTTTTCTACGACCAAAGACTTGTCGTGGTTCGCTGAGGAGCTGGTCGCGGGCGGATGCGCGCTGCTCCAATACCGCAACAAGAGCGGGAACGCACGCGCGATGCTCGAGCAGGCGCGCGAACTGAAACAGCGGGTAGGCGGGACGGCGAGACTCATCCTGAACGACCGCGCCGATTTGTGCCTGATCGCGGAGTTCGACGGTGTGCACGTGGGGCAGGACGATCTCTCGCCGGAGTCGGCTCGAGGGATTATCGGCGACGGGCGATGGCTCGGGATTTCGACGCATAATCCAGAGCAGATCGGCGAAGCAGACCAGACTTCGGCGGACTATCTCGCCATTGGGCCGGTGTTTTCGACGGCCAGCAAGGAACTGCCTGATCCGGTTGTGGGAATCGAAGGGGTGCACCAGGCACGGCGTTTGACCCGGAGGCCTTTAGTTGCCATTGGAGGGATTACGCGCTCGAATGCCGCTTCCGTGATTGAATCCGGGGCCGACTCCGTGGCGGTGATATCCGATCTGTTACGGGAGCCCCGGAAATCAGCAGAGGAATTTTTCCGCGTCTTGAGGTAAAGTCATCTCACCTTCGGGTAGGGAGGGATCCTGAGTACACCGACAACGCGGCCGGCTGCCGAGAGCGACTGGGAAATTCATAGTGAGCAAGATAAGGAGCTGGTCAAGGGCCTGGGCCTGACCAGCGCCACCATGCTGGTCATGGGGTCGATGATCGGCTCCGGCATCTTCATTGTTTCGGCGGAGATTGCCCGCGAGGTGGATTCGCCCGCGCTGCTGATTGGCGCCTGGGCAGTGGCGGGGTTCATGACTATTGTCGCCGCGCTCAGCTATGGCGAGTTGGCGGCGATGATGCCGCGAGCCGGCGGGCAGTACGTTTACCTGCGCGAAGCGCTCGGACCGTTGTGGGGTTTTCTCTACGGCTGGACGCTGTTCCTCGTAATTCAGACCGGCACCATTGCCGCGGTAGGCGTCGCCTTCGGCAAGTTCCTGGGAGTTTTCTTTCCTGCGATTTCTTCTTCCCATTGGATTCTTCATCTCTGGAGGGTTCCGCCGATCCCTCTGGGGCCGATGGTGCTGGGCAACATGGACGTGGGAATCAATACGCAGAATCTGGCCGCCATCCTGCTCGTGGTCTTCCTCTCGGTGGTGAATATCTTTGGCGTGAAAACCGGGGCGCGCATTCAGAATGTGTTTACCGCGGCCAAGGTTTCGGCGCTGCTTGCACTGGCGTTGTTTGGCCTGGCGCTGGGGCGAAATGCGCAGGCGCTGGCAGCGAACTTCGGCGGGCATTTCTGGGGGAATGCGGGACTGGGCGTGCAGCATGCCGTGCAAGTGGGAGTGGGCGGACCAGTTGTGCTGGTCGGTACGCTGACGATTCTGGCCGTGGCGCAGGTGGGTTCTCTGTTTTCCGCCGACGCCTGGAACAATGTGACTTTTACCGCGGGTGAAGTAAAGAATCCCAGCCGAAATCTGCCGCTGTCGCTGGCGCTGGGTACGGGCGTGGTGATTGCGCTCTACATTGCCTGCAACTTCATTTATTTGATGGCGCTGCCCCTGGACGGAGCGCCGGGCGCGGCCACCATTCTGGCACGGGGAATTAAGTATGCCGCCGAAGACCGCGTAGGAACCGCAGTCATGACGCAGATGTTTGGCGCGGTGGGCGGTGTGCTGATGGCGGCGGCCATTTTGATATCCAGCTTCGGCTGTAATAACGGGCTGATTCTTTCCGGGGCTCGCGTCTACTACGCCATGGCGAAAGACGGCCTGTTCTTTCGCAGCGTTGCCAAGCTGCATCCTACCTACAAGACGCCGGCGGTTTCGCTGATGGTACAGATGGTGTGGGCGTGCCTGCTCTGCGTCTCGGGCAGCTACGGGCAGCTTCTCGATTACATTATTTTTGCCGTGCTGGTCTTCTACATTTTGACGATTGTGGGATTGTTTGTACTGCGCCGGACGCGCCCGGATGCCCCGCGTCCCTACCGCGCGGTGGGTTATCCCTTGCTGCCGGCGATTTATATTGTGATGGCTTTATTTATCGATGTCGTACTATTGCGCTACAAACCGCAATTCACGTGGCCGGGCTTGATTGTGGTGCTGCTGGGCATCCCGGTATATTACGCGTGGTCGAGGAGCGCGGGCGCAAAGCAGGCATCGGTGTAGCGCTAAGGAGAAACCAAACGAATGGCAAATCTGTTCGCAACCAAGCCGTTGAACCTGCTGATGGAGGAAGCTCGCGAGACGGGCGAACACAGCCTCAAACGGACGCTGGGAGTCTTTCAACTCACCGCTCTGGGCGTGGGCGCGATTATCGGAGCGGGCATCTTCGTAATGGTGGGGCTGGGAGCGCAGTACGCCGGTCCGGGACTGACATTGTCATTCGTTCTCTCCGGATTGGGGTGCGCATTTGCCGGATTGTGCTACGCCGAGTTTGCGGCCATGATTCCGCTGGCGGGCAGCGCCTACACCTACGCCTACGCCACGCTAGGCGAGTTAATTGCCTGGATTATCGGCTGGGACTTGACGCTCGAATACGCCATGGGCGCGAGCACGGTGTCTTCGGGGTGGTCGAATCACTTTATCGAACTGCTGAATATCTTTCACATCAAGATGCCGCTGTGGCTGGCCTACGATCACTGGACGGCGCTGAAAACCGCCGAGAATATTGTGGCCAAGCAAATGGCGCAGGCTGGGGACTCTGGCCTGGTACCGGGGACGCAGGCGTTTCTTGATCGGGTGAGTGCGATCGTGAGCGCGCAGTCGCCCGAATTGCTGCAGAGGGCGCACGACCTATTGGGAGCGCCGCAACTGTTTGGGATGGATTTCGGCTTTAACCTTCCGGCGTTCCTCATTGCGCTCGTGATCACGGCGATTCTGGTGGTAGGGATCAAAGAAAGCGCAAGGTTTAACACTGGGATCGTGGTGATTAAGGTTTCGGTGGTGCTGTTTGTGATCGCCTTGGGCTCTCACTATATCAACCGTGCAAACTGGGGTACGGATTGGCACTCGTATGCGCCCCACGGTTTCGCAGGAATTGGGGCGGGCGCTGCCTACATATTCTTCGCCTACATCGGTTTCGACGCGGTCTCGACCACTGCTCAGGAGGCCAAGAATCCGCAGCGCGACTTGCCCATCGGCATGATCGCATCGCTGGCAGTCTGTACGGTCTTATATATTGCCGTGGCCGGTGTGCTGACGGGGATGGTGCACTGGCAGCAAATCAACATCGAGGCGCCGGTGGCCGTTGCCTTCCTGGACCGGGGCCTACCCGTGGCGGCGAACATCATTACTTTGGGCGCCCTGGCCGGACTGACTAGCGTGATGCTGGTGATGTTGCTCGGCCAAACTCGAGTGCTCTATTCCATGGCCAATGACGGGCTTTTGCCCAAGAGGTTCTTCGCAGCCGTCCATCCGAAGTTCCGCACTCCGTGGAAGAACACGATTCTCGTGGGGCTGTTGGCGGCGGTTGTGGGTAGCGTGACTCCGATCGAAGATATCGGAAAGATGGTAAACATCGGCACACTGCTGGCCTTTGTAATCGTGTCGATTTCCGTGATGGTGTTGCGCTATACCAACCCCAGCCAGCCCCGGCCCTTTCGCACGCCCTGGGTGCCGCTGGTCCCAATCCTGGGCGTGATCGCGAACGGATACATGATGCTCAAGCTGGGAATGTGGAACTGGATCCGGCTGGTCGTCTGGCTGGGAATCGGACTGGTCGTGTACTTCGCCTACAGCGTGAAGCACAGCCGGGTGCAGGCGCTAAGAAACAGTGGCCAGTGATCAATGATCAATGATCAATGATCAATGATCGATGGCCAGTGATCCCTGATCAGTGGCCATTGGCCAGTAAGGTCAAAGGCTCTTCGCAGCGTGCGAAGGGCTTTTTGTTTTATAGTTCGAAGAGAACGTGGTCAGGGTGGGTGACCAGTGAGCAAACCAATGCAGCGTGTTTTACTGGCCACCGGTCACTGAACACTGGCCGCTGATTTTATGAAGATCGTTTCCGCGGATGAGATGCGAGCTATCGATCGCGCTACCAGCGAGCGCTTCGGCGTGCCTTCGCTCAGGCTGATGGAGAACGCGGGTACGGCAGTCGCCGACCATGTGCTCGCAAACCATGCTTCGGCTGGACGGATCGTGGTTTTCTGCGGCAAGGGGAATAACGGCGGCGATGGCTTTGTGGCGGCACGGCGGCTACACCAGCGGGGGAAGAAAGCGCAGGTGATTCTGTTGGCAGACCCTGGCGATCTGCGGGAGGATGCGGCTGCGATGTTTGGCAAGCTGCCATCTCCCGCAATCGCGGTGCATTCCGGCGAAGAGTTCAGAAGTGAGCGAGTGCAGCTGTCCCTGCGGGGAGACTTGTACCTGGACGCGGTGCTCGGCACTGGCTTCAAGCCTCCGGTGAGCGGACTCTATGCTGACGCGATCGCGATCATGAATGCGAGTCAAGTTCCTGTCGTCGCGGTGGACATTCCTTCCGGCGCCGATGCGGACGCAATGGGCCCGCAAAACGGGACCATCGCCCGGGCCAACGCTGTTGTGACCTTCACTCGACCACGTCCGGCGCACGTGTTCAGCTTGTTAAGTACGGGTGCGACCTTTGTGGCTGAGATCGGCTCTCCGGAGGAGGCGATTGTTTCGACCCTGCAACTGAACGTGATCACAGCGCGCGATATTGCACAGCTGATCGGGCCACGCCCGGCAGAGTCGAATAAGGGCAACTACGGACACGTGCTGGTGGCCGGCGGTTCGCTCGGAAAAGCCGGTGCGGCGGCGATGGCGGGGATGGCTGCGCTGCGTGCGGGTGCGGGACTTTCCACCGTGGGGACGCCGAAGTCTGTGCTGGGAACCGTGGCCGGATTTCATTCCGAGCTGATGACGGAACCCTTGCCGGAGACAGATGCCGGCACGATCTCGACCAGCGCTCTCGATCGCGTCGAGCAGTTGGCGAAAGGGAAGAGCGTGCTCGCGATCGGACCGGGGATTTCGCGGGATCCACAGACCGCGGAATTGGTGCGGGCGCTGGCTGCGCAACTTCAACTTCCCATGGTCGTGGATGCCGACGGCCTGAATGCGTTTGAGGGCCGCACGAACGAATTGAATGGCAAAGGACGGACGATCGTGATTACTCCACACCCTGGAGAAATGGCGCGTCTGGCGGGGTGCACGATTGCTCAAGTGCAGAATAATCGATTGGAAGTGGCGCGGAACTTCGCCCGCAAACATGAACTGACCGTGGTGCTCAAGGGGCATCGCACGTTGGTTGTCGAGGCGGATGGCGAAGCCTGGGTCAATACGACGGGGAATCCTGGCATGGCTACCGGCGGCACGGGAGACATCCTGACCGGGATGGTTGCGGGAATGATCGCGCAGTATTCGAAGCAGGCTTTCGTGGCCGTGCTTGCGGCGGTGCATCTGCATGGGCTTGCCGGCGACGTGATGCGCGAGCGAGTGGGGGAGCATTCGCTGGTGGCAACAGATCTTCTCGAGGGACTGCCTGAGGCCTTTCGGCGCACGCGCGAAATGGCGGAGGAAACACTCGTGCATTGGTGAGTAATTCGAGCCGCCGCGGAAGGCACGGAACGTCCTTCCGGCCATTCATGAGTTCGTAAACTTTTGCGATGTGCTTGATTGGGCTGCGGTCGGATCGCTGAAAACGTCGCTCTGGGCACGGGAATCCGGCCAACCGCTTCCGTAACCCGTTACCCGCTCCGGTCTGCCTGCCATAGTACAGATGGCTTATGACCCACTCCCCCAACCGCACCCTTCGTGGCGCTCGGCCCGGGTCCAGCTTGCCAATTCCGTGCGGGCTGCGATCCGTTTAGAAGATGGCCAGGCCCGGAGTACGGCTCAGACGCTCGGTCAAGGGTTTCTGCGCCCGCAGGAAAGCCGCCGAGCTCGTCTCCATCTCAGGCAGTAACCGGCTCTGCTGTTCCAGCGTGAACAGCATGCGCGAGAGAAAATAAGGATGAACGATTCCTCCTCCGTCAGAACGGGAAGATGCGCAGGAGTGCGCCAAACCGGCCAATGGAGAAAGTCGATTTTGCAGGCCACTTCAACTACTACGCGGTACCAGGCAACATCGACAGTCTCGGCTATTCGCGGTTCAGGGAGCCATCGGTCAGCCGGAATTGTCCCTACCGCGATCTCAAACGGGTCTTGCTCATTGCAGCAGCAATTTTGGCTGCGAGAAAGCTGTCAGGCTTCGATGGCGAGAAGACAATACTCCGTCCTTATCCCCCGCATCGCTTTGCCGCCAGTCATCCACGATAAGAACCGGAGGCGCTTAATCCTTTTGTTGAGCGGCTCACTTATGCCAACGGTTAATTGGGCGCTGGTGGCGGAAGACGCGATTATGCGATTCTGCTTTTGTTAGCTCGGCTTGGCCTGCGTGCCTGTGAAGTCGTCGCATTGAATCTAGAGACATCGATTGGGAGAATCGACGGATCACCATTCGTGCGAAAGGCGGGCACTGGAATCAGCTGCCGCTGCCGGTGGATGTAGGGGAAGCGCTGGCATCGTACCTGCGTTATGGTCGTCCATGTTATTCCTGTCGAAGAGTGTTCATTCGCGACAAGCCCCCGCGAAGAAAGTTTGCCGGCTCGCAATCGATCTGCGCTGTGGTTCGGGTGCACTCAACCGAGCGGGAGTGGAGTCCCCACGCAAGGGTGCTCAGCTTTTCCGCCACAGTCTGGCAATGACTATGATCCGCCAGGCTGCGTCCCTAGATGAAATCGGCGAACTGCTTCGTCATCGAAGTCCCAACACGACCGCAATTTATGCCAAGGTTGATCTTCCCGCTTTACGTCTCCTGGCACCCCCTTGGCCGGGAGGTGCCCGATGAAGAGACTGAGGCAAGCGGCGGGAGACTATCTTGCACTGCGACGCAGCCTGGGTTTTAAGCTGAAAGAGGATGAACGTTGTGTTCGGGAGTTGCTTTCCGTTCTTAAGAAGAAGAAAAGATCCGCTCATCTGTCCATCCGGCTGGCATTGCAGTTTGCGACACAACCTCAGCACCAACAGCCAGCGCAATGGGCCGCTCGCCTGCGTGTAGTACGGGACAAGGCTGAGATTTCTGCGGCGGCGTCAGTCAGCATCTGATCCAGATGGAGGCTCATCGTCGCCAGGTCCAGTTCTTGCTCAGAGTCACGATCCGGCGGAGGCTGAAATACCTGAGGGGATGGTTGCGGGAATGATCGCCGCAGCATTCGAAGCAGGCTTTAGTGGCCGTACTTGCGGCGGTGCATCTGCATTGGCTTGCCGGCGACGTGATACGCGAGAGAGTGGGGGAGCATTCGCTGGTGGCAACGGATCTTCTCGAGGGGCTGCCTGAGGCTTTTCGGCGCACGCGCGAAATGGCGGAGGAAACACTCGTGCATTGGTGAGTAATTCGAGCCGCAGCGGAAGGCATGGAATGTCCTTCCGGCCATTTACGAGTTCGTAAACTTTTCCGATGGGCTTGATGGTGCAGCGCTTGGATCGCTGAAACGTCGCTCTGGGCAAGGGAATCCGGCCAACTGCTTCCGTAACCTGGTACCCGCTCCGGTCCGCCTGCCATAGTACAGATGGCTTATGACCCACTTCCCCCAACCGCACCCTTCGCGGCGCTCGGCCCGGGTCCAGCTTGCCGATTCCGTGCTGGCTGCGATCCGTTTAGAAGATGGCCAATGCGCTGAAGCTAAACTCCAAACGATCTCGGTGACAGGCGGACTGTTGCAAATGCCGCATTCGCTCGGAAACGGCTCTTTCGTCGAAGTTGCATTTCGAACCCATTCCGGGCCGGTACGCGGTATGGCCGAGATCCTTACTCCGATGCGGACGCCGACAGACGGAGTGCTGCAACCGTTCCGCTTCGTCGCGCTTGAGGATGACCACCACCGCCGCTTGCGGACGTCGCTCGACCACGTGACGGACCGCACCCTGCTCGGCCTCAGGTCAGTGGTCTCGAGCGTGCCGGGGACGATCTAGTCGGCTCTCGCTATACTGGTCGTGGTTTGTGCACCACGTGGCTGCGACCGGTCGGAAAATGAATCGCGAGATCACCACACATTCGCCGGAGGAGACGATTGCTTTCGGGCGGACCCTGGCGGAGCTATTGGCACCGCCCAAGCTGGTTTTGCTGCGCGGCGAACTAGGCGCGGGGAAAACCACGCTGGTCAAAGGAATCGCCGCGGGGTTCGAAGCGGCGGACGAAGAAGACGTCACCAGCCCCACCTTCACGCTGGTGCATGAGTATCGCGGTCGACGAGCCAACCTTTACCACATTGATCTTTACCGTGTGGATACTCCGCGCGAGTTGGAAACGCTCGGACTGGATGACCTGCGTGCCGAAGGCAGCGTTCTGCTGATTGAGTGGGGAGAGAAGTTTCCTGGTTTGCGGCGGGAGAGAGACGTGGAGATTTCCCTGGAACGGGAAAGCGAGAATGCACGTAAGATCAGGGTTGTGAGCTAGGCGTCCGTCGACTGATGATGAAGACCCTCAACGCTTTTGTGGTCACAATGTTCCTTGTAGTGTTTGTCGTCGACTGGGCGGCGCCGCTTCTGGCTGCCCAGCAGGCGGAGTGGTGCAAGAAGTTGCCCCGCCCGGCCTACAGCAAGTTGGAGCGAATCCCGACGGCGGACCCCTGGTTTGAGGCGTACAGGGTTCGCCCCGGCGTGTTTGCGATCTACGAACCGCACCAGCTGGAAGAGGTGATTTCGTATCTGATCATCGGAGCCGATAAGGCGTTGCTGTTTGACACGGGCATGGGCATCAGCAATATCCAGGCTGTGGTCGCGGGATTGACCCGGCTTCCAGTGAGCGTGGTGAACTCGCACACTCACAACGACCACGTCGGGGACAACTGGCGGTTCAGGGATGTCTACGGCATGGATACCGATTTCACCCGAGCCAACGCACGAGGGTCCAGAGAGGACGCGCAAGCCGAACTTGCCCCGGAAGAAATCTGCGGAGCGCTGCCGGCAGGGTTCGACCGAAACGCCTACGCGACCAAGCCGTTCCACATCACGCACTGGCTGCACGATGGTGACAAGATTGATCTCGGTGGACGTGCGCTGAAGGTAATCGGCGCACCCGGCCATACGCCCGACTCGATCGCCCTGCTCGACGAGAAGAACGGCCTGTTGTTCACGGGCGACAGCTTCTATCTTGGCCCGATCTATCTATACCGTCCAGAAACCGATCTGGATGCCTATGTGGCGTCGATCGAGAAACTGGCGGCGCAGGCGCCTCATCTGCAACTTCTCTTGCCTTCACACAACGTGCCGGTCGCCGATCCGAGCGATCTTCCGAAAGTGGTTGCCGCGATTCAGCAGGTACGTCGCGGAGAACTGAAGCCGGTGGTCACAGACGGGAAGCGAGAATATTTGTTCGATGGATTCTCGTTCCTGATGCGGTAATAGAAAATCAGATCGCGCAGCTCGCTTTTTGAAGATCCGGGCAAAACCTCAACCGCAACAGAGGTTCACAGGGTAGAACACTCTGGTTTCAGAACCCCATGATGTTGTAGCCGCAATCCACGTAGAGGACCTCCCCGGTGATTCCGCTGCTGGCGTCGGAGGCGAGGAACACCCCAGTCGAGCCGACTTCGTTCACCTCGACGTTGCGGCCGAGCGGGGCGTGCTCGGCATGGGCTTTGAGCATGTCGCCGAAGCCTGAAATGCCGCGCGCGGCAAGGGTCTTCACTGGTCCCGCGGAGATGGCGTTCACCCGGATCTTCTTTTTCCCCAGATCATAGGCAAGGTAACGCACGCTGCACTCTAGCGCTGCTTTGGCCACGGCCATCACGTTGTAGCGGGGCACGACCTTCTCCGAAGCGTAGTAAGTCATGGTGAGAATCGATCCGCCATCTTCCATGAGCGGGGCGGCGGCGCGGGCAACCGCAACCAGGGAATACACGCTCACATCGAGCGCGATGCGGAAGCCCTCGCGCGTGGTGTTGAGGAATTCTCCCTTCAGTTCGTCGGCAGGAGCGAAGGCGACCGAATGCACCAGCGTGTGCAGCTTGCCGTAGCGCTCTTTGAGTATGGCGAAGAGGCGGTCAATTTCTTCGTCTTTGCTGACGTCGCACATGTAGCCTTCGGCGCCGGGCAGGGAAAGAATAAGGTCTTTTGCTTCCTGCTCCAGGCGCTCATTCTGGTAGGTGATGGCAAGCTTCATGCCGGCGGCGTGGAGTCCCTGGGCGATGGACCAGGCGATCGAGCGTTTGTTGGCAACTCCGAAGACGACGGCGTTACGGCCCTGCAGGTCAGGGGACATGGATGGCTCCTGGGAATGGGAAAGAATAACAGGTGGGGAGAAAAGTCAGAAGTCACAGATCCGAATGCTCAGAATGCAGAAGATTAAGAAGGCGTGTCGGAGGGAGGCGCGGAGGCGCACTGTACTGTAGTTCTGCATTCTCGCTTCTCTTTTCTCAGTTCTCTTTTCTCACTCTCACTTCTCACTTAGCTCCACGTCATGGACTTGCTCTGCCGCTGTTTGGACGGGCCAACTGGCGGCCACGAAGGAGAGGCCATACACGCAAGCCAGAATGGCGAAGGCGGCGACCAGACTGACCTTGTGCGCCACCGCGCCGACGCTGAGCGCGAGGACAAGTTGCAGAAAAGTTCCGGCGAAATAAAAGGCGTTCTGTACGCGTCCCATGAGATGGGGCGGGACCATTTCCATGAGGCTGGTGTTCATGGCGATGCCCCCGACGCCGCGGGCCGACCCCATGACTGCGTAGAGGAGGATGGCGGCGACCAGCCAGCGCGAAACTGGAGCGCAGACCACGCATGCAGCGATGATCGCCATGGAAAACGCAACGGAACGACGGCCGCCCAGGCTGGCGATGATGGCGGGAGCATATAGCGCACTTAAGAACGCGCCGGTGCCCCATCCGGCGTTGAGCCATCCGTAACCGACGGCGCCGGCATGGAAGATGCGCTCGCTCAGAGATGGAGTGACGACGACTCCCGTGATCATGGCTCCGAGGAACAATGCCCAGCTGATGCCGAGCAGCACGACGGCACGATGATCGCGGAGAAAGCGCAAGCCTTCGCCCATCTCACGCCAGAAGCGCTGG
>Ga0302325_10030296_pt1 | contig 11161 bp, 8 predicted proteins | sample Palsa_T0_2_FD_201948 | JGI IMG/M metagenome (GOLD analysis project Ga0302325, IMG submission 201948) | Peat permafrost microbial communities from Stordalen Mire near Abisko, Sweden - Palsa_T0_2 | ecosystem: Environmental > Terrestrial > Soil > Palsa > Peat permafrost | place: Sweden: Abisko...
ACGCCCCCCCGAGCAGGGGCTGAAGCCCAATCTCTTTGCATCCTTTACGGCCCGACTAAAGTCGTGCCCTGATACAAAACCAAAACGCAGCCTCCAAGACACTTTTGCAGACCGGGCACGGTTTCCCTGCTGTCCCTACCGTCCGAATCTGCTTACGAAACCACTTAACGCCGCCTTTTTGCTGTCGCTTACCGGCCCCGAAGTGCGCCACAGAACATGCCCTGTTTTATCGGTCAGCAGCAGCACCACCTCCTGTTCGGAGGAGAGCTGCAGAGCACGGAGAAAATGCGCCTTGTCCACGTACAAGGGGACGGTATAGCGCCGCGGCTGGGACGGCGGCAAACTGGTGCGCAAGGACGCGTTCAACCACCACCGGTACAGGCCGTTTGCGCGTGGCGAGATAGGCAACAACCAGGTCTGCACCGAAGGGCTCCCGGGAGTCAGCACAGGCAGCCAGCCATCAACCTCAGACTGCTGATCCCGCTGAAAGGAAAGGATCAGCAGATTCAGCGGCGCGGTAAAATCCGCCGGCAGCGTGACTTTCGCCCGATCGAGCGCATACGCCGTAACTGGCGGTAAAATTGCCGCCGGGGGAGACTGATTTTGCGGAGCTGCTAGCGCGCAGGGTAACGCGAAGAGGGTAAAGGCCAGGGTCCGAAGCAGTCGCATTCTGTCTAACAAATCTTAACCCAGGATTTCAGACAACCCGGCTTTGATGTGGCGGGATGAAACACCAAAGCCACTAGGCTGGTCGAGTATCATAAAGAAGTGAGCAGCCCCATTACTTTTGCGCCTGAGCGCCACAGCTTTCAAACCGACGACGCCCGCCTGCGGCCGATCGCGGAAAAGGTGTTGGCAAACCAGCGTCTCGATTTCAACGATGGCGTGGCACTCTACCGGTCGGGCGATATTCTGGCCGTAGGCTGGTTGGCAAACTTCGTGCGCGAACGCCTGCACGGCAACGTTGCTTATTTCAACGTCAACCGCCACATCAACCCTACCAACGTTTGTGTGGCCGCCTGCAGGCTGTGCGCCTTTGGCCGAAGAAAAGATGGCCCAGGGGCTTACACCATGGCCCTGGAAGAAGCGTGGCAGACTGCTGCCTCGGGATACAGCGAGGCCGTGACCGAGTTCCACATCGTCGGTGGCTTGCATCCCGATCTTCCGTTCCAGTATTTCCTCGACCTGGTGGCTGGCCTTAAGGAGCGCTTTCCCCAGGTACACATCAAAGCTTTCACCATGGTCGAAGTGGCTTACCTGGCGAAACGCGCCAAGCTGACCATCGCCGAGACCTTGACCAAAATGAAGGAGTCCGGCGTAGATTCCATGCCGGGTGGCGGCGCGGAGATTTTCTCCGATCGCGTAAGGCACATCATTTGCGATCACAAAATCGACGGCGACGAGTGGCTGGAGACAGCGCGCACGGCGCACCAGCTAGGGCTACGTTCCAACGCAACCATGCTCTATGGGCACGTCGAGAACGATGAGGATCGCGTCGACCACATGCTGCGCCTGCGTGCCGTGCAGGATGATACCGGGGGGTTCCAAACCTTCATTCCGCTCGCCTTCCATCCTGCCCACACGGCCCTCGATCATCTGCCCACGACCACCGGCCTCACTGATATTCGCCAGATCGCAGTGAGCCGTTTATTGCTGGATAACTTTTCCCACATCAAGGCCTACTGGCAGATGATGACGGCCAAGATCGCGCAGATTTCCCTGCGTTTCGGCGCCGACGATATCGATGGCACAGTGGTCGAAGAAAAGATCTACCATGATGCGGGAGCGACCACGCCGCAAGGGATGCGGCGCGCTGATCTTATTCGATTGATAAGGGAGGCTGGCCGCGAGCCGGTGGAGCGTGACACGCTCTATCGCAGCGTCGTTCGCCACGAAGATACGTTCACGGTTGCGGTTTAAACTTCCGCCCGGCTCTCTGCGGGCGGAGGATTCAAACCCGGTACCGGCCGAAATGGTTTCGCCGTGCCCGCCGGCGGAGAGAGGCGAGCCTTCTGCTTGCGCCGTACTTCCCGGATAGCTATCAGGATCAGCGCGCTAAACGTGATAATTAAGAGGACGAATGCGTAACGGCCGTGCAGTTCCGTCACTTCCCCGTACAGCAGCGCCAGACCTACAAAAACAAAAAACACATGGGCACAGAAGACTTCGAGAGAAGCTTTGCCCAGGGTTAGAAACGGTTCGACCAGGACCAGCTTGGTCAAGTATTTCCGTGACCAGTAGATCATGCATGAGAAAGCGAAAAGGTTCAGCATGCGCAGCGGACCGATCTGCCATTTGTCCAACGACAAGCCCAGAACTTCCTGCGTGAGATGAGGCCCGAGCCAGTCGTGGCGCACGCCTAGAAAGAAGAGGCAAATGGCCCCGCTCAGCGGAAACACATAACCGGGCAGCCGGCTTAAAGGGTTCTGATGCTGTGCCGACTTGGCCCCCAGCCACAAAGCCAGCACCCAGATGGCCTGCCAGGCAAAAAGGTTAAAGGCTCCTGTCTCCTGCAGGGGTATATGTAAGCCCGTGGCATGCACCACCAGGTCATGCATCCAGCTGCGCAAGCCGAACTGGGCCAAAACCCAGATGATGCCACTCACCACAAGAATGCTGTTCCAACCCTTGCGTACCGCCACCCCGAGGACGTACGGCGTGAGTAGTAGAAAGGTCACATACATGGGAAGTATGTCGAGCAGCGGCGGGCAGTAGATCAGCAGCAATGATCCGATGATCGCCGTTGCTGGATGAGCAAGATAAAAATTGAGCAGGTTGTAGATGGCCGCGCGATGCGTATGTACGGCGAACGCCGCCACCACGGTGAACACCATGGCCAACATAATGAGGTGGTAGCCATAGATTCTGAGTGCACGCTTCCACAGTTTGCTGCGCACGTCGTCGCTGTCTTCCTCCGCCCGGTGGATGTACAGGGTCGCCACCAGCATGCCGGACAAAAACACAAATCCTTCGGCCGATGAAACGAAACCAAAGGGTTGATTCACCAGCTCACTGAGACGTGTAGGCAAGTGGGTCAGCGTCATCCAAACCAGAAAAAGTCCGCGCAGGGCGTCCAGCTCCGGACGGCGCTGTATCTTGCCCAGCTGCAATACCCTTCGCGAAGCGGACTTCACATCCATGTGCAACACACCTGTCGGGCCGATTTATCCGCTCTCTATTAGAGACGCAGTTTCCAGCCAGAGGTTGCGAGATAGGGGAGGGAAATGGCTGCACTGGCCTGCACCCCTCGAATGTGATTTTACAGAATGAACCGTTGCGTAAACAGCGGCAATGATCGATGACCCTAGTACGCGGGAATACCAGTAATGCTCTGTCCGATAATGAGTGCATGGATGTCGTGCGTGCCCTCGTAGGTTTTGACTGATTCGAGGTTCATCATGTGCCGCATGACCGGGTAGTCGTCGGTGATGCCGTTGCCGCCCAGAATGTCGCGTGCCATTCGCGCGCACTCCAGCGCCATCCAGACGTTGTTCCGCTTGGCCATGGAGATGTGTTCGAAGCTCACTTTGCCCGCGTCTTTGAGCCGCCCCACTTGGAGCGCGAGCAGCTGGCCTTTGGTGATCTCCGAGATCATCCAGGTCAATTTTTCCTGCACCAATTGGTGGCTGGCTATGGGTTCCTCGCGAAACTGCTTTCGCACCAGTGCGTACTGAAGTGCGGTGTCGTAGCAGGACATTGCCGCGCCCAGTCCACCCCAGCTGATGCCATATCGGGCCTGGTTGAGGCACATGAGGGGCGACTTGAGTCCACCCGAGCCGGGTAGCAGATTGCATGCCGGGATGCGCACATCCTGCAGAGAAAGGCCGGACGTCACCGAGGCACGCAGCGACCACTTGCCGTGGACGTCATAGGCCGAAAAGCCGGGTCGATTGGTCTCCACCAGAAACCCTCTGACCTTGCCATCCTCGTCGTCCACCTTTGCCCAGATCACGGCTACGTCGGCAATGGAGCCCGAAGTGATCCACATTTTTTCCCCGTTGAGAACGTATTCGTCGCCTTCTTTGCGGGCGCGGGTCCGCATCCCCCCGGGGTTAGAGCCGTAGTCGGGCTCGGTAAGCCCGAAGCAGCCTAGCTTCTCGCCCGTCGCCAGCAGCGGTAGCCAGGCATTCTTCTGCGCGTCGCTGCCGAACGTGTAGATGGGATACATGACCAGGGCCGACTGCACGCTGACAAAGCTGCGCAGGCCCGAGTCGCCGCGCTCCAGCTCTTGCATCACCAAGCCGTACTCCACATTGGACATGCCGGCACATCCATAGCCCTCGAGGCTGGCGCCAAAGAAGCCAAGCTGTCCCATCGGCTGGATCAATTCTCGAGGAAACCGCCCGTCGCGATTGCACTGCTCGATGATGGGGATCACATTGTCTTCCACGAACTGACGCGTGGTATCCCGCGAAAGCAGCTCATCGCCGGAGAGCAGCCCATCAAACTGTATAAAATCAACACCTTTAAATTTGAACGCCATGCCGGTAGGCACCTCAGAAAGCTGGTAGCAAACCTTTAAGACTAGCAGAGATCGTGCACCCCGTCAGCGGGGCCCAAAGACTCAACCCAACCGAGAAATAAGAGGAGCGGGACGGCTGCCCCATGTTCGCACCAGCGCACACCCGGATTTCCTGTCAAGTTTCCTGGCGTTGACGAACTGCATGCGGCTTTCCTTCGCCTCAAGCTTAGGTGGGCGAGAAACCGAGACAGTTACATTTTGGTGGAGTTGTCAGTGATTCAGCAAAAGCGTTCGTGGGGCTGCGCCCATCTTTTTCGGCCCACGTACGCTTGGGCGAACGTGGGCACCCGTCCGATTCCCTCCGACTTTTGTTATGACCCAGACTACGCCGGCACGGACCCACCCGTCCCATTCCCTCTGAACTTGATATGGGCACAGACTCTGCCGCCCCGCTTACGACAGATATTCCTTGAGGAACGGATCGTCACTATGTACCAGATCATGCGTAGAGCCATCGAAAACCAAGTGCCCGTCATGCAGGACGAGAAAATTTGTCTTCGAATCCAGTCCCTCATTAGGAATGGGAACCATATGGTTCTGTTCGCGGTCGAAGGTGTGCGTGGCCAGCATGAAGGCATCCTGCAAACGATGCGTCACCAGCAGTGAGCTGGTGCGATAAACGTCGCGTTGTTTCATGACCAGCTCAACAATCGTAGTTGAAGTAATCGGATCCAACCCCCCGGTTGGGGAGTCGTAGAGGATCAAGTCTGGCCGATTCACAATCGCCCGGGCAATCGCCACCCGGCGGCGCATGCCGCCGGACAGCTGGGATGGAAACTTCTCCAGCGTCTGCTCCAGTTCCACGAAGCGAAGCGCTTCGGTCACCCGTTGCGTCACTTCCGCCTCGGGAATTTTCTGCTCCATCAAGCGGTAGGCCACATTGTCCCGCACCGTGAGCGAATCAAACAGGGCTCCCTCTTGAAACACCATGCCAATGCGTCCCCGCAACTGGAAGAGCTGCTCTTCCGGCATGTTGTCGATTCGTTCGCCGAAAACCGTAATGGTCCCGGAGTCAGGTTTTATCAATCCATTTGCGAGCTTGAGCAGCACACTTTTGCCGCTGCCTGCCGGTCCTAGCAGAATTCTGGTTTCCCCCGGAGATACAGTCAGCGAGATATTCTCGAGCACCGGCTTGCCTTCAAAGCCGATCGAGACGTCATCGAAGACCACGACCGGTTGCGAAGGATCGTCCTGCGTTGCCGGGGGTGCGGTCTGGGGCGCGGTCACCATATGTTCAGAAGCCGAAGACGTTGATCATGAACTGGCTGATCAAAAAGTCGACGAAGATGATGAGCACGGAAGAGACAACCACCGCTTGGGTGGTGGAGCGGCCAACGCCCTGCGTCCCGCCGCGTGTTGTCATGCCATAGAAGCATCCGATGGTGGCAATGATGAAGCCAAACACGACCGGCTTTACCAGGCCCTGAAGGATATCGGGAAAACGCAACGTCTGGTAAGCCGTATGGAAATACTGAGACCCGTTCTGTCCCAGCATGACCACGGATACGAACGCCCCACCCAACGTGCCCACGGTGTCAGAGATGATGGTGAGAAAAAAGAGCATGAAAACCGTGGCGTACACGCGTGGCGTCACCAGTTTCTTCAGCGGATCGGTGCCCAGCGCACGCATGGCATCAATCTGTTCGGTCACCATCATGGAGCCCAGCTCGCTGGCCATTCCAGAGGCATTCCGCCCGGACACCATGAGGCTGGTGAGAACCGGGCCGAGTTCCTTGATCATCGAAAGACTAACCAGCTCCCCGGTTATGGCGGTGGCGCCAAACTGAGCCAGCGAGGATGCGGATTGCAGGGCCAGTACGCCGCCGGTAAAGAAGCCGGTGAGGATGACGATGGGGAGTGACCCTATCCCGATAGAGTCAGCCTGGGTGATCAGGTCGCCAAAGTAGTGCGGACGCTGAACAATGTTGGCGAGAGCCCGGCCCGCGAGTATGGCATAGTCCTGTACTGCGACCACGGCCTTCTTGGCCACGCTTTCAATCGGTTCGAATGGCATACCCAAGCCGAGGGTACCACACGCCCCGCTCTAGTCTTTCATCCGCTTCTTGATCTCGATGGAGAGCCGCTTGATCTTCTGGTTCAACGTGGAAAGTGGAATGCGGAACTGCTCCGCCGCGTCCGTCTGGTTCCACTTGCAGCGCTCCAGTTTGTCGATGATGATGCGCCGCTCTATATCTTCCAGAATGTCGAATAATGAGGCGTCCGGATTATGCTCCAGCAGGCTGGAGGAGTAGCTGCGGCCAGTGAGGTGGCCGGGAAGAAGGTCGAATCCAATGCTGGGTGTTGAGGAGAGCACCACGCCCCGCTCAATGACGTTTTCCAACTCGCGCACATTGCCCGGCCAGTCGTAATCCATCAGCACCCGCATCGCTTCCGGCGCCAGCGTGCGTGGCGGCAAATCGTTCTCCTCCGCATAGCGCTTGAGAAAGCTCGCGGCCAGCAGAGGGATATCTTCCCGCCGGGTACGGAGTGGCGGCAAATCAATGGTGATCACATTCAGCCGGTAGAATAAATCTTCACGAAACTTGCCTTCACGCACCGCCTGCCGCAGATCCACGTTGGTGGCAGCCAGTATGCGCACGTCCACCTGGATCTCGTGCACTCCACCCAGGTGCATAAAGCGGCGATCCTGCAGTACCCGCAGCACCTTGGCTTGCGTATCCATCCCCATGGTGCCGATTTCATCCAGGAAGAGGGTGCCAAAGTTAGCCATCTCAAAGAGTCCCTTTTTGGCCGAAACAGCGGACGTGAACGCCCCCTTGACGTGACCAAAAAGTGTGGACTCGAGCAGATCGGTAGACATGGCCCCGGTATTCACAGGTACAAAGGGCTTGTCCCGGCGGGGAGAGTTAGCGTGGATCGCCTTGGCGATGAGCTCCTTGCCGGTTCCGCTCTCGCCTTGAATCAGAATAGTGGAGCGGGTGGGAGCGACCTGTGCCACCAGGTCGAAGATGCGCAGCATGGGCTCGCTCTTGCCCACGATGTTTTCGAAGTTGTAGCGCTGCTTCAGCGCTCGCTTGAGCTGGACATTCTCTTCTTCCGCGCGTTGCCGGGCGGTGGCGGCACGGATATCGGCCAGAAGCTTTTCGTTGTCCCAGGGCTTTTGAACAAAATTCTGCGCCCCGCCATTCATGGCGTCGACTACGTTGCCGACCGTTCCATAGGCGGTGATCATGATCACCGGCAGGTTTGGCTGACGCTCCCGGATCCGCGCCAAAACCTCCAGGCCGTTGAGCCCCGGCAGTGCCAGGTCCAGCAGAACCAGGTCATAGTTTTGGGTATCGATAGCCCTAAGACCAGCCTGGCCCTCAGGGGCCAGATCGACAACATAGCCTTCCAGCACCAGCAGCGTCTCCAGCGATTCGCGAATGGCTGCTTCGTCGTCAATGATCAGAATGCGGGCCGCCGGTTCGGGGTTCGAAACGTTCGCTTTGCTTTGTGGAACGAGAATGCCGGCCTCAGACATGGGCGGGTTTCCTTGCCATGGGAAATTCGAGGTGGAAAGTGGTGCCGCTGCCAACCTGGCTCTCCACCTGGATCTTGCCCGCATGTTCCTGGATAATGCCGTAGCTCACTGCCAACCCCAATCCTGTGCCTCTGCGCTGCCCCTCGCCCACCGTCAGCTTGGTGGTAAAGAAGGGGTCATAAATGCGCTGCACGTGTTCCATCGCAATACCGGAGCCGGTATCGGAAACGTCGACCGCTACATGCCCGTTGGCTTGCGTTGCTACCCGCAGTGTACCGCCGGCCGCCATTGCGTCCTTGGCATTGAGAAACAAGTTGAGAAAGACCTGCTGGAGTTTGCCGGAGTTGCCCAGAATCGGCGGAAGATTATCTTCGAATGAAGTTTGTAGCTTTACTTGCGAAACACGAAACTGGTGTTCCAGCAGCTTCAGAGTTTCTTCGATCACGTGATTGAGATCCAGAGCCGTAAACTCCGCCGCACCAGTGCGCGAAAAATTCAGCAGGCCATTCACGATTTCCGAGGCCCGGAACGTCTGCTGCGTGATCTTGTCCAAAAGCGGCGCCACTCTTTGATCTCCTCGCACCTGTTTGGCGAGCATCTGGGTATACGACGAAATCACGGCCAGGGGAGTGTTGACCTCATGGGCCACACCGGCTGCCAGTAGTCCGATGGAGGAGAGTTTGTCGGCTTGCGTCAGCTGTGCTTCCAGCTCCATGCGCTCGGTTATGTCATCCACGATGATGATGCGCCCGACCACCTCAAAGTTGCGCGAAACCAGGGGCGCGATGGCCACGTTGGCACAACGGTTCTCGCCGCTGCGCGTCTGCAACCGGAAGCGGTACAGGTTGTGCACGCCAGGCTCATCTTTCAAACGTAGAAATTCTGCCACAAAATTTGCCGGCAGAATGTCGCGCAGATATTGCCCCACTGCCTCCTGGCGCGACATGGCATACATCACTTCCATCTGCGCGTTCCAGCTCTCGACCCGTTCTTCCAGGTCAACCGCGAACACGCCCACATTGATCGACTCGACAATGTTCTCGTTGAACTCCTTCAACCGCTCGTATTCGGAGATCTTCTGCTCCAGGCTGGCGTACAGACGCGCGTTCTGGATCGCGATCCCGATGTAGCTGGCCATGGACTCCAGCAACTCCACGTCTTCGCTGGAGAGGAAGTCTCCATGTGTGGTGCGCCCCAGCCCGATAATGGCGATGGTCTTTTCCTGCAGGCGGCAAGGGAGGTAATAGTTCAGATCGAGCGAGGCAGCGGAGTGGCGTTCTTCGGGCGTCAAGTGGAGCGCCTGCTGTGGATTCTCCAGGAAAATGTGGGTGGCCGCATCCGGCTGATCGAAATTGAGAAAATTCAGGCCCGGATGGCTTTCCCGGCCCAGCAGTTGGGCCGGCAGGCCGTGAGCCGCCATCAGCCGATATGCACCATTCCGATCAGGGAAAAAGATCGCCACCCGCGCCACCAGCAGCGTCTCTGACAAGCGATCCACGATGGAAGTGAGCAGCCTGCCCAAATCAGTCTGCGAGCTCAAGCCGCGGCCGAACGTGATCAGGGTCTGCCGATAGTCGTAGCGCTTATGGTCGAAAACCCGGTCGACCCGGTCTTGAATGGCCCGTTTGAGTGGTTCGAAAAGTTGCGCGGTGATGATGATGGCAGCGATCAGTCCCCAGGCACCCGCACTGGGCAGGCGGGTATGTACCAGTTCCGCCGCGACTGCTACCGCACCGAAGTAAAGCCCGACCAGCGCCGCCGTAGCCAAGGTATAGGTGACACCCCGCTTGAAGATCAGGTCGACATCCATCAAGCGGTAGCGGACGATGGCCCAGCTGAAGGTTAGCGGCAAAAAGACGAGGCAAATCCCACCCAGCTTGGCCAGAGCACCGGGGACAGGAATGCCGGTGAGAAACGGGATGACGTCCAGCACCGTGAAAGGGATGACGGTGAGCAACGTTCCGCGGGTCAGCCACTTTAACTGCTGGCGGCGGAGCGGATTGGTCTGCCGCAGGTAGTTGCGCAGGAAAACCAGCGCAGCCAAAACATAGTAGATCGCCAGGTAAGCCGTCGCCAGCTGGTCCAGGCGCGTTTTGAGCAACCCGGTAGCCTCCCACCGCAGCATGGCCACCACCTGCAGGACGATGACACCGAGACCGGGAAGGTAGATCAGGGAGTTGAGCCAGTGGCGCCGCGACGCCGGCCGCTCTTCTGGAAACGCTAACGCGAAATGCAGGAACAGCGCCGGTTGCAGCGCTCCGGCCAGAATCCTGCCCCAGTAGATGGTCCAGTCAAAGCCGTTCAGCTTGCCGGTGTAGTCAAATGAGTAAAGAACAAAAGAGGCGAGGCAAAAGACATAAAAGTGAGTCGCGCGGGGTGCTGTCCACCGCCGGAACAGGACGTAGAGCCCGATCGAGAGATAGACCAGCGCAATCAACCGCAAGCCCTGGTTCTCGGTGCGGTCCGCCGGTTCAATAATCACCGATGCATGGATAGGAACGCCCGACCGGATGAGGCGGTAGTCAACATGGCGCCAGGTGCCCGCAGCAAACCACTGCCTCGTCAGGTACGAAATGCGAGGAGTGCGGACATTATTGGCCGAAACCAGCAGATCCCCGGCCTTGATCCCGGCTCGATCTGCCGGCCCATTGGCCGTGACCCGCTCCGCCTTCAAGCCGCCCGGCGCTTCCTGCCAAATCACCAGGTCTGTCGCTTGAGGATACGAGCCTTCTTTGGAAAAATTCAGGGCGGCAAGAACCGCGGCCGCCAAAGTGAACCCGGCGAGAAGAACAACGGCCACCCGAATTTGAAACGTCTTAAGCATCGCTTGCTGCGAAGAACAGAGGCTCCCAGGACACAAGAGCACGCTACGGACCAACAGGAAAAGTCCGACTGCCCAGCAGACCCCGAGGCATCGCCCAATTTACGGACCCAGTATACCCTTGATTCAAGAAGAGATATACGAGGATCGATCAGGGCGCTACCAACCTGGTTATTCCCGTAACATGAGATCTGCTGATTTCCACCATCCGGATATGACACTACATATTGATAAATCTTATTTTTGGGAATTTCGGATGGCTTCGGTGGCTTTCGCTTGGGCATCTTTTTGCTCCACCATTGCGTTCTTAGCTGGCATGAATAGAATGTGAATC
>Ga0302325_10030300_pt1 | contig 11160 bp, 8 predicted proteins | sample Palsa_T0_2_FD_201948 | JGI IMG/M metagenome (GOLD analysis project Ga0302325, IMG submission 201948) | Peat permafrost microbial communities from Stordalen Mire near Abisko, Sweden - Palsa_T0_2 | ecosystem: Environmental > Terrestrial > Soil > Palsa > Peat permafrost | place: Sweden: Abisko...
GATCAGGAATCTCCACCTGGCGTGCCGGGCTCGAAGAAGTCCTGCAGGCCGGCGCGGTGGGCGTGGGCGGCCATCGACGCCTGGATTTCGAGAGCCAGCTGGAGCGCGGCGCGGCCCTGGCGGGCTGTGACGCGAGGCCGCTGCCGGGTGCGGACCGAGTCGAGGAACGACTCGATCTCAAGGCGCAGCGGCTCGCCCTCGCTGACCGGCGGCTTATTGAATGAGAGGCCGGGGCTGGGATGGTTTCCGGCGGCGAGTTGAGCCAGGGTGGCAGGGTCGAGTTTGCCGGCGGCAAGGGCGGCGGCGAGGCTGGCTGTGGCGCTCGCATCCACGCCGATGACCAGCAGCTCGCGGCGCGCGTAGTCGATGGAGACGTATTGGCGCGGCTGGAAGAAGCGCAGCTTGCGGACGCGCTCGGTGGAGACGCGCGAGGCGGTGAAGTTGGCCACGCAGCCGGATTCGAATTCGACGCGCACGTTGGCGATGTCCACCTTGGGCGAGAGGATGGGCAGGCCGACGGCGCGCACCTCGCGGACCGGCGACTGGGCGAAGGTGAGCACGATGTCGAGGTCGTGAATCATCAGGTCGAGCACCACGTCCACGTCGAGCGAGCGCGGCGTGAAGATGGAGAGGCGGTGCGCCTCAAAGAACATGGGCCGGCGCAGTTGGGACTCGACGGCCAGCACGGCGGGGTTGAAGCGTTCGAGATGACCGGGCTGGAGGATGAGGCGGCCTTTTTCCGCGTGACCGATCTCCGCAATCCGGATCAGATCGTCGGCCTCATCGAGGGTTGCGGCCAGAGGTTTTTCGACCAGCACATCCAGGCCCGCGTCGAGAAGGGTTGACGCGACGGCGTGATGGTGCACGGTGGGCACGGCCACGCAGGCGGCGTCGAGCCTGAGATTGGCCCGCAGCAACTCGTCGACGGTGGCAAAGACCGGGATCGCGTATTGGCGGGCGGCGTCTGCGGCGCGGGCTGGGTCGGGCTCGACGGCGGCGGCCAGAGCTACGCCCTGGTCGGCCGACTCCAGCTCGCGGAGCACGCGCAGATGATTGCGGCCAAAGGCGCCTGCGCCGGCAACGACAACGCGCAGAGTGGTTTGCGCGGCTATTTGCCCTGTCCTTCGACGGCTTTGAGGCAGCGGCCGTAGAGCTCGAGCAAGTGGTTGACCTGCTCCTCCGGCTTGGGCGCGGCTGCGCCGCTGAAGCCTGTGGAGGCCACGGCGGGGCGTCCCACCCCGGCGGTGTTGGTGAGGAATTTGAGCAGATCGAGCGCGATATCTTCATTGCGGCGGGCGCCAAGGCCCGCGGAGTTGAGAGCATCCATCCTGATAAGTCTCCGAAGAGGATGCTACCAGAAAGTGGGCCAGGGAGGTTGCGTTGAAGGAATAGTGCCAGGGCAATCGCATGAACGTAATGGGTTATCTGATTAGATTCGGCATCAGTGTTGATACTGGTCGTTGAAGTCGTGACACGGTGTTCTGTTTCCAGGAGGAGCGATGGAGACAGGCGGCAGTTTGCGGTTGGCGGATGTTTTTGTATCGATTGATGATCCGCGCCAGGCGGCCAAGGTGGAACACGACTTGGTAGAGTTGCTGGTGGTTGCGGTCAACGCGGTTCTGGTCGGAGCCGATACGGCGTTCCCTCGCACGACACCTTTGGCCGGATGTTCGGTTTTATCGATCCCGATCAGTTCGAGGCCGCCTTCCGGCGCTGGGTCAGTAGCATTTTGCCCGCCTTGGGCGCGGAGATTGATTTCATTGGATTTTTCCGCAGTAGCTCGTTGGCCCAGCACCAGTCCCGCTCCGGCGGAATTGGCTTTAGCGGCACGACTGCAGTCGTGCCCTGTTACGAAGCCACGTTCAGAGAGTTTTTCCGCAACCTATGAAGTCGTGCCCTGAAACAAAGCGCCCATGCAGCGAGTTCTTCCGTGACATGTCTGTGAGTTTTTCGACAGATTGCCCGTGCCCCATCAGTATGGGCTTCTGTGGTTCCCACCCTTGTGCAGAGAACGCACAAGGATGGGGCACCCACGGTTTCGTTGATACTGGCTTCGAAAACACTAGTCTTTTCCCAGCCCATCGGTCTTGTGGTAATTCGGATACGGCGGGATGGGAATATCCGGAATCGGATTCGCCTTCAGCTCGTCCAGCACCAGTTGCACGCCGGTTTCGAGCTGGCGATCGTGGCCGGCGGCGAAGTCCTTGGGCAGGTCCTCGACCGGGACGTCCGGCGTGATGCCGTGGTTCTCTACCTCCCAGTCGCCGTGCAGGCCGTAAATCGCATAGCGCGGCGCCATCACGTAGCCGCCGTCGAGCAGCGGCGGATAGCCGCCGATGCCTACCAGTCCGCCCCACGTCTTGGTGCCTACCAGCTTGCCGATGCCGGCTTTTTTGAAGTACCACGGCATGGCGTCGCCGCCCGAGCCGGAGCCGTAGTTGATCAGCATGGCCTTGGGCCCGAAGATGGCGCCCACCGGATCGTGAATCGGCTTGCCGTCGCGCTCGATGGCGCCCGACAGCGGAAAGCGCTTGAGCACGTCGACGATGTAGTCGGCAATGAAGCCGCCCTCGTTCCAGCGCTCGTCGAGCACCAGCGCCTGCTTGTCGAGCTGCGAGTAGAAATAGCGGTTGAAGTTGGTATAGCCTGAGCCGCCGGTGTTGGGCATGTAGACATAGGCCACCTTGCCGCCGGAGAGCTCGCCCACCTTGCGCCGGTTGCCCTCGATCCAGTCCAGGTTGCGCAGGCCGTCCTCATCGCCGATGGGCACAGCCGTCACATCGCGCGCGTTTTTGCCGTCGGCGTTGTCGGCTACATGCAGCACCGTCTGGCGGCCGGCGGTGCCGTCAAAGAACTCGTACAGATCGTCGGCGGCGTGCAGTTCGCGGCCGTTGACAGCAAGCAGGTAGTCGCCCTCGTGCACATAGACGCCGGGCAGCGTCAACGGCGAGGCCAGGCCGGGAGTCCAGTTTTGCCCGCCCAGGATTTTGGCGATGCGATAGCGGCCATTTTCCACCTTGTAGTCTGCGCCCAGCAGGCCCACCTTGGGGCTGGTGTCGGGGTGATAGGGCCCGCCCACAAACATGTGGCCGATGTTGATCTCGCCCAGCATCTCGACCGAGAGATAGGTGAACTCGGACCGCGAGGCAAGTCCATCAAGAAACGGCTTGTATTTGGCCTCGATCTTGGGAATCGACAGGCCGTGCGTGTTGGGGTCGTAGAGGAAATCGCGCTCGATGCGCCATGTCTCGTGGTAAATCTGCTTCCACTCGGCGCGCGGATCGATCACCGCTTCCATGCTGCCCAGGTTGAGCGGCTTGCCGGGTGCGCCGTCGCCGGGCTTCAGGTCGTCGGCCGGCGCGATCGTCCAGGCGGTCTTGCGGGCATAAAGAACTTTCGTGCCGTCCGCGGAGACCGTGAACACATCCACATCGCTGAGCACCGACTCGGGCTGACGCTTCTCCAGCGTGAACCGCCAGATGGCGCGGATGCCGGGGCCGTCGCCGTCGCTTGAAGACCGCCCGTAAGGCGCGGATTCCTGCAGGAACACCACGCCGGTCTTGCCGTTGTAGATGCCGGCGTAGTTGCGCGCCGGAATGGGCAGCGCCAGGATGCGGTTGCCGATGTTCTCAAGATCGATGGTGACCGTGACCGGCTTGTCTTCCTTGCCTGGCTCCTTGCCGGTCTCTTTATCCTTGTCTTTTTCCGCCGCCTTGGCGTCGTCTTTCTTCTGGTCGTCCTTCTTGTCGAAATCGAAGCCGGCCTTCTTGGGCTCGTCCTTCTTCTCGTCCTTGAGCTTTTCGTCGTCGCTCTCGGGCGGCACGGGCGATGCGCCGTCCTTTGACAGCACCACCACGTAGGCGGCGGCGGTCTGCGCGCGGTCCAGCGACGACAGATCGATGCCGGCATGAGAAGGCCCGTCGTCGGTCGAGGCCAGGAAGTAGAGAAACTTGCCGTTCAGGTCAAACGCCGGGCTGTAGGCGTCGCTCATGCCGTCCGTGACCTGCGTCGACTTGTGCGTGTCCATTGCATAGAGAAAGATGGCGCGCAACTGGTTTTCAAGGTCGCGGTGATAGGAGATCCACTTCGAATCCGGCGACCAGACCGGGTTGATGTCGGTGCCAAAGCCGCCATAGATGCCCTTGTCCACGAGCACTGGCTTGCCCGCCGCGGCTTTTTCGGTGGGCACATCCACATACCACAGGCGCAGGTGCTTGTCGGTGTAGGCGATGTGCTTGGAATCCGGCGACCACGTGAGGTTGTTGTAGAAGAAGCTGGGATCGGGGCCGAGATCGATCACCGTGGGCGGCTTGAATCCGGTCTGGTCGTGCAGGTAGAGCTGGTATTCGCCCGATGCGTCGGAGAAATATGCGATGGTCTTGCCGTCGGGCGACCACGCGGGGTTGCGCTCGGCCGTGCCGGAGGTGTTGGTAAGGTTGCGCGTGTCGCCCTTTTCGCCGGGCACGGTAAAGATGTCGCCATGCGCCTCAAACACGGCGCGCGCGCCAGTGGGCGAGAGGTTGGCGTTCTGGATCTCGTCGGGCGTGAGCAGGGCGCGGTGCGGCTCCAGATTGGCCAGCTCGCCGTGAATCTGAATCGAGACAGGCTGGTCGGCGTTGGTGGTCGTGTCGACAAGATGAATTGAGCCGAACTGCTCATAGACGAGGCCGCCGGGGCCGGCCTGCAGCGACTTCAGATCGTAGCCCTTGTTCGGCTCGACCTGGCTCACCTGCTTTGAGCCGGTGTCATAGCGGAAGAGCGAGATCGGCCCGTTGCGGTCGGAGAGAAAGTAAACCGATGCGCCAACCCATACCGGCCACGAGTCGTTGGAGTTTTCGCGCGGCACCTTTTCGAGGTCCAGCGTCTTCAGGTTCACGATCCAGATGGGCGTGGTCTGACCGCCGTAGTATTTCTTCCAGGCCTCTTCCCACTTGGTCACTGGTTCGTAGGCCAGCGACTCGCCGTCGGGCGAAAACGAGCCCTGGAAGCCGGCCGGAAGCGGCAGCGCTTCGGGCACTCCGGTGCCGTCGGCGTGCTGGCGGAAGAGGCGCAGATAATGGCGCGGGCTGGCCTGGCCGCTGGCGATCAGCACGTCTTTGCCGTCGGGCGACCAGCCCACCACGGCGCTGCCGACCGGGTGCCAGGTGATGCGCAGCGGAATGCCGCCGGTGACCGGCACCACGTACACGTCTGCCCCGCCATGCAGCCGCGCGGTGTAAGCGATGCGCGTGCCGTCGGGCGAGAAGAACGGCCCCGCGACCACGTCGCTCACCGAGGTCAGCCGCTCGGCCGCGCCGCCTTGGCGGCTCACGGTCCACACATCGTCGGCGTAGAGGAAGGCGATCTTGTCCTGGCTGAGCGAGGGGTTGCGCAAGAGCAGCGGCGGCGGCGCGGCGGAAGATGGGGAAGATTGTGGCGATTGGGCCACTGAGAACAGCGGGGAAAGCGCAGCAAGAGAAAGCGCGGCAAGCAGATGCCAGGAGCGGGCGGGAGTCATCGTGCCTCCAAAATGGATGAGTTGGGGCCAGCGTTTGGGGTGCGCGGGCGTCCGATGGAGCGAATACGTAATCGTATCCTACGCAATCAGCGGACGTTGAGTTCGCAGGAAAAGTTTCTCTGGCGGGCTGGCGGCGGCCCGCGCCCAGCCGTTAACATCGCTGCGTGGATTTTTCGGGCTGTCTAAGACGGTTATCGGAGGCGGAATGACCAGGACGATTTCAGCGTTGGGTTTGGGAATATGGATGGCGGCTGCGGCGGCGTGGGGCCAGCAGGCTGACAGGAAGCAGGGCTGCAACGGCCTAGCCAAGGTCAGCCTGCCGCATACCACGATTCTCAAGGCCGAACGAATCGGCGCGCGCAAGTGGGTGCCCGCCCCGGACGACAAAAGCACTATCTATCGCAAGCTGCCGGCGTTTTGCCGCGTGCGGGCCGAGGCGCATCCCAGCGCCGACTCGCAGATCGAGATCGAGGTGTGGCTGCCGCTGACGGGCTGGAACGGCAAGTTTCTTGGGACCGGCAACGGCGGATTCGCGGGGACCATCGGCTACGAAAGCATGGCGCACGTGGTCCGGCTGGGGTACGCGAGCGCGGGCACCGACACCGGCCACTCGACGGAAGGCGCGGAGTGGGCGCTCAATCATCCCGAGAAGATCGCCGACTACGGCTACCGCGGCATCCACGAGATGACGCTGACCGGCGAGGCGCTGGCGCAGGCGTTCTATGGGCGGGCGCCGGAGCACCGGTACTTCTCCAGTTGCTCCGATGGCGGGCGCGAGGCGCTTATGGAGGCAGAGCGCTTTCCCGAGGACTACGACGGCATCCTTGCCGGCGCTCCGGCCAACAACTGGACCCATCTGCTGAGCGGCGGTCTCGGCGTGTACCTGGCGCTGATCGGCGACGCCAGCTACATCCCGGCGACGAAGATTCCCGCCATTGGCGCGGCGGTGCTGGCGCAGTGCAATCCCGGCAACGGGCAGGATTTTCTCGACGATCCGCGCACCTGCCATTTCGATCCCGGCGCGATGCTGTGCAAGGGCGCGGAGAACGACCAGTGCTTGACGGGGCCGCAGGTGACGGCGTTGAAGGCGCTCTATGCCGGCGTCCATACAGCAGACGGGTCGCTGGTGCTGCCGGGCTATTTGCCAGGCGCCGAGGAAGGCGGCAACGGCTGGGCCAGCTGGATTGCCGGCACGGCCGCCGGCAAGAGCTACGGCGCGGGATATGTGCTGGGCTACTTTAGCGACATGGTTTACAGCAAGCCGGATCTCGATCTGAAGACCCTGAATGTGGACGACGCGCTGAGGGCGGCGGATACAGCCACGGGCGATCTTCTCAATTCGGCGAGTACCGATTTGACGGCGTTTCGGGCGCGCGGCGGCAAGCTGATCCTCTATCACGGATGGAACGATGCCGGCATCCCCGCGCTCGGCACAGTGGACTACTACAACAGGGTGGTTGAGGCGGCGGGCGAGCAGCAGGCGGCGGGGTTTGTGCGACTCTTCATGGCGCCGGGGATGCAGCACTGCGCCGGAGGGCCGGGGCCAGTGGACTTTGGCCAGTGGGGCCCGGACGGGGACGCGCCGGCCCGCGATGCGGATCACAACATCTACCTGGCGATGGAGGCCTGGGTGGAGAGCGGCAAGGCCCCGGAACGGATTGTCGCGGCCAAACTGGTGGAAAAGGGGCGCAAGTCCACGGTGAAGTTCACTCGGCCGCTGTGCGCTTATCCGCTGGCGGCCAAATACAAGGGCGCGGGCGACCGGAACGATGCGGCCAGCTACGAGTGCGCGGCAGAGTAGAGGGAGACGGACCAGGTCCCAGATGACCGCAGCATCATTTGGCCCCGGAAACGCAGGTCCTTCGACTGCGATTGGCGCAAAAAAGACGCGCCAATCTTCGCTCACGATGACAGATTTGTTTTGCGACTGGCATTAAAGACGGACTCCGGCCGCAAGAATCAAGGACGCGGTGCCGGGAGTGCGCCGGTAAGACACCCGGACGGTGCCACTACGATGTTTGGCTTGCTGGAACCGCCCGCCCATCCAGCGCGTATCCTGAGAATATGGGAGCGCGAGCGTTTTCCGGTCTGGCGAGGGGGGCGGAATTGGGTCCCAATGCCCGGCTCACCCGTCAAAATCAGTATTCGCCCGTAAATCCGCACGTCCGTGGTGCTCCCAGGCCGGATGTGCCGCTTCGGCGTTGCCTGGGCTGAAGATCTTCGCTGGGGAAAGCGGGAACATGCTATTCGGTGAGGCTTTCAAACTCGCGCTGCAGTCGCTGTGGGCCAACAAGCTGCGCTCCATTCTCACGCTCATCGGCGTGGTGATGGGCGTGGCCTCGGTCATCATGGTCATCACGCTGGTGCAGGGGGCCAACCGTTACGTGGCCACCAAGCTCACCGGCTACGGCGCTGACGTGTTTACGGTCACGCGCATGTCCAGCATCATCTTTTCCGCGGACGACTACTTCCGCTTTCAGAAGCGCAAGATCCTGCGCATGGAGGACTACCAGGCCATCCGCGACTCCTGCAATGAGTGCGGCGAGGTGGGCGCGCTGCTTCAAAAGTCAACCAACGTGGTGGCCAACGGGCACTCCAGCAACAACACCAGCGTGCGCGGCTACACCTGGACCATGCTCTCGCTGAACAACATCGACATCGCGATGGGCCGCGGCTTTACCCAGGCCGACGAGGACCACGGCACCCACGATGTGATCGTGGGCTACGACATTGTGGACAACCTGCTTGGCGACGGCGATCCTCTGGGCAAGGAGATTCGCGTCGACGGCATCCCTTACACCATCGTGGGCGTGGGCGATCGCCAGGGCAAGACGCTGGGCCAGTCGCAGGACAACTGGGTGGCGGTGCCCATCACCACCTATCAGCAGACCTACGGCTACAACGATTCGGTGGACATCTATGTGCGTGCCGCGGGAAACGCCGAGGCCATGGAGCGCGCCGAGGATGAGGTGCGCGTGCTGATGCGGACGCGGCGCCACAACGCGCCCGGAGTGGCGGACGATTTCGAGATCGAGACCAACGACACTTTCCTCGACATCTGGAAGCAGATCACCTCGCTGTTCGCCTCGGTGGTGATCGGCCTGGCATCCATATCGCTTGTGGTCGGCGGCGTGGTCATCATGAACATCATGCTGGTGAGCGTGACCGAGCGCACCCGCGAGATCGGCGTGCGCAAGGCGCTGGGCGCTCGCCAGCGCGACGTGCTGATGCAGTTCCTCATCGAGAGCGCCACCATGGCCTTCACCGGCGGAGCCATCGGCGTGCTTGCCGGCGTAGGCGTGGGCAAGCTGATCACGCTCATCGTGGGCTTCCCCACCAGCGTGCCGATCTGGGCTGTTTTCCTGGGACTCTTCCTCGCCGGCGCGGTCGGCATCTTCTTCGGCGTCTACCCGGCCAGCAAAGCCGCCAAGCTGGACCCGGTGGTGGCGCTGAGGGCGGAGATGTAGAAGAGCAGCTGACAGGAGACAGCTGACAGCGGACAGTTAGAGCCTGCCCGTGGACGGTTCGATTGATGCGGGTAAAGAGGGATAGATGTCTCAGTCTTTTCGAGACTTGCAGGTGTGGCAGCGAGCGATGCGGTTGTCAGTCGCTGTCTACCGTCTGACGCGCGAATTTCCGCGCGAAGGAATTTACGGGCTGACCAGTCAGATGAGACGCTCGGCAGTTGCTGTGCCAAGCAACATTGCAGAAGGACAGGGACGGATGAGCCCCGGCGAATTCCGGCAGTTTCTCAGCATTGCCCGCGGCTCGCTCTGCGAGCTGCAGACTCAGCTGGAGATCGCGCGAGCGCTTGATTTTGGGAAGGCTGAGCTGCTGAACAACGCCGAAGGCCTTTCGCACGAAGTCGGCAAGATGATTTACTCATTCATGGAATCGCTCAAGGATCAGGCTCGCGCACACTAAGAACTGTCTGCTGTTAACCGTCGGCTGTGAGCTGCATTCTTATGGAATCGCTGAAGGAGCGGACTCGGGCGAACTAAGGACTGTCTGCTGTTAGCTGTCAGCTGGGAGCTGCATTTATGGCGCAAGGACAAACCCGCGAATCGATCAAGATGGCGCTTGATACGCTGCGCACCAACAAGCTGCGTTCGGGCTTGACTGTGCTCGGCATCGTGATCGGCGTGACTACCGTGATTACCATCTCCTCGGTCATCAACGGGGTTAACAACCGTGTCAACGACTTTGTAAGTTCGCTCGGCTCCAATGTGTTCTGGGTGTTCCACATGCCGGTCATTGGCGTGCGCCCCACTACCGAGCAGTTGACGCGCAAAAAGCTCACCATGGACGATGTGATGGCGCTGCGCACGCTGCCCCACGTGGTGGCCACCGATGGCGGACTGCAGCATGTCAAGGCGCAGTTTCGCGTGGGCGACGTGGCCGTCAAGTACAACGGCAAGAAGGTGGCAGGCACCATCCTCATGGGCTCGACCACCGAGGTCGCCGACGTGAGCGAGCTGACCTTCATCGAGGGCCGGCTGTGGACCGATGCGGAAGACGAACGCGGCGCGCATGTCTGCGTGCTGGGCCACGACACCTGGGACGAGCTCTTTGGCGGCCAGCCCGCCGTGGGCAAAGAGGTGAGCGTGGAGAGCGGCATGTACACCGTGATCGGCGTGCTGGACAAGCGCAAGCAGCTTTTTGGCGGCGGCAAGAATCCCAACGACAACGCGGTCTTCTTCCCTATGGGCACGTTCCACAATCTGCACCCGGAAGATAAGGACCTTTGGGTGAGCGTGAAGTACGACGCCCCCCAAAACAAATCGCTCGTCGAGGAAGAGATTCGCGAACTGCTGCGAGTGCGGCGCAAGGTCAAGGTGCAGGCCGACGACAACTTCGAAATCTTCGGCCCAGATTCAATCTCAAAACTCTGGGGCCAGCTCACCGGCGGCCTGGTGCTCTTCATGATCGCAGTGTCCAGCGTAGGCCTCATGGTTGGCGGCGTGGGCGTGATGAATATCATGCTGGTCTCGGTGACCGAGCGCACGCGCGAGATTGGCGTGCGCAAGGCCATTGGGGCCACCAAGCGAACCATCATGACGCAGTTCACCACCGAGGCGGTGACGCTGTGCGCGGTGGGCGGCCTGGTCGGAATTGCTCTGGGCGCGGTGCTGACCTGGATCGTCTACTTCCTGCCGATAGGCTTGCCGGCCACGCTGTCCGCCCTGTGGGTGATGCTGGGATTCGGCGTGTCGTGCGCCATCGGCCTGGTGTTCGGCATCTATCCGGCATGGAAGGCAGCCACGCTCGATCCGATCGAGGCGCTGCGGTACGAGTGACAGCGGACAGCGGACAGCTGACAGCAAACAGTTCAAAGCTGAGAGCAAACAGTCGCGAGCCCTTAGCTGTCAGTTCTTGATGGTTGGGGCTAGCTCCCATTACGGCCGGAAAGCCGGAGTCCGGAACTTAAGTTCACTGCTAACCGTATCCTGCTCGAGCTCGTCTCTCTGCTGTCAGCTGGAAACTGTGAGCGGGTAACTGTCTGCTGTGAGCTGACAGCTGGGAGCTGCATTATGGCGCAAGGTCAAACCCGTGAATCCGTGAAGATGGCGCTTGATACTCTGCGCACCAATAAGCTGCGCTCGGGCCTGACGGTGCTCGGCATCGTCATCGGCGTGACCACCGTCATTACCATCTCTTCGGTG
>Ga0302325_10030301_pt1 | contig 11159 bp, 8 predicted proteins | sample Palsa_T0_2_FD_201948 | JGI IMG/M metagenome (GOLD analysis project Ga0302325, IMG submission 201948) | Peat permafrost microbial communities from Stordalen Mire near Abisko, Sweden - Palsa_T0_2 | ecosystem: Environmental > Terrestrial > Soil > Palsa > Peat permafrost | place: Sweden: Abisko...
GAGATCGTTTCCGCCACGGCCGCTCAAGCACTGTTCGAGGAAGCTCGACGGCTCCGCCGAGCACGGCGATGTCGGTGGTCCGTCGCTGGACTCCTGGTCATCCTTGCCGTCGTCGCGGCCGTACGTGTCATCGACCGCACCGGTCCTCGCTTGCGCCATCCGGTTTCTCGGGGGGACCTTCCACGATGGACCAGTGCTGCGGGAGCTCCCCGTAAGACTCCGACCACCTATGTCACTGGTGATGACATGGGTGGCATTGGTCTGTATTCCACCGCAACCGGCAAGCTCATCCATACGATAAGTCCGGAGCAGTCGGGGGAACTCGACCAAGAGGCAATGCTTACTGGGAATCGGAACACGGTGTACTTCGCCCAACAGGATGGGCCATGCAGTGGAGTGATCCTGCGGGTTCGCATATCAGGAGCCGGCGACCCGTCCGCTGCCATCTCCATTCCCGGAACGATGGCCCTCGATCCATCGCCGAGTCCGACGTCGAGCGAATTGGCATGGGTTGGCGATACGTGCGGAGCATCTGGAACCGTGACTGCGACCACGCTCTACCTCACGAATTTGGCGACCCACCTCACGACTCAACTCGGGAGCCTGGGCTCGATCGGCGATGCGAGAATCGCCTGGAGCCGAAATGGTACGCAAATCGCGGTGGAGAACGGCGACACCATTGAGATCCTTGCGGCAAACCGGATGGTGTTGGGCCAGGCCAAACCAATGGAGGTCGCCAATGGATGCAGACTGTCCTCGCCCGCCTTTTTGTCACGGTCGAATCAACTCGCCGTTATCCGCTACTGCTGGAGCTCAGCAGGAAAACCCAGCACAAGCACGGCCCTCGTCTTCAATGTAGCGACGGGAAAACCCATGGCTCGGATCGCGTCGGCTCCCCATTCGGCAGCCTTTCAAGGACTCTCAGTCGACAGAACAGGGACGCACATTCTGCTCGGCATTGCCGGCCCTGCCGGCGCCACGACCGTCGAGTTCACGAGCGGGCGCCTCAAAACCGTGAGTTCAACGTCGCCGACGGACGCGGAATGGTGACGATCGGGCAGGGTGGCCGAGCGCTGACCTAGCTGCTGGTGGCTCGGCCGCCCGTTGACAGCCGAGGCCGGTCGAACGTCCCGAAATCTGCTTACAAGGCATCCGCGTGCCGACGCCCGTGTCCCTTTTGGCAAGACCCGCTGAGCCGTGCCGGCATTCCGTGGCCCGACTCAGGCCGGGCGGAGGGGCTGTATCCTGGATGGCGTGTTCGAACGCTTCACCGATCGGGCGCGATCGGTACTGGTGCTGGCGCAAGAAGAAGCGCGTCTTTTAAACCATTCCTTCATCGGGACCGAGCACATTCTTCTCGGGCTGCTCCACGAGGGCGATGGCGTTGGTGCGAGAGCTCTGCAGTCTCTGGGCATCACTCTCGAGGCCGTACGGGTGAAGGTAGAAGAGACCATTGGAATGGCCGGCACCACACCCGGCGGGTCCCCGCCCTTCACGCCACGAGCAAAGAAGGTCCTGGAGCTCTCCCTGCGCGAGGCACTTCAACTGAGCCACAGCTATATCGGCACCGAGCACATACTCCTCGGCCTCGTGCGCGAAGGCGAAGGCGTTGCCGCCACCGTTCTGGTTGGCCTGGGTGCCGATTTAGGCCGAGTGCGTCAAACCGTGATGCAGCTGATGTCGGGATACGGGGAGGAGGAGCATTCCGGGGACCCGGTACCAACGCACTCCACGGTGGCGAGCGGTCCTTCAGCCCGTCCGGATCCTCGCTGCCCCCAATGTCGGGTCGGTCTCGTCGAAGGCGCACGTTTTCGCACAATCGATGTACCTCCCGATGAGATTGATGACCAAGTTGAAGCGATCTCCATCGATGTCGTGTACTGCTCGGGATGCGGGATGACACTGCACATGTTCACGTCTGGTCATGCGGCGGCCGTCCAGGTGCCCCGCCGGGTCGAATCGTCTAGCCGAGGAGCTTCGACTCAGAGTCTCCGTTTACGCCGGACGCCACCGAGGATCGAGCAGACCGGGCCGCCGCCCGAAGACGAGGTCACGGCAAGTGCTGCTATCAGCCGGGCCTTCGCCGATATGGGAGAGGTCGACGAGGAAGGCGGTACCGTCCCGTCGGTGGAGGACAGTGAAGGACTGGCCGTCTGTCGTGAGCAGGCGACGGAGCTCGCCCGCATTCGGTTCGACGGCCAGGTTCCCGATGTGACGGTCGCGTTTATTGTCGACACCGTCCGGTTCGTCAACGATCACGAGGCGATCGTGACGTACACGGCCCAGATCACCGGCTCGCTCAACATCACGCTCGCCAACCGGCCCGGGCGTGCTGTGCTGGTGGACGGAGAGTGGAAGGTAACGCGGGAGACCTTCTGCGAATGGGTGCAAGTGAGTGGCGTCCAATGCCCGCCACGCACGGGACAGTAGCTACTTCAGTATTGGGTCAGTGCGCGCAGCACTTCGGAGAAATGGTCGACGAGGCCGAAGTGACCCTCTGAAGCCCGTACGGTCAACGTCGCGTTGAGGAGATTTTCTTTGAGCCATTGCCCATGAGCCGGGGGAGCCATCAGGTCTTGCTCGCCGTACCAGAGCAATACGGGACACCGAACATCGGAAATTTCAAAGTCCCAATGACCGATCCATGACACGTTGTCCCAACCGCCGCCGAGGACGCTCGCAGACAGACCTTCTCGCATCGAGTTGATCACCTTCGATCCGATCACATCATCGTTTATCAGAACCCGATCGCGTTTGCTGAGGGCAGGGGTGAAGTAAGCGATAACTGCCTGGTCATCACCATTGCGCAGCAACTGGCGCAACCCTTGGAATCCCGAGGCGAAGCCCAACGCTGCCGTTTCGGGGTTAGTGGGAAGGTGGGAGTAGGCATCCTTGTCGATGTCGCTCAGGTCGTCGAGTGCATGTGGCACATACTCGAACGGTCCCGCTCCTGACGCCACACCCACACCGGTAATGCGTTCGCCGCCTACTGCCGCGGCGGCCAACGCGAACGGGCCCCCACCCGACAAACCCAAAGTGGCGAAGCCTCTCAGACCCAGTGAGTCGGCTATCGACAGCGCGTCCCGGGCAACAGAAGAGAGGCCGAACGCGGACTCGGTCGATCCCCCGTAACCGGGGCGATCGAATGAGATGATCCGGACGCCTTGCCGGCTGACAAGCTCGTCTCCGAACGCGAGATCGAGGCGGGAACCAGGCGTCCCGTGGAAATAGACAATGGGAGGGGCCTGGACGTCGCCCGTGTCGCGGATTCGGAGCACCCGGTCGCCAATGGCCAATTCCGTCTCAACTGGTTCCATGGATCCCACCTTTTTCGTACTAGACAAGATCTCTCCGCATGACACGTGGTTCGTACCCAGAACGGTCCCCGGTCAGCCCGAGCGGACACGTAGTCATACTATGGATGTACCAACGCTGGACTCTTGTTGATGATGCTGACGGATTTTGGCAGGTCCCGGCCATGTACGTTGCGTGACGCTCAGAGGACGGACGCAGGCCGAGTGATCGCAATCGACGCTGCAGACGACCGCCCGACGCGCTTCGACGCGTTCTACCGGGGCCATCGTCAATCGATCGCTGACTATGTGCAGCGACGCGTGATGGCGCATGACGCCGAGGATGTCGTTGCGCAGGTATTTCTCGTAGCGTGGCGTCGCTTCGAGGTGATCCCTCTGGCACCTGAGGATCGCCTGTGGCTCTTCGGGGTCGCACGTCGCATGGTCGCCGATCACCGCCGTTCGACCATGCGGAGGCTCCGATTGACAGATCGCCTTGTCGGGGAAGCGAGAAATCCAGATAGCTCGACCCCAAGCTTCAGCCTCCTTCAGGCACGGGTGGACGCCGCCATGGAGGTACTTCGACCCGCCGAACGAGAGGTTCTGCGCCTGGTTCTGTGGGACGATCTCAGCCACAGCGACGTGTCGACAGTGCTCGGTTGCACGGCGAACGCCGTCGAGCTCCGGTACCGCCGCGCCCGGAGCAGGTTTCACGACGCGTTTCTGGCTCTCGAACCGGCGCCCCAGACGCCTGAGCAGTTCGCGGCAGCCTCAACAACCCTTGGATCACCGAGGGGAAGACAATCACAAGGAGGATCCATGCCACGTGCCCTCATTACGGGGATCACCGGTCAAGATGGTCGCTACCTGGCCGAATTGCTCATCGGAAAGGGCTATCAGGTTCACGGAATGATCCGGGGACAGAACAATCCCAAAGCGCGCATCGTCCAAGACGAGATACCCGAGATCGAGTTGATCGACGGCGATCTCACCGATCTGTCCTCCCTCATTGCAGCGGTCGAACAGGTTCAACCGGACGAGGTCTACAACCTCGGCGCCATCAGCTTCGTCAAGCTTTCCTTCAGCCAGCCTGAGCTCACGGCGGACGTGAGCGGCTCGGGGGTGCTCCGCATGCTCGAAGCGATCCGTATTGTCGGTGGACCGAACAACCGGATGCGCTTTTACCAAGCGGCGACTTCAGAGATGTTCGGGAAGGTGCACGAAGTACCCCAGCGCGAGACGACTCCTTTCCATCCACGGTCCCCCTATGGGACTGCGAAGGTGTTCGGCTTCTACACGACGCTCAATTACCGCGAGTCCTACGGCATCCACGCGTCGAATGGAATCCTCTTCAATCACACGAGCCCGCGTCGAGGGCTCGAATTCGTCGAGCGCAAGATCTCGAACGCCGTCGCTCGGATCTCACTCGGCCTGCAAGAGACCGTCGCCCTGGGCAATCTCGATACATCGCGGGATTTCGGATATGCGGGCGACTATGTCGAAGCCATGTGGAAAATGCTGCAACAAGAAGAACCGGATGACTACGTGGTCGCCACCGGCACAAGGTGGTCGATCCGCCAGGTCCTTGACATGGCATTCCACGCGATCGGGATCGAGGAGTGGTCGCCCTATGTGACAATCGACGAACGGTTTCTCCGCCCGGCCGAAGTCGATCAACTGGTCGGTGACGCATCACGGGCGAAGGACCTTCTCGGCTGGGAGCCGAAGGTCGATTTCCCCCAAGTCCTCGAAGAGATGGTTCGCCACGACATCGAGATGGAGCAAGAGAAGGCTGGTTTGAAGCGATAACGTACGATCCTTCGATGTTGTCTCAGGTAATTGCCGCTCCTGTCCATCGGTACCTGAGCTTGGCGGATCGCCTTCTGCCGGAGAAGATCACCGGCTTTTACGTCACGGGCTCCGCAGCCCTTGGGGCCTATCGTCTTGGGCGCAGTGACATCGATTTTGTCGCCGTGCTGAAAGATGACGTCAGCCCTGCCGAATTGAACCGCCTCCGCCTGCTCCACGCAGTCTCTACGGTGTCCACCGGTTGGGCAGCGATTCGCAACGGTGGGTCCGTATTCTCCGGTACCTGCAATGGCATTTTTGTGCGTTCCGTTGATCTCAAATGCCCCGTCTCAAGGATCGTCCCGGTGGCATCGCAGTGCGCGGAGCGGTTCTCTACTGGTCGAGACTCCGGGATCAGCCCGGTCGACTGGAAGGTACTGGCTGAACAAGGCATCAGCGTCAGAGGCCCGTTGCCGGAATCGCTCGGCCTGCTGCCCGAACCGGAGCTATTGCGAACGTGGAATCACGACAATCTGAGCACCTATTGGAGGCCGCTTGCGGAGCAGCTCCTCACCGTGCGAGATCGAAGTGGCATGCGGTTCCGACCGAGATGGTTCACTGCGTGGGGAGTCCTCGGAGCACCTCGTTTGCATTACACGATCGCCACCGGCGAGGTGGCATCCAAGGAGAAAGCGGGTGAATACGCACTCGACACCTTCGGACGCGAATGGCATCCAATCATCCGGGAGGGCCTGGGCTACTGGCGAGGTGAGGCTGCGAATCCGATATTTCGTGACATCCGAACTCGCGCTCGAAGCACGGCGGAGTTCATCCTCGAGACCATTCGATCGGCAAACGATCTGTGAATGATGCCGTCCGGCGACCGGGTTCCCAATGCGGCCGGGTGGGACCCGTACCGGGGAGCGGAGACGGCACATGCTGACCGCATCCCTTTTTGGTTCTCTGGGAGTATGCGGATGGTGATCGAGGCAGTCAAAGTGACACCGGACGGGTGGCGGTTGTGGCGTGAGCTCAGGCTGGCCGCACTGACCGAAGCCCCAGCAGCCTTCGGCTCGACCCTCGCCGAATGGAGCGGGGATGCAGATACCGAGCAGAGGTGGCGCGCCCGCCTCGAGACTGTGCCATTGAACCTCGTGCTGATGTGCGATGGCGAGCCGGCGGGCATGGTCAGCGCGACCTGGCCCGAAGGCGATCGCGCGGCCGAGCTGATCTCCATGTGGGTGGCGCCGGCTGGCCGCGGGCGCGGCGTCGGGGACGAAGCCATCCGGCAGGTCTTGGCATGGGTCCGCGAGAATTGTTCAGGGAGTGACGTCGAGTTGTCGGTGAAGACTGCCAACGACTACGCCATTCGCCTCTACGAACGCCATGGTTTCGTCGATGCCGGTCCCTCCCGGTACGGACCCGATGAACGGTTGATGCGTCTATGAGGGATCGATACACGAGACCCGGCCGGGGGTCGGAATTCCACCGGGAGTTCAGTTTGGGACGGTGTTGGCAACGGCACGACTTCCCCGCGTAGGCTCAAGTGCTTTCAACCGCGGACCAGATGGCCACGCGGCTGGCCCGAACGAGGCGAGGGATTCATGGTGATGCCTGGACCACAGCGGCGGCGCAGTATCAAGCGCGCAAGGCCCCTCACGCCGGCCCGGCGTGGTGGGGTCCTGGGCGCACTTGCGGTGACGGCAACGCTGTTGCTCGGCGCCTCCCTGCTGCAGCCACTGACGGCCGGCGCCTCGACCCCGAAGGACGCCAATCCACACGGGATCCTCACGTACGGCATCGACCTGAACAGCGAGTTCGACAACACCTTCAATCCCGAGAAGTCCTTCAACCCCTGCGGGTTCGCCATCCTCTCGAACATCTACGCCTCGGGCCTAGGCATCACCAACACCGCCTTCCTCCCGAACGTCATCACCAGCTGGTCGTCGACACCGAACACAGTGACCCTGCACATCCGGCCAGGCGTGGTGTTCTCCAACGGAGACCCGGTTGACGCCAACGCCATCAAGACGAGCCTGCTGTACAGCCGTCAGAGCCCTCTGCTGACGACATTGACCGCGATCTCGACTATCGACGTGGTGAATCCCCTCACGCTCGTGATCAACCTCTCCAACCCCATTCCCGGGGATGTCATCCAGGCGATGTACCACTCGGACGGCACCATTTACGACCCCAGCAACATAAACACGGACGCCACCAATCCGGTCGGTGCCGGCCCATTCGTCTTGAAGAGCTACAACGTGGGGTCCTCGATCAAGCTCGTCGCCAACCCGAAGTACTGGGACAAGGGCCAGTACCTGCTTGGCGGTGTCGACTTCGCCCAGGCCTCGAACGGTCCGCAGATCGTCGCGGCGCTCGAGTCTGGCGCCATCGACATGGCGACGCTCGAGCCAGACGAGGTCGCGCCGGTCAAGGCCCAGTCCGACCTCGCGGTGGTGGTGGGGAAGTCCTACGACTACGTCGACCTGCAGATGCGCCAGAACGCCGCACCCTTCAACAACTCGAAGGTCCGCGCCGCGTTGGAGTATGCGGTCGACCGCAACGCCCTCAACCGGGTTGTCTACGACGGCCTCGGCGAGGCGGCCTTCCAGCCATTCCCGTCGTGGTCCCCTGGCTACAACAAGAAGGTAGGGGACAAGTACACGTATCAGCCAGCGAAGAGCAAAGCCATGCTGAAGGCCGCTGGCTTTCCCAAGGGGATCCCGTTCACGCTCGTCGTTCCTAGTGGTGATCCTTCGCTGGCCCAAGCCTCCCAGCTCATCCAACAGCAGGCGAAGCCGGCCGGGTTCAACGTGAGCATTCAGGAGGTCACCCCTTCCGACCTCCTCACCAATGTCTACATAAAGGGCGAAGGCGACGCCGTCCTCACCGAGCAGCTCTCCAACGGGCCCGATCTGGCTAACAACTTCGAGAACGAATTCCTGCCCATCGGCTTCCTGACCCAGCACTTCGGGACCGCCAATCCACTGCTGGCCCCGTACATCAAGCAGGCCCTCCAGTACGTGACCGCCCAACAGCAGGGGCCGTTCATGCAGAAGGCGGGCGCCCTCGCCATGTCCATCGGCGCCGAGGTCCCCCTCGTCTTCCAACCCTCGCTGATCGGTTACAACAAGAACGTGGTCGGTGGCAAAGTCCAGGCCCCGATCGGCCAGTGCCACACCAATCTGACCGGGATCTACATCAAGAAGTAGCCCGAGCCGGCCCTAACCAGCCCGCCGGCGAAAGTGCCATTCATCTTCCGTTCAAACAGAGCGGGGGACCCGTGTCGTGCTGTCAGCCAGGGGCGAACGAGAGAAGGGTGGCGGCGGCATACGTCGCCGGCGTCTTGCCGTCGGGTTGCGGCATCACCATCAGATGGAGCAGACCGCCGAACGAGTTGGTCGTGTAGTGGGTGGCGGCACCGCAGGACGGATCACTGCATATCGGTACGGGGTGCACCTTGCCCTGGTCCTGCGAGATGAAGTCGATGCCCTCTTGCTCGCCCACAATGGTGCGGGAGATCTCGAGGCGACGTGTACCGTTCGAAGTGTCGATGGACCACACCTGGTGGACGTTGCCGACGGTCCCGGCGAGGTAGAGGCGGCCCTTGTAGAACGCTCCACCGTCGACACCCGACGGCGGGACGGCGTTCTTCAGGATCTTGACCGGTTTGATAGCGGCGTGGGCGGGCCAGGAATGGGCGGATGAGATGTCGGCCATGTCGTAGGCCAAGAGGTTGTTACCCGACGACGTCCACAGCAGCTTGTCGTTGGGGGATGCTGTGGCCCACATCGCCTTCTTGATGGTGGCCGGGTCCAGCTTCACCTCGTACTCCCAGGCCAGTGAGACCGGGTCGGCGACTCCGATAGCGCCGGTATTGGCGCAGTTCGTGCCGTTGTAGCACTCCATGGGGAGAAGTACCCCGACTTTCTTGGAGTAGCCGATGGCCCCGATGTGGTTGTACTTGTCCCGGGCGGCGACGTCCGCCGGGATGTACGGCGTGGTGCCGGCGACCTGATTGAACGAGGCGTCGGTCTTGAACAGCCCGTTGTCGACGCCGTCGAAGAAGAAGTGCCCCTGATCGTCTTGCGTCATGCCCTGGTAGTAGAAGATCCGGATCGATGTGGTCGTCACCAGCTTCCAAGTTCCAGGATCCCTTGGCGCGGGAGCGGCACCCGAGGTCGTCGCTGGGAGCGAGGTGGCCGCAAAGGCGGCGACGATGGCCGCCGCCCCCAACCGAAGGAATAGCGGCTTGCACATACGTCGAAGGAGTCCCTCGGGCAATACGGGATATCTCGTGACCATGCTCTCCCCCCGGGTGCTCGGCCGCCGTCCGCGTCTCGAGTCGCTGCCTGCGACCATAATCCACGCCCGGGAAGGCTTCCGGCACAAAATTTTGGCGCCCTCCAAATGACTCGAACCCGGACCGCCGTGACCCGCAGGCCAATCCGTAAAATGGGCGGCCGTCGCACGGACGCACGGAACGCTCTTAACAGGCAGGCTATTGCCATGACCAATGACCGTGTCTGCCATATGGCACCAATATCGGCAGTGGATTCGCCCGGGAAGATGAGACTGTGTCTGCTATGGCACCGGCCTGAACCGACGGCAGCCAAGACGAGGCGGAGGGCCCGATGACAGAGATCATGAACCCGGCGTTCATCGACCCGTTACTCGAGTCGCGTGCCGTTACGTTTGAAAACCCAACCGGTGCTCGCGGAGCGGGCGGCACGACCGCCGGTGGTCGAAAAGGCGCCCCCAGTCGATTGATCGACGCGGGTGAGAGCGTGGTGCTCGCTGACATCGAGGGCCCTGGGGTCCTCCGTCACCTCTGGATGACCGTGCTCCCTGCCCCACCCGAGCGACTGCGAGCGCTCTGGATCGAGGTGTTCTATGACGGTGCCGAGGAGCCGAGCATTTCGGTGCCCTTGTTCGACTTCTTCTGCCTGCCACATGGGCGGACGGCTCCATTCGCGTCAGCCCTCATCACCGCGAACGAGGGCCGGGGTCTTAACAGCACGATCCCCATGCCCTTCGCACGTCACGTCCGTCTTGAGCTCACGAACGGCTCCGATGCACCGACGGTGCTGTACTACCAGGTCGACTACACACTGGAGCCGGCCATGCCTAGCGGAAGCGGGTACCTTCACGTCTCGTTCCGGAGGGAAAACCCGACGCGGCTGAAATCCGACCTGGTCATCACTGAAGGGCTGGTCGGCCCAGGGCGCTTTCTCGGATGCAGCCTTGGAATTCGAGTCCTCGACGAGGGCATCTGGTACGGGGAGGGGGAAGTGAAGGTGTTCCTCAACGGCGATACGTCCCACCCAACCATCTGCGGCACCGGACTCGAGGACTATGTCGGCAGCGCCTGGGGTATGGGACGCCATGCCGCCCCATACGGCGGATGCACCCTCGATGTCCGCGCCCCCGAAGCGACTGGCTCCCACACACAGCCTGACTTCGTCGGGATGTACCGATGGCACGTCCCCGATCCGATCATGTACGCGACCGACTTGAAGGTGACGGTGCAGCAAATCGGGGCTGTGGTGTTTCTCCCCAGCCAAGAGGCCGACATGGCGGCGATCGAAGAAAGCGGCCGGCTCGCCGGCAATGGTTGGCAACGCATTGCCGATGGCACACTCATCTTCGGCATCGTGGAGCGGGTCGACGACGCCTGCGCCACCGCGTACGTCTATTGCCGCGAGCCACAGACGGTGGAGCGCCTCGATGTGGCTAAGGCGGTGGTCGATCTCTCGCGCCGACCCTACGAGGCCATCGATCCGATGGAGGCGACGGTGGTCTCGGTACCCTGACGCCGCAGTGAGATCCGCAGCGCGGAAACCGTCGGAACGCTCCGTGTTGCAGTTGGGTGTTGCCTACTTGCTGCACGGCCACGGCGCATCCGCTCGAGGATCAGCCTGGCCACAGATTCCAGCGTCGTTCGGGATACCGCCGTCTTGGGGTGGAGCACCGATGTCCCTTCCATTTCGACCGAAGGGTCTTGCCAGGTGGCGGCATGGGAATAGTCTACAAATAGAGCGTTTCGGCGATTTGCGAAGTGGCATTGGACCTCCGGAG
>Ga0302325_10030302_pt1 | contig 11159 bp, 7 predicted proteins | sample Palsa_T0_2_FD_201948 | JGI IMG/M metagenome (GOLD analysis project Ga0302325, IMG submission 201948) | Peat permafrost microbial communities from Stordalen Mire near Abisko, Sweden - Palsa_T0_2 | ecosystem: Environmental > Terrestrial > Soil > Palsa > Peat permafrost | place: Sweden: Abisko...
GAGTCCGTCAGCATCATCACCTATGGCGCGGTCGTCCACCGCGCAGAGGTCGCCGCCGCCCAGCTCCAGCGCGAAGGTATCTCCGTCGAAATCATCGACCTTCGCTCGCTCTCCCCCTACGATTGGGAGGCCATCGCCGCCACGGTGCGCAAAACGCACCGCGTCATCGTCGCTTATGAAGACATGCTGAGTTGGGGTTACGGCGCCGAAATCGCCGCCCGCATCGCTGACGAACTTTTCTCCGACCTCGACGCCCCGGTGAAACGCGTCGCCGCCATGGACACTTTCTGCGCCTACCATCCAAAACTGGAAGACGTAATCCTCCCGCAAACTGCCCACATCACCGCCGCCGTCAAACAAATCCTCGAATATTAAAAGGTGAATCCGTGACGGCTCTGTTAGGTCGCTCGCGGCTTTCCGCGCCTGCTACTTACTTCTTCAACTCCGCCGCCCAATTCTGCACCAGCGTCAACGACTGCGACACTCCGCCCCCCGCCGCCGCAATCGCAATAAATTTCTGCCCGTCACGCGACGGCGCATACTCCCGCCGCAGCGCTCGCAGCGTCAGCGCAAACAGGTGCTTGCTCCCGCCCACCTTGAACGCCGCGCCGCTCCCGTCCACCTCCGCTGCCGCGATCCCAGAAAAATCGTAGTAATACAGTTCCTTCCCATCCGCGCGCCACCGCGGCAACGCACCGCCCCCGTTGGTCACTTGCCATTTCGCGCCCGTCCACGGAAACGGCGCCACAAAAACTTCCGGTCGCCCCACCTCGTTGGACATATACGCGATCCAGCGTCCATCCGGCGAAAACGTTCCATCGCGATCCTCTATCTCCCCGTTGGCATAACGATACGGCTTGCCATCGCCGCCGAGCGGCAACACCCAGATTTGTTGCTGGTCGATGCCTCCTCCCTGCTCAAACAGCAAGTATTTCCCGTCCCGCGACCAGTCTGAGATTCCCTGGAAGTTTTTGTCTGCCGACGTCAGCAGCACCCGCTCCGGCGCATTTGTCGTCACACTTTTAATGGCGATCTGCGAGTCTTGCTTTGAGGTAAACGCCATCTCCGTCCCGTCCGGTGACCACACCGGCGTTTTATGCGTGCCGCCGTCGAACGTCAGCCGCGTCCTCAAGTGACTGACCAAATCCTCCACCGAAACCAGCGCATTCACGTTGTTGGCTTCCGTGATGGCCAGCTTCTTCTCATCCGGCGAAAGGTCCACATCAAAAAAACCGCCCGCCTCGCCCACCGTACCCAGGATTTTTCCCGAGCGGTCAAACCACGTCAGCCGCTGAAATCCCGTCGCCGAGCCCGACGCGTACACCATCATCCCGTTCATCGAGACGCTCAGGTTCGCCCTCCATAGTCCCGCGTCATATCCCACGGTGGCGCTGAGCGGTTGCGGCTCCCCAGTGAATTTCCCGTTGCTCGCGTCAAATGGCTGCGCCACCAGCGAATTTTCCCGTTCGTACAACAGATACCCGCCCACATAAACGGCGTTCGAGAGCGTCCGCAACAGCACGCGGTTTTCCTTGCCGTCCAGCGACGCCAGAAACACGCCTGTATCCGTGCTCGTCGGCGCGTTGTGATTCACCGCGCTGTACAGAAAATGTTTTCCATCTGGCAGAAACCACGGCCAGCGATCCGAAGAGTACGTTACGTTGTCCACTTTGGTGATCGCCGTCGGCGTCCCGCCGCTCGCCGGCACCTGCGAAATCCCTGAGTTATAACTCAACGCCGCGATGATCGTACCATCCTGATTCCAGCTCCCGCCCCGCCCCAGTACCGCGTCGCAAATCGTCACCGGCGCTCCGGCCGTCACCTCCAGACGCTTCAACTTATCCCCCGTGAAAAATGCGATCGACCGGCTGTCCGGCGACCAAAACGGAAACGTCGCATTCTCCGTACCCGCCAGCGCCCTCGCGGAAACCGCATCCAGCGCTCGCAGGTAAAGTTGATTTCCATTCGCTCCCGTCGCCGAAAACACCACGTATCGCCCGTCTGGCGAAATCATTGCCGGCCCCGCCGTATCCCCGGAAAGATTGAACTGCATCGCCTCCGGCGGCAGCAGCTCCACGCGCAACACGGGCGACTGTTTTTGACTCGCCAGATACGCCAGTACCAGTGCAGCCACCGCCGCCGCCCCACAAACTCCCGCCACGCACCACGCCAGCCAACTCGTGCGCCTGCGCGGCGGCGCCACTACTGCCGCCGAAGCCGCCGACGAAATCTGCGACCCGCCTTCCGCCATCTGTCGCAATTGCAGCTTCACGTCGTGCGCGGTCTGCCAGCGTTCGTCCGGGTCCTTCGCCAGGCACCCCTTCACCAGCCGTTCCAGCCCTAGCGGCGCCAGCGGCTGCACCGACGAGATCGGCGCGGGCTCCCGCTCCAGCACCGCCGCCATCGCGCTCGCCCCGGTCTTCCCTTCGAACGCCCGCTTCCCGGTGGCCATCTCGTACAGCACCGCGCCCAACGCAAAAATATCCGATCGCGCTTCCGCCTCTTTCCCCTCCACTTGCTCCGGTGACATGTACTGAAATGTCCCCACCACCGCGCCCTGGGCCGTGAGCGGCGTATTCCCCAGCGGCGCGGAAAACGTCGCCGTCAAGCCGGAATTCGCCGGCCCTCCGAGCGCCGCCTTGGCCAACCCAAAATCCAGCAGCTTCGCCCCGCTCTTCGTCAGCATGATGTTTCCGGGCTTCAAATCCCGGTGCACCACCCCGCTGCGATGCGCTTTCTCCAGCCCCTCGCAAATATCAATCCCGTAGCGATACACCTGCTCGATCGCCAGCGGCCCTTTGCGCAAACGCTCCGCCAGCGTCTCGCCCTCCAGATACTCCATCACCAGGTAGTCGATCCCGTCCTGATGACCCACGTCATGCAGCGTGCAAATGTTCGGATGGTTCACGGACGAAATCGTCCGCGCTTCGCGATCAAAGCGCTGCCGCGCTTCCGCATCTTCCGACAGATGTGATGGCAGAATCTTTACCGCCACGGTCCGGTCCAGCCGCGTATCGCGCGCGCGATACACTTCGCCCATCCCGCCCGCCCCAAGTGGTGATTGTATTTCGTAAGGTCCGAGCTTCTTACCCGATGCCAGGCTCATGTGCGCGCCATTATAGCCTCAGCCAGCATCTTTCCGCATGCGCTCTGACGGGTGGGGCTCTTCGGGAGGGCACGACTTCAGTCGTGCCGTGACGCACGCCCAAAAAACTACCCACACAAAAGCGAACGGGCGGACCGAAGGTCCGCCCTGTTTGCCTCTTCTCGCTCTCTTAACCAGCTCCGTCGGGACGCCATCATTTCCCGGGCGCCACTTCCGACGCCACCACTGGGCTTCGGCCTGGCCAACCTCTCCGTCTCAGTTCGAAACCACTCCTACTTCGCCGGTGCTGCAGGCTGGTTTTCACTGGTCGGCGGTACGATCCCCTTGAGCCGCATATAGGTCACCATGTTCCCATAGTGCTCATCCGTGTGCGCCGTATTGATCGAAAACACCGTCAGTCTCGCCAGGTTGAAGTTGAAGAGTTTCACCAGCTGGCTGCCTTTTGCGTCTGTCATGCCGTCGAAAGCCTTATTGCAGTACGCAACTCCTTCCTTGAGCGCAGCCACTAAGTCGGCCTTAGACGTCTTCGTCTTCTCGATGTCCTTGCCTGGGTTTGCTTCACCGATCGCTTGCGAACAGAACGAGTATGAAGCGTCGGCCACATGGCCAACGAGCTGGCCAAACGTGCGAACTTCCGGCGTCGGTTTGAAGGAATAGTTTTCTTCGGGCATTTTCTGTGCCGCATTGACCACCGCGCTGCTTACAAATGAGTAAAAACCTCTTTCACTTGCGGTAATCGGGTTCGCAGACGGAGCAGACTGGTCGGGCACAGCGGACTGCCCGGGAGTCTTCTCCTGCCCTGGCACAGCAACCGGAATTGCCATCAGCAACGCGGCAAACACCAAACCAAGTTTTTTGTCCATGAAACTCCTTTCGGGAAATCAGGCCAACTTGCGAGTCGCCAAGAAATCCTTATCGAGCGCCCGCAACCTACTATACGTACCAAGTCTCAGATTGTTTCGATGTCTCGGCCGTCGCTTAGACCTATTGCGTCAGCGCAAACCGCGACTCCTGTCCCACAAAAGTCTGCTGCAGCGGCCGGTCCGTCAGCCGCCAGTCCTAACTCCCCGGCTTGCAGTGCGGTAGTGGTTCGGCTTCCGCCAAGTTTCGACGCAATCAGCCGCGTCTCTACCTCCCGCTCCGCATGCGCCGCCGCCCTCCCCTGGTAAAGGAATGATGCCGGCGAAAAATAATGCAGGTGAAACCTCCCCTGAACTCGGGTGCGCCGCGAAAATCATTCCGAGCGCAGCGCTTGTATGACGTCCACGCGTGCCGCGCGTGCCGCCGGCAGCATCGACGCCACTACCGCCGCGCCTAACAGTACCAATGCGGAAACCATCACCGGCAATGCCCCCGGCAGTTTCAACTCGCCGAAATAACTGCCTGCCACGCGCGCCACCACGAGCCCGAACACCGCCCCCGCCAGCACGCCAACCGCCGCCATCACCAAGCCTTCCGTCACCACACCTCGGAGCAGACTTTCCGGCGGTGATCCCAGCGCCAGGCGAATCCCGAATTCGCGCGTGCGCGCGCTGACGGAAAACGCCAGCACCCCCGCGACGCCCACGACGGCAATCAGCAACGCCACCCCCGCGAACACGCCAAACACCACCGAATTCAAGCGGTCTGGCGCAAGCACTTTTGCGCGGATGTCTTCGAGCGTGGCCGCGTGCTCAACTGGCTCGTCGGCGGACATCTGCCGGATAATTTGCGTTACCGGCGTCACCAACGAATAAGGATTTGCCGTGGTGTGGATGAAAAGGTGGCCGCCGAACATGGGGGAGTCCGCAAACGTGCCATAAATGGTGGACGTGGGCCCTGGAACGATACGTTCGTCGTCTATATCGGCGGCGACCCCAATGATGCGGTGCGGCGAACCGAATCGCGACTTTTCGCTATCAGAGCCGGGCATGAATGCGAGCACGGGGTCGGTCCAATAGACATGCCGATTGATCGCATCCTGCCCAGGAAACATACGCTGTGCGAGGGTCGCGCTTACGATCGCCACCGGCTCTCCATTCTGGTCATCGAGCGCGTTGAAATCGCGCCCGGCGATAATGGGCACGCCAAGCGCGGCGAAAAAGCCGGGAGAAATGGTGCGCCACAGTGCGCGAGGATCGTCTTTGCCGTGCGCGCGGCCATCGCCAGAGAATTGCAAGCCTATGCCGCCGTTGTCGGCCTCTCGCCAGGGAGCGATCACACCGAATGCCGTCTCCGTTACGCCCGGTAGCGCATCGATGCGGCGTATCGCTTCCTTGTAGAAATCCAGGACTTGCTGCGGCGTTTTTCCGTCGGACGGCGGTGGAACGTCGATGGCCAGGACGCGTCGCGTGTCGACGCCGCTCTGCGTCGTTTGCAACGCGATTAGCGTAGTGATCAACATGCTTGCGCCCGCCAAGAGCACGAACGATGCGGCAATTTGCGTAACCGCGAAGATGCGCTGGCGGCGGCTGGTGCTGCTGGTGATGCGCACGCTGCCGCTCGCGAGGTTCATGCCATGCGACGCGTTAGCCGAGGGCAGGCGCGGCACAAAGGCCAAAATCACCGCGGCCACTACTGCCAGCCCCACGCCCACCCAGAGCAGGCTGGAATCCACCGTCAAATCCAGCGCGCGAACGGAGAACCGCGAGGCGTATCGCGCCAGAATCGTGACCAATGGCTGCGCGCTCACGACGGCGACGACGGCACCCGCTCCGCACAGCAGTAAGCTTTCGGCCAACAACATGCGGCGCAGCGCGCCCGTGCTCGCGCCGAGCGCGGCGCGGATCGAGAGTTCGCCCTCGCGGCGCACCGTTCGCGCCAGAATCAGGTTGGCAACGTTCGAGCACGCGATGATGAACACCAGGCCCGAAGCCGCGAGCAGTACGAGAAGAACGGTACGCGCGCCGGAAGTAATCTGGTCCCGCAGCATTCTGGCATCAACGCGGAAGCCGCCGTTATCCGGGTACGCCTCGGGATGGTCCTTCTGCATGGCGGCGTACACCGTGCGCAACTCGTTGCGCGCCTGCTCGAGCGTGACGCCGGGCGCCAGCTTACCGAACAGCTCGGTCATCCGGTGGATGCGGCCGGTGACCATGGTGGCGGAAAGATGATGCGGGCTGATCACCAAGTTGCCGATAATCTCGGTGTCCGCGGGATACGGCACCGAGGGCTCCAGCACGCCGATCACCGTCGCCGAACGATCGCCGATGCTGCTCAGGCGTACGGTTTTGCCTATCACGTCGGGATCCTTTTTGTAAACGGTGGACCAGAAGCGGTAGGTGAGCACGATGACGCCCGCGGCGTTGGCACCGTCGTCTTGTGGTCCGACGAGGCGGCCGAGAACAGGGCGTAGACCCATGACGTCGAAGTACGTGCCGCCGACGACGCCACCTTGTACTACGCGAGGTTCACCGAGTCCCACCATCGTAAAGCTCATGGTCGAGAAATCGCCGAACTCGCTCACCGAGTGCACGCTGGCTTCGATGTCCTTGATTTCCGGCACCGAGAACGTCGTGTTCTCGTCTCCCAGGCTGGGGGCGCTCTGGCGGATGTACATCAGCCGGTTCTCGTCACGGTTGACCAGCGGCTTGAGCAGCACTCCCCGCACCAGCGTGAAAATGGCCGCGTTGGCTCCGATGCCCAGCGCCAGCGTAAGGACCACTATGGTTGCCAACCCTTTGCTGCGCATCAGCGAATGGAACGCAATTTTTAGATCGCGGAGAAATGACATGTTTCTTGTCCCCCCGGTGTTTATCAGCACCACGCGTGCCAACAGGAAAACCCACATTGTAAATCACTTACCTTGGGTTGCGTCGAAGGGTATGGTCGTTTTCGGCCGACCATTGTCCCAAATTCGGACACCGGCTCCGTTGGAACGCTTGACGCGCGGGAAACTTTTCGCCATATTCCTTCGTATATTCTGGTAACGGCGCCCTCGGTGCGCCCAAAAAAGGGGCCTCTCATGACTTGTCCAAATTGTCAGAAAGACATCGCCGACGGCTCACGCTTCTGCTATAGCTGCGGTGCCGCCCAAGCTCAGGCCGCAACTCCGCCGCCCTATACTTATGCGCCGCCCCCGCGCAAACACCTCGTTCGCTCCAGCACCGACACCAAAATCGCCGGCGTCTGTGGCGGCCTCGCCGACTATTTCGATCTCGACTCCACCGTTGTCCGCCTCATCTGGGCCTTGCTCTTCCTCTGCGGCGGCACCGGCGGCGTAGCCTACATCATCCTCTGGATGGTCCTCCCGCTAGCCCCGACCGGCGTCCCCGCGCCGAGCGCCTCCATCGTCACCTGATTGGATCAGGTCACTTCGCACGTGCTCTTTTCGATTGTGGTTGCGTAGCTTTTTCCAGGTTCCGGGCGAACCCCGCGCTGTCACAACGCACCTCGCCATACTCGCAATATTCGCCGGTTTCTTCCGCGACTCGTCACCCGCCACTTCTTTTTTCATTAAAACTCTTTCCTTTGAATTTCCACGAGTTAAGCTCCCTGCCTGGTAGCTCAAAATCCTGAGTCGCCGCGCTGCGGCCACCTACGTTCACAACACGCCCGTCACCCTCTCGCGGCCGGTAGCAACTCCGGAATCAGGTACAATCTTCCCCGGAGCCTCGCACACCTTGTTCGCGTCCTGCCCTTGCCATGAAGCGTAAGCTGCTCGTTGCCGTCCCGCTGCTGTGCCTGGTCGCGCTGCTGGCCTGGTTTTTCCGCCCCAGGCACGAGTCCCTCGGCGAAGCTTTCGTCGCCGAGCGCTCTGTCACGCTCTGGAGCAGCGTCGCGCAAGTCCGTGAACCTCTCGCCACCCTCCACTACGGCGACCGCGTCGACGTTTTGGCCACGCGTAACGACACCACCAAAGTCCGCGCCGGCGTCAACGGTGTCGGCTGGGTCGATACCCGTTACCTCATGAAGCCCGATCTCTGGCAGCGCAGCGCCAAACTCCTTGAAGATGTCCGCCCCATGCCCGTGCAAGCCCGCGGACGCACCAAAGTCGCCACCAACCTGCGCGTCGAGCCGGGTCGTAACCAGCCGCGTCTCTACCAATTTGCTCGTGGCGTAGCCGTCGAAGTCGTTGGCCGCGCCGTCGCCGATTGGGTGCCAACCCCCGACGAAAAAGAAAGCGCCGAGCCGCAGGAAGCCAAAAAAGAGGAATGGTATCTGGTCCGCGGCCTGGCTACGCGCCCGCCGGGAGAAACCACCGCGCGCAGCGCCGACACCAACACCACCACGCAATCCGGCGATCAGACCATCCCCATCGCCGGATGGGTCATCGCCCGCTTCATCGAGTACGCCTTGCCCGAGCCGGTCGCCGAGGGTATCGCTTCCGCCAACGTCCGCCCCATCGCCTGGGTTGAACTCAACCGCGTCCCGGATCCCGCAGGAGATAAGCCGCAATACCTAGTCGCTGGTGCCAAAGGGCCCGACGGCCAGCCGTGCGATTTCACCACCCTGCGCGTGTACACCTGGGACGCCCGTAAAACCCGCTACGAAACCGCGTTTATCGAAAACGATCTCTGCGGCGCGTTACCCATCCGCCTCGACAAAGGTCCGAAGAATGAACCGGAATTTCGCTTTCACGTGATGGACGGAGACAAGGGCGAGCGCGTCTATCGTCTGATTCAAACCGTTGTCCGCAGAATTCGCGACGACCAAGAACCCAGGAAGGCCGCCGCGAAAGCGCGCCCGAAGTCCGCCGCACGTTAGCGCGCAGACACAAGCATGGCGATAAGCACGCCGACACAAGCGCACCAGACAGAGGCCACAAACAAAAATGACGCTGCACATCAACGAAGCCGAAGTTCGCGCCACGCTGACCATGTCCATGGCTCTCGAGGCCGTCGAAGAAATTTCGCGCAAACAATCCACCGGCGAGGTGGTGGTGCACCCGCGCCGCCGTTTTGAATTGCCGGGCGGCGGATTTTTTCATTACATGGCCGCCGCCGATTACGCCGGCGGGCATATCGCCATGAAGCAGTACACCTATTCGCGCGGCAAGGTGCGCTTCCTCGTGCCGCTCTACGCCATGCAAACCGGCGAGCTGCTGGCGATGATCGAAGCCGACTACATGGGACAGTTGCGCACCGGCGCGGCCACCGGCGTCGCGACAAAATACCTCGCGCGGCAGGATGCGCGCATCGCCGCCGTCATCGGCAGCGGCGGCCAAGCCCGCACACAACTCGAAGCCATTGCCGCGGTGCGCAAACTCGATGCCGTGCGTGTGTACGGACGCAATCAGGAGCGCCGCGAAAAATTCGCCAGCGAAATGTCCGCGCGCCTGCATCTTGAAATCGCGCCAGTCGCCACCTCCGCCGAAGCCGTGCGCGGAGCGGACATCGTGGTCACCGCCACCACCACCTCGCAACCGGTGGTCTTTGGCGCGGACCTCGCGCACGGCGTGCACATCAACGCGATCGGAGCCAACCACGCCAACAAGCGCGAACTGGACGAAGAAGCCGTGGCCAGCGCCGACGTCATCGTCGTCGACTCGATCGAGCAATCGCGGCAGGAGGCGGGGGACCTGATCATCGCCTTCAAGGGCGATGAAGCGTGCTGGACGGGGGTGAAGCGCCTCTCGGAAGTAGTCGCCGGGAAAGTGCCTGGGCGGTCCAGCGATTCGGAATTGACGCTGTTTAAGTCCAACGGGATTGCGTCATGGGATTTGGCGGTGGCGACGAAGGTGTACGCGCTGGCGAAGGAACGCGGCCTCGGCCGCACCCTCCCGTTTTGGAACGGGGAGGGGTAAGGATTGGGTATACCTATGGGTATTTCATATCGTTATCAAAGCAAAGGGGTTGCGTGGGGAGCAATTTGTATCGTTATCATTCTACATGGGTTAGAATGGCGATTTTTTATTGAGGCTGGATCGTTATCAAACGTAAGGGGTTAGGTGTACGGCGGGGGTGGGACGCGCTCATAATGGCAGTGAATTGTGGGGGTTGCGGAGAGTTGCGCCGCGGGGGGCATCGTGGTGTATCAGAGCAGCCGCAACGCTGGCGGAGTCAAGGCAGCAAGATTCAAATGCCATTCGTAGACTCAAGGGTGGTCGACGTTGAAGAGCAGTATCGCTGCTGCCTCTGAAAGCAGATTCCTCGGGCGAAGCCGGCCCTCGGAATGAGTCTATGAAAGCCGGGAGCAAGCGCCTCGGTGTTGCGCTAACTTAGAGCGCGGAAGAGGAGGTGCTGGCGTCGGCTCGTCGTTTAGCTGTCGGCCACAACTAGAGGGTGGAGTTGAGCTTTTTTTGGAGGGCTTCGTAGAGGCGTTGGCGGGTGTCGGGGGGCAGGGCTACGGGTTCGGCGTCGCAGAAGACTTCAACCGTGTGTTTAATCTGGCTTAGGACTACGGTGCAGTGGGTGCAGCCGTGTAAATGCTCTTCCAGTTCGGCGCGGAGTGAAGCGTCGAGTTCGTTGTCGATGTAATTCGACAGTTCGCGAGTTGCGGCTTGGCAGTTCACTGTGGTTTACCGTGCTGGTGAAAATGGGGACTCAATTTGGTTTACCGTTCTTGCGGAAATAGCGATGCAGTTTTTCCCGCAACTTCAGGCGTGCGCGCAACAGGCGCGATTTTACGGCGGGCACGGAGATGCCCATAATTTTGGCGGTCTCTTCGGTAGAAAGATTTTCTACGTCGCGCAGGACGAAGGCGGTGCGGAAACCGGGTTCAAGATCGTCGATGGCGGAGGACAAGATGTCGTGCATTTCGACCTGGCCGTAACGCTGCTCGGGGCTCGGTCCCCAGTCTTCGATGTCGCGGGGGATGAGCTCTTCGTTGTCGCCGGGAATGGGTTCGTCGAGAGAGAATTGATTGGGGCGGCGCTTGCGGAGGCGCATGAGGGCTTCGTTGGCGGCGATGCGCACGAGCCAGGTGTAGAAGCGGGAATCGCCGGCAAAGTCCTTGAGATGGGCATAGGCCTTGAGGAAGGCCTCTTGCATGGAATCCTCGGCATCTTCCTTGTTGCGGGTGATGTTCATGGTGAGGCGAAAGATTTTGCGTTCGTAGCGGTTGACCAGTTCATTGAAGGCGGACAGATCTCCGCCTTTCGCTGCAGCGACGAGCAGGTGCTCGTCTTCCCGCG
>Ga0302325_10030304_pt1 | contig 11159 bp, 7 predicted proteins | sample Palsa_T0_2_FD_201948 | JGI IMG/M metagenome (GOLD analysis project Ga0302325, IMG submission 201948) | Peat permafrost microbial communities from Stordalen Mire near Abisko, Sweden - Palsa_T0_2 | ecosystem: Environmental > Terrestrial > Soil > Palsa > Peat permafrost | place: Sweden: Abisko...
CGGCATAAATGCGCCAGTCGCGCTTTTCATTGGCATGCGCCAGAGTATTGCGCGACACCTTGCCGCGGAAGCCCATGTGATAGAGGCGCGGTTGCATGGCGCGCAGACAAGCTTCGATATCGCGCAAGCTCCGGCGGTAACTCAGTTGAGCAAGAGCCAGCGTCAGAAACTGATCCAAACAAGAGAAGCTTTGCACCTTGTAGTCTCCTTGGTACCGCTCTACACAGGCGCGGAACTCCTGCAATGGGAAGGCATCCATAATCTGGGAAAAAACGGTTCGACCGCTATACACGGCTTCCATTGTGCCGACGGCCATGGCAAACCAGCCTTCCCCGCTCGCCTTTCAAGTCGATTTAAGGCGATCTCTCCTTTATCTCTTTCCTTTACTTAAGCTTGTGAGCCTTCTCGAATTCATCATTGGGACAGTCGTGGATTCGAAGCCAATTCCTGCTCCCTTGTGCGAGTGTGACACTGCTGGGGAATTCTTCAAAAATTCTGCGAAGGCGCTGAGGCGTTCAACGTTTTTGCGATTCGAAACCTATTTACTCCTTTCAGCGAGCGCGCCATGGCGACTCCAAACGTGTTCTGTTTGAGAGATGGGCGAACGGTGAAACGAGTTTTTGTTTGGATGTGCCTGAAAAGAAGGGAAATCGAGTTGTGGGAATTTTGACCGAGGTTTGGCCTGCCCACAGGGCCGCACTGCACTACCCCACAAAGAAACTTCGCCGGTAAGGAATGGTTGTGTTGATGGGCGATTGGGGGTGTTTGACCCGAACGGCCCACGGTTGGAGAAAACCAATGAAGTCCAGCAACTCAATCAGTATGCGGACTGGACGGAAAGGAATCGTGAGCGAGAGCGGCACCGCGCCTGAGCGGTTACGCGATCGGCCGGGGAGTGAGTCCCCGGCCTTTCAATCCTGCTTGCCGCAGGAGGTGATGAAATATGCACCTGATACTGAAGGTGGTCTCGCTTTTCGGGACCATCGTTCTAAAGCTGCGCTGGATTAAGTCCAGGGGTTAGCTCTAACACGAGAAGGAGCGGCGTCACGAGCGCCGATTCCTTCTCCTTCAGTAATAACATGAGGGAGAGGTGGATGCAAAGTGGTTTTTTCGTGACTTAGGCTTTGGCGAGAAGCCAAACTTGCAACGCGGTGAGAATCTCAGCGGTCACCGCTTCCCAATCGCCTTGGGTTTGCTGGCGAAAGAGACGCATAGTGGGTACCAGGGTGAATCGCCGCGGCCGATGAGCCAGCGCCAGTCAGGCGCGAATTGCACGAGGGTCCACACTGGTCTCCCCAGTGTTCCGGCCAAATGCGTTACGGTCGTGTCGACGCTGATGAGCAGATCCATGCAGGAAGGGGCGGCGGCGGTTTCGGCGAAGTCGGTTAAGAGAGGCGAGAGATCGTGGACGCGGTGAGGGAAGCCGGCGTTTTCAGTTCCTCGCTGGGCGGTCCCAATTGCAGGCTACGGAAGTCAACATCGTCCACGCTAAGCAGGGGCAGGATGCAATTGTCGCGGGAACCTTTCGTGATGGTGACCGAGTGATTCGATCAATCGTCGCCACAGCCCGGGAACAGAATGCGATGTCCGGTTCTTAAGTACACCACAAGCGTGGCGCCCACAAGGTCACAATCGCGCCGAGGCGCATGCTCCAAAAAACGACGATGTCCAGCCAACGCATACCCATCTAGTGAGGCTGGGGGTAAAAACGTTGCAGACTGTTTCCGCGCCGAAATCCATACTATAGTACTAGTATGTTCATTTGGTATATTCCCTAGTTTAGAACCGTCGTAATGGCCCGGAATGTTCTATGGTAATCTGCTGGATCGGGCCGTTGTGCTGGCTGAGGCACTCATTATGCAGCATCCTGATTTTGAAATGCCGACCGAGGATATTGGAACCGGGGGAGCTTGTGCTAGTTCGAGGGACGATCTGCTGAGTCAGATCGCAGCAGCGCTCACCGCGGGTGACTATCAAAGCGCCGGCAGTCTATTGCGAAATGGGTTAGATCATTTTCCCGACGACAACCAGCTACTCCGGCTGGCGGCGAGGCAGCGAAGGCTAGAAGAGCGCTTTACGCGCGTCTATTCGCTATTGAAAGAGACGCGTGAGGCGATGGAAAACGACGCGTTTCTGCGGGCGGTCGGGGCATTTCGCGAAGCGGCCAATTTAAGCCAGGGCTTTGCGGATTTGGAAGAAGCCGCTTTTGGCGTCGCCATTGACGAAGCTAGGCAGCTCGGCGACAGGAACTGGCGCGTTGCCCGCAGTTTGTTTGAAGACGCTGCGCGATTGAATTCCAAATTGACTGTTCCCGATAATCTTTGGGAAGAGGTCCGAGCGGCTGAGCGTGAGGAAACGATCTCGAATGTATTGGCCGAGACGGCGCTGGCCAAACCCGCCGATTTAGAGCGTGCGCGTATCCGGCTCACCCGAACTTTGGAAGAATACCCCGGCGACAGCGGCCTTTTGAACCGTCTCAAGTCGATTGAATCCACCATCGAAGAAAAGCGCAAGTGGGATCAACGGCAAAGGCACTTAAAGAAACTGACCGACTTGCAGGCCGCATTACAAAGCGAGGATGAGCCATCGCAAGCAGGCAAGTATGTCCGGCTGAGTGAAACAGTGGCCGCTCCCTACGGCGCGGAGCCGGAATTCAGCAGCGTGATTGAAGATATACGCCACCAGGCGATCAGTTGCGAGAAAGCTGTGGCGGCCCTCGATCAAGACCGGATCGACGATTGCCTGGAGGAGTGCGCCTGGGTGCTGAGCCGGATGAGGCATCACAAGTTGTTTCTCAAGCTCAAGGAGAAAGCGGAGGCGCGGGAACTGGCGCTGGTGGACGAATACTCGAATACGGTTTCTCGTATTAGAGAGCTTTTGGACGCGGGCGAATTGTCAAAAGCTGAAAAGCTGTGCGCGGAGGCACGAAGTAAGCTGCCGCAATTCACGGATTTCCTGGAACTGTCCAGAGAAATTGAGCAACAAAAAAAGGAACAGGATCGCAATCTACAAGAGAATGTCGAGAGCGCGCGTCGGCTGGTGGAACGTGGCGATCGCAGTTTGCGCGCGCGCCAGTACCGCGCCACGGAAGAGTCTTTCTCGAATGCGCTCAAGCTTCTCCCGGGAGACAAGAACCTAGCCGGCGTGGTTCTCGGAATTCTGCATGGTTATGCTCGCTCGGTAGCACGCGAGAGCGCGGAAGCGGCAGAGGAAGCCCTGAGCGTGGCCGAGCGGCTTTTGCCAGGCTCGGCGATGCCCGCGGACCTAGGGGAGGTGCTGCGGCGGCGGCGTGAGCAGGCGACAGCGGAGTCAAATCGCTGGTCCGCGCTGACTAGAATCGCCGATTTGCACGAGCAAATAGAATCAGCCGAAACCGCCGATCAACTGAGCGCGCTTCGCGACGAAGTGCAGGAAAGCGATTTTACAAAGTCCAGTCACGCGGATGTGCGGTTCGCGGCCGGTGCCCTGTTGAGTAACATTGACGAGAAACTGACAGGCTTTACCTGGAAGCGCGAGCGTCATCCGGCTTTTCCCAGGGTTCTTTCCCTGGCGGCGGCAATGATTGCGGTGATTGGCTTGGCTTATTGGCTGACGAAGCCCGCTTCTGTCAAGGCTCCCAGCAGGTGGGTCACGGTCGAAAGCGCGGAAACGAAACTGGCTCCAGTCCCCAAGCCGGCTACCGGCAGCTTATTGATTCGCAGCGAGGTACCGGGAGCGCTGGTCTTCATCAATGGCAAGGAATACAGAATTTCAAACGAGCCTTTGAAGGTAGAGTTGAACGCCGATACTTATCGCGTAAGCGGTTCCCGCAAAGGATACCAAGACTTTGGACCAGTTACGGTCGCAGTAGGCCAATCGGCCGAAACTGTTTTGGATGTAAAGCTCACGCCTAAACCAGCGAGCCTGGAGATCCGTGGAGCGGCGCCCGATACGCAAATCAAGCTCGATGGCGTTTTAACGGGGATGGCCAAGAAGAATAAGGTTTGGACAAAAGAATTGGCAGACGGCAATCATTCCATCGAGCTTTCGCGTGACGGCTATGTCCCGAAAACTATTGTGCGCAACATAGCGCCAGGCGATTTATTAGTGCTGACGGGCCGGGACGTACGGCTGGAATCCTCCGATGCTCGGGCGCTCGCGACGGAGCAGCAGGATTGGCGCAGGCTAGGCGGTGGAGCGAGTTTGGCATCAATCGAGAGTTTCGTCGCCAAGTATCCGAACGGTCCGCACGCGAATGCTGCGCGGGCGAAGGTCGAGGAATTGCAGTGGCAGAACGTCGACAAGGGGAATCCGGATTCGCTGCGAGCATACGTGGCAAGAAATTCGGCGAGTCCGTTCGCCAATCAAGCCAGGAGGGTCTTAGATGGCTTGCTCGTGGCGCGCGAGGCGAAGGCGGAAGACGGAGATTGGAACAACGCGAGTCATGGGAACAAGAGTGCGCTGGAAGACTTTCTAAGAAGGCATCCCACCGGGCGGCATGCCGCAGCCGCAGCCAATGCTTTGGCCGAGATCGAGCACAAGAAGGGTGCCGCCGAGGCGCAAGGCAGGGAAGAAGCCGCCTGGAAGAAAGTCAACCAGCAAGACGAGGCTGCGCTCGAGACTTATTTGCGAGACGCGGCAGCCAGTCGTTACCGGAGCGCAGCAGAAGCCACTCTAGCAACGCTACGTTCGAACGAGGCTTCAAGGAACGATTCAGTTGCTGTGCTGACGGTGATCTCGCGCTTTGCCAGTGCCTGGAACACTAAAGACCTGAATTCCATTCTGGCCATTCAGAAAACGTTGAACAAGAGGACGGTGAAAGCCGAGCTTTCTCAGGTCAAAGAGCTGAATATGCGAATATCACCGGCTTCTCCGCCCCAGATTGACGGATCTCAAGCCGTGGTGGTGTGCCGCAGACAGGCATCGCAAGTGTTTTCGGATGGCACCCGTAAGCAGGTCCCCGAATCCCTTGTCAGTTACGTGTTGGAGAAGCACGATGGTAACTGGACTATCGAGGGGACCCGGTAATCGGGGACCGATATGAAGTTTGCTGAATTTTTTGGAAACAATTCAACCGAGCGCTAGCCTTTTATCCTGCTATATCGGATACTAGCCTGTTTAGGTCACTTGTCTTTCGTTGGCTAACAAAATGACAAAAACTTTTGCGCTCGGGTTGTGCTGTTCCTATATCTTTGTTGGTCCGATCTTTTCGCAATCCGTTGCAATTTCCAGTGTTCCGGGATTGAGCGCGGCGCTGCCGGCAGCGAGCGCCTGCACCGGCAAAACAAGTCTTTTATGCGCCATACCGAATGTTTTCGGCCCGTATGGGTTGGTTCTTCCTCACCCCGGGGTGTCGCCGAGCTTTGCGTCTTCATTCCAGACCGGCTTTGCGCAGACCGCAACCCAACTCACGTTGCTACCCCTGGCGAATCCCGCTTCAGGATTCGTTTACGAATACGATGCGCAGACAGGGTTGTACTCACGCACTTCACAAAGCCTGGGACCGGTAGTAACGGAGCGCGGCGAAACCATTGGACGCCACAAGTTCTCGTTTGGCGGGAGTTATCAGAGATTTCGCTTTTCGAAGCTGGATGGAGTGAATCTGCATGACATTCCGGCGGTGCTTCCGGCCGTTCCGGGCACGGTGCCGGCAGGCGATCCCTATCTAGCCGGGCAATTCATTTCGACGCGAAATTCGGTAGATATCAAGCTGAATCAATTTACTATCTTCGGCACATTCGGGCTGACGAATCGCATTGATATTTCGGTATCGGTGCCGTTTATGCAGGCGGCCTTTAACGTGAATTCAGTGGCAACGATCAATCGGATTGTGGGAACTGAGCCGATCGTAATTCCGGGAGCGGGTGGCCAACCCATTGTTACTTGCTGCAGCAACGGCGGACCGGGTCCGTATGGTCCGGTGTTTGCGAATTATTTCAATCCCGCTAATCCGGCTGGGAGCACGGTGCGCGAGTTCTCGAACAATCAAAGCACATCCCAGGGCGATTTGTATTGGAATCCGAATAAGAACAGCGCGCAAGGAATTGGCGACGTCACGTTCCGGGTGAAAGCGAACCTCTACCACGATGATCGGTTGAGCTTCGCGCTGCTAGCGGATGTTCGCACGCCGACTGGCGATGCCAGCAACTTTCTGGGATCGGGAACGGTTGGCATTAAGCCAGTAGCTGCGTTATCGGTGCGCGCGGGCTGGCTGACGCCGCACTTAAATTTAGGTTATCAGTGGAATGGCTCTTCCATTCTGGGAGGCAATCCTTACTTGGGGACGAAAGGCAGTTTGCCGGGTTTCGCGCTATTTTCAGCGGGTTCCGACATGCCCGTTTCGAAATATATAACCCTTTCCGCCGACTATCTGGGGCAGGAATTAGTCAATTCTCTCCGCATCTCAACGACGACATTCGCTTCGCCCGGACCGTTGGCATCCACCGGGCAAGTGGGCAACTTCCAAACCATCGTCACGGATGGAAAGCAAACTTACAACCAGAGCGACGCCGCGATCGGTGTAAAGATCAGCGCCTTCGATCATCTGCTCTTGACCGCTAACACTATCGTGTCGTTGAACAATGGCGGCTTACGACAGAAGATTACTCCGCTGGTCGCGCTTTCGTATGTTTTCTAAAATGACAGATTGCCAGACTCCGCCATGCTGTCCTTCGCTTCGCTGATTGCACGAAATAGCTTTCGTAGCCGCCGCCGCAGCCTGCTGACCGTCTTGAGCACAGGCATCTGCTTTTGCATGATGGGAGTGCTGATGGCGATGTACAGCCTTTTTTTTCAGGCCGAACCACCGCCGGATCAGGCCTTGCGGCTGATTGTCAGAAACCGCATTTCGTTTGCGAATCCGATTCCGGTTTCCTACGTTAGCAAGATTAAGGCCGTCCCCGGAGTTCGGGAGGTGATGATACAGCAATGGTTTGGCGGGACGTATAAGGATTCGCGGATCTCCGGCAACAACTTCCCGCGTTTCGCGATCGAGCCTTCCAAGCTCTTCGCCGTGCACCCCGAGTATGCGATATCAAGAGGCGATGTGGAACGCTTCCTACGACTGCGGGATTCCTGTATCCTGGGACGCACGCTGGCCATGCGCCTTGGAATGAAGCTGGGCGACCGGGTCACGCTATTGGGGGATATCTTCCCGGCGCGGCTAAATCTGGTGGTGGCCGGCTTTTACGAGAGTGCGGTTGACGACGACGCGCTTTATTTTCACAATCAATATCTGAAAGAATCGTTGCGCAAAGATCCCGATTTCGCCATTATGCTAATGGTGTTGGTGGAGGATCTCGATTCCGTTGGGCCGGTGGCGCGGCGGATTGACGAGCTATTTCGAAACTCAACGGCGCAGACGAAAACCGAAAGCGAAAGAACTTTCCGGTTGAACTTCCTAAGCTACGTGGGCAACGTCAAACTATTCCTGTTTACGCTGTGCGCGTTGTTGGCCGGAACGGTGTTACTGGTGGCAACGAATTCCATCACCATGTCGGTGCGCGAGCGAGCGCAGGAAGTGGGCATCATGAAAGCTCTGGGATTTGCACCGAATACCGTTTTGTATCTGATCGTGGGCGAGGCGATGTGCTTGGGCGCGATAGGAGGCTTGGTTGGGCTGTGCGGGGCGCAAGTTATGATTGCCGGAATGCGCACCTTGCCGGCGGCGATGGTCAGCCTGGCGTCTTTGTCGCTATCGCCCGGAGTGATGGCCATTACACTGTTACTCGCCGGCGCCTGCGGCTTCTGCGCGGCATTGCCGGTCGCTTGGCGCAGTTCGCGCCGCTCGATTATCGAGTGCCTGCGGCAGGCCGATTGAGGCGTTGCCATGAGGATTCCTCTTAGCTACAATCTTCGGAACCTGCGGGTGCGCCGAATCACGACGTTGATGACAGCGCTGGCAGCGGCACTCAGTGTTTTGGTGTTGGTTGCCGTATTGGCGCTAGAGGCGGGGTTGCGCAAATCGTTTGAGGTATCGGCCGGCCCGAAGCACTTGCTTCTCATGCGCAGCGGATCGACTTCGGAATTGGTGAGCCTGATCACGCGACAGAATTTCCAAGACATACGTTCCCGAGACGGCATCGCGAGGGATACGAGGGGCCAGCCACTTGCTTCGCTCGAAATGCTAACGGTAGTGACGATTGGTTTGCCGGATGGGGGAGAGATGAACGTGAACCTGCGGGGCATGAGCGCCGCGGGTTGGGAGATGCGTCCTCAGCTGCGACTCATTAGCGGGCGCAATTTTGAAGCCGGGGCGCGCGAGATTGTAGTGGGGCAGGCCATTGCGGAGAAGTGTCCGGCGGCTCGGGTGGGCGGCTCACTCCAATTTGGCGATACGGCTTGGACTGTGGTAGGAATCGTGAGTGACGAACAATCGGCGTTTAACAGTGAGATTTTTGGGGATCTGAATCAGGTCAGCTCGGAATACCGGCGGTTTGACTTATTGAGTTCCGTGCTGATTGAGTCTGAATCGGACGACTTGGCGCCGTTGGCGCAGAGCCTGCGCGAAGATCGCCGGCTCAATCTCTCGGTGGAATCGGAAAAGGATTACTACGAACGACAGATGGCCGCCGCGATTCCTGTGCGATTCATGGGGACGATTGTGGCGCTGGTGATGGCGCTCGGTGGCTCGTGCGCAGCGATGAACACGATGTATACGGCGATTACGAGACGATCTGCAGAGATTGGGGTGCTGCGAGTTCTGGGGTTCTCGCGTGGTTCTGTCCTGCTGAGTTTCTTGGTGGAATCGGTGTTGATCAGTCTCTTGGGGGGTGTGATCGGTTGCCTGCTCGCGCTACCGTTAAGCAGGTTCGAAACGGCGATCGGCAGTTTTAATACGTGGAGCCAAGTAAGCTTTCACCTGCGAGTGACACCGGAAATTTTGCTGACGGGGCTAGGTTTCGCGGCGGTGATTGGGGCGGTGGGAGGGTTCCTACCGGCGCGGAGTGCGGCAAAGAGGGAATTGATTGGGGCTTTGCGGGCGCGCTGACTCCCCGAGTGGGCTCAATATGACAGGGTTTTCCGCGCCAGGATTGGTGTGCTTTAGTCCGGCAACAACACATCTGGCCATTAAACCAGTAACATTGTTTATACGAACTGTTTCGGGCGGCTTGTAATCTTCCGCTCGGGAGAATCTTCTTGGCTGACATCGAAACGCATTGGGCGAAGCTCATCGGCTACATGGAGGAAGGTCGTGTCATCCCAGTGGTTGGCTCCGGAAGTCTGCAGTTCGATGACGGCGAGGGTACAACTTCTTATTATGCGCACCTGGCTCGGAAGCTGGCACAGCGCCTCGGTGTATCGTCCGACGATTTGCCGTCCGGTACAGAGCTGAACGAAGTTGCGGTACGGCATTTGGCGGCGCGTGGCGATATTGACGACGTTTACTCCACCCTCTATCTTCTTGCCCGCGACGAAACGCTGCCGGTGCCCCAGGCGCTGCTGCAACTTGCCTCCATCCCTGCCTTTCGCCTGTTCATAACGACAACCTTCGCCGGCTTCCTGGAACGTGCCATTATGCAAGTACGTTTTGCCGCCGCTACGCCCAAAACAGAAGTTCTCAGCTACACACTGTCCAAGTTCGACGATCTGCGCGCGCCTCTCTCGGAAACCCAGGCGCCTATCGTTTATCACGTTCTCGGCAAGCTCGCCGCAACCCAGTCATTCGCAGTCACAAACGAAGACATCCTTGAATTTATCCGATCACTGCTCTCCGCTCAGCGCGTCCCGCCCCGGCTGTACAGCGAAATGGAGCCGCGCGCGCTTCTTATCTTGGGCTGCCGCTTCAATGATTGGCTAGCGCGCTTTTTCCTCCGCTGCTGGCGCAACGTGCGATTTTCGCAAGGCGGCACGCTGCCCGTGTTCGTTGCCGATCAAGCCGTAGCGCAGGACAAGAACCTGCTGGAATTTTTCAAAACCTTCAGCCGCGGGACCACCGTGTTCCCGGGCACAGGGCCCTGCGAGTTTATCGCCGAGCTTCATCAACGCTGGAGCGATCTCCATCCCGGCATCGTCGATTGGGGTAAGCTCCACGATGGCGACGGTACGCGTCAAAGCGGTCCCTACATCTTCATCAGCTACGCCAGCGAAGATCTCACTGCCGCAACCTCTATCAATATGGCGCTCAACCATGCGGGAATCGATACCTTCTTCGATAAGCAGGGGCTCGCGGCCGGCGAAAACTGGGCCACTAAGCTGCGCAACAAAATCGAACAGTGTGCGCTGTTCCTGGTGGTCATCTCGCAAAATGTCCTAACGGACGGCTACTTCCGCAAAGAGTGGAACGCAGCGCTCGACGTCTTCGAAGGCAGCGCCGCTTATCATTCGCGCGATTCCGACGACGTGTTCCTTCTTCCCGTCAGCATCGACGGTACCGGCGCGCAAGACCTGCGCATTCCTGAAGTGTTCGCCAAGGTCCAATGGACGACGCTGCCCGGCGGACAGGTGAGCGACGAGTTCCTCACGCGTCTTAAGTATCTATACCGGCGCGTGCAGCAACAGAAGGTGGGTCTCAGGTGAGCGCGTCTGTTTCCGCCCCGCTCGAATCACACCATCCGCCGCTAGACGAGCAAAATCCATGGCCCGGCCTTGACTCCTTCCGGGAAGCCGATCAGCGCTTCTTCCGCGGCCGCTCGCAAGAAGTCCGGGAATTGCTGGCACTGATCGGGCTCTCGCGGATCTCGGTCCTGTACGGCGTGTCCGGGATCGGCAAAAGCTCGCTCCTTCAGGCAGGCCTTTCGCCGGTTCTGCGCGAAGAGGGTTCTCTGCCGATCCAAGTTCGTCTTGACTTCTCAACCCAAGCTCAGGACCCCATAACTCAAATTAAACGCGCGATCATGCGGCAATCGAAAGAAGCTGGAATCGAAGCGCCATCTTCGGACAATTTTGGGAGTCTCTGGGAGTACTTCCATCGCCGCGATCAAAACTTTTGGGATTCTCGCAACCGTCTGGTTACTCCGGTGCTGATCTTCGACCAATTCGAGGAAGTTTTCACGCTTGGCAGTCCGCGCGGTGTCCTGAGCCCCGCCGCCCAGCAGTTCATGACACAGCTTTCGCAGCTGGCCGAAGGCCATCCCCCTGACGAACTGCAGGAATGGCTCGCCGAGCATCCTGAAGGCAGCGGCAAATTTCTCTTCCGGCGCCATTACTACCGTATCGTGATCAGCATGCGCGACGATTAC
>Ga0302325_10030306_pt1 | contig 11159 bp, 10 predicted proteins | sample Palsa_T0_2_FD_201948 | JGI IMG/M metagenome (GOLD analysis project Ga0302325, IMG submission 201948) | Peat permafrost microbial communities from Stordalen Mire near Abisko, Sweden - Palsa_T0_2 | ecosystem: Environmental > Terrestrial > Soil > Palsa > Peat permafrost | place: Sweden: Abisko...
TTGATGTTCCGGGATTCTTGGCTGGTCGTGATGCGAGTGGGAGTGCGAAGATGGCGAGTTTAGTGGCCTAGGCTATGAACTAATGTCCAAATACTAAGGTTGTGATGGCAGAGTATAGGTAAGTTACACTTGGGAACGAGCTTGTGGTGCTTTTGAAATTGTATTGGGGAATGAAGATTAAGGCAAGCATCGAGCTCAGTCAAGGAGGCCAACTGGTGCACAATGCAGCGAAAATGATGACAGCTGCTCAAACCGCAGCCGTGAGCTCTGGTAAGATATTTACCAGAAGATAGTTGGGTAATGGAATCATTTACTCATTTCCTATAGCTCTCATCTTCGGTGACCCGGATAATGGGAGGCCAGTTGGGAGTATTCCTACCGCCAAGACGAAGGTTATTTGTTATACTGGAGACAACATCTGCTAGGGTGGAGACTTGATCCTCGCACTTTATTTGACTGTGAATCTGTTCCCTGAACTGTTTCGAGGGAAAGAAAACTGACGAGATATGGCATAGTATTCAACTGATACTGGAACTGCGGCTACATCCGTGGCCTCCGCGGCTGGAAGGTGAAGTGAGTGAGGTTAATTGTTCAATTTGCTGCGAAATAGAGGAGCGATGCATGGATGTAGCGACTGAAGCGTTCATTTTCTGGAAGTACTCTCCAGCTGTACCAGCGCATTTAGAGGGCTCATTTTTTCAAGTATGATTTTCGCTGTTCGGCGACTGCAAAACTTCCATGATGAAGACCTCCACTTACAAGGAACAAGAGATAGATATCAGATTTATAAATCGTAGTTATAACACAATCTCAGCATCAAATCACACTTCAAGCAAAGCAGTTCTCAGCCTCGTGGAATGATGGAAGTCATTCAATATTGCGCTCGCGCACCATGAGATTGCGCGCACGGCAAGATATCTTGCGTGATTACTGAAGCGGCCAACCAAGACGCTGGAAAATTGGCAGGCAGGGATACTGATAGCACCGAAAGATAAGGACTGTGGGGTACATAAAGGGGCTAATTCTTATTCTGACTTCATGGGACTTTCTTTCTTCACTCTGTTTGAAATATATCTTCATTCTGCTTTTGAGCGATGCAAAGTACTCAACTCTCACAGTGTTAGCACAGAATTCCGTGGTTGGGAAATTCCCGCACATGGCTGGATTTTCAACGAGATTCAGCCAATCGCTCGATTCCACTGTGCAGCTAGTAACTTTGCTAGTTGCACCTCGATCGGTCACTTCACAGAGACATCCTCTGTGGAATTGGCCAGCCAATCGCTCGAAATTCACTGCGGGTCAATTGTTTTGGGAAAGTGGCATTGTTACCGTCATCCCAGTCAGCTTGGAACAGTTCGCGGTCACTCCACGCGATGGGATCTCTGAGACCATTATCTTCAAATACGATTAATTGCTAAGTCCTTGTGTCGTATTGCAGGAAGCCTTTTCTTGGCCAACGCACGTACGTGGTAGACCTAGTGGCCTGTCCCGTAGCTATTTATGCAGGCGAGACGAGTCAGCCCAAGCCCATTTGTTTTACAACAACATGACATTCTCTTCCGCTTGACGGAACTTTCCTCCTCATCGAGCGACTCCGTCTCTTCCTTCGGGCTGAGAGGCGACAGTAATGCAATGTCCCGAGTCGACCTGCATGAGAAGCATTCGGTGCCGCTCGTTACGATTATTCTATCCCGAGCGGTGTCAAACGATCGGCGTTTCCGACAAACACAGCATGCTGTGTTGTCCCTTCTTGTTTGGTTGCTATTTTTGAGACAGCTTCAAGTCAAGCTGATGTGATGGAGTGGAAGAACATGTCAGTCGAGGCTAAAATAGTCATTAAGTTGATATGCATATTATTTTGCAGTTATTCACATAATGTATGTCTCGAGGGTCTAGCTTCTACCCACGAAGAGAATCGGTGGAATTTGAGGGGAAAGACAGTCAACGTCAAAGTCGAAATGACATTTTTCATGATATTATTACTGCTACGTGATCGAATATACCTAAACATGGCCTTTCCTCATCCTTTACCCCCTTATTCATCTCATAACCTTATCACAAGTTGATGTTGATAGTCACAGGTCCTGTGAAATCAATCTCTCCAGCACAGATCTGCATCTACATATGAAAACCCCAGTCAGCTTTAGCTTCCTCGTGAAGAAGGTCTACTTACACCATTGGTATTGATGCAACAGATCGTTGTTGCTGAGCAAGACACCGAACTAGCTGGTCCGCAGACTTGTGCAGAGCCACTACCGCTGCAGCAATATGGCGAGCCTGAAGTGCAAAGGTTCTGGGCGATGGGTTTCTGCGAAGGGCATCCTCCAGCGGGCTTAGGTGGGGTAGGTGGGTTGTCTCGAGACTCCGGCTGGGCATGAGGTTCACGACTTTCGAGCTTGGGACCATCGAGGGTGGGCGAACTCTCCGCATCTGGGTCTGCGAACGGTACCGCTAGGCCAGTTCCCACGAAAAAGGCGAGAAGAACAATTAGAGATATGTTTTGGAAACGCATGATGAATTGATGGGATGTTTGCAGGTGTGTGTTTTGGCAATTGGAAAAGTGTCAAGGAGTTTGGATGAAAGATATTTTTTAATTCCCGAGGGGAAGAGATATGGATGTCGGTAGCTGGAATAATGGGGCATACCAGTTATGAACTGAGGGGAACACAACATGACAGCAGCGATCTAAAGTTAGATACGAAGGACGGCTTGGGAATGTGAAAGAGGCTTTCAGTCCAGCATATTGAGCACAGCGCAAGTTCCTCCACATGATTGATTATCACAGGAGCCAGCAAACCCTTTTGTCAATAGCACGAGGCTTAGATTTCTTTTCGCATTCTTGGCCTGTGGTCAGATTTTTTTGGGGCTCAAGATACAAAGATACAGCCTATCATTACTGAGCTTCGCTTCCCGCTTGATCCCCGAATGGATCCGAGTCACAGCTGAAAGCGAAGCAACAAGCAGCCACCTTCAACTTAATTGGTGTTACGTAAAAAAAAATATTTCCGCAGCCCAAAATCGTCCATTTCGGGATGCATTCAATAGATCCTGCATTAGTGAACCGGTTTCAAATTTTGAGGGGAAATCGAAAGGTACCCCGCGCCTAATAAGCCCTGCGCCGATTCAATCTTTACGAGGTTTCTTCAATTGGTCCGGGTTGAATTATGCCGCTCCCGCGTACGGTTGGGTAGCCCTTAAAAAAACACGTGAAGTTACGGCCCCGCATACTGGCAGTTCATTCTTAGCGACACTTCAGAACTAGAATCCACAGCAGGCAGCTCCAATCGCCTGTTGAAGCTCGTAAAAGTTAGAATCAGGAACAACTCAGGGGCGTAGTAATCGAGGCTGAACCCAGCAAGCCAACCTATAGGAGAGTTAATATGACATTTCAAGAAGTAACGAAGATTTTTGTTTTTTAACTACAGTAGTTTTACTGTAAAGGCAACTTCAAGGTCTAGACATATTTTTCTATCACAGAGCTTAGGGAACGAAAATCCAGTAAGCAAGTAAGTTGCGACGGGGCTCACAGGCTTAAGAGCTACTAAACCTTGAGCAATTTGCAACAAAGATCATTCATGGACACGGAACTTTCCCTCCATAATTATCTGTTATTCAGTATTATCGTACCCTCTAAAATTTTGCGGATTGCCCTCGGCTTCCGAGAAAACCTGCATGTTGCCGGCTAGAATGTCTTGAATATTAGCTGCGGTATGACCGAAAAGAACTGCATCTTCTGTCCTTACCGCCATTATACTTACCGCCAGAGATCTAATCATACCACTTCAGCCGCTCCAAAACCTCAGCGTACGATCAAGTGGCTGGCTTCGGACCCCCAAAGGAGACACTCAAGCCCCTTTTGCTACAGCCATCTCTTGATCTGGATGCTCAATGTGTGTAGTATGGAAATAGAAAAGAAGTACAGCATATCGTGGCTCCTCTCGGGTTTCTTCGCTAATACTATCCCCCCCCGACTAATTCAGGTAGCGATATTTATAACAACACGCCTGAACGGGCCATATCAAGGGTCTTTGGCTAATAAGGCCTCTCCAAAGCATCTGACATTCCCTACTTTGGGGATATTAACGAGGTCTCAGGGTAGCGTTAGCCAGGTCTCTACCCCAAATTATTCAAGGGGGGTAGTAGAACTTTGATAGCTTTCATCGGGCACCAACAACTCCTCAATTCTGTGACCAATGTTTCTGAATCTGACTTCCAATGGAAAGAAAAAGCATGGTGGAGTGGAGCTATTCGATCAAATCCTGTTTCTCCGCCGCAGGAACATTCCCAGCCGATGGAGCTGAAGTTGGATCCTGCAGCCACGAGTGAACACCTCGCAGAAAGATTGGATGGGACACCCGAGTACATATTCCAACACATACCCGCTGGCGCGTCCAGAACAGCCTCCACATGCTGCCGTAATTCAATATTGGACAGCTCAGATGATGGCAATCAATCAACCATCAGGGCTGAAGCGCGAGGCCAAGACAGCTCAACACAAGAAAGCCAACGGAAATTACGGAATTCTCCAGGGCGTCTACTGCATTACATCGATTGTGGTGCCAGACAAGAGCTGAATCAACAGACCACGGGAGAAACAATTAGTTATGTTTGAAAGCTTTTGAGACCGCAGAAAGAGGACGAGGCAGTCCGTCGCCGGAGGCCAGATTGTCTCGTCGATTTTGTCTATAAAAGGGGGACACCCTCCTGTTCTGAGCACCAGCAGCAAGCATTCAAGCACAACAATCAGCAACACAATCAAGCAACCATTCCAATCACTTTCTAAGCTCCCAAGCAAATCTTTCAAAATGCAACTCACCAGCATCTTCACCCTCATTGCTCTCACTGTCGCGGGCGTTCATGCCATGCCCAATGGCGGCGGGCACCCAGCCCCACCACCACCACCACCCCCAGCACCACCAGCGCCCCCGGTCATCAACCACCAAGTCAACTACTGCTCATCAGGAGCACCATACTGCTGCTCTCCATCCAGCGAGAACGGTTCTGGAGTAGGAACCACCTGTGTCCTCTCCACCACTCAATGCAACTCCGTCTCCATCTGCTGCAACAACGCTGCCAATGGCGCAGGCTCCTCTGCCGTAAGCATCTCCTCACCATAAATCTTATCCCATTGCGCGAAATCTAGAACCACATCCAACAATCCTCAGGTCTGCAGTGCAGCCACAAGCATCTACAATTCCATTTCCTCACCCGCCACTACCACTATCCCAGCAGAGACAGTTACTTCAACTGCAGCAGCTAACACTTCTTCCCAAACATCTAGTCCCAGTCCTGCACCTCGACCAGCTCTCTCCAGCAGCCCGTCATCTTCGTCTAAACGGTTACTTCTTCTATCACTGCTTGCCCTCTTCGTTTGACCTCAAAAAACTCACTACAGTCTTGAGTGCTTCCCTGAAATCCTGTAGCTCAAACGAAATTGCAATATATGGGGGCAAGGCAGTGTTTGGCTTATGGTTATTACTGATGTGAAAATGGAATGATTTTCGTGGTGGAAACACGCTCTTTGAAATCCTGTTTTTGAAATTGAATTTTGGGTTGCTTTGAAGGGATCAGTGTTGCGGTTGTTGAGCTTGCTTACCTGGTCAACGTGCTCTTCAGAGGAGCTTGGCTGGATTGTGAAATTGATAAGCAATATTATTAATTTGGTGGAGAAACGCCGTCTTTCTTGCATTCTGTGACGTTTATTAAAGATAATTCTCTTGTGAATGTAACAGAGCTTTGAGCTGGACCAACCACCGGTGATCTCTTTTTATAAGTGAGATATTAAGTTTTGCATATTTAGAAATAAACACTTGGGGAAGTTCATTCATAATGTCACTGTTAAAATGTGGATTCTAAGTTTCGATTCTTCGCCGTCGCATACGCATTTTGGCTTGAAGATTTGTATTCAATCATCATCGATCTACGATGAACAACGATCGAGCAGCTAATGAAGATTTTGATTAATAGAAGAATAGCAAGGTTAGGGCTTGAAAGTCGATTTAGTTGCTTTTGTCTAATGTCATCCAACGTAGAGAGATGGTAAGTGCAGAAATCCGGATCGGAATATTCTAGGTGGTCTCAATCCCTTGGGTTTGTAGCTAAGTATAGAGCATCTGGCATGCTAGGCTGTCCGTGCTTTGACTCCATCTTTTTTCTAGAGGAGGTCTATAGCAACAGTCCTCAGTCGAACTCTGAGTCAATTAAGACTACTGAATCACCAGAGTGCAGTGTGTCAAAGGATTATTCATATTAATCAATGAATAGTAAATAGAATATAACTAGCTATTCTTAAAAAAAAAAAAACTTGGTCAGATTAGAATAATTAATCACATTAAATGTAATTAACTGATTAATCACGTAGTCTAGTTTTGTTTTAATGTTTATAGGAATTTACATAAAAGATATTAATAAAAAGTCTAAAGACTTAATAGTTATTTTGATTTATACTTTTATTTTATTAGATATTTAAATATATTTTAAATAATATATAAAGTTACTTTTTATTATATGGAAAGAAATCACATCTATTTTATTTATATGATTTACAACTTGATTATGCGAGCGTGTATAGTCGACTTTATTATATTATAATAATATCGATTAAGTTAGCACTATTACCTGCGAATTAACCTTGCTTTTAGCTATTTGAGAATAAAATACAAGAAGAAAAAGACATTACATATACCCATGTGATATATTAATTAATTATATTCTATTCTAATCAATAAATAGCAAAATAGAATATGATTAGCACCTAAAATGTTTGATTAGGTTAGACTAATGGCCATTAATCTAACCTAATCTAATCATTTGACACACTGCCAGAGTGCGAGATAAGTTAGTTGATATGAGCCAGCGCTAATGACTTATAAGCTAGTGGTGGCGTTAGTTAGTTGAGGCTCTCAAATTACTTTAAGTCGTTAGTTAAAGAATCCTTAAACTTATAAGCGGCTTATAAGCTAGCAAGAATATTATTATTTTCGATTTTCGAGTCAGCTTAGGGGCAATAAGCTTGAATTTCAAGACTAATACGCTATATAATAGCGCCGGCAAGGCCTATAAGAGCTTAATTTTACAACGTCTTACCCTTAAGGCCCTTAAAACCTGCCTAAAAGCACCTTAATAACCCTGCACTTCTAAAATCACTTAGAGTCTTTATTTAAATATTATTTATTAAGTAAAAGCTAATATTAAAAGAATAAATTAAAAAAGTGAGTAAATAATATAAAAAACGACAAAATAAAAGTATATTTTTAAGGTGTTAATATAAGATTTTATATATAAATATTAACTGTATATAGCTAATTAGTAGCTTATAAATCAAATAAATCCATTAGTCAATTAAAGAAATAATGCCAAATATATATATACAAGTCAATCAGTTGAGCTTTGGACCTCAGCTGCTGACTGACTGACTAACTTATCTCGCAATCTGTGAATCACTCAGTGGCCAAGCATTTCCTGACCCTTCGCATCCTCTTATGAGAAATATTTATCCGGATTCTCCCGAAATTCCACCAGTTCTTCACTCTCCATTTGGCCATATGGTTCAAAAATATGCACGCAGGTAGGCTTACCGCCGAGTGAGGCTTAGCCTAGTAGCCTGTTGGAGGACTGAGGTTGAGTTGGTGGCACGACTAGCACTTTCACCTTGTCGTGGAGCAGAAGCTGATTGCTAAGACCAATTGGCCGCGATATTGCAAAGGAAATACGAAAAAGTGTGAGCTTACAATGGGGGAAAGTGAAAGTTGTTGGGCAGCCGGAGTTGAGGAAGCATCGGAGCTATGGGCACTTACAATAGTCTTGAATCCCCTAGTGTTGTCCTTTTGAAGTCAGCTCATGGTCTGTCGGTTGGGAGACTAGGAGCTCTTGCTTACTTGATTGATGACACTGCCTACAGTGATGTTGGATATCCACTCATTGGCGGCGAATGCTGTGATATTATATATCAAACGGACCACGTAGATTTGAGCATTAGGGAATTTCTGTATCGCGGCTGAGAAGATCGTTTCGAAGGAATCGAACGCGGGCTGGGCCGAACGAGACGCTTCGTGTATTCCACCTTGTCTTATGCGGACGTTCATCCCATTGTCTCTTGAAGACGCGTCGATGGCGCGCTGGATTATGATCTGACGAGCGGCGGTAGCCTCCATACCTCTTGGTTGTTGATAACTCTATTGTATGGGATTTGCAAGGGCACGCAGAGGGGGAGCCATTCACGAATTTCACGTCAACCTATCGCTATTGCCCTGATTGGAAGCATTATATCATGTCGCGGCTGGGGTAGGATTATTTTGGTAGTTGTTTTGCCTGCGTGTACCATTAGCTACATGTCATTAAGCCCAAAGAGTCGGGATTGTGGCGAAGATATCCGGGGAGGCAGTTCGCTGTAGCACTATCAGATTAGCTCGTTGGCAGGCCAATAATAAAAGTGATGTGGTAGTACTTGCAAGGACGCTTTTAGAGCTTTGAGGATGGATGATGTTCCCTGGCCTGAGATTGCGTACCTGGGGTGGTGAAGAACCACGTGGAGTAGGAAGATCAAGGGCAGGAGATGCTATCGATACCGCCTACGAAGGCGATGACTACGAGAAAAGCCTTCATAGAACCCTAAAGGCTTTAGCTAGCCAGGAGTTGTCTCTTTGCTTGGAGCTATGCTAATGAGGCTTGCTGCAAGAGGAGAGGCAGTGCGCGTTAGGCCTTGGAGCTGATAGAGATCTAGGAGAGGATGATCTCGCAATGCGGACGAAGCGCGTGATACGAGATTCATCACCTACCCGAGAACATCGTCCGCCATAGTGGCAGCATGCGATAGCTTAACAGGTTCGCCTGTTAAATGTGACTCGAATCAGATTAGCAGGAGCTTCGATTGATTGAAGCCTGGATGCAGGTACAATACAAGCGACCTCACCTTAATGAGTAACTAGAGGTATAGATTAAGGCGCCGATGATGCTTGATGAAAAAGGGGAGAGTAAAATTGGAATCAGTAAAGAGTGTTGTTGCGTGTTGTGTTGAGAGTATTGTGCTGTGCCTGAGGTGTCAGGTTTAAGCGACCGTGGAGTGTTTGCGGTTAAGGGGGAAAGGAGCAGCCATCTGTCACGTGCACAGACATGATCCAGGTGAACCCATAACTATTTCAAGCTCTGAACCACAAAGAAATATAAATTTATACTTCAAGTAAAGTCTTGTCAAGTGATAAATTCTCTCCTTTTGGTTGTCATCTAGAATACCCGTCGGCCATACGGGCTATAGGGCAGAGTGTAGGATAAGCCAGTCAGTCAGTCATCAACTGAGCCCTAACCCTCAACTGATTGGCTTATACTGACTTCACTAACTGAATTACTGACTGATACGACTTATAGACAGCTGAACAGCTACCCACAAGTGATTTTTGTATGTAAGTTATCACGTGAAATTTAGCATACATAAAAATCTCAAGTTTTTGCCCTTTTACTTACTTTCTCTTTATACTTCACTTATCCCTTATCCCTCTTTTATTTCCTTCTCTTGCTTTTAGTTTTTACTTAGAAAATTATATACAAGTAAAAGTTTACGTGATTTTAGTAGCGCAAAGGTCAGACGAGTGGTCTTGGGGGTCTTAGAGGCGAGGCACCCTAACGAAGTAAAATTAAATTGCTTCCCGACCTTCTACAAGCGACTTCTTAGCTTAACTACCCAAGTGTCATATAGTTTCCAATTGACCGAGTATAAGAGCAAGCTCCTTGGGTAAGATTGGGGGTATTGCTGTCACAATAACTAACTTGGTCCTACTATAATCTTTTTACATACTAAGACTTGAACCCGTTTTATGAAGATGAAGTTGATCTCGCAACCATATTCGCCCATGAAGGCTTTGTCACCCGATCCACCCCTTTCGTCTCAACCTTTCTATTCAATTTCCCATTCGTCAACGTCGAAGAAGAAGGAACCACTGCATCTATAATTGGGGACGCAACAGGCCTTGCGGTCGTGGGACTACCTGGTGATGTGCTTCGAATGGTCGACGAAGCCACCGAGCTAGCAGATTCATTCGTCCTGTCACTTCTATGCGAGAAAGTCGAATGGACGGAGCTGATCAGTGTACTAGAACTACTTCCAGGATCTCGGTTTATCGCAGGTCGAATTGGAGTTGAAGGTCGGATGGGAAGAGGAACTCGACTCGTGCGTCGTTGGAAGTTACCAACAGCAGTGTCTAGACCTATATTTTGAGGCGGCTTTCCATTGAGATTAGGCATCGGGTTGCCACTGGCATTACCATTGCCATTCGGATGCAGGAACCCATAACTTCTTCCTCTGCCTCGATTTTGAGATCGTGGTCGATGTTTTGGTTTCGCTTCCAGAGCTTTGAGCGTCTCTTCCAGCCCTTTCCGTATTTCAACTTCTCGACTGTACTTTTCTTGTAAGGCTCTATATTGATCTCCGGCATGTTTTCGCTCTTTCTCTATCCGCGTTTGCCAGGTTGAGTTGTTCAATTCGAGGTCATCTATGCGTTTTTGCTTCTCGATATTTTCGTCTCGTAAATGAGCAATAGTAGCCGCGGAGTTGGTGTTATTCTCGCAAACAGACTTAAATTTATTATCTGATTTGCTGTGAGCAACTGTATTGTATAAGAGCCGGTAGACTTACATATAACTTTTGAAAGATAATCATTCCTTTTGTGACAACAAGAAAGATGATAAATCTGGTCTAAACCTCCAAGCTCTGACAGCCGTTCGTTCACTTTGTGGGCATTCGGTCTTTCTTCTGGCTTATACTTGAGCATGCTTTCAATAAGATCGACAAGATGTTTGGCATTGAAAGACGGGTCTTCGTGGTTTTCGAGCGCTGCGGCTCTGGCTTTCGTTCGGAGATCGAGTAGATATTTTGGTAGCATCTCGTACTTAACGTCCCAGTTTCGTTCTGTAGTGATATTTTCGTAGTCATCCAAGGATTGGCTGTAAAGAATCGCAGCGGCATTGAGGAAGATGAAGCCGAGAGACCAGACATCTGCTGACGACATGCTATACGCAGATTAGTATGGGGTTTTAATACACGTTTTAGAAACCGGAAAGCCGGGAAACTCCCGAGACATGTTTCGAGAGCCCAGTTTTGATTCGACTCCTATGAGGCAGTGAAATCAAAGACTCACCTTCGGGGCAGCCATACAGCCAGATGGCGC
>Ga0302325_10030307_pt1 | contig 11159 bp, 12 predicted proteins | sample Palsa_T0_2_FD_201948 | JGI IMG/M metagenome (GOLD analysis project Ga0302325, IMG submission 201948) | Peat permafrost microbial communities from Stordalen Mire near Abisko, Sweden - Palsa_T0_2 | ecosystem: Environmental > Terrestrial > Soil > Palsa > Peat permafrost | place: Sweden: Abisko...
ATGCGGTCGAAAAGCTGCGCGAGGTTGGCGCGCCACGCGGGCTCCGTGGACGCCAGCAGCGGGCGCAAATCCACCATCGGGACGGTCATGTCAGGATTACCAGGCGGAACCACAAGCGCAGCAGTTGGTAAAACGTGGTGGCCAGGGAGCGCAGGCGGAAAAACTGCGACCTGCCATAGAGCCGGGGATAGTGGTGCACGCCGATTTCCTTGACCTCGCAGCCGCTCAGTTCCAGCTTGCGCACCAGTTCCACGCAAATCGTCCCGCTGGTGGAGGTGAGGTGGATGCTTTCGAGCAGCGACCGGCGGATCAGCCGGTAATCGCAATCGATGTCGCGGATGCGTATCCGGAACATGAGGCGCGCACAGAGATTGTAAGTGGTTCCGATCCATACGCGGTGGGCCGGGTCGTGGCGTTCCAGTTTGTAACCGTTGATCAATCCGGTATTGGAGGATGCCAGTTCCAGCAGCCGCGGCAACTCTCCCACGTCGTACTGGCTGTCGCCATCGGTATAAAAGACGAACTCCTTGGTGGCCGAAGCGAATCCCGTGCGCAGCGCTCCTCCGTAGCCGCGATTCACGGCGTGCGTCTCCACGCGCATGCGGGGCGCAAACTCGCCGCGTAATTGTTCCAGCACGGCGGCAGTGTCGTCCTGGCTGCCATCGTTCACCACAATGACTTCGTAGTCGGCCACGTGTTCTTCCAGGACCGCGAAGGTTTTGTGAATGAGTGCCGGCAGAGACGGAGCATCGTTGTAGGCGGGGAAGAAAACGCTCAGCGATGCGAACTTGCGCGATGTCACTTCGATACCATTTTCTCGCCGACCAGCAACAGCGATTGGCCTGCTGGAAAACTGCCGCCGCCACCAATCCATGCCGCCTCCGCCGCCAGCGGTAGATGGAGCAGCCGGTCCAACCACGGCGCCACCGGTTCCAATCCCGTAGATGCGGGACCGCGGTGCAGCGGCTCCCACAAACGAAATTTCGCCAGCGCCACGGGCATCAGCAACGCGTTGGCATAGGTGCAGCGCAGCACGCGCAAGCCCACTCCTTCACACAAGCGGGTGAGCCGTTGCCGTGTGAAGCGCTGCCGTTCGTGAGCGAATGCGGTATGACGGCTGCGCAGGATGTCGAGCGCCGAGGTGCGCACCACCATCAGTCCGCCCGGCGCCAGCACACGCGCCATCTCACGCGCCGCCAGTAACTCGCTGCCCGGCGGGAGGTGCGCCAGAACATCGATGGAAAGCACGAGATCGAAAGTGCCATCGGCGAACGGGATGGCGGTAACGTCCCCTTGCACGGGCGCTTCCACCCCCATGTTGCGCGCATAGCGCAGCCCGTCGGGGCTGATGTCCATGGGGATCACCGGGCAATGGCGCTCGTTCTGCAACAGCCAGGAAAGATACCCCGTGCCGCAGCCGGCCTCGAGCGCACGGCCCACCTTGCGCCCCGCCAGGTGCTGGTCGAGCACTCGGAAGAGGATGCGCCGCATGCCCCGAAACCACCAGAAATCACGCTCACAGAGGGCGATATTGGCAAATTCCGCCGGGTTCATGAGGCTGCTCATACCGGACGTGCTGGCTCCAATCCGGGTGAGGGGCATCTGTGTGCAGGGCCGCTCATACCGCAAGACGGCGCAATGCAGCAGCCAAGGCCAGGTCTGCGGCCGGGTCCTCGCCGGAACTGCTTCGCAGGTAGTGCGGGAGTTCGCGCCGGAAATACTCCAGGGTGCGCCGGACACCTTCGGTGAAACCGACAGTGGGCTGCCATCCCAGCTCCTCGTGAATTTTGGTGGAGTCGCTGCAGTAGCTGCCGATGTCGATTCCCTTATGCTCGTCGGGGAATGGCCGGAAAACCGGTGGCGGGGCGCCGGAGGCGGTACCGATGACCGACGCGATCTCAGCGAGCGGGAGCGCCTGGAAGCCGCCGACGTTCCACACGCGGGAAATGGGCGCATCGGCGATTCCCGCCAGCAGAAACGCGTCCACGGCGTCATCCACATAAACCGGGTCGCGGAGCTGGCGGCCGTCGCCAAAAATGTCGATGGGCTGTTCAAGCAGGCCGCGGCGCAGGAAATTTCCCAGAAAGCCCTGGCCCGAAAGTCCTAACGCCAGCCGCGGACCGTATATGTTGGTCAGGCAGAGCACCCGCGCGTCGATCCGCCCCAGATCGCTCCAGAGCAGGTGGTATGCAGTGGCGGCGTATTTATGGACGCCGTTGAAATCCACCGGCTGGATGGGGTGAGCTTCGTCCACCGGCAGGTATTGTGGGATGCCGTAGATCTGTCGCGTGCTGGCATAGACCACGCGGATGCCGGGTTCCTGGCGGCCACATTCTTCCAGGAAACGGAGCTGCGACATGGCGTTAAGGGCTGCATCGCGGCGCGGATCGCGCATGCTCTGAATATGGCTGATCTCGCCCGCGAGATTGAAAATGGCCGCACATCCGCGAATTTCCCCGGCAAGGGCGGCGGCATCGCCGACATCGGCGGAGATTACCCGCAGATCGCCTTCTGCAGCGGCGATATTGTGCCGGTTCGCCCCGCATCCTTCCACTTCCGAGTCCACGATCGCCACATGCGCACCGGCACGGACCAGCCGCAGCGCGAGATTGCTCCCAATGAAGCCTAACCCCCCGGTGACCAGGACCCTTCGATGATTGAATGCGGAGACCACCCTCTCCGTACGTAAACCCACAGTCGAGATGAGCTAGTTGTAGCGCACTGCGGGGGCGCATTGCAAGCTTACCGGCAGTTTTCACAAATTCCGGGAACTCTCAAGCAATTTATTGAAACGGCAGGAAAAGACAACGCTTGACCTCGTCCAGCCGTGCACATTCGGGACAGCCGGAAGAACAAGATTCTTGACCATGGCGCAGGAGATACTCCATCTGTTCGCGCATGATATCGGCATTCGAGTCTGGGGGAGCCTCGTAGAAGTGTGAGCGTGCCTCCCCGGCGGGAGACGAGTCTTGGGCCGGCGATGAATGAGTAGTGTCCATTTACCTATCCCTCAACAGGAATATCGGCATTTCGCGAAATTCAAGGAGAGTGGAAACGCCGATTTATTATGGAGTATGCGCTGCGGTCGATGCCGGCTCGGGAAGCAGACGTTGGTAAACATTGCGCGCCGCCCGCTGCGCTGCCAGTTTCTTGGTGCTGCCTTCGGCCTGCCCCACCCAATCCTTTCCCACCTTCACTTCCACCGTGAAAGTCTTGGAATGTTCAGGGCCGCGCTCGCGGACGATGGCGTAGCGGGGTTGCGGCAGTTTGCGGGATTGCGCCAGTTCCTGCAGAGCGCTCTTAAAATTGGTGATGTCCGCCTGAACTCCGGGGTCCAAAGGCAAATCGCTGCCGGAAGGTGCGTCGAGAACCTGCTGGGCGACGAACGTGCGCACGGGGTCGACGCCTCCGTCCAGGTAGATCGCCGCTATCAGGGCTTCCAGGGCATCCACCAGCAGCGTTTTCTTGGCGCGGCCGCCGCTCATTTCTTCGCTGCGCCCCAGTTCCAGATAGCTGCCCAGATCCAGCCGCCGCGCCACGCCATAAAGGTGGGTAGCGCTCACCAGATGGGCCTTCAGCCGCGAAAGCTCTCCTTCGCGAAACTCGGGGTGGCGCTGAACCAGCGCTTCGGAGGTGAGAAAGCCCAGAATCGAGTCGCCCAGGAATTCCAGTTGCTCGTTATCCTGGTCGGGAGTGCAGGGACCGGAGTGCGATTCATGGCTCGCCGAACTATGGGTAAGCGCGCGGCGCAGCAATTCCAGGCCGGAGAATTGGTAGTTCAGTCTCGCCTGCAGAATTTCCAGCTCCGCGCGCATGTCCCTTATTGTTTCTTCGCCGCTGCCTGCGTCTTGACGTTGGTCACGTAAGCCTTGATCTGCGGATGCAGATTCGGCTTGGCCAGTAGTTTGTCGCAAACGGCGATGGATTCCGCGATCTTGCCGGCGCTCAGATAAGCCTGGGCGAGTTCCGCCGCATACTTGTCCTGGTCGGGGTCGCCATCGAGAGCCAACTGGAACTCTTTGGCAGCGTCATCATACTGCTTCTGCGCCAGCGCCAGCGTGCCGAGATCGTTGTGGTCCTGTGCAATCATGAACTTCTTGCCGGATTCCCAATCAGCATCGGGGATCTTGGGGTTCGGCTTGGTGGCGGCTTTGAGATCTTCCATTGCGCCGTTCAGGAGCTTCTCGCACTTGGCAACCTTGTCTTTTTTGTCGAGGTCATGCTCCTGGATGGTATTTTCCACCACTTCGCCCACCAGCAACTCCATGGTGAAGGAGTGCGGATTAATCGCCAGTGCGCGCTCCCCGTAGATCTGTGCCTGGATCGCGTCATCCTGGCCGGCCTTGCCGCCTTTCATCCTACCCCGCTCCTGGTAGGCGCGAGCTTCAATGCTCAAAGCGTACTCTTTGAAATCGGTGTCGGCGAATTTGGTCAACAGATCTTCGGCAGCCTTGATCTGGCTATCGGGACCGACCGCCTTGGAGACTGCGTTTACCGCTTCCCCCTCAGCGGGTGACTTCACAGCCGGCCCTTTCGGGGGGGTTTGCGCCCAGAGGCTCGAAAAACCGGCGGTGACTACCAGTACGCCGGAGAAAATCGTTCGTTTCATTTCCAGAACTCCTTGAATTTTGTTACTTTTTTTGAGACTTTTGCAGCCCTTGCTCTGCTTCCACACGTGCGGGATCGCTCACGCCATCCACCCGGAGGGCATCCTGAAAAAACTTGGCGGCCTCCTCCTTGTCCATCACTTCCAGCCGTAGTTTTCCCAGATACACATACGTCCAGGCCTTGATCTGCGGCTCAGGATCACCTTCCAACACCGATTCCAGCAGGGTCTCGGCATCCTCCGCCTGGTCCCCCGCCAGGGCAATGCGGGCCAGTCCGTAATAGCCCGCGGACTGCGCGCGCTTATTGGCATTTTGCTGCGAAACATCCTGAAATAGCGGCTCGGCCTTTTCGTAGTCTTTCTTTTTAAATAATTCTTCCGCCTGGTTCAGCATTTCATAAACCGGCGGGGTGACGGTTTTGGGATCGGGCGGGGGTAGCGCCGGCGCCGCGGGAGGGGCCGTGCCTTTATCGAAGTCCACCGGTATTAGCCGTCGATCCTCTTTGTACAAATCGATCGCCTGCACCATACCGCTGTAGTACGCCACCATCCCCACCTCCTGCTTCTCGTAGTTCTGCAAGGCCTCGTAGAAATAGGGGGTCAGGATGTAGCCTTCGTGCAAGGCCTGGTCCACCGTTTTCGGTGTCCGGTCCATGCGGGCCTCCACGGCGCGCACCAGAGAGCCGGTGGCCAGCAGCAGAAAATCCTGTTTGTATGCGTCACCCAAGAGCTTGGCGCGGAGCGCGTGGTCGGCCAGAGGCTTCTTGCGCATCAGGATTTCCTGATACCGGGTGGCTAAGGGATCGAGCAGGTAGTAGAGGTAGGCATGCCTCACTTCGGTAAGGCGCGGCTTCGCGGAAGGCGTAATCACCACGGTGTACTCGGTAGCGTAGCGCCGTGTCTGCATTTGGCCGGGAGCCCCTTGCGGCTCCAGGAAGATTTGAAAATGGCTGCCTTTGAATCCCGACATGTCCTGGCGGAGGTAGGCATTCGCCTGGATTACGTCGGCGATCACGCCGTCGTGGTAGGGGTCCACCAGGCGGTCGATATCGGGCTGGATTTTCTGCCACAGCTCGGCGATGTGGGCTTCCTTGTAGAACGCCGACATGAGCGCGGAAAGCTCGCGCAGGGGCACTACGTCAGGCGGTATGTCGACGGGGCGCTGGCGGATGACGAAATCGGGAGGCGGCCCGGCGGTCAGGGCGAAGGAGATGTACTGTCCCAATTCTTCCGTGCCGTAGGCCTTGTGGTGTTTGGCTACGAAGGCGCGGATGGCCGGGAGCGACGGAATATCGCGCTTGGCGATTTCCGCCCGAATGGCTTTGCGCAGAGGGTCGTTCAGCGGCGAGTCCAAACCATCGTCGTAGCCGGCCGAGTTAATGGCAGCGAGGATGGTGAAGAGTGACGGACTGGCGTCGAGTTGTCCCTGCTGGGCCGGCACAACACGAGCCAATAGCACGATTGCCGAAATGGCTGGTAAAACAGACCGCTTCAAATTGGTTTCGCCTGAACATCCTCAGTTTATCGTAAATGGAACCATCGGGGCAGCCGATCATACAATCAGCATGCAATCGCCGTAGGAATAGAAGCGATAGCGCTGCTCCACCGCGTGGCGATAGGCGGCAAGCGCCAGATCGCTGCCGGCAAACGCGCAGACCAGCAGCAGGAGGCTGGTCCGCGGCAGGTGAAAATTGGTCAGCATCGCGCCCACCGCTTGAAAAGTGAACCCGGGGTAGATGAAGATGTCGGTTTCCCCCCGCAGTTCCCCGCCGCGCCAGACGGTTTCGATGGTGCGCACGCTGGTGGTGCCCACGGCCACCCGGCGCGATGCCGCACGCATCCTGGCGGCGTTCCCGGCCGCGATCGCATACCGTTCGCGATGCAGATGGCCGGTTTCCACCTGTTCCGCATGGAGCGGCTGGAACGTGCCCAGACCCACATGCAGGGTGACGCTGGCCACCTCTGCGCCGCGTTCGCGACACGCTTCGAGGATCTCGGGGGTGAAGTGCAGACCGGCCGTGGGCGCGGCCACCGAGCCCCGTTCGCACGCGAAGACCGTCTGGTAGCGCTCGCGATCGGCCATGGTATCGGGGCGCTTGATGTAGGGAGGTAGAGGCACGTGGCCGATCTTTTCAAATTCGGCGTAGAGGTCGCCCAAGTCGAACTCGGCGTAGAGGTCGCCCGAGCCCGAGAATCGCAAGGTGCGCTCGCCGAATTCTCCGCGCGCCACGATCTCGCACTCCAGGCCGCCGGCGAATTCGATATGCGCGCCCACCGGCAGTTTGCGTCCGGGACGCACCAGCGCGTCCCAATCGCGCCCGTCCGCACTCACCGGCTGCAAGAGAAAAACTTCCACTTCGCCGCTTGTTCCTGGCCGCTTGCCGAACAGGCGGGCAGGAAAGACGCGCGAATCGTTGAGCACCAGACAATCGCCGGGATGCAGAAACTCGGGAAATTCGCGAAACTGCCGGTCTTCCCAACGGCCCTCGTCGCGATAGACTACCAGCATGCGGGCGGCGGCGCGGTCCGCGAGAGCTTCCTGGGCGATCAACTCCTCGGGCAGAGCGAAGTCAAAGTCCGCTAGATTCATGCAAACTTCACTGTAGCGGAAAGAGTTCTCCCTGCTCTTCCCCGGCCCATAACTCCGGCCGGTATTCGATCATTCCGGAGGCCAGCCCATAGCGTTCGCGCACTCGCTGGACGCGCGCCGCCAGGGCGTCCTTATAGGGCTTGCCGAGGTACGCGCTAGTGGCGAAGAGCTGCTTATAACGCACCGCCAGATCGGGAAACTCGCGCTCCAGAAACGGGAGCATCACGCTCTGCGCCGAGGGCTGCAGGAAGAGCGGACCGCCGCCGAAAGTCATTGCTCCCGCACCGTGGGCGGCACGGGCCAGGCTGTCGAGAGCCCGTTCGCTATCGGTGAGGCCGGGCATGATGGGGTTGGGAAAGACACCCACGCAAATGCCCGCGGACCGGAGCCGCCGGACCGCCTGCAAGCGCAATTCCGGCCGCGGCGCCCGCGGTTCCAGCGCGCGTGCCAGTTTCTCATCGAGCGTGGTCACCGTCATGTTCACCGCCAGGATGTTCCCGCGGGCGATGGCGCGCAACAGATCCACATCGCGAGCCACCATGTCCGATTTCGTGGTGATGGCGAGGCGCCGTCCGCGCTCCTGGGCGAAAACTTCCAGGATGGCGCGGGTCCGCCCGAAGCGGCGCTCCGCCGGCTGATACGGGTCGGTCGCCGTCCCGATGGCGATCGTCTCCTTGCGGTCGATGCGGCCCAGTTCCTGGCGCAGCAGGTGGGCAGTGGCCGATTTGGCGTAGATCTTGTCTTCGAAATCCTCCGGCGCCATCTCCATGAATTCGTGGGTGTAGCGGGCGTAGCAGTACTTGCAGCCAAACTCGCATCCACGATAGGGGTTGATGGTCCATTGAAACGGCATGTTGGGTTTGGTGCGATTGAGGATGCTGCGCGCAGGCAGTTCAAAATATTGAACTTCCCGCTTCGCCTCCAGCAGTTCGCTCCGCGAAGCCAGTCGCGCGATTCCTACGAGCTCCATGGCTAATTTTCGCTTTTTATTCGCCTTATTGCAAGAGGGAAATTTGGCGCAGAAACCTTAAATTAAAGCCGGTAAGTCTCAGTTTGAATCTCGGGATTGGGAAGCGGACCTCTGGTTATTGGTCACACCGGCAATGCGGCGCGCAGATAGTCTTCAACTTCACCTCCACGCGACGTCAGCTCAAGCTATTCTGAAGAACGTGTGAGGAGATTTGCAGCATGGCCAAACTTGTCTATGGCTTGAGCCAGTCCCTTGATGGCTACGTCGACCACATGAAGCTTGGGCCGCCTGCAGCCGCGGCCTTCCATCACTTCATCGAACTGGTGCGTGGCCTCACGGGCTTCATCTACGGTAGCCGCACGTACGAAATTATGCGTTATTGGGACGAAGATGTTCCTGATTGGGACGCGGAGGATCGCGACTTCGCGGTGGCGTGGCGAAGCCAGCCGAAGTGGGTTGTGTCGCGTTCCCTCAAGTCAGTTGGCCCCAACGCCACGCTTGTCGCGGATGACTTCGAGAAGGTGATACGCAGGCTGAAGGCTGAGCTGACTGGCGAGATTCTCGTGGGCGGACCAATCCTGGCGCAAAGCCTGACCGAGGCCGGTCTTATCGATGAGTATCGACTATACCTCCGCCCCGTCGTGCTTGGCAGTGGCAAGCCATTCTTCGCCGGCCCCCGGCCGCCGCTCCACCTGGTGGCCAGCGATTTAATCGCCGATGACATGATTCGGTTGACTTACGTTCCTGCTTAATCGCCCGACCCGCCCGACCGACTGCCCTCCGAAATTCAAACTGAGACACTACTTAAAAGGGATTTGTCTTTTTAGCGGCCGTTGAAGGCCAACTACGCCTTGACGACTACTTCGCGCAGGCGATCCTTGGTGAGGAAAAACTTTACCGATTCGGACTTGGAAAAGAGCTTTTCCAGGCTGCGGTTATTGAACAGTTGCGCGGGTTTGCGGGTGCCTTGCTGAGTTACGTGGAGGGTTTTCAAGTCCTGGATGCGGAAGGCATAGTAGGGCACCGCTTCCAGCTTATCGTCGGCATGAAAGAAGGCCAGCATGCAGCTCCCTGGCCGCACAATACGGGCGAGCCGCTCAATCACCGCGGCCAGCATAGCCGGCGCCAGATATTCCAGCACATCCCAAATCAGCACGCCATCGAAATGGCGATCGGGATAGTCCAGCGCCTGGCGGAGAAAATAATCGATCCTCCCCGGATTGGCCTGCTCAGCGAGACTATCGGTGCCTGAAGCCTCGCCCAGAATCTGCAGGAAATCCTCGGAATACAGCTTGTGACCCAGATCGGTAATGAAGGTGACGTTCTGCTGGGTAGCACCGCCCAAATCCAGCAACGTAAGCCCGGACCGTCCGTGGATGTGGCTGAAAAACTCCTCCAGTCCGCGGCTGGAGCGGGTGCTGGCAGCGTCCTGCGTCGCCGCCGCTACCCTGGAGGAGGTAGGCGGACGGTAGACCCCGGGATCGGCCGGCCGGCCACGGGATCCCCGTATCACATTTCTCAACGATTCCGGGAACTGCATGAATTACCAGCGCTATCGCCGGGTCTCCGGAGCGGCAGCGGAAGCAGCGGCCGAAGCGGGGGTCGCGGCAGGCGGAGCAGGAGCCGATGAAGCGGGCTTAGAGGACGCCTTCACGGGTTCGGGTTTGATGATGTCGATGCTGCCCTTGAAGTAAGCGCCGTCCTCAATCACGATGCGCGCGGTGCGGATGTCGCCAAGCAGCTTGGCGTCTTTACGAATCTCCAGGCGTTCGAAAGCTTCCACGTTACCCTGGATGGTGCCCAGCACCAGCACTTCGCGAGCTTTGATATTGCCCTGAATGGTGCCATGCGGCCCGATGGTCACTTTGTGCTCGGATGCTTCCACCGTGCCTTCCACCGTGCCGTCCACAAAGAGATCTTCCTTACTGTAAATCTGACCTACCACTTTTACTGATTTGCCGATCGAATTAACGCTGTTGACGGATTCGAATCTTCCTACGGGTGTGCTCGACACAGGCGTAATCTCCTTTTTCACTTCCACCGGTTTTGGGGTTGCCGGCGGCGGTGCGCTTGCCGTCACAGGCGGAGCGCTGGGCGTTACCACGGGGTTAAAGGACTTTGGGGGTTCCTCTTCGCGGCGCTTATTCCACATGCGACCGCCCTCCTATTGCGATTATGAGTACGTTATACATGATGCTGCTCTCTAGTCTAAGGGGCGTTACAGGAAATGGCAATGTTCAATATGTCACCGTTTCCCGGACGAGCGCTTGGGACGCGTCTCGATCAGGATGGGGGTGCCGCGAAATCCGAATTGTTTGCGGATGCGATTGGCCAGATGGCGCTCGTGAGAAAAGTGCAGCGGGCCGCCACGATCCACGAAGACAGCGAACGCCGGGGGGCGGATTGAGTGCTGCGTGATGTAAAAAATCTTGCGCTCTTCGAATTTCAAGTGCTCCACAAAGCGGTTCAATTCGCCCGTAGTCACGCGGCGTGAGGCCGACTCATAACATTCGCGGATCAGCCTGAACAGCGGCTCCACGCCGGCGCCGTTGAGTGCCGAAATAAATACGATCGGGGCATAGTCGAGAAACTTGAATTCGTCGCGGATATTCTCCTCGAATTCGCGCTTCTTTTGCCCCTTTTGCCCCTTCACTTCGTCCCACTTGTTGACGACGATAATCACAGCGCGGCCGCCCTCATGCGCATAGCCGGCAATGGTGGTGTCCAGCGCGACGATACCCTCGGTGGCGTCCAGCACCAGCAGCACCACGTGCGCCATGCGAATGTGCCGGCGGGCCATCACGACGCTTAACTTCTCCGCCATGTCGCGGGTCTTACCCTTGCGGCGAATGCCGGCGGTATCCACGAAAACGTAGTCCGCGCCATTGCGGGTGATCTTCTCGTCCACAGCATCGCGGGTGGTGCCGGCGATGGGGGAGACGATGGCCCGTTCCTGGCCGGTCAGAGTATTGAGCAGGGTCGATTTTCCGACA
>Ga0302325_10030309_pt1 | contig 11157 bp, 10 predicted proteins | sample Palsa_T0_2_FD_201948 | JGI IMG/M metagenome (GOLD analysis project Ga0302325, IMG submission 201948) | Peat permafrost microbial communities from Stordalen Mire near Abisko, Sweden - Palsa_T0_2 | ecosystem: Environmental > Terrestrial > Soil > Palsa > Peat permafrost | place: Sweden: Abisko...
TGACGCCACGAAAGAAATGGCCATGTGTCTGTGACTTTCCTGGAAGCTTATGCCAGGTCACTATGGTGGGGTGCCGCTGCTGTAAGGTCAAGTAAGGTACCTACCTATCGATAAGCCAATGGTCACGTGTATAGCGTCATGGCACCTAGCTTATTTCCTGTTCCTTCAAATCAAACGAAAGACCGATGAGAACTAGGACTTCTCGAATTATGTAGGCGTCGAAGGGGCGCGTGCTTAAGTTCATATATTTACTGGGTATTAAGATTATTAGTGAATTTTAGCTTGTAGACCAAAATATCACGAAAGAGAAGATTCCATTAGAGAGCAATCTTGTCCAAACCTAGGTACTCCATAATCGCGAGGCTTCCGCCATTCTCGCCTGTTTTCCATTAACAGGCGAGGTACAGCGAAAACTAGATTTCAGCGAAACGCAACTCTAACAAAATCGCTCAATGTGGCCCGTGCGAGAAAATTAAAAAAAAATTATTCCGCTGTATTCAACCTTATTTTTGGTGAACGAAGATAAACAAGAAAATCTAGATCCTATTTTTTATACTAAAAGAATAATTCTGCCCTGTTAGAATTTTCGAATAGGGCGTGGTTCTGTCCAAACATTAAAAAGCAGTTGCGTTTCGCTGAAATATACGTTTCGCTGTACCTCGCCTGTTAATGGAAAACAGGCGAGAATGGCGGAAGCCTCGCGATTACCCGAGAAGTCCACTCCGTGGGTTATGCTTGGAAAACGAGGCTGTTGATTGGCGGGGACTGAACCTCGGCAACTTCCCGGCTCCCTTTTCTTCACCCTCCTTCACTCCTTTACCTGCATCAAGAATCTAGATCCTTTGAGGAACCTCCAAAATGACTCAAAAGACCTTTGTTCGTGAGGAGGTGGCCAAGAACAACACCGAAGACTCCCTCTGGTTTATCATTGACAGCAAAGTCTACGTTACCGATTTTATCGATGCACACCCTGGGGGTGAGGCTGTTCTTAAGCAAGGTAAGGCTTCACTCTCGTGCTGCTGTTATATTTCATTCACAACAGCGGAGATCCTGGGAGCTATTTACAAAGCTCGATCTCTGAGAGCACTTCTTTCCAAATCGCACCGTTTTGACGAACTAATTCGCGGGGCAGTGGCTGGAACCGACTGTACCGACGCCTTTTATAACCTACACCGGCAAGAAGTCCTCCAAAAGTATTCAAGCCTATGCATAGGTCAGATAGAAGGCGAGCAATCCAAGGTTATCGAGCATAAGCCTGGGGATTTGAGTGTGATTCCCTATGGAGAACCCACGTGGCTTAGTCCGCAATTCAAAAGCCCATACTATAATGAGAGCCACCGCAGATTGCAAAAAGCTATGAGAATATTTACGGACGAGGAGTTGTATCCAATTGCCCAGGAGTGCGAAAAGACCGGCAAGCATATCCCCCAGGGCCTCATCGATTCGATGTCTGAGAAGGGAATTCTGCACATGCGTATTGGACCTGGCAAACACCTCCATGGCGTCAATCTCATGAACGGAGCTGTAAGTTCAGTGGGAAGGTTTTCACCCCTCCCTATTAGGTGAAGCGTTAGCAGTGGTAAAATGCTGACTTGGTCCAGGTGAAAGGGGAGGAGTTTGATTACTTTCATGACTTAATCGTGACCCAAGAAATGGTTCGCGCAAATGCCAGAGGATTCCAAGACGGAAGTACGTGTATCTCACTAAGTAACATCTCTGCCTTTTGGATGTCTATAACGTATCTCTGCTCTTTGGGTATACCCTCATGAAATGTTGTCTCTTTCCCCACATTTTCTGAACTAGGCAAAACTAATTCGAGATCATCTAGACATGGCTGGAATGACCATTAGTCTGACAGCGGTGCTTCAATTTGCCAATAATGAAGCCTGGAAGAACAAGATCGCCCAGGAAGTATTCTCGGGCAAGAAGAAGATATGTCTGGCTATTACAGAAGCTTTTGCAGGTTCAGACGTGGCAGGCTTGAGAACCACAGCAGAAAAGACCAAAGATGGAAAGCACTATATTGTAAATGGGCAAAAGAAGTGGATTACGAATGGAGTATTCTGTGATTACTTTGTGACTGGGGTTAAAACAGGTATGTTTAACTCTTTGCCCGTGTTCTTGAGAATCGGAAAGATATTCACGGACGGTATCCCGAGGAGATCTAATGTCACGTGATAGACAAGGGCCTTTCCGTCATTCTCATCGAAAGGGGGGAAGGAGTCGAGACATCGGCCATCAAAACTAGCTACTCTCCAGCAGCAGGGACTACATTCATCACTTTTGATTCCGTTAAAGTGCCTGTGGAGAATCTTCTTGGAGAGGAGAATAAAGGCATCCATGTGATTCTTTCAAATTTCAATCACGAGAGATGGATGATGGCTTGTGCTGTGATTCGAATGAGCCGATTAGTGACAGAAGAATGCATGAAGTGGAGTAATCAGCGATTGGTGTTTGGTAAGAGGTTGATCGAGCAACCAGTGATTCGGCAGAAGTACAAGCTCTTTTTCCAATCATTTCTGGCAGCTGACTGTTTCTAGGCTCTCAAAAATGATAGCCCACTGTGAGGCGAACCAGGCATGGCTCGAAAATATTACCTACCAAATGACTTTGATGCCTTACAAGCAACAGTCTACGCATTTGGCCGGTCCCATAGGGCTTCTGAAGATGTTTGCAACACGCTCCGCACACGAGATAGCAGACGAAGCAGTGCAAATATTTGGGGGAAGAGCTTTAACGCAGACGGGAATGGGTAAGACGATTGAAATGTTCCACAGTAAGTATAATCCCTAAAGCCCCAGTTCTACATTGTCAGAAATTCGCTTGTTTTTTCCACGCCTTGATTACCTTTCAAGGCGGGGAAAACGGGTAAAGCTAACTCCTCTGTTACAGGAACTTACAAATTTGACGCGATTCTGGGCGGTGCTGAAGGTATGCACTGCTTTCCCTCTTCATGAAGCAATACTGATAGGTTGACAGAAGTGCTTGGTGATCTGGGAGTAAGGCAGGCGTTGAAAAACATGCCTCGGAGCATGCTGTAAAACGGTGAAGTTGTGTGTCTCTGTGTTAATGACCAGGATGTCAAAAGTGCCCAATAGCAAGCTTGGGGACGTCAACTGGAGAAATGGAGGATGAATTCAACTTCCATTCACTGTGAAAAATTCAATGACTGTGTCGAAACCCGTATTACTGTAGGGTTGAATGTTGTAATTTATGAATTGCAAGAAAGTATTTACTTCCCAAAAGAGCTACCCTCACGCATTGACTTCCAATCCAAGTGGCCCAATCAGGTGACGCTCACGTGAAACTAGCTTCTGGCTAGGTAGGTACTCATCCCTGCCAAGTTTACTGCCCTCCTTCGCGTCCTGCACTCCGACCAACTCCATCTCGTGGATGCTTCGCGATGCGCCTCATCTGATCACCGCATCTTCCCCTGATTAGATTTATTTCATCTTTGGTCTCTTTTGGCCGCGCCGCGCTGGGGAAGGCTGCTTTCGCGATCATCGTCACTCGAGTACCTTCCCGGATTCACTCTCAAGTTCATCTTTGGCTCACCACGGCCAGCCTCATACAAAAACCGATCTGCTGCCAGTTCCCGATACACTCTTCCATTTCTCCTTCTATTGTCAACGCACAGTAGTGCGTGTGCGGAAGTGACGTGCAATAATGGAGCGCGCCAATGCTGCTCAGCTTGCAGCCAGAAAAATCAAAGACAGACCACGAGCTCGACGAGCTGGTTCCAAACCTGCTGACCCAAACTCGGTACCACAGTTTGCACCGATGCATACTCCTTCACAGACCAGTGGCGGTGGTCTCTTTGGAGGCAGCATCCAAGCCCCGGGCGAATTCAACTTCTCCGCTCCCGCGCAGGGCTTGAATCTTTCGACACCTTCCTTCGGATCGAAAGCAAACATCATGAACACACAATCGCAAGATATGCCAGAGAGCGAGGAGCGCTTCGCGGGCGACGACAGGGCTACAAAGAGACGATTTGGGGGTTCGTCAACGGTCGGCCAGAGCAATTCTCCCTTCCAAACCTCTAATCCCTTCGGGCAAAGTCAGCCAAGCAATATCTTTGGTTCATCGCAACAGCCATCAGGAGGAAACATGTTTCCCTTCGGAGGACCTCAACAGTCGGGATCTTCTGGCATTAACTTCAACTCCGGTTCTACCACCCCTGCCAATCCCGCAAACAATCCATTCTCCTTCCAGCCCGCCTCTCGACCAGCGGCAACCACTACTAGCACGATCTTTGGATCAGGTCCTTTTGATTTCAACCAGCAGTCATCTCAACCCACTCCCGGAAATCTTGACTTTACTGCTAGCGCATCTGGCTCATTCGGCTCAGCAACAGCTGCGCAACAAGACAATCCTGCAACTTCTCCTTTCTTGTTCGGTCAAACCTCCGGGCAGCCATCAAGCTCTGGCATTGCCTTTGGTTCTATTCCAGCACCTGCTCCGCCCACAAATACCCTCTTCGGCTCTACTTCTACTGCACCAAGTGTTCTGCAAACGAGCAGTCTATTTGGCAATCCAATACCCACAGCTCCCTCATCGAATAGCCTCTTCGGCTCTACTACATCAACTGCGCCCCAAGCAAGCAGTATCTTCGGTATTCCCAGTACAGCACCCTCACAAGATAAACCTACGAGCTCGACGTTCTCTTTCGATCAGACTTCTACCCCTCTGTCAAGCTCTGGCACAAGTCTCAGTTCTGCCCCTGCAACTGCTTCGACTACCAACAAACTCTTTGAATTTACTCGAACACAGCAGCGTACGCAGCCTGAAAGTTCATTCGTAGCATCGACCCAACAAACCGCCTCGTCATCCAATCCTTTTGCCCATTTGAATGCTCCAGCCTCATCTGCCAGCAGTGTGTTCGCAAAACCGGAGCAAAAGTCTACAGCACCTGCTACAAGTAACGTGTTTAGCGTGCCGGATCCTGTTCAAGCATCAACGAACAATGCGTTTAGCACTTCCACTCAAACATCAGCAACACCAAGTACATCCGCCCCTGTGCAGCAACCACAGCCGTCTCCTGCAAATAATATTTTTGAAAACCTCAATAAGTCCACAACGCCAACCACCGATTTCAGCAGCCAAAAGCAGCAAGCATTAGGCGGCGGTGCCTTTGGCAACAAAGAGGCCTTGGTAGCCAACAATTTGTTCGGAAATCTCAACAAGCCAGTCGATCAGTCAGTTACGCAGCCAAGAGCGAACGGCAGTGCTTCAGAGAAAGGCCTCAACAACAATCCTTCCCTTTTCAGCAAAGGTCCATCCACAGCCAATAATTTTGAGGCTGCTAAGCCATTGGTAAGTTCTCTAGTTGATTTTATTGATGCTTGTCGAGCTATTCTAATCTACCCAAAGTTCAATACATCACCGGCCAAACCGGCTGAACCTACCTCGGGATTGAAACAGTCTGCCACGCCTCATGCTGGTGAGAACATATTCTCGCCAATGAAGCCCCTTGACGTTCCAGCCAGTGCACGCCAACCACCCCCAAATGGAATGTTCCCAAGCCTGGAGCAAGTGAAGAGTCCGCAGAAGTCGAGTGGACCACCTTCAATGTTAGCCACACCAGCTGCCTCCTCCATTAGTGAGGCTTCCAAGGGTGCAGCCTTGCGAGGCGGCGAGACTTCAGTTCGGCAACAGATGAAGGAAGCCACTGAAATGACAGACGAATCTGTGGCTCTTTTGATTCCCCCTCGTTTCGATGAATTCCAGCAAAGGACGTTCTACCAAGGATATCGAATGCAGACTCTAAACAATGCGATGTCAAATTTCTTCGCCTCAGTCAATCCCGATGAGGATGCCACCCCGGTTCTTGAATTTTACATGCAGCAGCGCGGCTTAATCATGGGAAATTCCAAGTCGTTGAAACGGACAGTCGGCGCGGTAAGTGACGAAGTCGATCATACCGGCAAGCGGTTGAAGCAGACGACCCCATCCATAACTAGCGATCTCCATGAAAAGCAGTCGAAAAGAAAGCTTCATGATGAGGAGGACCAGGAAAATGAGAATCCGACTAAGCGAACGAGACAGAACGAGTCCTCAAATTCTGCTCGAGTTCTTGCCAACGGGGAGATTAATTTCACTGGACAATCTTCCGCTTCTGTCAATAGAAACAACTTCCAGCCTTCGATAGGATTGCCCTCATCTCCCGATGCGCCACTGAAGCGGAAAGCTGATAATCAGATCACAAAAGACTCTGAGCAACGAAGCCCTCTGCGGAATATGAAGATTCCAAAAACGAACGGCATTGTTGAACCCAAATTGTCGGGTTCTTCCACGTCAAATATCTTCAGAAATATACTTGATAGCCCACCAAAGTCGCCGGTCAAGGGCAGTCCAGAAAGAAAGATGGCAGGATTGCCGGAAAACTCGAACGACGACACACCTCGCCCTAATGCTTTCGCAAACCTCCTAGGTGTTTCTTCTCCTACCAAGTCTACCATTGGTTCGAGTCTATTCGGTCCAAAAGCCCCAACCACAATTCCTTCGGCCCCTCAAAATCCGTTTACTCCCAAGCCCGTATCTGAATCTCCGAGCGTGTTCACTCCAAAACCCGCAAATGTACCCCCTGCAACAACCGGCTCTATTAGCACGGTTCAGAAACCGACAGTTTTAAAGCTTCCAACATTCAACAATGCAGCCAATAATTTTGAATACTTTGCTCAGCAAGGCAAGGACAACGATGAAAAGGAACTGCAAAAGGCCATCGAAGCAGATTACGACTCAGAAGATGACCTCGAGGAATTCAAGGCAAAATGGAGAGCAGATAAACTTGAAAAGAGAAAGGCAATTGAAGCAATCGGGAAAAATGCTCCGCGATTCGTGCCAAAGACGGCTCATTCGCCTGATGCTTCATCGGATACCAAGGAAGGTAACCAACAGGCAAACATAGTCTCGATCCCCTTCCCGACTGCCGCTCAATCATCCACCACATCAGGCTCGCTATTTGTTCCGAACACGTCTCCTCAAGCTTCTAACAGTATCTCCAGCTCTGTGAATAGTTCCAGAACACCAACGCCTGCTTTTGGCAGTTCCACTGGATCTGTTCTTGACGGTCATACACCTGCAAAGCCTGGAATGTTTAGCAACATATTTGGTCACCTTTCTGATGCTGATAGTGGAAAGGGTGGTGATGCGGACGATGAAAGTGAAGAAGACAACGAGACTAGTGATGCTGAGGAAGACTCAGAGACGAAAGACCCCACCTATCAGCCGAATGGAGAGAGTGCAAGTGGCCCGGGTACCCCAGCTGAAGAAACAGGGCCGGGTTTAGCTTCTGCAAATAAGGCCAACCCTTTCACTTCCACATTCAGTAGCGCATCGCCGTCCGGAACTAGTACACCAAAGGGAAGCATTTTCGATAGAATTGGACCTAAAGAAAGCAATGGCGGGACAAGTACACCAACGCCAGGCTTCACAGGAGGCCTTTTCGACAGAATTGGGCCTAAAGACAACAATGGAAACATTGTCCGCCATAAGTTCTCCGAGGAGAAGGAGAACACACAACCAAGTACAGCCAATCCTTTTGGCGACATGAAGAATCCATTCAACAAGAGCACTGGCGCCCCAAGCGATAACACCTGGAAGCCTGACAGCCCAATTAGATTCGGCAGTGCTACACCGCGCCAAGAGGATCAGGATCCCGCTCCAACAGTCAGTGTCACGGCCCCAACTCCGACCAAAACTGGGAGTCCTTCGAATATCTTTGGTAGTCTTAACAAGCCTACTGGATCGGCACCAAAACCGCTCTCGAACCTCTTCGGGAATATCGGTGGGGACGCCAAACCAGCTGCTTCATTCTCTAGCCTTTTCGGCACCCCAAATAATACCACGAGCTCAACTTCAGCCAATGTAGGCTTTGCTTTTGGTGCGTCTAGCACGACGTCCTCGCTCTTCCCGTCCGCGGCTGTGTCTGCAACCACTTCTCGTGCTACAACTCCAGGAGGGACCACAGATGGCGACGGTGATAATTCTGGTGATGGTGATGCGGAGCAAGAAAAGACCCCTGATTTCAATCTAAGCACAGTCGGCCCGGGGGCAGAAGACGAAGAGGTCATCCACGAAATTCGTGCAAAGGCACTGAAGTTCGTACAGAAGGAAGGTGGTGACAATACCAACCGATGGGACAGCAGGGGCGTAGGACCATTGAGAGTTCTCAAGCACAAAGAAAGTGGCGCGTCTAGAGTTCTACTCCGTATGGATCCCAGTGGCGTAATCATCTTGAACAAAGCCCTACTTCCCGGGGTCAAGTATGAGCAGAAGGAAAAAACAGTAAAGTTACTGGCAGCGCTGGAGGATGGAACGGGGATGGAGACTTGGATTTTGCAAGTCAAGACACCAGAATCCGCCAAGGCTTTATCTGAGGTTCTCGAGGCCAATAAGCCCACATAAAATGATCAATTCACATGAATGATTCAATATTACCTGCGCGCTTGGACGATTTACTGAGGCCGGGCTGTTGTGGTTCGAATTCTCGATACTTCGATACGTGCAGTTTACGGAAGAATGAAGGTAGCTATGTCATAAATGGGAATGGATATGAGAGGATTGGACTTTTTATTCGCGTCTAACTGCATTACAAGACTGCATGGCATTGGTCTGGCGTTGCATAGCGATGATTGCTTGTTTTAGATGTCATAGATAGGTTCGCTGCTTGAGCTGGCAGTGCACAGTACATAATGCAAATGATCGAAACGCACCTGGTTTACCCTTGACGAGGCTGTTCAGAGGTGCTATCAAAGGAAGCAGTCAGAGTTCGGCAGATGTGATGACTTGGCTTTCGACAATGCGATTGCTAATATTGGATCTAGACCCTACGTTGCTGCTCCATGCCCCAGTGCGCCCGCCCTAGGCAAACCCGCTTGCATTTATCCCAAACCAAACCGGCGCCAGAAAACAGTTTACATCAGTTGTGGGCATTTAATCTCGTCTCTTCTCTAAGTTCCTTGACAAGCTTCCCATCATCTCCGTATTCCGTTACAATCCACAAGCAAAATTGCTCCCACTCAACAATCCACTGCTTCATTCTCTCAGCTCTCACGCCACTTCCCAGGGTAGCTTCTTTAATATCATGAACCCACGCTGACGAACTCTGGTCCTCGAACGCAGCCCAGCGAACGCTGTTCTCAGCAAGAGATCCAAGACCGGCAAGGCCAAGATTGTCCCATCCTTGCAAAGCCTGCCAGAAGTCATGTGTCATGCCAGCAGTGTCTTGACCAAGAATCGCTGGATCATCGTTACAGAGAGCACAGGAGACGCCTCGAGCAAGTAGTGAGGGTAGCGGGTGTGACATAACAGAAGCGCATAGGCGAAGGACCTCGTTGGAGATGGGGCAGCTCTCCACCAGTATTTTCTTGTCTTTGACCATATCGATGAGCAGCGGATGCTTATAGAGGGAGAACCCATGGCCAATTCTTCGAGTTCCCAGCAGGATGGCATCAAACAGGTTCTGGTCTGTGTCACTGCCATCACCGAGACATTCTCCGGCGTGGAAGAAGAATGGAATGTCAATTCCCTCTTCAGCACACTGCTTCTTGAACCAGAATAGCTCAGGTAGGAGGTCTTTCAATGGGCGACCACCATCTTCTTGGCCCACAAGATCGTAGCCTGAGATCAAGTGAGGGAAAGCGAGTTTGATTGAAATGCACGCATCCATATCCTCGACGATCTTTCTTGTATCAAGTACTCGGATACCCGTCCAGATCATTCTAGCACCCCAGAAGCCCTTGCCTTCGTCCGAGTTCTTGAAATCCTCAATCTCCTGACCAAAGACCTGAAACATGCGCTCGTAAGTAGCCTCGGGCTGTTCTTTGCCCGCAGAGTAATAAAAGAAGGTAAATGCTAGGCGTAAGTCTACCCATTTGACTCCATCAGCATGCAATTGCTGCATCATTCGCCTCATAAAAAGTCGGAAAATTGGTTCATAGAAGATGATTGTGTTGAGGATTGTGAAGACAGAAGAGAACTTTCTCCAGACTGCATCTACACCGTTATGGTGTTCGATGGATTCAGTACTTGTAATTGTGCAACGATCCTTGAGCCAGTTGAGAAACCCTACTCTTCCTCCATCCGGAAATGAGTCTGCAGCTTTGGAGAGAAGGACTGGTGTATTTGGAGCATAATCTGGGCTCCAGATTGAACTTCCACTTCCTGTAAAATATCAGTAACATGAACTGACCACGAATCTGAACCAATACCGTGTTCTGCAGTCAGAAACTTGAACTTAATTGCGGCACCTTCGAGAGCTGTCGGAGTGGAAAGAGGGCACATGCAATGAATGTGGATACCCTCCGTCTCAAGCAGCACCTCGAACAAATAATCAAAATCCACCATCGCATCCATGTGAGCGTGTAGTAAGGCTCCTTTGGGCATTTTCCTTACAATCTGCCACAATTTTGTGGTCTCCATTCGCTTTTTTGCTAGATTAAACATCATGCCAGGGTAAACATTTGTACCGGTTTTCTGGGCCAGGGTATCTTCAAACTCAGAAGTCCATATAGTACGCTGTTCTTCCTCTCGAATACGGTCGACTATTGAACAAGCCTCTCTAGCAAGAGGCGAGAGAGACTGGCGGAATGCATGATCTATGGTAATAGTCAGTTCAGAACAGCTCCTGGGAGAAAAATCCCCCTTTACCACTCCTCTGTTTCTTTTCTTGGGCAATTAGTGCTTCGCGGCCATCCCGGTATTTGTTGACGAACGGCTCATCCTTGGCTGGAATCCCTTGAACCACTTCTGCCCACTCATCGTCTGGCATCCGTGACGGCCAAGCCAAATCTTTGACCCTCGACATTGTGGCTGTTGGGCAATTGTTGGAGAAGGTGGGGGTTGAGAGGGTGACAAGAAGCCAGAGTATTTGTGGGCACTAAATATTCCCTGGAGGCTGCTGCAGTAGCAAAGCAACTTTGGACGCCCCCCGCCAGGCAAGCAAGGACACGGCCAGAATGGATTTAGGTCTTTTACAAATCTCACAGGCGGTGTGCTCAGAGTAAATAAATTCTTGATTTCTCGGGGGCTGGAGTGAATTCATGGCGGGGTACTCCGATGGCAACAACTGGGGAAGGAGATAGGGAGAGCAGTCGAGGGTTACCGAGGAAAAAGCACGAGCACGAGCACATTGGCTAAGCGGGTCTGGGTATTAGA
>Ga0302325_10030310_pt1 | contig 11156 bp, 10 predicted proteins | sample Palsa_T0_2_FD_201948 | JGI IMG/M metagenome (GOLD analysis project Ga0302325, IMG submission 201948) | Peat permafrost microbial communities from Stordalen Mire near Abisko, Sweden - Palsa_T0_2 | ecosystem: Environmental > Terrestrial > Soil > Palsa > Peat permafrost | place: Sweden: Abisko...
GGTGCGGTTATTACTCCCCGGGGTCCCCCGCGGGCCCACCCCGTTGGGGTACCTTGGTCGAGCGAATAGCTCGAGCAGTAGTCAGCGGAGCCGCAGGCGGAGCGGTTCTTCAACCCTGGGGTCCCCGGCGGGCGCAGCCCGCTGGGGTAACTGGTCGAGCGAATAGCTCGAGCAGTAGTCAGCGGAGCCGCAGGCGGAGCGGTTCTTCAACCCTGGGGTCCCCGGCGGGCGCAGCCCGCTGGGGTAACGTCTCCGGCGGGCGTAGCCCGCCGGGGCAACGCTACATCGACATGCTTTTGGCGTGGTCGCTCGGCTTCACGTTCGGATTCTTTTCCGCGAACGCGCCGGCGGGGTTCGGGAGCACCCAAACCTGGAGATCCCAGATCGCCGGGAACGGGAACACGAACTTGACCTGATCGGTCGTTGTCGCCACCCCGGCCTTCACGAGGCCGGCGGCGTCGGGGTGTGCGGAATCGCCGGCGGCGGCAGCGTACTTCTTTGCGCCGATCGCGCCGTATTTCGTCGCGCCGCCGGGTGCGACGAGGCCATAGTGGATGTGAAACCCGAAGCGCGACCAGCGCGACGGGTCGATCCCCCACAGCGTGGGCCGCGCGTCGGTGTACGGCACCGAGTAGTCCGCGCCCAGCAGACGGCCGTTGACGTCGTACCAGAGCTGGCTCGGGTGCGCGGCGTCGGCGCTCGTCCACTCACGGTTCGCGTAGCTGATCGATCCCGTGTCGTCCTCGTCACCGAAGCGCAGGTACCCGGCGTGCTCGGCGGCTGCCGCGGTCGGAAAGCGTTTCGTGAGGTCCGCCTGGATCTTCGCCACGAACGCCGCTTCGGCCGCATTGGCCGGGGGCGCCGGCGTCGCATCCTGGGCGAGGGCGGGCGCCATCATCGCGAACGCGAGCACGGCGAGCAGTGCGAAACGTCGTTGTATCATCTCGCGCCGTCGTTCAGCGCGGGCTCGCGGTACTCCCTGGCGTGGCCGCGGGGGGCGGAGGTTGCGCCGACGCGGATGCGTGTGCCGCCGGTGAAGGCGACGGCGAGCTCCGCGGGAACGGAGTCGGTAAGACGTACAGCGGGATCGGCGTGAACGCCGCGTGCGGAACGTCGGTGCTAAGGTCGAACGGTGGCGGCGTCGCGATCACGATGGCCCCCGGGTGCGTCGCATCGATTGAGGCGGCGGTTCGCGCGCGCAGGATGCTGCCGGCAGGGAGCGAGAGCTCTCGGCCCTTCCGGAAATTCTTATAGATCGCGTGCCCGGGGATGAAGATGTCCTTCGCTGCGTCCTCCAGCGCATTCGTCGACGCTTGGCCGGCGGTCTGCTCGATCGTGATGTACGACTTCGTCGCGGTCACGGGCAGCGTGCCGTGGTCAGGTAGGACGAGGGGGTCGAGCGAAATCTGGACGGCGCCGTCCACGTCCGGCGCCACGGCGTGGCGCGTCGAGACGACCTTCAGCGTCCCCACGGTCCCGGCAGGCGCGATCTGCGTGCCGCCGACGACGAGCGCCTTCGCGAGGTGAATTCTGATGACGGTGCCCGGCGAGGTCTTCTTCGAGTCGACCGGATCGTCGAGGACGAAGTCGATCGGAGACCCGGGGGCGAGATATCCGGCGCCGGTCGGCGCGGGGCTGGGCGATGGGGTGACCGCCGCCTGAGGGCCTGGCGGCGGAGGAAGCGCCCGAACCGGGGACAGGAGCACGGCCTCGATGCCGAAAGCGGCGATCGCCACCGCGGCAACTCGGTCGATTCGGCGCACGCTAGGACGCGCGCTTCTCGCGGGCCTCGCTCTCGAGGGCAGCAGCCGCAGCGGCCTTTTTCCCTTCTTCGATCAGTTGCTTGACCTTCTGGCCACCCTTCTGGCCGATCTCCTCGTAGAAGCTGGGACCATAGCGGTCACGAGTGGCTTCGCCGCCCTTCTTGCCGCCTTTTTTCCCGATCTGTTCGTAAAACTCGTGTCCGTGCGCGAGCTTCGTGGCCTCACCGCCCTTGCGGCCGATGTTCTCGTAGAACTCAGGTCCGTACTTGCGCTTGACGGTCTCGCCGCCTTTCTGACCGGCTTCGCGGACCGTCATTCCTCCGCCGGGCTTGCGCTTGGGTGTTGACATGCTGGACTCGTTCACCTTTCCATACCGACAATGCAGAAGCGCTCGCTCGTCCACAGAGGGCTGGGCACTAGACGCCTGCCACTAAGTAACGTAACCGCCAGCCGGAAAGTTGGTCAGACCCGATGAAGCGTTTCCTGAGCGTCGCCGCCCTCGTCGTGCTCTGTGCGGCCACGCCTGCGCCGGAGATGCGCGACATCTTCACGGCGGAACGGGCCAGGACGCTCGACGGCGGGAAGCTCGCAGCGGCGCTCGACCGGCAGCCCGCGGTCGCCGCCAGGGCGGCGCTTGCGATCGGCCGGACGAAGGACGCTGCCGGCGCCGGGCCGCTCCGCGCCCACCTTGGGGTGGCCGACCCCGCAGTGCGGGCCATGGTCGTCTATGCCCTTGGACTGCTGGCCGACCGCAGCTCGCTGCCGGCGCTCGAGACGCTCACCCGGAGCGACCGGAATAGTGCCGTCCGGTACGCCGCGGTCGACGCAGTCGGCCGCGTCGCCGTCACGGACCCCGCCGGTACGGCGGGGGCGGCGAACGACCTCCTCACGGCCGTGCACCGCGACCCGGATCCGACCGTCCGCGGCCACGCGGCGGCCAACCTCGACGCCTTCCGCTCCACGCCGCGCGCCCAGCAAATCGCGTTCGCCCTGCAGCGCGCGTTCCGTCGCGAGAAGGTCGAGTCCGTCCGCTGGCACATCATGTGGACCCTGTCCCGCGCCTACTCGACGCTCACGTCCCGTGCATTCTTCAAGGCGGCGCTCTCGCCGCGGTACGGCGACTACACCCGGCTCGCCGCAGTACGGGGGATCGGCCGTCAGAACGACGTGAGCGCGATCCGCATCCTGCAGCCGCTGCTGGCAGACCCGTCGTGGCGCGTGCAGGAAGAGGCGTCCGAATCGCTGCGCAGGCTCGAGGGCAAGCCCTCGACGCAAGACCTCACCGCGCTGCAGCCTGGGCTGCACCTCCCGCCGGTTCCCCCCTCACCCGAGGCCCAGGCGTCCCCGCTTCCGCGACCAACGGCCACAGGCGCACGCCTCTCCGCACCGGTTCCCGAAGAGGTCAGCTACCAGGCGGTCGCGCTGCCAACGTCCGCCGCCCTCATGGACGGCCCGATGCCCGGGCCGCACCCGCGCGTGCGCATCGCGACGACCCAGGGGATCGTTGTCGTCCGCCTCTACCCGGAATGGGCGCCCTACACGGTGGCGAGCTTCCTGCACCTGGCGAACGCCGGATACTTCGACGGAAACCGCTGGTTTCGTATCGTCCCGGACTTCGTCGTGCAGACCGGCGATAAGGCGAACACCGGGAACGGCGACCCTCCGTACTCAGTCGGTGCGGAAGAGAACCCGATCGAGCAGCGCGCCGGGATCATCTCGATGGGGCTGGACTACGACGAGAAGACGAACACGCCGCTGCGCGACACGGCCGGGTCGCAGTTCTATATCACCTTGTCTCCGCAGCTACACCTGGACCGCGACTTCACGGTGTTCGGCGAGGTGCAGAGCGGATTCGACGTGCTGCCGCATCTGGTCGAGTCCGACAAGATGACTTCCGTCGAGCAGATCGCGGACGGCTAAGGCGGGGCGCCTCGGGCACGAGGCGGGGCGCCTCGGGCACGAGGGCGCTATCGGGAGACGAGGGCGCGCAGCGCGAGCATCGCATTTTCCCGGCGTTCGATGACACGCCGGTAGAAATAGCCGGCCCAGTGGGTTCCGAACGGCACGTAGACTCGCACCCGGTATCCGTCGCGGACGAGTTCGCGCTGCGCATCGGGGCGAACGCCGTAGAGCATCTGGAACTCGAAGGTATCGACGCCGACGGAGTGTGCGCGCACGAACGTCCGGACGGCCTCGATGATGCGCTCGTCGTGCGTCGCGATCCCCGGATAGGTGCCGCGAGCGAGCAGCGTCTCCGCCAGGCGGACGTACTCGCGGCGGATGGTCGGCATGTCCTTGTACGCGATCTCGCGCGGCTCGTTGTATGCGCCCTTGCAGAGGCGGACGCGCGCGCCCAGCGCGATCGCATGCTCGAGGTCCGCGGCGGTGCGGTGCAGGTAGCACTGCAGGACCGGACCGACGTTGCGGTACGTCGCGAACGCGCGTTCGAAGACGCGGAGCGTCGCATCCGTGAGCGCGGACCCTTCCATGTCGATCCGCACGAACGGGTCGTCGTTCGCGGCGGCGCGGGCTGCGATCTGCTCGAGGTGCGAAGCCGCGAGCCTTTCGTCGATGAGCAGTCCGAGCGCGGTGAGTTTCACGGATACGTTCGTGCGCAGCCCGTCGCGACGGATCGCGTCCAGCAGTTCGAGGTACACGTCGCGCGTACGTTCCGCTTCCTCGCGCTGCGTCACGTCCTCGCCCAGAAAGTCCAGCGTCGCCGTCAGCCCCTCGCCATTGAGGGCACGGACTGCGTCGAGGGCGGACGCGATCGTATCGCCTGCGACGAAGCGCTTTGCAAGGAAGAAGAAGCGCCTCGATAGTGGGGAGTCCGGCGCGAGCAGGCGGTCGATGACGGCCATTGCGGCCGCCTTCGACGGTCCTGGGGGCGCGCCTCCGAGACGGAGACGGCCTGCCCGCGTCGTAACCCGGCGCGGTGACTACCCACGATGCCTGGCGCGTCGCGCTCATCGCCGGGTCGCTCGGTCTGGACGTCTTCGCGGTGTGCGTCGGCGTCGGGATGCGCGGTGCGACGACCGCGGCGAAGCTGCGCATCGGAGCAGCCTTCGCAACGGCCGAGGTCACGATGACCCTGATCGGGGCTGGGCTGGGGATGGCGATCGGCCGCGTGATCGGTCAAGTGGCCGGCTACCTGGGGTTCGGCGCACTGGTGTTCATCGGCGCGTACATGATCGTCGAGACGATTCGTGAGACCGAAAAGGAGTTCGACCTCTCGCGCGGATGGGGCCTGATGCTGGCGGCGCTGTCGATCAGCGTCGACTCGCTCGGCATCGGGTTCTCGATCCTCTACGTCGGCGCTCCCGTCGTCGTCTCGCTCGCGGCGATCGGCGTCGCGTCCGTCCTGTCGACCACGCTGGGCCTCACGTTCGGCCGAATGCTCGGCGTTCGCGCCGAGCGCGGCGCGGGGCTGTGGGCGGGAATCGTGCTGATCCTGACCGGCGTGGGCTTCACGCTCGAGAAGGTCCTCGCGCGGTGACCGTGCTGCGGCGCGTGTGGCTGGTGACGCTCGCATATTGGATCGTCTATGCGGCGCTCGGAACCGATCGCTACGTCACGTACCGATCGGGCGCCGACCTCGGGCTCTTCACGCAGACGATCGCGTCGTCGCTGCACGGCTTCGCGAACACCGTCGAGGGCGGCAACCACTTCGCCTTCCATTTCTCGCCGATCCTCTACGCGTGCGCTCCCGCCCTGTGGCTGCTGCACTCGCCGCTCGCGCTCGTGCTCATTCAGGCGTGCGCGTGCGCGCTCGCCGTGCCGCCGCTGTTCCTGCTCGCGCGCCGCCGCCTTCCCGAACGGTTCGCGTTTGCGGTGGCAGCGATCGCGCTCGTCTATCCGCCGCTCGCCGGCGTCGCGTTCTCCGACTTTCACGAGAACGGCTTCGTCCCCGCGGCGACGCTCTGGCTGTTGTGGGCCGTCGATGCGCGGCGCTGGCGCCTTGCCTGCGCGTTCCTCGCGGTGACGCTCGCGATCAAGGAAGACCAGGCGCCCATCCTCGTCTTCGGTGCGATCGTCGCGCTCGCGTACTTCGCACGCCGGCGCGAGCGTGACGGCGTGCGGTTCGCGCTGGGTGCGCTGGCCGCAAGCGTCGCCGTGTTCGTCGCGTTCTTCGCGATCGTGCGTCCGCTCGCGGCGGGCGGCCACGGCTGGGAGCCGCTGCACTTCTACGCGCGCGCCGCGATCGAACACGGAACTCGCAAGCCGCTCGTCGAGCGGCTTACGTATGCGCTCGAGGCGTTCGTGCCCCTGTGCTTCGCGTGCTTCGCCTCGCCCGTGCTGCTGCTCGCGCTCCCCGGCTTTGCCGAGCTGTTCCTCTCGCGGGATCCCGTGACGTACACGATGGGGCAGCACTACGCTGCCGTCTGGATCCCGTACGTGCTCGCGGCGTACGCCTTCGGCGTCGCCCGGATCGCCGAGCGGCGGCAGACGCTCGCGGCGCGCCTCGTGCAGATTTCGCTCGCGCTCTGCGTGCTGAACCTGCTCTTCGCGAGTCCGACGCATTGGGGGCACTATCTGGGCCCGCGCACGGCCCACGACGCCACGCTGGACCGCTTCCTGAGCGACCTTCCTCCCGATCTACAGGTGGGGACGCACGACGAGATCTACGCTCACATCGGCTTCGACCCGCACGCATCGATCGGACTCTCCTCCGCGCCGGCCTTCGCGCTGTTCGATGGGACGATGGCGACCTCGTACTGGGTCGAGCGAACTCGCGACGCACTGAGCGATCCGTCCGGCCGCTACGCGCTCGTCCGCGACGACGACGGAATCGGGCTCTATCGCCGGAAGAAGAGCGCTGCGGCGCAAGACTGAATGACGGGTAGCATGCACGTCGGCATGGCTTTGCTCGCGCATGCCCGCCGGGGCGCGCATCCCACGATCGTCGTCGTCGGTACCGGGAAGAACGTCGGGAAAACGGTCGCCGTCGCGGCGCTGGTCGATGCGCTGCAGCGCACCGGGAGCCCGTTCGGCCTCTGCTCGATCGGCCGCGACGGCGAGGGCATCGATGCGCTCGAGGGCTCCGCGAAGCCGAGGCTGTTCCTGCAGCCCCGGGCGCTTCTGGCCACGGCCGCTGCGCTGCTGCCCGCGCATCCCGCGGTCGAGGTCCTCGACGTGCCCGCGGAGCGGACCGCGCTCGGTCCGCTCGCAATCGCGCGCACGCGCGCGGCCGCGTACTTCGAGGTCGCCGGCCCGCCGAGCGCCTCCGCGGTGCGCGGGGTCGTGGATGCGCTCTTCGCGCACGGTGCGCATACGGTCGTCGTCGACGGTGCGGTCGATCGCATCGCCGCGGTGCGAGAGCACGACGCGATCGTGGTCGCGACGGGCGCCGCGAGCGGCCCGACCCTCGCGCGTGTGGTCGCGGACACGGCGACGCTCGTACGCTGCCTGCGCATACCGCGAGTCGATCCGTCGCGCGCTGCGCTCTTGCTTCCCGGGGCGCTGACCGGCGGCGAAGCGGCGGCGCTGGTGCGCAGCGGCGAGCGTCGCCAGGTCGTCGTGCGCGACGCCACCCGCATCGCGCACGATGCGCGCCCGTTCACCCGGCCCGGCAGCGGACTCGAGGTGCGCTGCGAGCGCGCACTGCATCCGGTCGCATGCACCGTCGCGCCGATCTCGAGCGCGCGCAGCTTCGAGCCGAAAGCGTTCCTGCGCGCGCTGGCGGACGCCGTCGACCTTCCCTGTTACGACGTCTACGCGGGCGCCGCATCGTGAGCGACCTCTGGACCGCGGCCTGCGCCGGCGAGGTCGAAGCGGGCTGGCTGCTTCGCGCGATTGCGCCGGCGGGCGACTTCGGCCGGCGCCGGGCCGCGCGCGAGCGCCCGTTCCGGCGCGGTGACGAGCAGGCGGCGGCCGCCGCGATCGCGCGCGTCGCTCGGGTCGCGGGCGAGGTGTCCGCGGAGGCGCTCGCGAGCATACAGGCTGCCATCGCGGCGTGCCCGGATCCCGGTGCGGCGCTCGCGCGGGCTCGCTCCGCACTCCCGCTTGCGGACGCGGACCTCTTCGAATTGACCCGCTTCATCGATGCCGTGTCCGCGGTGCGCCGCGACGCGCAGCACGCGTCGTTCGCGGAGATCGCGATCGTGCCGGGGCTCGACCGGCTCGCCGGTCTGCTCGCTCGTGGGCGCACGCCCGCGCGCGGATTCTACATGGCGGACGAGTTCGACGGACGCCTCGCCCGCGCGCGTGCTGACGCCCGCGCCCTGCGCGCGCGCTACGATGCCGAGCGAAGCCGCATTGCGGCGCGCGTCGCGGCCTTTGCCGGAATCGAGCACGTGCGCGACGGTGAGTTCGTGTTGATGCGCGACCGGGTGGCGGGGCCGCTGCCGCCCGACGTGCGCGTGCTGCGTGAAGCGCCGACGTACTGGCTGTGCGAGCTGACACTCGACCCGCCCGCGCTAGCGGCGCTCGCCGCGCTCGAGCAAGCCGAAGCGCGCGTCGGCGAGCGCGAGGACGCCGTGCGTCTGTCGCTGGCGGCCACGGTGCGCGACGACGCCGGCCGGATCGATGCCGCGGTGGACGCGCTCGGTGCGCTCGACTGTTTCGTCGCGCGCGTCCGGTTCGCGTGCAGCTACGACGGCTGCGTGCCCGAGATTCCCGGCGACGCGGCGCTGAGCGTCGTCGACGCCCGCTTCCTCCCGCTCGCGGCGACGCTCGCGTCGCGTGGCCACCGCTACGCCCCCGTGTCGCTCGCCCTCGACGGCGTCGGCGTTCTGACGGGTCCGAACATGGGAGGAAAATCGGCCGCGCTGCGAACGTGCGGTTTCGTGGCCGTCTGCGTCGCACTCGGGCTTCCCGCGCCCGCCCGCGAGGCCCGCGTCGGGTTGTTCGATGAAATCGCTTGGATCGGGAGCGGCGCCGATCAGGATCGCACGTCGCTGCTCTCGTCGTTCGGGAGCGAGGTCGTCCAGCTGCGGGACTTCCTCGCGCGCGACCGCCCGCGCGCGCTCGTGCTCGTCGACGAGTTCGCCCGCACGACGACGCCGCGCGAGGGCCGCGCCCTCGTGATCGCGCTGCTCCAGCGCCTGCGCGCGCGCGACGCCACGGGGCTGGTGGCAACGCACCTCAGCGGAATCGCCGAAGACGCAGGCGTCGCCCATTTCGCCGTTGCCGGCCTGCGCGCGCTGCCGTCGCGCGAGGGCGGCGAGGTGCTGGACCTCGACGCCGCGATCGAACGGATCGCCGCGGTCATGGACTATCGCGTGCACCGAGTCGAACGCGACGCCGAACCGCGCGCCGATGCGATCGCGCTTGCCGACGTCTTGGGGCTCGACGCCGAGGTCGTCGCCAGAGCCCGCGCCGCACTGTGAGTCGCATCGTCTGGATCGCGAGCGCGGTCTTCGCGCTCGCGATCACCGCGCTCGGCATCGACCGCTACGTCACCTACCATTCCGGCGCGGACCTCGGCGAGTTCGTACAGACGATCGCGACCCCGCTCTCGGGGTTCGGCGATACGCCCGAAGGCGGGAGCCATTTCCTGCACCACTTTTCGCCGCTGCTCTATCTGCTCTCGCCGCTGCTGCTCGCCGCGCGCACGCCGGTCGTGCTGATCGCGGTGCAGGCGGTGGCGTGCGCGCTGACCGCCCCGGCCGTCTTTCTCATCGCGCGGCGTCGCATGGACGAGCGCTTGGCTGCGCTCGTGGCGTGCATCGCCCTCGTGTATCCCGCGCTCGTCGGCGTCGCGTTCACGGACTTTCACGAGAACTGCTTCGCGCCGGCCACGATCGCGTGGTTGATCTGGGCGATCGACGTGCGCCGATTCCGGCTGGCCGCCCCCTTGGCCGCGGCGGCGCTCGCGATCAAGGAGGATGAAGCGCTGGTGCTCGCCGCGCTCGCCGCGGGCTATGCGATCTATAGCCGGCGCCGCGGCGACGCGGCGGGTACGCGCTTCGGCGCCGCGGCGTGCGCCGCGTCGCTGCTGACCTTCGGCGCGTACTTCGCGCTCGTGCGGCCGATGGCAGGCGGGCACGACACGTGGTTCGCAGTCGACTACTACGTGCGCAGTGCCGGCGACACGCCGCACGGTGCCGCAATCGTTCTCGGGCGGCTGACGTTTGTGCTCGAGGTGCTGGTGCCGCTCGCGCTCGTGCCGCTCGCCTCGCCGGCGTTCCTGCTCGCGATCCCCGGCCTCGTCGAAGTGCTCGGCTCCCGCTGGTCGATCACGTACACGATGGGTCAACACTACGCCGGGGTGTGGATCGCCGAGGTGCTCGTGGCCTTCGCTTTCGGCATCGCGCGCATCGCCGCGACGCACCCGCGACGGGCATGGGCCCTCGCACGCGTGGCGCTCGCGCTCTGCGTGCTCGATCTGATCGTTGCAAGCCCGACGCACTGGGGGCACTATCTGCGCGTTCGGAACGCGCACGACGCGGCGCTCGACGCCCTGGTCGAACGGATTCCGCCCGGCGCGACGGTCGCCACGTACGACGAGGTCTACGCTCACCTCGGCTTCGACCCGGGCGCGCAGATCGGCTTCACGCCGGAACCGTTGCCGGCGTACGCCCTCTTCGACGAGCGCTACGACGGCGGCGCGTGGCTGCGGGTCTACCGCCCGCGGCTCGAGCAGCTGGTGAGCGCCGGACGCTATCGGGCGGCCGCGTCGGCAGACGGGGCGACGCTCTACCGCCGCGTCGACCCGGCGAGCCTGCGCGGCGGCATGCCGCGAGCCACAGCGACGCGAACGCTGGTCGCGACATGGATCCGCTGATCATCACGGTCGCGCCCGTCGGCGCCGAGCTGACGCCCGCCGATACGCCGCACTTACCCGTCACGCCGGGCGCGCTCGGCGATGTGGCCGAGCGCTGCCGCGCGGCAGGCGCATCGATGATCCACGTGCACGTGCGCACCGACGACGGTCGCAACACGAGCGACGTGGCGCGCTTCGCCGAGGCGCAGCGCGAAATCCGCGCGCGCAGCGATCTCATCGTGCAGTTCACGACCGGCGGAGCGATCGGGATGACCGCGCAGGAGCGGGCGGCACCGCTGCAACTGCACCCCGAAATGGCGACGCTGACCTGCGGCACCGTCAACTTCGGCGAAGACGTATTCGAGAACAGCTTTCCGATCATGCGCGGCATCCTCGCGCAGATGGACGCGCACGGCGTGCGCCCCGAGCTCGAGGTCTTCGACTGGGGCCACCTCTCGAACGCGCGTCGCCTGGAGCGCGAAGGTCTGCTCCGCTTCCCGCAGCACGTCGATTTCGTGCTCGGGGTGCCCGGCGGCCTCGACGCCAGCGTCGACCACCTGATCGCCCTCGTCCGCGAGCTCCCCGCAGGATGCACCTGGTCGGTCGCCGGCATCGCGCGCGCGCAGTTGACGCTCGGCACCGTCGCGGTCGCGATGGGTGGCCACGTGCGCGTCGGGCTCGAGGACAAT
>Ga0302325_10030311_pt1 | contig 11156 bp, 8 predicted proteins | sample Palsa_T0_2_FD_201948 | JGI IMG/M metagenome (GOLD analysis project Ga0302325, IMG submission 201948) | Peat permafrost microbial communities from Stordalen Mire near Abisko, Sweden - Palsa_T0_2 | ecosystem: Environmental > Terrestrial > Soil > Palsa > Peat permafrost | place: Sweden: Abisko...
GGCCACGAATGCCACTGGAAGGCTGCCATGGTTTCCGGAGGAATGCTATAGACCTGCTTCCCCATGCGTCGGGTAAACATCTTCACGAAGTACGTGACCAAAGCAGGAATGTCTTCCCGGCGCTCTCGGAGCGCCGGCAGCAAGATCGGGAAGACGTTCAGCCGATAATACAGGTCACTGCGAAATTGCCCGCGAGCTACCATTTTTGCGAGATTCCGATTCGTTGCCGCGACGAGCCGGACATCCACTTTGTGCGTGCGACCGCTCCCTAAACGTTCGAATTCCTGCTCTTGCAAGACACGCAGCAACTTCGGCTGCAGGGCAGGAGGGATGTCACCGACTTCGTCCAGGAACAGCGTACCCTTATCGGCCGTTTCGAAGCGCCCCATCTTCTGTGCAATTGCACCGGTGAAGGCACCCTTCTCGTGACCAAACAATTCATTTTCCAGCAGATCCAGCGGAATCGCCGCACAATTTAGCTTTATAAATGGGCGCCCGAAGCGCCGGCTGGCGTTGTGAATGGCATGTGCGATGAGTTCCTTTCCCGTGCCGGTTTCCCCCTCGATGAGGACAGTCGAATCAGTGGAAGCCACCTGTTCTACTTGTTCGAGAACAGATTCGAGGGCCGCGCTCTTGCCAATGATCCGCTCGAATCTTCGATCGGGCGGGTCTCCCTCAGGGCACCTGACGGTTGCATACTCTGGCACTAGAAATCTCCTGTCATTCGATCGGATTGTTCAGCCTTGTCGCTCACAAATCAAGTGCTGCTCTGACCGTTTTGAGCAATAGTTGATAATCCAACGGTTTCGCCAGGAACTCGACTGCGCCCTCTCTCATCGCTCGAATCCGCATTCTGGCGCCCCCATTGCTTGCGATAAAGACGATCGGAATATCGCATTGCTCCTCCTTGAGCCTTGCCTGGAGTTCCAAACCCGACATCCCCGGCATCTGGATCTCAGCTATCAGGCACCCGGCTTCGCAGTGCAAGTCGTATTCGAGAAATTCTTCCGCCGATCCAAAGCACCGCGCCACGAGCCCAGTCGACTCCATTAGGTCCCGTAGCGAGGCTTGGATCGATTCATCGTCATCGATGATGGCAATCAACCTGGACGTCTGGCCCCTGGCTTGATCCGTCGCACCCACATTACTTGATTACCGTAGCCGCAAGGACGTGTAAATGGACCAGCGGTGATTTTGCGGTGAAATAGGAGTGAAACCACGTATGTCATTGATTCTTAGAGATGCTAACCGCGACTGGGGCTGATCTCCGGCTTTAGCTTCGGCAATTCCGGGGCCAATGGTACAGTTTCTTATTCTGGGTCAAGTACGGTTCCCATGCACACCCTCTCCTCAGGACGCGTTCTGTTCGGAACCTTTGACCTCGACCTCCGCACGGGCGAACTACGATCAACTGAGGCGCCCGATCCTAACAATAAGGTTCTCCTCAGAGAACAGGTGTTTCAGGTCTTGCGGTTGCTCCTTGAACGTGAGGGCAAGATTGTTACCCGCGAGGAGATCAAAGGAAGGTTGTGGCCGAACGATACAGTTGTGGATTTCGACCGCAGCATCAATGCAACGATCAAGGCCCTGCGCCGTGCCCTGGGCGATTCAGCGGACAACCCTCGGTACATCGAGACGTTGGGAAGGCGTGGCTATCGATTGATGGTCCTGACCGAGTACGTCGAGTCAGCGCCGCGAATCGCACCCGGACAGGTCATCGCGCCGGCTCCCCTTCCACCAATCCCGCTCCCTGGGAAGAAGGTTGCGCACTACCGCGTACTCGATTTCATCGGGGGCGGCGGCATGGGAATGGTTTTCAAAGCAGAGGATCTCAGACTGGGTCGGGTCGTGGCGCTGAAGTTTTTGCCGGAGGAGTTTGCCGGCGATGCGCTCGCCCTCCAGCGATTTGAGCGCGAAGCCCAAACCGCCTCGGCACTGAACCATCCCAATATCTGCACTATTTACGAAATTGAAGAGCATGAGGGACAGCCTTTCATTGCCATGGAGCTTCTTCAAGGAGACAACCTGCGTGATCGCCTGTCGGCCTCGGAGCAACAGCTGTTACCGCTCCCTGAACTCTTAGAAATTTCGGGCCAAATTTGCGACGGCTTGCAGGCCGCGCATGAGAAAGGAATCATTCACCGCGACATCAAGCCAGCCAATATCTTCCTGTGCAAGTCTGGCACCGTGAAAATACTAGACTTCGGCTTGGCGAAATTGGCGGGAAGCGATGTGGCCATGGAGGGAGCGGAAGCCGCGAGCGCTACTGTACCCGAAACCTCCTCGACCGAAAGTCTAAAGAAGGCGCTTACCCGCACAGGAACTACCGCCGGGACAGCAGGATACATGTCGCCCGAGCAGGTACGGCATGAGGAACTCGATACCCGAAGTGACCTGTTCTCGTTCGGATTGGTGGTTTATGAGATGGCCTGCGGGCAGCGACCATTTTCAGGGCAAACGCTCGTAGATCTTCACGAGGCCATCCTGCATCAGACTCCCGCTCCGGCCAAAGCCCGCAATCCGGTGCTGCCGCGCAGCCTCGATCTCGTGCTGGCGAAGGCGCTCGAGAAGGATCGCGATCGACGTTACCAATCAGCGACCGCAATGAAGAATGATCTCGCGCGAATCATGCGGGAGGTTCATCCAGCAAGACGGCGGACGCGGCGGGCGTTGGCGGCGGGCGCGCTGCTTGCGGTTGGCGCTCTGAGTGTCTGGGGTTACGAGATTTACCGCCATCGCATCACTCTGGCTCCCACCGACACGATCGTGCTGGCCGATGTCGACAACCGAACGAACGACCCTGTTTTCGACGACGCTTTGAACAGTGCGTTGCGCTATGAAATGGAGCAGACGCCATACTTAAACTTGCTGGGATTGGATAAAACGTACGCCACCATGGGGCAACTGAAACTTGCGCCGACCACGAAGATCACCTCAGAGATCGCACGCGAGATTTGTAGTAAGACCGGCAGCAAGATGGTGATCTCTGATTCAATCGCCGACGCCGGCAACCGATATCACCTGGCGATCAGGGCACTCGACTGCGGATCAGGAGCGACCTTGGCTGAGGAAAGGACCGACATTAGCGCTCGTAATCAGGTAGTCCATGAGTTGGGAGCGACGGCTGTGCGCCTTCGAAGGAAGCTCGGGGAGCCGGCCGAATCGCTGGCCCGGTTCAATCAGCCGCTGGAAAAAGCGACCAGCGCCTCCTTGGAAGCACTCCAGGCGGGCGCTGAGGGAGTCAAGCTTTTCCTGGCTGGCAACCCGCAGGCAGCGCTCCCCCTGTTTCAGAGGGAAATCGAACTTGACCCTGACCTTGCGCTCACTTACGAAGGAATTGGCGTGGCCAACGGAATTCTCGGACATTACGATCTAATGGCAGCTTCATACACGCGCGCCTACCATCTGCGCGACCGAATGACAGAAAAGGACAGGGTGAATATCGATTTTCACTATTACACTCACGTGACTGGCGAGCTCGACAAGGCCTACTCCGTCCTACTTCGGTCGCTGGAACTCTTTCCTCGCGATGTATTCTTTCATACCAATCTGTCGGCGACGCTGGTCGAACTCGGCCAGCCCAAGCGTGCGGCCGACTTAGCGGATGAGACGGCGCGGCTGGAGCCAAGTCCACTCTATTTTTCGTGGGCGGCCCGTGAAAACATAGCCGCGAGTAGGTTCAATGAGGCGAGGTCATGGCTGGCTCAGGCGGAGGCCCTTAAATTTGATAGCCTCGACCTAAGGATCCAAAAATTGCGACTGGCATTCATCGAAGGTGATCGGGACGCTCTCGACCGGATCTTCGATGGCGAAGCGCATGGCCCTAATCGGGTCGTCTTCCTGCGCGAACAATCGGAATATGAAGCTCAGCAGGGGCACCTTGATTCCGCAGATCGCCTACGCCTGCAGGCGTCGAAGCTATCTTCGGACTCGGAAGATATTTCCACGGACCTGGTTCTTTCAGCCCGTCGCAACGCTGAGGCGGGCAAGGTAATCCAAGCGCGCAAAGCCGAGGACCTGGCACTTCAGAGTAAATTGGATCGAGGCCGAAGAATGACTTTGGCTCTCGCGCTCGCCCGGTCGGGGAGAACCGACGAGGCAGAACGGCTCGCAGACGAAGTCAGCCAGGAAGCGCCTTTAGACACTGCGGTGCAGAGGTATCTTGTTCCCACAGTTCGCGCGGCGGTGAAGTTGCAGCAGCACGATCCCGACGCCGCCATCGCTCTGCTCCGCGAGACCGTTCAGTACGATCTCGCAACCACCGATTCGTTCGATCGTCTCTACCCGGCCTACATCCGTGGCCTGGCCTACCTGGAGTCTGGCGATGGCCGATCAGCAGCGGGCGAGTTCCAAAAGCTGATCTACAATCCGGGTATGAGCTGGGAATATATCACCGGCCCACTGGCCCGGCTTCAACTCGGTAGGGCACAGACACTGACGGGCGACAACGCATCCGCCCGCAACTCTTACGAAGAATTCCTCAATATATGGAAAGACGCCGACGCTGATCTTCCCATATACCGGCAGGCCAAAGCCGAGTATGCCCAACTGCAAAAGCAAAAGTAGTCAGACGCGATGACTACGGCACCTCGGTCCCAAAGTGAAATGAAGGGTTGGCATACACGCGATGACTCTGAGTGGTCGTTCACCATGCGCGGAGTTTGAATGAACGTGTTTTCGTGATGTCAGCCACGAACCGCAGCCAAATTCGCGGGCCCATCAGACAGCCGACACGCGAATAACGCCGGGATCGGGGTCGAGTTTTCTTTCGTTTGAGCGAGTTGGGATTGATCAGCAAAGCGGATTGACCTTCGCCAGATCGATAAGTTCGTAACCGCGCCCGTTTGAGCCACCACCTCCCCGCCAGATTCATCCTTCGTTGACAAGCGCTACGATCCTGCTTATGCAATTGCCGTGTCATCAATTGGCAGCCGCTTCGATCGAAATCGAAATCGGTTTTACTTGACATCGGCCGCGGCACACCGAAAAGCACTGTTGCCTCCTTCTGGTGAAGCCGACACAGAGGGACTGGTGTCAAGCGTCACTGTGTGACACGACTTATGACATGACACTTCTTAACACTTGACTCATGGCGATCTGGGGCTTCATACGCAGGCGTATCGGGAGGGTTGCCGGCTCCAAGCGGACCGTTCTATTGTGGCCCTCCTCGTGCACATGTAGCGTTCGCGAGCGTGAGTGCAGCCAGACGGTGCGGGGACATATTCACTACATTCCTGAATCCCAGGTTGGAAAGGCGATAGATATGTTTAACCAGTACGAGGCGAAATTTGCTGATATTTCGGAAAGCCAAAAGATGAACTCGCTGATGTCGTCGTTAAACAGGGCCACCGCCATCGAATACGGCCAGACGTCGTTACAAGTCTCTGTAGTGGCCGCAGGTGGGAATTCCAAGTCGAACAGCTCGGAAATGAGCGAGGCCGCGCTCGTTTCAATGGCAAAGTTCGGAGACAGCGATGCTTTCGCCGTGCTGAGCAGACTCCACTCCAACAGGATCTTGCTGACGATCTATAACATCACGAGGAATTGGCATGATGCTGAAGACGCGCTCCAGGATGCGATGCTAAGAGCTTTCTCTCATCTGAAAGACTTCCAGGAAAAATCCAGTTTTTCCACTTGGCTAACACGGATCGCGATCAACTCGGCATTGATGATCTTACGTAAGAAGCGTGGTCGCTCCGAAATTTCATTCGACGGTAACGACGATTCTGGCGACAACAACCACCGCTGGGAGGTAGAGTCTCCTGCAGAGAGCCCTGAGAGCCGGTTAGCGCGGAAAGATAGGGAAGAGTTGCTGAGAGATGCAATTGTCCGGTTGCCGCAGGGATTAAGGGAAGTCGTCGAGCTTCAGCAAGCAACAGAGTATTCCACTAGGGAGATCGCTCAAGCTCTCGGCATCACCGTTCCTGCAGTCAAGTCAAGGCTCTCGCGCGCCAGATTGACCCTACGCGCAGCGCTGTCCTCGACGCGAGGCTGTTCATCGACGGGTGCGGCAGATGCTGGGAGCACGTGACAGAAACGTGGCGTGGACAGACGGGATGTTCACCGTTCTTTTTTCGACTACGCCCCTATCGGCAAGCAGAAAATATTCAGTGAACATCCCGTCTGTCAACGCCTTTCTCTGTCAACGCCTTTCTCAGCATTTTAGACACCACCACAATAGCTTCTTACATCTCTTGACATCTATCCGCATGAGGCTGGTGAGTGTGGAGGACGCCGGCAGTACCACCGTTCTCCAGGGAGCAGTGTTCGAAGGTGAGACGGTTTAGCGTTTGCCCTTCGCACTGCTCACTATTCCCATGGTTCTCGCGTTCCAATAACCGTTCAGGAGACCCCAGTCGTAGCGGTTCTCCTTCCACCAGAGTGCATTGCTTTCACTCCAATACCGTGGTCCATAGTTGACGTCCTTGGGCTTCTGCTGGCGCCGGGCTGGCTTGAGCAAGCTATCCAGACTGTTGAAGGAGGTAATCCCTCCGCCGAAATGGCAATCGTGGCACCTCTGCATAATTGGCGGCTGGGAGTGGATGCGTTCCACCCTTCCGGAGACGCTGTCGATCGGATCGTTCCCCATCGCTTGAAAAGTCGGAAATTCCCTTTCATCGCGGCCGGTGGCCCTCAAGCCTCCCTGCTTTCCGGAGAACAGCAACGGCCGGCTGATCCTGATCTCGAAGAAATCCTGCCCGCTGTTCCGGGCCAGTCCGTCACGGCCAGCGGAAAAGTCATGCATCCCCGCCGTCTTGATTTCCCGGTACACACGTATCTGTACGCTCTCCGTGATGGGTGACAGCACCAGGCCGCCTTGCTTGTCGAAGAGCATCATCTGGCGCACAAGAGCCACCTGCGTCCCGGCAGGGAACGGTGGCAAATCTGGATTTGGTAGCGACTGATCCGAGGCCACTGGCTCTGGGCCCGCGACCCACGGCTGCGGGAAGTTCCACAACGTCTGGAGATAATCGAACGTCGCCTGCCGCCCTTGCGGCAACCGCACGAAGACGAGGAAAACGGAGCGCCCCGAAAGATTCAAGACATGCAGTTTCGCCACTCCGCCCACCCCCATCAATTCGGGACTGGGCGTGATGCACATCCATGGCCCGCGCGGGTCAAACAAGTCCTGCGGCAGAAACGGCTGCTCCGGATGTGCCAGATCGTACTGCGCGCTGAACGCGCCTGAAGCCACCGCCTGCGCATAGTTGTCGGGCAGAGATTTGATCTGTTCCTTCGTGAGCGCCAGGCGTCCCAGCACCTCCGCCAGCCGGGTCTGCAACTCCCGCTTCTCGGTACCGTATCCAGACCGCCGCCCCCTCCACGAGGATTGTTGGACGGACCAATCGAAGACCGCCCATAGGTCGTGCTGCAACATGGCGCGTTTGAGAGGAGACTGGATAAGCTTTTCCGCGTGTGTTCGGAGGAACTCATCCATCGTACGGAGCGCGAGCCCGGCCGAGGGTTGCGACAACAGGTGCTCTGTCTCGTGCCAGAGCATGGGATCGAGCGAATCTTCACCGTACTTGTTCGCCTGCGGATCCTCGCGGACGCGCAAAGCCGCGTAGAGACGATTCCAAATATGCGAGGGATTCTCGTCATAAACGGCAATCGATACGCCGGGAAATTGCGGAGAACGCGAAGACGCTTCCGCGGCCCAAAGCGGGCTCAGTACGAAAACCAGCAGGACGAGAGCGGTAGCTGTTCGCATAGGGACCTTTCGGCCTTTTGAGCGTGCTAGCTAAAATGTATTCCATTCTTGCCTGGACGCGCCTTCCTACCTATCCCAGATACCCTTCTATGGATTCCTTCCCCCGAGTTGACGCCAAATCGCCGAATAATTCACCGATAATGGGCTGCTCGCGGTTTGGCCGTATAGTCGGCTTCCCGGACACTAACCCGTTTTCCGGCGACTTGATGAAGACAGTCGCAACAGTGCCCGCTGTGCGGCTATCGCATCCAGCCCGCACGAGCCGGTGCGCCTGGCTTCAAATCGCCTGAGAAACCTCCAAGCAAATTCTTCTGGTTCTGCGTCTTTGCTGTAAACCGCCTCACGAAAAAGAGAGGTTTCTGTCTATGGTGACGCTAGGCCTTCTCGCAGCATTTGTCTCAACCATCGCAGTCTCATCGGTATTCACATATGCGGGAGCCCAGTCTGCAATACCCCGTGCTTCTCCATCCCAGTCCACTCCCGAGCTGCAAACAGCGGTCGGCGGCAAAATGGAGTTCGACGCTGCCTCCATCAAACCATCCCTGCCTGACACCCATCCCCGTGCCAACTTCAGCCTCAACATCGACGACGATACCCTGCCACAAGGCGGACTGCTTTCTGCGATGAATAGGCCGCTCACCGTCTATATCAACTTTGCCTACAGGGTCATGCCTACCCGTGAGCAGGAGGACGCCACCGTCGCACACCTTCCCAAGTGGGTTGCCGAGCAAGGCTTTGACTTCGAGGCACGCGCCGAGGGCAGCCCCGCAAAAGACCAGGCGCGGCTCATGATGCAGTCTCTACTCGCCGACCGCTTCAAGCTCGCTGTCCACTTCGAAACGAAGGACGTTCCCGTCCTCGTCGTGGTCCTCGACAAGCCCGGCAAGCTCGGTCCTCGCATTCGCGCGCACTCCGAAGGTCCCTCCTGCGACACGAAGTTCGAGATCCCGTCCGATCGCAGTTCTCACTCTGTGCCGCCCGGCGGATTCCTTCCCTTCTGCGGCGGTGTCACCATGATTCCCGGGCCCAATCACACCGTTCTGCTTGGTGCGCGCAATGTCGACATGGAGCACATCGCCAGCTATCTGCCGGCCCTGGAGAGCGAAGGCCGCCCCGTAGTCGATGGGACTGGCCTCTCCGGAACTTTCGATTTCTCCATCAACTGGGCGCCTTCTACGTCGCCCGCAACCGACGCTCCGCTCGACAACTCTGGCGTAACCTTCGAAGAAGCTCTGCGCGAACAGCTCGGATTCAAGCTCAAGTCCAGCCGCGCTTCCATCCGTACCCTCGTCATCGACCACGTGGAGCAGCTTTCGCCCAATTAATCACGCAGTATCCAGGGTAAGAGAATGTAAGCGAACGACAATGGATCCACGCTGTCCCACATCACGCAACTAGAGCCGCGTGGCTCGATATGATCTCGCGATGGACACTAACCAATTAGTTGCTGAACCCGATGCAGAGATTGCTCGCCTCCAAGAGACCCGGCGCTTACTGGCGGGCACCGATGGTAAACCACGGCAGGTCCGTCACCCTGGCGCAAACGGATGAGTGATCAGGCAAGGGCACGAATAGCCGAGGCCCAGCGCAAAAGATGGGCAAAGACGAGAAGAACGTGATCGGCACAAGTCGGAAGTCACCTCCATGGAGGACCAGGTCCGGCGAGCATTGCCGGACATCCGCCAGCACTGCCTCAAATGCCGTGAGGTTTCTATGTAGATCGCGTAATTTATGCGGATGGAAACGGCAGCCAGGCCGGAGATGGCGATCGACAAGGGCATGGCCGGACCGGGACTGCTGGCTTACATCGTGACCAGCAAGTTTAGCGACTACCTCCCGTTGTACAGGCTGGAGGACATCTTTCAGCGGCAAGGGTTCGAGATCTCTCGGGCGACGCAGTCGGTCTGGTGCGGAGATGTAGCTAACTTAGTTAAACCGCTCTATGAGTTAATGGCCGATAGTGTACGGGCTTCGCACGTGGTAGCCACCGACGACACGATCATGCCCATGCTGAGTAAGGGTAAGACCACTAATGCACGGATGTGGGTCTATGTCGGCGACGACGGCTATCCGTACAACGTCTTCGACTTCACGTTGAATCGGGGCCGCGACGGACCGAAGTACTTCCTGAAGAATTATCGTCAGGTTCTCCTTGCTGATGCCTATGGCGGCTACAACGGGGTCGTTGCCGGCAACGAGATCACGCGTGCCGGATGTTGGGCGCACATGAAGAGAAAAGTGATCGATGCGGAAAAGTCCGCTCCCGAAATCGCAAAGGAGGCGGTCGAGCGGGTGCGTGCGCTCTATGCGGTCGAGCGACAGGCTCAGGATAAGACTGTGGAAGCACGTTTGCAATTACGGCAGTCGCAGACGGCGCCGCTGCTGGCCCAGTTGCGCGAGCGGCTGCTTGCCTGGAAGGAGCAACTGCTGCCCAAGCATCCCATGGCCGAGGCAATCAACTATGCCCTTGGCCAGTGGGCTGAACTGAACGTGTTCTGCTCCGATGGTGCGGTTCCCATCGACAATAACGTCAGCGAGCGCGAGATGAAGCGCGTGGTGTTGAATCGCAAGAACTCGCTGTTCGTCGGCAATCCGCGTGGCGGCAGAACGGCCGCCATCCTGGCCAGCCTGACCAGCACGTCCCGCCGCCACGACGTGGACCCGCAACTGTATCTCACGCAGTTGTTAATCAACTTGCCAGCCGTACGCATCAGCGACCTGCCCGCGTGGCTGCCCGACCGATGGAAACTCGATCACAAAGCAAGGCTCGCATGGCTGCAGAACGACACACGGGCTTCCTAAAGAATAAAACTGGATCAGAAAGTACCCATATACTACGCAAATGCAGGCAAATCCCCGAGACAACACACTCACGCTGATCGCACTCGGCGTTCTTGCCTTCATCCTGGCCGACACAACCCACGAAGCCCTGGGCCACGGCCTGGCCACCCTCGCCGTCGGCGGCATACCTGTCCTGCTCACCTCCAGCTACTTCTCCACGAGCGGTCATTACAGCCGCTGGATTCCCGCCGGAGGCGGCATCGCCAACGTCATCCTCGGCCTGCTCGCATTAGCTTGCACGCGCCTAGCCCGCAAAGCCGCGCCGCCATTGCTGTACTTCCTCATTCTGCTCGCCGCCTTCAACCTGCTCTTCGCCGCGGCCTATCCGTTCTATAGCGGCGTAGCACTCTTCGGCGACTGGGCCAGCGTCATCGCCGGTCTTGCGCCCGCTTGGCTCTGGCGCGCACTGCTTATCGTCGGCAGCGTCTCGCTATACTGGCTCTTTCTCTCGTGGCTCGCCGTCGCCATCCGCCCCTTCTGCGGCGTAAGCGACCGCGCAAGTCTAGATCGCCTGCACCACATCACGCTCATCCCATTTCTGTCAGCGCTCCTCATAGCCTGCATCGCCGGAGTTTTCAACCCTCAGGGATGGATCAACATCCTT
>Ga0302325_10030312_pt1 | contig 11156 bp, 9 predicted proteins | sample Palsa_T0_2_FD_201948 | JGI IMG/M metagenome (GOLD analysis project Ga0302325, IMG submission 201948) | Peat permafrost microbial communities from Stordalen Mire near Abisko, Sweden - Palsa_T0_2 | ecosystem: Environmental > Terrestrial > Soil > Palsa > Peat permafrost | place: Sweden: Abisko...
GGCGGTGTCCAGATCTTTACCCACACCCGCGTCACGGGGATCGACGTCGATGGCGGCCGCGTCCGCGGCGTGCAGACTGAATGGGGCCCGATCGAGGCCGAGATCGTCGTCAACGCGGGCGGCATGTTCGCCGCGGAGATCGGCCGCCTGGCGGGCGTTCGCGTGCCGATCATTCCCTTCGCCCACGAGTACCTCGTCACCCAGCCCTTCCGCGAACGCGCGGCCGGCGAGCACCTTCCGACGCTGCGCGACCCGGACCTGCTCGTCTATTTCCGCGAGGAGGGGGCCGGACTCGTGATGGGCGGCTACGAGCGCCACAGCGCGCCGTGGTCGTTGGATGAGCATTCACTCGACGCAATCCCGCCGGACTTCAACGGTCGCCTGCTCGAGGAGGACTGGCCGCGCTTTGAGGAGATCACCGAGAACTCGCGCCGGCGGGTGCCGGTGATGGACGAGATCACCGTGACCCGCCTCATCAACGGGCCCGAGGCGTTCACGCCCGACAACGAGTTCTGCCTGGGCGAGAGCGAGGTGCGCGGCTTCTTCGTCGCCGCCGGGTTCTGCGCCCACGGCCTCGCCGGCGCCGGCGGCGTCGGCAAAGTGATGGCGGAATGGATCGTCGGTGGTGAGCCGACACTCGACCTCTGGCACATGGACATCCGCCGTTTTGGTCCCCACTACCGCTCGCCGGCGTACACGCTCAAGCGCACACGCGAGGTCTATGAGACCTACTACGACATCCGCTACCCCGGACACGAGCGCGAGGCCGGCCGGCCACTTCGCGTCTCGAGCGCCTACGACTGGCACCGCGAGCACGGCGCCGCCTTCGGCGAGAAGTCCGGCTGGGAGCGCGTCAACTGGTATGAGTCAAACGCCGCGGCCGGGGATGAGTCGCTGCGTCCGAAGGGCTGGGCGGGGATGCTGTGGTCGCCGGCGATCGGCGCCGAGCACCGGGCGGCACGCGAGACGGCGGCGCTGTTCGACGAATCGTCCTTCGCCAAGTTCGAGGTCGCGGGGCCGGGCGCGGCCGAACTGCTCGAGCATCTGTGTGACAACCGCGTGGCGCGCCAGGTCGGCCAGATCACCTACACCCAGATGCTCAACCACCGCGGCGGGATCGAGTGCGACTTCACGGTCGCGCGCCTCGAGGAGGAGCGCTTCGGGATCGTCACCGGAACGGCCTTTGGCAACCACGACGCCAGCTGGATCCGCAGCCATCTGCCGGCGGACGACTCGGTGAGCGTCACTGACGTGACGGCGCGCTGGTCCTGTTTCGGGCTGTGGGGCCCGCGGGCCCGCGACATCCTCGGCCCGCTGACCCCCGACGCGCTCGACTTCGGCTACATGCGCCTGCGCGAGATCACGGTCGGCGACGTCCCCGTGCGAGCGCTGCGCGTGACCTTCGTCGGCGAGTTCGGCTGGGAGCTCTACTGCCCGAGCGAGTACGGCGCCGGCCTGTGGCGGACGCTGTTTGAGGCGGGCCGCGAACACGGCCTGCTCGCCGGCGGCTACCGCGCGATCGACTCGCTGCGGCTCGAGAAGGGCTACCGCGTCTGGGCCGCCGACATCACGCCCGATGAGACGCCGCTGGAGGCCGGGCTCGAGTTCTGTGTGCGCACCGACAAGCAGTTCATCGGCGCCGACGCGCTCGTCGAACCGAGGCGGCGCCTGCGCGCGATCACGCTGGCCGATCCGCGTGCGGTCGCGCTCGGCAACGAGCCGGTTCGCCTCGACGGGGAGATCGCCGGACGCGTCACGAGCGGCGGCTACGGCTACACGGTGGAGCGCTCGATCGCCTACGCCTACCTGCCTGAGGCGGTGGCCGAGGGCGCCGGTGTGCAGATCGACATCTTCGGCGAGTGGGTGGCGGGGGTCGTGGCGAGCGAGCCGCTGTTCGATCCCGCCGGGGAGCGGATCCGCGGGTGACCGCCACCGTGATGGCGGCGAGCGCAGCGGGCGCGCTCGCGCTGGTCGTCGCGGTCTGGGTCGCCAGCGTCGCGCTGCGCGACGCATCGATCATCGACAGCTTCTGGGGCGTCGGCTTCATCGTGATCGCCTGGATCTGCGTCGCCGTCGGTCACGGCGATCGCGATCGCCGCCTGCTCCTGGCGATCCTCGTCAGCGTGTGGGGCGCGCGGCTCGCGATCCACATCACCCGGCGCAATCACGGGCGCGGAGAGGACGCTCGCTACGTAGCAATGCGCGCGCGCGACGGCGAGCGCTTCTGGCTGACGAGCCTCTACCGCGTGTTCCTGGTCCAGGCCGCGACGATGTGGGTCATCTCCCTGCCGCTGCAGGCCGCCGGCTCACTCGGCGCCGGTCGCGGCCTTGGCGCGATCGACGCGATCGGCGCCGCCGTCTGGCTGGTCGGCTTCGGCTTCGAGGCGCTCGGCGACCTTCAGCTCGACCGCTTCAAGGCCGACCCCGAGAGCCGCGGCCGCGTGATGGACCGCGGCCTGTGGCGCTACACCCGACACCCCAACTACTTCGGCGATGCGACGCTTTGGTGGGGCCTCGGGCTGATCGGCCTGGGCGCCGGCGCAGGCGCCGCCTGGGGACTCGTCGGCTCGGCGCTCGACACGCTGATCCTCACGCGAGTCTCGGGCAAGCCGATCCTCGAGCGCGACATCGAGACCCGCCGGCCCGGCTACCGCGACTACATCGAACGAACCAGCGGGTTCGTGCCGCGGCCGCCGCGACGGCGGTAGGCGCGCGCGCCAACCCGCACGGGCGCGTGAAGGCCCGCGCGGGCGCGTGAAGGCCCCACCGAGGACTTAATCAACGCTTATTGCGCGCTTAGCGGCGCCAACACCGCGCGTGTCGACAATTGACTCATGAACGAGAGCACAGAGCCGAGCCGGCGAGTGTCGATGCTGCGGCTGCTGGCCGCCGCGCTGGCCGGCGCATTCGGCGCCTTCGGCGCGCCGATAGCGGTTCACGCCGCCCCGCCCCCGGCCGCCGCCGTGCCCGCGGCCTCGCCCGCGGTGAGCGCGGACGCGACGCCCGACTGAATCGCCTGCGCGGCCGCCCGGTTCGCACTAGCATCGCCGCAGCCATGCACGTCCGCAAGACCCCACTGCCGCTGTATCTCCTGGCCTTCGCTGCGGCTTTCTCACTCGCCGTGGTGACCTCGGCGCTCGCGGCCACGTCCCGGGGCCGGGCGGTGAAATGCCAGGAGCTCAGCGCCGGCGAAATCCCCTTCGCTGCGCTCGAGGCCAGCTACCGCAAGCTCACCGGCCTGCAGCCGCATACCAGGCTGTCGAAGACGCAGCCGCAGCGCTACGGCATCTGCGGCGGCACGCACTACGCCTTCGCGCTGCTGGTGGTTCCGAGCGGCGTGACGCTGACCTATCGGCAACAGGTCGCCCAGCAGGACCACTCGCCGATCTGGGTCGAGAACTCCAAGGGGCAGTGGATCGACGAGGGCCTCAACAACCCGTGCAGGCTCGCCCCGCCGGCGCTGATCAACCTCTGGAAGGTCGGCGTAACCTGCAGGTGACGCCGCGGGCGTTTCAGCCTTCGAGCTGCTGGCTGACGAGGTACGCGTAGAGGCCCTCGCGGCGCATCAGCTCCTCGTGGGTGCCGTGTTCGGCGAGTCTCCCCTGCTCGAGCACGAGGATCATGTCGGCGTCGCGGATCGTCGAGAGGCGGTGGGCGACCATGAATGCGGTGCGGCCCTCGAGCATGCGGCCGAGGTTCTGTTTGACGGCGCGCTCGGATTCGCTGTCGAGCGCGCTGGTCGCCTCGTCGAAGATCAGCACGGGCGGGCGGTGATAGAGGGCGCGGGCGATCGCGACGCGCTGCGCCTGCCCGCCCGAGAGCTTCATCCCGCTCTCACCCACGCGAGTGTCGTAGGCGAGCGGCAGCCGCTCGATGAAGTCGGCCGCATTGGCGACCTCCGCCGCCCATTTGACGCGGTCGAGGTCGACGAACTCCTCACCATAGGCGATGTTGCGTCCGATCGTGTCGTCGAAGAGGTAGGACTCCTGGAGTACGTAGCCGATCCGCCGTCGCAGATCGCCGAAGCGCAGCTCGCGCAGGTCGACGTTGTCGTAGGCGATCGAACCCTCGGTGATCTCGAGCAGGCCGGCCAGGCATTTGACGAGCGTCGACTTGCCCGAGCCGGAGCGCCCGACGATCGCAACGGTGGTTCCCGCCGGGATGTCGATCGAGACGTCGCTGAGGATCGGCGAGGTGGGCGCCGTGGCGTAATGGAAGCCGACGGAGCGCAGCGTGATCCGGCCCTCCAGCGTGCTGACGGCCCGCAGCTCGCTGTGGTCCTCGCCCTGCTCGGGGCGGTTCTCGAAGATGTCGGCGAGGCGGCCGAGCAGCACGGCGCCCGCCTGGGAGGTGTCCCAGACGCTGAGCAGGGTCGAAAGCGGCCCGCTCGCCAGCAGCACCAGCGCGTTGAACGAGACGTAGCCGCCGATCGAGAGCTTCCCGGCGAGGACCTCCCGGGCACCCACGTACTGGAACAGGGTGAGGATCAGAAACGTCGCAGCTGTGACGACCCCCGAGTAGACCATCATCGTGTAGTCGGCCTTGTAGCTGCGCGCGGCAAGCTCTTTGAAGCCGTCGACGAGCGATCGCCGCAGACCGTCCTCGGCGCCCAGCGATTTCACGGTCGCGATGCCGCGGATGCCGTCGAGCTGCTTGGAGCGGAAGCGGCCGAAGCTCTCCTCCATCCCCTGGATGCTCGGGCGGATCCGCTTGGACGACACGCGCATCATGACCAGGTAGACGGGCATCGTCGCGACGAACAGTCCGAGCAGGGGCAGCGAGTAGAGCCCCATGATCAACATCGCGACCGCCAGCTGCACGATCGAGGTCATCGCCGCCAGCCCAGAGGAGACGACAAGTCCGCGAAGCTCGCGCACACCGTCGAGACGGCGTTCGATGTCCCCCATCTTGCGCGACTCGAAGTAGGCCATCGGCAGCCGGAAGAGCCGGCCGCTGAGGAAGTTCAGCGTGTCGCCGTCGAGGGCGACCGCGGTGCGGGCGAGCAGGCGTCGTTGCACCATCGCGACGACCAGGCTGATCAGCAGCAGGGCGACCATGCCTCCGGTCAGGATGTTGAGCAGGCCCAGGTTGTGCGCCGGGCCGAACACGTGATCGATGATCTTCTGGCTGAGAACCGGCGAGAGCATGTCCATGCCGGCGCCGGCGAGCGCGAGGATGAAACAGCCGGTCAGCACCCGCATGTGCGGCTCGATGAACGGCCAGAGCCATTTCGCGCTGGTCTTCCCCAGCGGCGCCTCCGCGAGCGCCGGCGTCGGTGTCGGCAGCGCTGCGTAGCCGCTCCACTCCTCCATCAGCTCCTCGCGGCTGACCTTGCGCAGGCCGCGCCCTGGGTCCGCGAGCCTGATCGTGTCGCCGTCGACCGCGTAGGCAACGACCCAGTGGTTGCCGCCCCAGTGGATGATCGCCGGCAACGGCAGGGTGTCGATCTTGTCCTTGGACGCCTTGAGCGGGCGCACCGCGAGCCCGACGTGCTCGCCGCCTCGCTGGATCCCGCGCAGGCTCGTGCCGTCGGTTGAGGTCCCGACCGCCTGGCGGATCGCAGCGATCGAAACCTCTCTGCCGTAGTAGCGGCAGATCATCGCCACCGACGCCGCACCGCAGTCCATCTCGTCGAGCTGGTGCACGAACGGGAACTTCTCCGGGCGCCCGAACCGCCCACGCCGCACGGTCTGGGCCCGCGCCTCATGCTCGCCGTCCTCGGGCGCGAGCTCGACGCCGGCGCCGACGTCACGCTCTCCCTCGTCGGTCTGCTTGACGATCACCGCCTCGGCCGCGTCCGCCGGCAGCAGCTCGCTCGCGAAGTCCAGCGGCACGACCGCACGCTGGTTCTGCTCGTAGACGCCGATGCGATCGTCGACACGCGCGCGGAACTCGGCGTGCTCGGCGAGCAGCTTGCGGAAGGGCTCCTCGCCAAGGCGCAGCAGCTGGGTGTCGGTCACCGCTTCGACCGTCGCGGTGCGCGGCACGCCGAGGTACAGCGACAGTTCGCCGAAGAAGTCGCCGGTGCGCAGGTAGCGCAGCTCGCGCCGCTCCTCGCCGTCGCCCTGGTAGACCACGAGCTTGCCATCCTTGACGATGTACATCGGGCCACCGGGGTCGCCTTCGCTGACGATGCGCTCGCCGGCTGGCACCGCGACCGCTTCGAGCGCATCGAGCATCGGCATGATGGCGCTGGCCGGCAGCTTCGAGAACGCCGAGTGCAGGCGCAGGAAGTCACTCAGCTGGCGCGCCGCGGGCGCGGCCGCAAACGCGTCTCGGACCGGCGGATGAAGTCGAACCAGCGCCTCGAAGATCGGCCGGTCTAGGCGCAGCACCTCGACTTCGCTGGATGCGCGGACCGTCGCGCTGCGCGGCGTTCCGTCGAGCAACCCGCCCTCGCCGAAGGCGTCGCCCGGTCGCAGGACGTTCAGCGCGACCTCCTGGCCATCCTCGCCGCGGCGCAACACCCGGGCCACGCCCGCGGCGAGCACGTAGAACCCGTCCGGGGCGTCGCCCTCGGTGACGATCGACTCGCCGAAGGCGAAGGAGATCGGCACGAACGAGGCGGTAACGAGCGCACGCAGGTCCGCATCGAGCATCCCGAGCAGCGGGAGCTCGTCCAGCACCGCAGGGGCGCTCGATTCAGACAGCGACATGCCAGTGCACCCTGCCGACGAGGTGGCGTTCCAGAGCGTCCGAGACGAGCTCGCCACGGGCCAGCTCCCGCACCTGCGGATCGTCGGGGTCGGGCTGCGAGCGCTCGAGCACCTCCACGAGCACGAAGCCGTCGTCGACGGGGTAGGGCCCGGCCAGCTCGCCGGGTGCCGTCGCGAGCAGCACGCCGTTCATGAGCTTGTCAACCTCGTCAAGTCGCTGCGTGCGGTCGATCACCGCGACGCGCGCCAATCCCGCGACCTCGTCAAGGCTCATGCCGTCCTGGCGCACGCAGAGCGCAGCCTCGCGCGCCGCCGTCTCCGCAGTGAAGGCGGCCTCGCGAAAGCGATAGCGCTGCCAGTCGAGCCGGTGGCGGCGGAGCATCCGCTCGAGCGCCTCCGCGTCCGCAACCTCCTCGCACAATTTCTCGTGCTCGCCGGCCAGCGCAGCCACTCGCAGCGCCCTGCCCTCCAAATCGCCCGTCTCGATCGCGTCAAGCGCGCTCACCTGGTCCGCGTCGGCGAGCGCTAGCAGCGCGTCGGCCGGCGTGTGCGGAAGCTCGTACAGGGTGCCGCGCGCCCGCGCCGCGCCACCCCATCTGCCGAGCAGATCACCGCAGCGCTGCAGGGCGCCTGCGAGCAGCGCCTCCGCGCGCAGGTTGCCGGCGAGCTCAGCCGTCGAGGGCGTTTCGTGGCTCGGCGGCAAGTTGGCCGCGGCGGCGCGAGCAACCACGCGGCGCAGGTGCGCCGCCAGGTCCTCAGCTCGCAGCTCGCGGGCCGCGAGCCAACCGCGCAGGTCCTCGCTGGCGAGCAGGCCGCGTTCGCGGCGGTAGTCCAGCGCCGCAGCCCGCACCTCGGCCGGATCCGCCGAGGCCGCGAGCGCGAGACCGGCACTCAGATCGTCGATCAGCCCACCCCAAAGACCGTCCTGCAGGCCAGCCAAGACGAGGTCGGCGAACGCGAAGTCGAGCTCGTCGTAGCTCATCGCGTGCGTGTCGATGCAGGTGCGCATCGGCCGTCACGCTCGGGCCACAGCCCGCCGACGGGCCGACGGCCGACCGCTCTCGCAAAGCGCGGACCGGGACGCCGGCCGCGCGCATTCCCTGAATCCACCGGGACAACAGCTCGGGCCCCTGCGGCTCGGCGCGTTCCTAGCCAATTCCTCGACCACTGCAGGCCTCGTTATCTCGGTTGTCAAACGGCGCCGCATGCGCGGCCCGCCGCCGGGCATCCCTGCCCGTTCCAGAACCGGTCCGCATCCCGCGCGGCGGTTGTTGGGGCGCTGGCGGACGGCTAGAGCAGTCCTTCCACGGCCTTCGGACCCACGGGAGCGCCCGCGACGGGGGCTACGCCGACCCGCGTCTGCTGCAGGCTCGAAGCGGCAGCCGTGGCGGCGGTGGGCGTGGCCAGGGCGATGCCGCCCTTCACGCCTTCGGTCGCGTCCTCGTCGGGCTCGATGTCCTCGCTGAGACCAAGTTCGTCGTTCATGTGAAGCGCTCCCTCTGTTTCGGTTGTGCAGCGGGTTCGCCGTCGCGCCCGTCCTGAAGCCCGCGACGATCATCCGCCCTGGTGCTCGCGTGCCCACAATAGTGCGGGCGTCCGCCGCTATCAAGCTCGAGCGAGGGGTGGCCGGCGGTCGCCACAGCACCCACGCGAGTGGGGCTTTTCGCCTTCGCCCGTCCGCGACGCGCAGCCAAACCGCCGGACGCGCGGCGTCTCGGCCATCCGCCGGCACCGGCCGCGTCGGCTACGATTGCCGCCGCGCCCTCTTAGCTCAGCTGGTAGAGCACTTCCATGGTAAGGAAGGGGTCAACGGTTCGAGTCCGTTAGAGGGCTTGGGAAAGTTTTCCCTGCTCAGCTGGCATTTTTTAATCCGCCGGATCGGCCGTCGAGGCGGAAAGCAGGGCTTGGAAGCCATTTGGAGGCCATTTGGGGTCACGGTCCTCGCCACCTGCGCCAATTCGCGCCGGCATTCTCCCGGTGTTATCCGCGACGTTCACGTGCGCAGATATGCGCACGTGGCGCTTGGAATTTGGGGCCGAGTCCGGTAAGTGCCCGCCCACACTGATCACTTTGCAAGTAGGAAAGGGGTCAGCGAGCAGCACGCGTGAGCGTATCGACGGCAGACAACGCGATGTTGACCCTGCTCGTGGCTGCCCCGAAATTGGCGACGGCGGTCGCGGGAGCCCGCTCGGTGCCTTGGGCGGCTAGCCCGGGGCGTTGAGTTGTGCGCGCAGCCAGTCGGCCATGGCCGTCTCGTCCCACTCGCCTGAGGCGATAGCGAGGACGGCGTGCTCGGCGTCATTGACGGTCGGTGCCGCGGTCCAGGTCCAGCCGTTGGTGTCAATGAAGACGCGTAGCGTGACCCAGGCGGCGCGTTTGTTGCCGTCCGGCAGCGGGTGGTTCTTGGCGAGATGGACGACGAGCACTGCGGCCTTGTCCACGAAGTCAGGGTAGAACTCGACGTCGCCGAATCCTGCCGCCGGGGCGTGCAGGGCAGAGTCGGCGAGATCCAGTTTCGTGACGCGCATCAGCGTGTCGACTTCGAGGCCGGTGACTGCAGCCGCGATCGCGACGTAGTCGACCAGGTCGACGTACGCGACGCTCACTTCGCGAGGCGTTCGAGCAGCTCGCGATCCTCCGCGATGATGCGCTGCAGACGCGCCTTGAACTCCGGGTCGCTGCGGCGCCGCTCGACGGCCTCCTTGAGCGCCAGCTTGATCGTCTCGTTCAGGCTCTTGTCTTCCGCACGCGCTAGCGCCTCGGTGTCCGCCGCGAGCTCGCTATCGAGCCGCACAGTCAGATTCTTCGCCATAGCCGCATAGTAGCATGGTGGCAGTGCGTCTATAGGCTCACAGCTGCTGCGCGTGCGAAAAGGCGACGCCTCCCGGCTCTCGGCAGACGACTGCTCCACCCTCGACCCGGAAGCGGGTCCGGCGCTGTGCCGCCCTACTGCTCCTCGTCCGTAGCAGTAGTCAGGCGGACGCGGACGCGCGGCGGCGGGCATCGCGGTGGTGAAGATCCGGCTGAGGTCGATCGATTAGGACGTCTGCTGGTTGTCTGCCGCAGACGCACGGCGGCACTTCGGTCTCAGGGCGCGGCGTTTAGGGCTGGCGGGTTTGCGGTCCGTTCGCCGGCTGCTGGCTTGCGCGCGGTGCGTCGTCCGACGCGCCAGATCGTGCCGCCGATCAGTACGAGCGCGGCGGCGAGGAAGATCCCGGTCTCGAGCGCCTGCAGCGGCCAGTAGTGGCTGGTCGGCTGGTAGGTGACTAGCAGGTGCAGCTGGTGGGACAGGCTCGACATGCATTTCGAGAAGAGCGCATTCAGAACGCTCGGGCTGGCGGTGGCCTTGCCGGGGCCGCTGCCGGGTGGGAGTCCTGCACCGCTGACGATCTGCGGGCATCGCGCCCCTAGCAGGGCGTGGATCCGCCCCGCGCTCGGTGTGTTGCCGGCGTTGTCGACAATGGTGCCCGAGTAGACCCAGGCGTTAGCGATGGTCGGTGAGGTGGCGAACAGTGACACTCCCTGCGGCCCGCCTGTGATCCCGGCATTCCCGGCGCCCAGCTGCTGCGCTGCGTGCGCTGCCGGTAGGAGGTGCGGGCGGATCCAGAAGGTGAAGATGATCCGCGCAGCGATGAAGCTGACGAAGGTTGCGGCCATCGCCGGCAGCGTGCGGCGCAGAATGGCGCCGGCTGCGAGCCCGACGGCGAAGGCGAAGCCGGCGTAGCCAATCGCGACGATCCCGCGCTCGGTGAAGACGCTCGGGTCGAAGCGGTTCATGTTGAGCTTGTCCAGTGGCGCGTACCACCAGCTGACGAGCCAGCTGGCGAGGCCGGCGACCGCGAGCGCGACGAGGCCAACGATCGCGACCTTGACGACGAGCCAGCGTGTGCGCGTGATGCTCTGCGTCCAAACGAGGCGGTAGCTCCCCGTCTCGAGCTCGCGTGCCAGCAGCGGCGCGCCCCAGAACATCCCGATCAGCAGGGGGACGATCAGCAGCGCCGGTCCGAGCAGCGCGCTGAGGATTCGCTCATGGCCGCCGAACGTGCTCACGGTCGGATGCGCGCAGCCGCCATGCGCGGCACAGCCTGAGATATCGCCCATGTCGTATACATGGCGCAGGTGCTCGCCGGTGACCACGATCAGCAGCGCGAACGCGGCGAGCGCAGCGACCGTCGCAATCGCCTGCATGCGGAACTGGCGCCAGGTGAGCCAGATCATCGGCCGACCCTCGGGACCGCGTCAGGCTGATGCGTCCGGTCACGGCCCATGTGGGCGAGGACGATGTCCTCGAGGCTGACCTCCTCGACCGTCCAGGCGGGGTCGATGATCGGCTCCTCGGTGCGGATCAGCAGTGTGCTCTGTCGGTCGGTATGCGTCTCCTCGATCACCTGCTGGCTGGACGGCAGCCGTGATTTGTCGCGACGCGGTCCGCTCAGCCGGCGGTGGCTGGTGAGTAGCTCGTCGACCTCGCCGGAGAGTTGGACGTGGCCTTCGGCGAGG
>Ga0302325_10030315_pt1 | contig 11155 bp, 12 predicted proteins | sample Palsa_T0_2_FD_201948 | JGI IMG/M metagenome (GOLD analysis project Ga0302325, IMG submission 201948) | Peat permafrost microbial communities from Stordalen Mire near Abisko, Sweden - Palsa_T0_2 | ecosystem: Environmental > Terrestrial > Soil > Palsa > Peat permafrost | place: Sweden: Abisko...
TGGTCAACGGCCCGGTCCCGATGTTTCGGCGGCCGACCGGACCGGGCAGGTCCACCCGCAAGTGCAGTAACACCAGTTGCGCACGCGATCAGCGCCGATATCGGCACATGTCCGATGTAAGGCATTAGCGGCTGATCGACAGCTACAGACGCATAAGAGCGCATGTGCGTGCCAAAATGTCGCGTGTGGACGGAAGTACCAGCCGCAGGGCTTTCCTGGGCATGGCCGCGGCCGGCGTGGCCGGCGCCGTATCGGCCTGCAATGGAGGCGCGCGCCCAATCGGCGCCGGTCGCCCGGTCGCGGAGACCGCCCGCCCGTGGCGCGCCAGGAACGTCGCGGTGGCGGAGAACTCGCGGCCCGGCACCGAGGAGTGGGTGATCCATCACCTGGGCGCCGCGGACGAGATCGTGGGGTACGCGGGCAAGGCGAGCGTGGCCCAGGGCGAGCGGTTCCCGCTGTACGTGTCGACCACGGCGGACGACTTCCGGGTGAGCGCCTACCGGCTCGGCTGGTACCAGGGGCTCGGCGGACGGGAGGTCTGGTGGTCGCGGAGGATCCGCGGCGGGCAGCAGCACCCGTACGCCGTCTCTGAGATCAACACGGTCTCGACCGACTGGGATCCGGTGCTCGAGGTTCCCACCGACGACTGGCCCCCCGGGGCTTACCTGCTCAAGCTCATCGCCTCCTCCGGCGCCCAGCGCTACGTGCCGGTCACGGTCAGGTCGCCCTCGTGCGCGGGGAAGGTCGTGCTCAAAGCCTGCGTGCAGACCTGGCAGGCGTACAACATGTGGGGCGGCTTCGACCTCTACAAGGACGCCGCCGGCCACTACGACAGCCGCGCGCTGGTGGTCAGCCTAGACCGCCAGTACGACCTCAACGGCGCGGACATGTTCCTCACCTACGAGCGGAACGCGATCAAGCTGGCCGAGCACCTGGGCCTCGACCTGGCCTACGTGACCAGCATGGACATCGCCGCCGATCCGCACCTGCTGGACGGCGCGAGCGCCCTGGTCTCGCTGGGCCACGACGAGTACTGGACGCCCGCGGAGCGCGCGAACGTGACCGCCGCCCGTAATCAGGGCGTCAACCTCGCCTTCCTCGGCGCGAACGCGATGTTCCGCCGGACCCGGCTGCAGTCAAGCGCCCTCGGTGACGCCCGCGAGGTCGTCTGCTACAAGAGCTCCTGGGAGCAGGACCCGATGTACGGGGTGAACAACGCGCTCGTCACCAGCGACTGGCGCGACGCACCCGACCCCGACCCCGAGTCCTCGCTGATCGGCACGACCTACGAGGGCTATCCGGTCAACGCCGCCTTCGTCGTCGCCTCGCCCAAGAGCTGGGTGTTCAAGGGCACCGGGGTCACGGACGGGGACCGCTTCCCCAACCTGGTCGGCGTCGAGTACGACCGGGTCGATCCCGCCTACCCGCTGGAACGCCCCATCGAGGTGCTCTCGCACTCCCCGCTCACCATCGGGGGAGCCGCCAGCTACGGCGACTCGGCCTACTACACCCACGCCGGCGGCGCCGGCGTCTTCAACTGCGGCACCATGCGCTGGGTCGAGGCCCTCTACGGCGACCAGCCGCACGGCATCGGCGGCGGCACCCCCGACTTCGTCCGCGCGGTCACCGGCAACGTCCTGCGCGCCTTCGCCGACGGCCCGGCCGCCGCCAAGTACCCCGCCCACGACAACCTGGCCGCGATCGACGAGCCGATCGGCTCCCCGACCGGCTCGACCGGCAACCTGCAGTAACACGGAGGGGACACCCCCCGCTCCGGCCGCGTTTCCCGGCCCGTTTGAATCCGATCGCGCCCGCCGCCCGTAGTACTCATGTCCGAGTCCACCGACGGGCTCGGGCGCGACGTTGCCACACGAAGGGACCGTCATGCGGCACGTACTACCCAGCAAGGCCGGCCAGCCTCCCGCGGGCATCCAGGTCGGCGGCAGGCGATGGCCCGCCGCCCTCACGATCGCGGCGGCGGCGGCCGGACTGGTCGCGATCGGGGTGCCCGCCTGGGCCGCCTCGGCTTCGGGGGCTGCGGCTTCGGCCGCCCGGGCGGACAGCTTCAAGCAGACCAACCTGATCGCCAACAAGGCCTCGTTCGGTGCCAAGCTGGCGGACAAGAACCTGACCAACGCCTGGGGGCTGGCGGCAGGCCCGAGCACGCCCATCTGGGTGTCGGACAACAACTCCGGCCTCGCCACCGTGTACAGCGGCGGGATCAAGGGCAGCCCCGTCTCGCTCGACCTCACCGTGCCGGTGCCGGGCGGCAACCCGACCGGGCAGGTCTTCAACCCCGACGCCGACGCCTTCCCGGTCGGCGGCCCGACCGGGATGCCGGCCGATTTCATCGTGGACACCGACTCGATCGGCGCGGCGCAGTCGCCGGGCGAGATCGCCGCCTGGGACGGCGGCGCGTCGTTCGTCGTCGAGGACAGCCCCGCAGGCGGGGCCGGCGGCAAGACCCCCGCGCACGCCGTGTTCAAGGGGCTGGCCCTGGCGACCACGCCCAAGGCCGGACCCGAGCTGTTCGCGGCCGACGTGGCCAACGCGCGGGTCGACGTCTTCAACCGGGACTTCCGCCTGCTGTCGACGCCGCGCGAGTTCCGGGACCCGAAGATCCCGGCCGGCTACGCCCCGTACGGGATCCAGGAGCTGAACGGCCGGATCTACGTCTCCTACGGCAAGCAGAACAAGTCAAGGACCGACGTCGTGCCCGGCGCCGGCCTCGGCTTCGTCGACGTCTACACCGTCAACGGGCAGATCATCAAGCACCTCGTCTCCCGCGGCCCGCTGAACGAGCCCTGGGGCCTGGTCATCGCGCCCACGGGGTTCGGCCCGTTCGCGGGCGACCTGCTGGTCGGCAACCTGGGCAACGGCTGGATCAACGCCTTCAACCCGAACACCGGCCGGTTCCTCGGCTCGCTGGACAACGCCAAGGGCCGGCCGATCGCGATCAGCCGCCTGTGGGGCCTGATCGTCGGCAACTCCGCGTTCGGCGGCGCGTCGTCGGTCGTGTTCAGCGCCGGCCCCAACGGGTACGCGAACGGCCTGGTCGGAGTACTCAACCCGGTTAAGGCCGACCCCGACCCCGACCCCGCGCCCAGTCCCGCTCCCACCTACCCGGCCGGCCGGTAACCAGCCACCCGCTGACCGGAACCCCCTGACCAGCCCCGGGCGAGCGTCACGCCCGCCCGGGGCTGCCCTCGTGCTGCCGCTAGCCGAGCAGCGCGTCCACGGTCTGGCTGAGGTCGGCGACGAGCAGGCCAAGCAGGCGCTCGCCCTCGGCCGCGGAGGCGCCGGTGGGGTCGCCGAGGACGCCGTTCGGGCTGACGTGCCGGACGCCGCGGGCGCTCAGGTCCGGCATGATCGCGCGCAGCGGCCGGGTGTCGCCGGCCGCGGCGGCGTCGAGCCGGACATCCTCGGGCGCGAGCGCCAGCATGATCGACGTCTCCACCCGCCCCGCGTGCGCGTCGGGTACCAGCGCGGCTTCCGGCGTCGCCAGCAGGCCGGGGCGCAGGCCCGCGTGCCAGACCCGGCACTGGCGCCCCTCGTCCGCCAGCAGCTTGAGCGCCTGGCCGATCGCAGCGACGTTGCCGCCGTGACCGTTGACGAGCAGCATCGCCGGCCAGTGCAGGGACGCGTGACGACCGAGTTCGACCAGCAGAGTCGACAAAGCGACACTGCCGATCGACAAGGTCCCCGGGAAGTCGGCGTGCTCGCCGCTGGCCCCGATCGCGATCGGCGGCGCGAGCGCCACCCCCGTCCGCCCGGCGCAGGCGCGCGCCGCCACGGCCACCGCGATCCGGGTGTCGGTGTCGAGCGGCAGATGCGCCCCGTGCTGCTCAAGCGACCCGACCGGCACCACCAGCAGCCTTCTCGGCCCCGCCTCGACCTCCGGCCAGCGCGCGGTGCTCAGCTTCAACTCAGGGTGCCGGTGAAGGCGGCGTCGAGCTGGCGCATCGCGTCGTCGAGGAGGGCGCCGAGGTCGGCCGCGGGGTCGTCAAGCCAGCGCTCGTAGGCGGCGACGGCAACGCCGAGGACCGCGTGCGCGATCGCCTGCGGCGCGAGGTCGTCCGGGCGCCGGCCGGAGCGTTCGGCGACGAACTCGGCGATGACCGCGCGCCACGCGGCGAACCGCAGCGTGGAGTGCGCCAGCAGCGTCGGCACCCGCAGGATCAGCTCCATCCGCCGCCGGTGCAGCGGGACCTGCGCCGGGGCGACCTGGTTAAAGTCGATCAGCGCGACGCGGATGGCCTCCATCAGCGGCACCTGCGCCGGGCAGGCCTTGAGCCTGACCCGCATCCGGTCGAGTTCGGCCTCGAAGGCGCCCCACGGGATGTCGTTCTTGGACGGGAAGTAGCGGAAGAAGGTCCGCCGCCCGATCCCGGCCGCCGCCGCGATCTCGTCCACCGTCGTGGCGTCGAACCCGTGCGCCGCGAACAGCCCGAACGCGGCCTGCTCAAGCTCGGCTTGCGATGTCACCCGCCTGCGGCCGGGATGGCTGCGCGCGGCCGGGGGAGCCACGGCCGATGCCGACACTGGTATCACCGTCCTCGTTTCCGGATGCCTAACCTTACCGGGTCTTGATTTCGGCACCAAGTGCCCTTTAGGCTCGTCCCAACGTCATACATGGCACTTGGTGCCACTAATGCGGGAGGTTGCGCATGGCCGAGCACGAGCCGGAGACGGCGTCGACGGAAGACCTGACCACCGACGAGCTCCTCGTCGAAGAGGTCTCCATCGACGGCATGTGCGGCGTCTACTAGACAGTGCCGTCCGACTTCGATCTGGACCACGCCTGGCAGGTTCACCCGCAGGTGTCGATGCGCCCGGAGCCGTTCGGCGCCCTGCTGTACCACTTCGGCACCCGGCGGCTGTCCTTCCTCAAGAACCAGCGGGTGCTGGCGGTGGTCAGGTCGCTGAGCGACCACCCCAGCGCCCGGGCGGCGTGCCACGCTGCCGGCGTGACCGAGGCCGAGCTCCCCGCGTACGAGCGCGCGCTCGCGGCCCTGGCGGACTCAACCATGATCTCGGAACGGACGCGGCATGACTCTCGCTCCTGACATTGCCCCGGCCTCGGGGCAGACGGCAACCGCCCCGGGCAAGCTGACCGACCTGTTCCAGCTCGGGCTGGACGCTCCCATCTGCCTGACCTGGGAGCTCACCTACGCGTGCAACCTGTCCTGCGTGCACTGCCTGTCGTCGTCCGGCCGCCGTGACCCGCGCGAGCTGACCACCGACGAGTGCAAGGCGGTCATCGACACGCTGCAGCGGATGCAGGTCTTCTACGTCAACATCGGCGGCGGCGAGCCCACCGTCCGCCCCGACTTCTGGGAGCTGGTCGACTACGCGACCGCGCACCAGGTCGGGGTGAAGTTCTCCACCAACGGCGTGAAGATCACCGCCGACGTCGCCGCCCGGCTCGCGGCCAGCGACTACGTGGACGTGCAGATCTCCCTCGACGGCGCCACGGCCGAGGTGAACGACGCCGTGCGCGGGCCCGGCTCCTACGCCACCGCGCTGCGCGCGATGCAGAACCTGGCCGACGCGGGCTTCCGCGGATTCAAAATCTCGGTCGTGATGACCAGGCAGAACATCCCCCAGATAGACGAGTTCAAGGCCATCGCCGACCGCTACGGCGCCCAGCTGCGGCTGACCCGGCTGCGGCCGTCCGGGCGCGGCGCCGACGTCTGGGACGAGCTGCACCCGCTGCCCGCCCAGCAGAAGCAGCTCTATGACTGGCTGGTCAGCCGCGGCGAGCAGGTGCTGACGGGCGACTCCTTCTTCCACCTGTCCGCGTTCGGGTCCGCGCTGCCCGGGCTCAACCTGTGCGGGGCCGGCCGGGTGGTCTGCCTCATCGACCCCGTCGGCGACGTGTACGCCTGCCCGTTCGCGATCCACGAGAACTTCCTGGCCGGCAACGTGCGCGACGCGGGCGGGTTCGAGACCGTGTGGAAGACGTCGGAGCTGTTCCAGGATCTGCGCAAGCCCGACACCGGCGGCGCGTGCCGGTCCTGCGGGTTCTACGACTCCTGCCGGGGCGGCTGCATGGCCGCGAAATTCTTCACCGGCCTGCCGATGGACGGCCCCGACCCGGAGTGCGTCCAGGGCTACGGCGAGCAGGCGCTGGCCGCGGTGGGCGCGACGCCGGCCGTCGCGGTGCCGCGCCCGTCGGTGGACCACTCGCACCGCACGTCCCCGCGGCCAGGGCCCGTCCCGGTGACGATCGCGCCCCGCCGCCCGCCCAGCCACGACTGCGACGAAAGCCCGCTCGCGGGTTTTGCCGCACAGTAACGTGGGTGCACAGCATCGGCCCCGGTGATCCGCCCGCGCCGGCCGGCCTGCGGCTCGTCCCTGACCCCGGTACCCGGCTAGTTGCCGGCGGCCTGGTGCTCGTGGGCGGCTCGCCGATCCGGGTGCTGCGGCTGACGTCGGCCGGCGCCCGTCAGGTCGCGGCCTGGTTCTCCGGCGTCCCGGTAGCAGGCGGCGACCCGGCCCGCGCGCTGGCCCGCCGCCTGCTTGACGCGGGTATCGCCAACCCCGACTGGACCGCGAGCAGTGGGAACGCGAGCACCGGGATCGGGCACGCCCCCGGCGTCCACGACGTGACGGTAGTGATCCCGGTCCGGGACCGGCACGCGGAACTCACCCGCTGCCTGGCCGGACTGCGCTCTTGCGGGCCGGCGGCCCATTGTCATGGCGCGTCGTGCCGGCCGCAGGTGATCGTCGTTGACGATGCCTCCGCCGACCCCCAGGTGATCGCGGCCATTGCGGCGGCGCACGGGGCGCGGGTGATCCGCCGGCCGGTGAACGGGGGCCCCGGTGCGGCCCGCAACACCGGGCTCGCGGCGGCATCGACCGAGATCGTCGCGTTCGTCGACTCGGACTGCGTCCCCGCGCCGGGCTGGCTGGACCGCCTGCTACCGCACTTCGCCGATCCTGCGGTGGGCGCGGTCGCGCCCCGGATCGTGCCGCACGAGGCGGGCGCCTCATGGCTCGCCCGCTACGAGGGGGCGAGCTCAACCCTCGACATGGGGGCGCGGCCGTCCATCGTCCGGCCCGGCGCCCGGGTCTCCTATGTTCCCGGCGCGGCTCTCGTCGTCCGCCAGACGGCGGCTGGCGGCGGGTTCGCCGACGGCATGTTCGTGGGCGAGGACGTCGACTTCATCTGGCGGATGTCGGCCGCTGGGTGGCGGGTCAGGTACGAGCCGGCCGCCGTCATGGGCCACGATCACCGGGTCAGGTTCCGAGCCTGGTTCTCCCGCCGCGCCGACTACGGAACCTCCGCCGCCGACTTGGAACGGCTGCACCCCGGGTCGGTCCGTCCGCTCTACGCGTCGTGGTGGACCGTCGGCGCGTGGGCGGCCGCGCTCTCCGGCCGCCCGGTCACCGCGACCGCCCTCACCGCCGCCGCGACCGCCCTGCTCGCCCGCCGCCTGTCCACGGTCACCGGCGAGCGCTGGCCGCTCCCGGCCACGCCGCAGCATGCGGGCCGGGCAGGCGCGTGGCGGCTGGCCGTGCGCTTGGCCGGAGGCGGCACCCTCGCTGCCGGCCGCCCGATCGGCAGTGCCCTCTCCCGCACCTGGTGGCCCATCGCCATTCCGGCCGCAGTCGTTTTCCCTCGGCTCCGCCTCCCCGTCGCCGCGCTGATCCTCGCCCCGCCGCTGCTCGACTGGGCGGACCGGCGCCCACCGCTCGACCCCGCCCGATACGTTGCGGCCCGCCTCATCGACGACGCCGCCTACAGCCTCGGCGTCTGGCAGGGCTGCCTCAAGCGCCGCACCATCCGCCCCCTGCTTCCCGCGCTAGGGAACCGGCGACAGCCGACCCAATCCCGGTCGGCCAACTCGACAAGCTAACGCCGCGGATCTCAAGGATTGGGGGTACCTACCGTCAAATAGCACCGGTAACTACCCCCAATGATCCTCTGGGACGGATAACAGCAAGAAACACCGACCGGTCGACCACCCGGCTAAGGAGTCAGCCGGTTCGGGCCCCGGAACAGGAACGTTGCCTCCCGGATCGAGTCGAGCCCGAGCAGCGCCATCAGCGCGCGGCCGAGGCCGAGGCCGAAGCCGCCGTGCGGCGGGCACCCGTAGCGGAAGCAGTCCAGGTACCAGCGCATCGGCTCGGGTGACAGCCCCTGCTCGGCCGCCTGCGCCAGCAGCATGTCGTACCGGTGCTCGCGCTGCGCCCCGGTGGTGATCTCGAGTCCCTTCCAGAGCAGGTCGAAGCTGGCGGTCAGCTGCGGCGATCCGGCCGGCCGATGATGATAGAAGGGGCGAACGGACGCGGGGTACTCGGTCACGAACGCGAACTCGTGGCCGGTGCGCTCGCGCACCCACGCCGCGACCGCCCGTTCGCCCGCCGGGTCAAGGTCGTCGCGCGGGTCAAGGTCGCCTCGCCCTGCTCCCGCGATCCGGAGCGCTTCGGCCATGGCCGCGCCGTGGGCGGCGTCGACCCGTGAACTCGGTGGCGTGCCGGGAGGTGAACGACGGCTCGGCCCGGAACACCGGGCCGACCTCGAAGACCCGGTCGATGCCGGCCGCGATCGCGAGCTGCTTGTAGAACTGCGGCGACTGAGCCAGGTAGGCGGGGCGGCCGAAGTACCCGACCTCGAAGACCTCGGCCCCGGACTCCGACGCGGTGCCCATGAGCTTGGGCGTGTGCATCTCGGTGCAGCCGCTGGCGTAGGCGAACGAGCGCATCGCCTGCTCGACCGTGGTCTGCACCGCGAACACCAGCCGCGCTGCCGGGCGGCGGCGGACGTCGAGGAACCGCCAGTCCTGGCGGCCCTCCGGTCCGGTGTTGGCGTCGATCGGGAGCGGCGCCTCGGCCCGGTTCTCGACGGTGACGGAGGCCGGGATGAGCTCGAGGCCGCCCAGGCTGACGGCCGGGTTGGCCACCACCCGCCCGGTCACCCAGACGGCGGACTCGACCGACAGCCCTTCCAGGCGTTCCTCGAGCGGGGCGCCGTCGCGCCGGTGGGTGATCTGGACCGCGCCGGTATGGTCGCGGACGATCACGAACTGGAGCGCGCGCTGCAGCCGGAGGGTCTGCGCCCAGCCGGCGATGGTGACGGTCTGGCCGACGTGGCGGTGCAGGTCGGCAACTAGGGTGCGGATCATCGCTGAGTCCTCCTGCGGACTACGGGAGTGATCCCTTGACTGGCGCGGGCGAGAAGGGCCAACTCGCGGTGCCACCGCGCCTTCACCGCCCGGACGGACCGGGCGGCCTCGTTGCAAAACACTGTTGCAAAACACTGTTGCAAAACACTGTTGCAAGACGCTCGGGAGTGTCTTCGCTATCGGGGGCGCGGGTCCGCCTGCACAGCTTCCGGCGGCTCTCTCGGCCCGCGTGGTCCCCGGCTACTCGGCTCCTTCAACGCGTTGCTGGTAGGCTAGGGCACGCCATTGCGACCCGGCAAACGGATTTTCCCGTGCTGCCCCAGGCGTCAATCGCGCTTCGATAGCATAATTCCCTGGATGTACCTTCATCGATATGAGCGAGATGCTGCCTCTGTTCCCGCTGTCGACGGTGCTATTTCCGGGCATGCGCTTGCCGTTGCACGTCTTCGAGGAGCGGTACCGCACGCTCGTGGCCGAGCTGCTGGCCGGGCCGGAGCCCCGGAAGTTCGGGGTGGTCGCGATCCGGTCCGGTCGCGAGGTCGGCGCCGGCGGCGTGGCCGCGCTGCACGACGTCGGCTGCGTCGCGATCGTGCGGCAGGTCGCGCCGCACGCCGACGGCCGTTACGATCTGCAGACCGTGGGCACCGAGCGGTTCCGGCTGGTGAGCATCGACCGGTCGCGGCCGTATCTGCAGGGCGAGGTCGAGTTGCTGCCCGACGGCGTGGCCGAGCCCGGCGCGGCCGAGGGGGCCGCGGTGGTGGTGGTGCGGAAGGTGCAGGCCGGGTTCCGCACCTACCTGAACGCCCTCGCCGACCAGGGCGGCGGCGTGATCAGCGTCGCCGACCTGCCCGACGAGCCGGTCCTGCTCTCCTACGTGATCGGCGCCGCGATGATCATCGACCTGCCCGAGCGCCAATCGCTGCTGGCGGCGCCGGACGCGCTGAGCCGCCTCCGGCTCGAGCGCTCCCTGCTGGTCCGCGAGACCGCGATGCTCCGCGCCACCACCTCCCGCCCGGCCCCCGACTACGCGCACGAGCAGTTCAGCCCGAACTAGGGCTCGTAGCTGCCGTACCCGCCGCCACCGGGTGCGTCGTACCCGCCGCCCGGCGGCGTGCCAGGCGCCGCCCACGGTGCCGCCCCCGGCTCGGGCGTCTGGCCGTGGGCCACCGTCAGCCGGTCGTAGACCAGCGTCACCACCGCGGCGAGCCACGGCGCGACCAGGGTGCCCACCACAATGTCGGAGATGAAGCTCCGCGCCGCGTGCGGCAGCGCGATCAGGATCAGCCCGAGGACGATCTCGCCGACGATCAGGATCAGGAACACCACGACGTAGGTCCCGAAGACGTGCCAGGCGTAGCCGCGGACGGTCCGCCAGCTCCGCGCGAACGAATCGAGGGCGCTGGCGCCGCCGATCACGATCTCCGGCACGATCAGCGACAGGAACGTCAGCAGGATCAGCCCGGGGACGATGATCAGCACGAACCCGATGCCGATGGCGATGCTGGCGAGGATCCCGGCGATCGCGACGGCGCCCACGAACGGCAGGGCGGCGTTCACGGTCGCGCGCAGGTCGAGGTCGATCCGCCCGTCACGGGCGTCCTGCACCGCCTTGACCAGCGCCGCCTGCAGCAGGAAGGTGCCGAACAGAAATCAAAGGAAGTGCGAGGCGTGGCGCTTGTACAGCGACCACGCCTCGCTCAGCACACCGGAGAGCGGGTTCATGCGCCCATCGTAGACCGGATAACACGGTCATTCGTGGATGATGACACCGCGGATATTACGCCCCGCCATCATGTCCTCGTAACCCTGGTTGACCTGGTCAAGCGTGTACCGGTTGGTGATCAGCTCCGCCAGCTTGAGCTTGCCCGCCCGGTACAGGTCGAGGACGCGCGGGATGTCGTCGAACGGGTTGGACGACCCGAACAGCGCGCCCTGCAGCCGCTTCTCAAGCAGCGCCAGCTCGAACCCGGAGATGTGCACCGTCTTCTTGTCCGGCCCGGCCAGCCCGGTCAGCACCACGATGC
>Ga0302325_10030317_pt1 | contig 11154 bp, 11 predicted proteins | sample Palsa_T0_2_FD_201948 | JGI IMG/M metagenome (GOLD analysis project Ga0302325, IMG submission 201948) | Peat permafrost microbial communities from Stordalen Mire near Abisko, Sweden - Palsa_T0_2 | ecosystem: Environmental > Terrestrial > Soil > Palsa > Peat permafrost | place: Sweden: Abisko...
GCTCCGCAGCTCGGAAGTATGCGAGAGGAACACCCGCCACCGGGCGCCCTCACCCGGACCATCCGAGCCAGCCACGCGCCTCACCCCCTGGCCGTTCCGTACCCGCCATCCAATCACTCACCGGGATCTCGGATGACCGCGGAAACCAATCTGCTCGAGGAGTATGCGGCATTTCCGGCCGTCGATCTCGGCTTCTGGCCGGGTGTCGATCTCGGCTTCTGGCCGGGTAAGGCCGGGCCGAGGTGGAGGTGGGGGCGACGGTCACCGCCGAGCCGATGAAGTTCGTGGCGGTCACGACGACCGGGTAGCGGCATCCTTCTTGGTGTGATCACCGGTATGGGCGGGCATGGTGAGGAGGTAAATGGAGCCCTTACCGAGCAAGGTAACGGGCCCACTCGCGGATCTGCTCCGCTCCCGGCGCATCCGGTCCTGCATAGTGGTGAACCATGCGCCATCTTCGACTGGCACAACCAGAGCCGCTGGCAGGAAATCCTCGACGAACTCGACGAAGCCATGCGCGCACGCCATGATCCCGCCAGGCTGTCCCGCGGCTGGGCGGCCATGGCGGGGATGTTCGGCCGCCTGGAGCGCACCGGCGAGCCGTTCGCCCGCCGGGCGGGCGACGACACCGTGGTCGATGTCCCGCTGCACTTCGAGGCAGGCGACGCGAAGGGGATCGTACGGTTCAGCGGTGACGGAAAGATCGCCGGAATGGCGATACGGCCCGCATCACCCGCACCGGAAAAGGAGCTGACATGAGCCTGAAAAAGACCAGGGAACCCAGCCACATAACGGCCGGTGCCTGGAGCGGCCTGGCCGCGCCCGCCGCCGCCGGGGCGGCGGTCCACTACACGGCCCCGTGGTACGTCGCCGTGCCCGTAGTGCTGGTGGCATTGGGGGCGACGATCTTGCGCCGGCGCCGCGGTGGCGGCGGGCCATCCGGGCGGGGACCGTCCGGCGGATCGTAGGCTCCCGCCTGGCGCACTGCGGTCGCTCCGGGGGTCGTGGGGGTGACCCTGGCCCGAAGGCGGGGGTTTTCCGGATGGCGTGGGCCGGGGCCGACCGGTGATGATGGGCGGCATGGGAACTCCCGCAGACGCCGGTGACGCGCCGGCCACGCAGCGGCACACGCCGTGTCTGCCTGCGCCGACCGGCCGGTGCCCGGTCGGCACTGCGTCCTTGTGGCTGACGGACAAATCCCGCCCTGATCCCTGGGCCGCGGGAGTGAACGCGCGAGAGCTGATGGTCTCCCTGTGGTATCCGGCGACGCCATCGGACGGGCGGCGAGCCCGGTACATGACGCCCGCGGAGTCCGAACTCCAGCTCACCAGCAGGGGCATCACCGGCGTGCCGCCCGGCGTGCTGAGCACGACCCGGACCAACGCGGTCAGCGACGCCACGCCGGCCGGGCGTGAGAGCGCCCTGCCCCTCGTCGTGCTCTCACCTGGCTTCACCAACTCCCGCAGCGTGCTCACCGGCCTGGCCGAGGACCTGGCCAGTCACGGCTATGTCGTGGCCGGAATCGACCACACCTACGAGAGCTTCGCCACGGCCTTTCCCGACGGCCGGGTCACCACCTGCCTCGCCCGTGAGACACGCCGCAGCAGCGAGGGCTTCTGGGAGAAGCTGATGGCAGGCCGGGCGGCCGATGTCTCCTTCGTGCTCAATGAACTGACCGGCGCGCACCCAGCCTGGCCGGGCGCCGCGCTGATCGACCCGTCCCGCATCGCGATGGCCGGCCACTCCATCGGCGGCGCCGCCGCCATCGCCGCGCTGCTGGCCGACTCCCGCATCCGCGCCGGCATCGACATGGACGGCACCATTCCCACCCCGATCCCGGACCACGGCCTGTCACGGCCGTTTCTCTTCCTGGGCAAGCAATCCAACTACACCCCGGGAAGCGGAGGTGCCGTGACCACCTGGGAGCGCGACTGGCCACGCCTGACCGGGTGGAAACGGTGGCTCGTGGTGGCCGGGGCGATCCACGCCTCCTTCACCGACCTCGCGCTCCTGGCCGACCAGGCCGGCATCGACGTCGGTGCCGGCCTTCCCGGAGCCCGGTCCCTGGACATCACCCGCGCCTATGTCCGGGCCTTCTTCGACCAGCACCTGCGCAGCGAACCGCAAGCCCTCCTGGACCAGCCGTCACCGCGCTACCCCGAGGTCACGTTCTGTTTCCCGGAGGCAGAGCGGCTTGCTGGTCTGCTTGGAGCAGGGGGAGGATCTTTTTGACTGCGCGCCCCGATTCCACTGCACTTCGAAGTACCACCCGTGGCCGTTTTGAATACGATCACGAGGGGGGACCCCGCGTTCTCGAACTCACCCGCTACCTCGGCGAACATCTCACTGAACCGCTCCGACCACGCGGCATGCGCCTCACCGGCCCGCACCCGCGGTGACGGGGTAGACGGGGAGACCTGGCTTCACCATCCAACGCTCGCCTTTCGGCGGCCAGACTGGGCCGAGACGGCACCGTGCATCGCGTCGGTGCTGGCCGTGGCCATGGAACAGGTCGCAGACCTTCCGGCGATCGGCTACTTATACATGTCGTCGAATCTACCGCTGGCGCCGGGCGTTATCGATGCCATCTTGTCCCCGTCGTAGAGGATCTTCGCGGAAGGCGTGAATTCGAGGATCACCCGCTCGGGAATGGCGAGGACGTCGACGAAGAAGGCGATTCGCTCGGCGTTGCCCTCACCGTTCAGTTTCGCGACGTAGTCGTGGTAGAGCCAGTTGGACAGTTCTGGGTCGTCGTAGGGGCGTATGGCAGTTGTGCCCTTGTAGGTTACCGTTTTGCCCGTGCCCCAATCGGTGCCCGCGCTGGAAATGACCACACATGTCCGCGGATCACGGCGGACGGCCGCTACACGCGCACGTTTCTCGGTGACGAGCAGCCAGATCTTTCCCCTGGCAGCGAGGTAGGTCATGATCACGCCGACGGGCTCGCCCTGCTTGTTCGTCCAAATGAACGTGCATTCCTTCTGCCGACCGAGAAGTTGCTCTTCGCGGTCAGGATCCAGCGAGTAGTCGGCCAGTTCCTTGTAGCTGTCGAATTGCGGATCGTCGCTGGTCACGTCAGATCCTCCGGAGTTGAATCATGCGGATCATAAGTCTAATTATCGGAATGCTAGACGGGCGCCCGGGCGGCGTCAAGGGCGGGTCCGGCTGCGGGCCGGTCGCCTGCCGGACGTGTACGCCGGGCGGCGCGATGATGACCGACGCCGATTTGGCGGACTCCGGCAACGTCGCCTGGCCCGGTCAGCCGCGCGCTGTACTCGAAGTCGCGTCAGGTCATGGCCTAGCTAGTCCTTGCCTGCCGGTCGTGCCTCCGGGACGAGAGCGGCGCAGATGAACTCGGCCACTGTCCGCCGCACCGTTTCGTCTTCATACAGAGCGGAATCCCGGCCCTCGTGCCGGTGCCAGCCGAACCACGACAGCGACTCGGTGACGATCCTGGCTGCCACGTCGGAATCCGGCATGGGCCGCAGCAGTCCGGCCGCCATCCGCCGCTCCAGGTAGTTGCCCAGCTGCTCGAAGGATCCCGCGCGGGCCAGGTCGAACCATGCGGACTCCAGCGCTGGCATCTCCGCCGCGCACCGCTCAATCACCGCGAGTAGCGGCCAGTAGTGCTCGATCAGGGCGTAGCGCTCCGCGACGATCTCCCGCAGTTCCTCAGCCACATCGGCCGGCTTGTCCTCGGCCAGCGCCGCCTGGATGCGGGGCATCCGCACGTGACGCAGGCCGGCCTCGATCACCGCGAGAGTCTCCCCCGGGCCGGGGGTGGGCACCGGCAGGACCGGAGGGCGTTCGGCGGACATCCCGAACCAGTGCAGGAAAACCAGGTGGAAGAGTGCCTCCTTGGACTCGACATAGGTGAACAGGGCGCCCGTCGACATGCCCGCCCTGGCCGCGACGTCGGCTGTTTTGGTCCCCCGGTAGCCAAGGCGGCCGAAGTCCTCGGTGGCAACCGTGGCCACCTTCAGCAGGCGCTCGGTGGCGGTCGGGCGGGGCATGCGCTACACTATAAAGTGAGTGAGTCAGTCAGTCAATAATGGTGGCTCAGTCCTTTCAATCAGGAAAGGCGGCTCCCATGCCGACCGTCACAGTTCCCCGCGCCAACGTCACCGTCGAAGACGTGAGCGCCGTACTTCGAACCAAGCTCGGTCCTCGCTACCAGATCACGCCCGCCGTGACCTCGCACTTCCATCACGAATCCCCGGCCGGCGCAAACTCGGCCCTGATCAGGCGACATTGGTTCGAGCAGGCGACCATCCAGGTCATTGCCGGGCCTGACAGCACCGAGATCCACGTCGGCTCCGCCGCCAACTTCACCCCCACCGGCTTGCTCGTCAACCACGCCGGCATCATTCGCAAGGTGCACCAGGCGCTGGAGCACTCGCCCGAACTCGCCAGCAGCTAGCCAAGCCCTCCAGAGGTTCTACCCTCAGATCGCCGCAGATCAGGTCGCCGCAGCCGAAAGGCAGCCCGGAAACTCCCCTGGCCTGTCACTTGATCCTCCGGCCGGATTTCCCGGCAGGAGGGGCCGCAGGAGGCTTAGCCATGGATCAGCCCGGCAGCAGCGCCGCCAGCCCGCAAGCCGCAGATCCTCGGGCGGCCGTCCCCGCAAACGGCCCGAGGCCGCCCACCCCGCCCACCCCGCCCACGCCGGTTTCCCGGTCTGATCGCGTGCCCGTGCTGGCGTGGGTCATCGGCGCCGTCTTCGTGGCGGTCGAGCTCGCGGTAAGCGGCCGCTACGGCTTCCAGCAGGATGAGCTGTACTTCATCGTCGCGGGGCATCATCTCGCGTTCGGTTACGTGGATCAGCCGCCGCTCGCGCCACTGCTGACTCGCGTCACGGATATTTTCGGCGTCAGCCCGACGGCCATCCGGATCCTCCCGGCGCTGGCCGGCGGGGCGATCGTGATCATGGCAGCCAGGCTCGCTGCGCTGTTCGGCGCGGGCCGTTTCGGCCGGGTGCTCGCGGCTCTCACTACCGCGTGCGCCCCGGTCATCATCGGCGCGGTGCACGTCGGCAATACCACGCCGCTGGACCTGCTCGCCTGGACAGCCGTCCTGGTCTGCGTCAGCACGGCGCTGCTGCGGGACCGGGCGCGCTGGTGGCTCGCAGCGGGGGCCGCGGCCGGCATCGGGCTCGAGGCCGACAACCTGGTGGTCTTGCTCCTGATCGGTCTTGCTCTTGGCCTGCTCGTCTCTTCGCAGCGCCCCGTGTTGCGGACAAGGTGGCCGTGGCTCGGCGCCGGCATCGCCGCGGTGATCTGGGCGCCGAACATCATCTGGCAGGCGACGCACGGCTGGCCTCAACTGGCCATGTCCGCCGCGCTGCACCACGAGAACACCTCCCCGGCCGATTACGCCGGTGGCGTGCCGGGCCAGCTCGTCTACCTGGGCCTGCTCATGGCACCGCTGGTCATCGCGGGCTTCGTCGTACTTTGGCGGACCCCGGACCTGCGGTTCATCGCCGTCGCCGCCACGCTCATCCTCGTCTACGTACTGGCCTGGATACCGGGCAAGGTGTACTACGCCGACGGAACGGCGCCGGCCGTGCTGGCCGCGGGCGCCGCGGCAACCGAGCGCTGGATCGCCCGCGCCCGCGCCCACGTGCCGCGGGCACGGCAATGGCTCGTGGTAGGCGCGTGCCTGGTGGGCGTGGCCGTGACGCTGCCGGGCGTGCTGCCCATCCTGCCCGCCAGCGATCTCCACACCCTGCCAGCTAGCTCCCAGCAGAGCTCCGTCGGAGACTCCATCGGCTGGCCCCAGCTCACCCGGGCCGTAGCGGCGCAGGACGCGGCCCTGACGCAAGGCGGCCAGCCGCCCACCTCGATCTTCACCGGATACTACGCAGAAGCCGGCGCGCTTGAGGTCTACGGCGGCCAGGATCACCTGCCGCCCGTGCTCTCCGGCCAGAACGCTTACTGGATGTGGGGACCGGGCGGGGCCTCCGACGCCAAGGTGCTCGTCGTCGACGCGCTCAGCCGGCTGCGGCCTTACTTCGCCAGCTGCCGCCTCCTGACCACCTATAACCCGCCTTACCACGTGCAAAACGACTGGACCGACCTCCAGATCGGCATCTGCACCGGCCCGGTGGCAAGCTGGCACACGCTGTGGCCGCACCTGAAGTACTACGGCTAACGATCTTCAATTTGAGGGTTACTGCCTCTGGTGATGGGCGACCGTCAAGGATCAGCCCGGTTCAGCAGGCTCCTAGCGACGAGCCCCGGTCCGGGTAGTCCCTTTGGTACTGCATCCGCCTGAGCCGGGTCTTCACCAGCGCGGTCAGCGGGCTGATGTCGCGTTTGGCCAGGCCGTCCAGGGATCTGTTCAGGTGCGACCGCACTGACCCGGCCGGGTTGAGCTCGTGCGCGTCACCGGGCAGCCGGGCGTAGCCCGCCTCGGTGAACCCTTTGCGGTCGAGATCTCGGGGCAGCGGCTTGGCATGCCGCTGACCTACACCGGTCCAGTCACGTGGATATCCCGATGTTTCGGAGCATGCCATCTTCGATTCCCACCCAACCAAAGCAATGCTGACACCTGCCAAGTACGAAGTCATCGGGGCTCCGATGCAATCCGAATACATAAAAAAAGATGCGAGAAAGCGACTGTTCGCAATACGGGCAAATCCGAGGAGATTCTTCGCTAAGAAGGTGAGGTACTTCGTCGGGCGACACTTCGGTTAGTTCGAGGGGTGGGATACGGATAATGTCTTCTACGTTGGTGAACTGGATTATCTTTCTCGCACTATCTGGTGGAAGTCGCCTTGGCTCATCTGATCGACCTAGTAGCATCGCGCTCGCCTGCGGGCTTACCCCACGTCCAGTTCTTGGTTTGGAGCATACGCGCTCAATGAGAGAATTAAGCGTTGTCGAGAACTGCGAGTGTAGATTTCTCAGGTCTTTATATTTAAACTCTACGATGGCTTGACTATCGTGCAGGCTGCCGATTTGCATGTCCAATGCTGAAAAGCGCGGCGTAGGCACTCGCCAGCGGTCAGGCCCTGCCCTGGTAAGGACGAACCCGGCGGGCATGTGGAGGAACGACTGATGAATCAACTGCCGAACATGTGAGGTGTTTCTAGCTTCACATAGAATGATGGTCCTCTTAATTTTCTTTAGTCTCTCAAGATAGGCTATCTCGTATAGGAGACCGGAACCGGTCGATTGCTGGATAGGTCGTGCCGCCCAGTAATCTGCAGCCAGGCCCTTCCCGATTTTTGGAGAGTGCAGCCTCGGGAACTTGCGACCCTTCGGTTCCATAAAGAGCAAAACGCAGTCGGCCTGGCTAATTTCTTGATGAACGAGCCGACGCCACTGCCTGTCACCCGATTGCTTGTATTCAATGTGATCGTCGAAGGGCTGATCATCCCCAAAACGCTTCTGCCACTGAACCTGCAAAGCTTTCTCGCCATCGGCTGAACCGATCACGACCAGTCTGCCTATAGCCGATATATTAATTGCAAGACTTATGATTAGCGCGTTGTCGGAAGTCATATCTTTAAATGGTCGTAGATACAGGATTCGGATTGGATTGTTGCCGCGAATACTGGCACTTTTCATTTGTCTCTCAAGAAGCCCAAGGACCATAGAAGGTCTATCCTCTTGGCTGTCCGAACATTGAAGAGCTTGCCGCCTCAACCATCGTAGTGTAAACGCCCGCCATCCGACTAGAACAGGCTGGAGAGCAACCGGGTCGACCCATGCTCCCACAGCTGAGCGCCGCGGAAGCCGCCCTGCTGAGCAGCCGCGATCAGGTTGAGGCACGGGGCCTTGTGCTACGGATTGGTTCCGCCGGGAACGCGCGCCGGGGCTGGTTCGACCGTCCAGAAGTCTCCGCCATCAGCCGTCGTGATATATCCGGAGCCGACCAGCCGTCGCGTGTCGCGGGTGAGCCGCTGACCCGCGTAGGAGACGTTAACCAGGTGGACCTGATCGCCGTAACGCAACGGCTGGTCCGGGTTGGCCAGTTTCTGCAGAATCCATTTCTCCTTGGCCGCCTTGTCGCCGGCGAAGTACTCGTCGTCGTAATAGCAATCATGAGAATCGGCCCAGGCGCCGAGCATGTTCTTGGCGCCCACCCCCGGCTCGCGCGACACGATAGTGACCTGCGCGTTGTTACTTATCTGGGCCGGCGGATCCGTAGCCTGGGTGACGAAGGAAAGCACGGCGGCCGGCGAGTCCCTCAGGGTCGGAAAATAAGCGGCGACATCGAGATCCACGCATATCGACATGACAGAATCCGGTATGACCGAACCTCCGCCGGCGATCTTCACGGTGGCGTAGCAGGAGCTCAGGTACTGGCCGTTCTGGTTCTTCAGCAGCAGCGAGTCGCCATACCGGACCGGGTCGCCGATCGCATGCGGGGTGTCGAGGAACGACAGCGCCGCCTCGTCGGTGCGCGGCTGGGCGAGGGTGAGCACCTGCTCGAAGGTCGGCGCCGCCGCGGCCCGTTCGCCGAAAGCAGCCACCTGCTCGCCGTGGCCGCGCCAGGTGAGCGTGGTGGCGATGACCGAGGTGTGGTCGTAGGGAACGGCTTTGGTCGAGCGGAAGACGGTGCTCTTTTCCACGTAAGGCGAGACCAGGATGGCGGGGACGCGAGCCCCCAGCCGGTCGAACGTGAAGTTTGTCGGGCTATGGTAAGCCGGCTGGCCGCCGCGTCCCCACGGCGGCGTGACGACTCCCGGCGCCAGTTTGTCGGTCACGTGATCGAACGTGCCGACGAACTCGTCGAACGTGATGAGCAGCAGGGTCTTGGTCCAGGCGGCCCGATTGCTGATCAGGCTGGTATAAACGTCCTTGACGAATTCCTCGCCGACAAGCAGATTGCTCGGCGGGTGATAGTCGTTGCCCAGGGCCGACGCCAGCTTCTCGTAGATCTTGTTGTCGTTAGTCGTGTGCGAAATCGTCCAGAACGGCTCTAGGTAGCTGAACGCAGGCAGCTGTCCGCTGCGTGCGCGGCGATGGAAGTCCTCGAGCTTGCCGAAGTGCTGGGCGGCGTTCGGGATATTGTTCTTGATCTGCGGGAAGAGGCGCCACGTGTAGCACGACGGCAGGTCGCCGGACGTCAGTTGCTTCAGGTATTCGGTATAGGGCGAAACCAGGGCCAGGAACTCGGCCGCCGCGGCGGCGAGGCCCGGGGATATGGGCTCGAGCAAGGGTATGAGGATGGGCAGGCCGGTCAGCACGCTATGTATTTTCTGCGGGAGGTAACTGGTCTGCCAGAAGACGGCCCAGTCGATCCCGTCCGAATCCAGCGCATTGAAAATGGTCGGCACGTCGAATCGGTCATCGCCGATGGCCACGCCGAGTATCTGCTCGATGGCCTTGGCCCGGGGGTCGGTCTCGAGATCGCCGTTGTTCACCAGCCCGGTCGATGTCCCGGCCACCAGGAAGGCGCGGTTGGTGTTGGTCTGCGACGGGACGGAGGCAAACCAGTCGTCGCAAACCGCGTAGTGCCTGGCGAGCTGGTTCAGGACGGGCAGCTGCCCGGGCGTAAAACTGCCCAGGCAGGTCTGAGCGAGCCGGATGATATCCGCGGGGCTGTAATGGCGTCCGTGCAGGATCCCGACGAAGTCGGTCAGGAGGCCCTTCATCTCGATCGGAAGGCCGGGATCCGGCGGCGGGGGCGGAGCGTCGGGATGCCGCGGCGGGGGGTTGTAAAACTGGGTGTAGACGTGCTCGAATTCTTCGCCCGGGTCGACATCGGGGACGGTGAAGCCCGGCACACCTCGCGTCGGCTTGGCGGTCAAGGTCAAGGTCTCGTACGGCGCCGTGTTGATAAACGAATCGGGATTGACGGACTGAAGCCCGCGGAACTGGTCACCCGGTGTGGCCGCCGGGATGTTGTGGCCCGGCGTGTCATGCTCGTAAAGCCAGCCCAGCATGTTGTCGAACGAGCGGTTCTCCAGCATCAACACGACGACGTGTTCGATATTATCCATGGACATGGTAAAGCACCCCTCCTGCTTTTCCTCGCGCGCGGCCGCAGCTGAGATTGGCCATGCCTTATAGCTCTTTCGGCGCCGCGACCTTTCCCCTCCGGACCCGGCCTAGGCGCCGCATTTCCCATTTGCGGGCACTAGGCACGCGAGCACTGGGCCACGCTGTGAACAGCTAACGTATATATAACACTGCCTGTGCAGGTCCGCAAGAACGGTATTTCTTCGTATTCGCACACGATTGCGGGCAGAACTCCGGCATCTTCCCGTTTACCAGTTTTGCCTGGGACTCCCAGGTTGATGGCCGACGTACGCCGCATGAGGCGCGGAGCCCGCGCCGTGCGGTCCGGCGTCCTGGCGCCCGCCGCTCAGGTGTCCTGTCGCTGATAAATCGGCCCTGTCTCACTGAATCCGGCCCGTCATGGTTCTGGTCTCAGTTAAGGCGGCCCGCAATTGCGGGCCGGGTGCCTTCTGCCGCGGAGCGCTTTGGGAGCAGCCCGGACTGCCTGAGGCGACGGGTCCGGATGTAGTCCCTGAGGGCCGCGTATGAGGAGTCTGAGTCGTGCTCGTCGATCACCGTGGTCCAGATCTGCCAGATTGTGCGGGACTCGACGGCCAGTTCGTCCAGGATCTCCCGGATCGGGCCGGTGATCTGCGCTGGCCGGATGCCCGCTTGCGTGGTGGCGGCCCGGCGGGTTCGGCGAGTGCCTGGCGGACCATGCGGCGGTGCACGTGGCGACGGCCGGCGATCTGCCGGATGGACATGCCGTGGGCGGCGTCATCGCGGATGATGCGGAACGGTCGCGTCTTGCGGGCTGCCTGGGATTCCCCGGGCGGCGGCGGACGGTGCACGCTCGGCGACGGGTGCCCGGTGAGGGCGCGCGCGAGCGCGGTGAGGCTGCTGCCGCTGACCGCGGCAAGCCGTCGCATGCCCGTCGTGCGATCGTGGCGGACGTTGGGGATCATCTTCCAGGTCACGAGGACGGCAACGATGCCGATAGGGAGGTTGATGACGAAGATCCATCTCCAGCTCAGCGAAGTGAGCAAACCTCCGACTACCGGGCCGATCGAGCCGGCTGCTGCGTCGCTCACCGCCTACACTCGCACGCCGCGCTTGACTCGATCCGGTGGGAGCGTCGTCAGGACGAGACCGAGACTGGCCGGGATGATCATCGCGGCGCCGACCGCCTGCACGCACCGGAACC